>Ga0207886_10051_pt1 | contig 381065 bp, 414 predicted proteins | sample LinPmetageLP35_FD_184048 | JGI IMG/M metagenome (GOLD analysis project Ga0207886, IMG submission 184048) | Marine viral communities from the Pacific Ocean - LP-35 (SPAdes) | ecosystem: Environmental > Aquatic > Marine > Oceanic | place: Pacific Ocean | collected 2009-08-31
TTCAGATTCTACAGTTTCATGTATAGAAGTTGACGCAATATAGAGTTATTAAGTCTTAAATAGGAAGTGTTGAGATTAAGCGAGGTGGCCGGAATGGGGGGGTGGCCGGAATGGTGGGGTGGGACGTTAGTAAATGCCCTTCGGATTGACGGTGGTGACGATTAGGGAGCCATCGCTGCGAGCAACGGTGTTCTCGAGGAAATTGTTGACTGTAAATGTCGCCACCACCGTGAGGACTGCCTTGGTTGCGTTGAGATACATGATGCTAAAATTCTTGAGAAGTATTGCACGATTTCAGGATGAAAAGCCTTGAGCTTAGGCAAGGAGATGTAAACTCAATCTCTAGAAGCACGATTCAAAACATACATTATGGTAGCTTTTGTATACTAGATCAATGATCTGCCTGTCAAATTATGGAGCCTCATAGAGACGGGTCGCTTCTGACCGATGCCGATATGCCAAGGCATCAGCCCGAGTAAATAATGGAGTCTCAGACAGACGGAACACTTTCTCCGTGTCGCCGATATACTGAAACTCAGATATATGAGGCATTCCAACCAGGAAAGTATTTGGGATCATTGCTCAGGGGGGTTTCTCCCTTTCCGTGGTTAGGACATGTAATGTGATGTGAATAACCCAAAGGCGCCACCGCTTTTGCTTTACGAGAGTAGTACCTTCGAATTTTGCAGAGGTTTCCTGCTGAGTGTAATGTCTAAGGTATTTCCTGTATAGATTCAGAACAATAAGGCGAGCCCGGGAAGTTGTCGTGATTCGTTGTGGAGATTCAGGGCTGGGCGAAGGCGACCATTTGGCCGAAGACCGCTCGTGAGTATCAGATCGAATAACGAGTCATGAAGGAGGTGGCTCAGCTGACCGCGCTATACTGAATGTGAAATTCAGGTGTCGAGAGCTCAGTATAGATATAACGGCCATGTCCATTTTTAGAAACGTTCGCAGTGCTGTTCGAGCTACTATACGTGATTGCAGTTTGCCCCACCCAGCCATACGGGACGGCGCAACATCCCCACCAAATCACTTCCATCAAGTCGCGGTTTGGTATCCTCATTTGATTTGCGCTGTACATCGGCCTCCTTCAATCGCCGTCGCCGCTCGGATTCCTTCCAATTTGCACTTCCTTCAGTCGTAATGTGACCCTCTACATCCAGGATCTCCAAGCAGGAGGCACGACCATTGGGTGATCTGGTGACGCAGTTCAACAGACTGCCAGTAAATAGACGTCCCGCTGCCACCTCTCGGCCGTAGAGAGCAAATGTGTCCCAAACAGGAAAGAACCACTGGAGCATCGTAATTTAACCTGTTTCTCCAGCATAAACGTCGGGCATGACGAAGACGTATGAATCCACGGAAGTCGGACGTGAAGAATAACACCGTTATGGTGCCCTCCAATTTAATGAGAGTGGATGATTCTATGACGACTGACTGTTCTAGATACACAGCATAGGCATAAGTGGTATCTTTGATCTCGGCAAGCGGTGGCGCCTTCCTCCTCGATTTGACGTCGTAAAATTTGATGTGACCTTTTATGATGGTGGCTCCAATCGAAGGACTTCCGGCTTTGCGATAGTCCCTCCGGAGTTTCTGGTACTTCTTGTCATCAGGTGGCTTCACCATGGCCCAGCATCGCCTCCACGGTGTCCCGACGCCAAATCGAATCCAAGTCCAGCCTTCATGCTTAGCAGTGGTCTTTTCCTCATCAAAGAGCCTAGAATTGGGGAGCTTCGGCCCCAAGCATCGGTCTCATTGTTGATCAATGAGCTGGTGTACGCCTCCTGAAGGGTTTGGTGCTCAAAATCGCGAGACGCCTAGCAGCTGTCCATTGTACCATTGAATGGTGATTGTTGAAATGTAAAAGATATCTATTATGCCCGACAGTTGAGATAGAATTAACAACCAATATCTCGAGTCAGTAGATAGTAAAAGTACACTAGAGGTAGGTAGGAATTGACGCGAATGGCAATTCAACCATCAGCAGGATATAACTGACGAGCGACGCAATGGCTGGACTGAAATGCGTCAGCAGGCCTGTCAACAATGAACGTGTGTGTGTGAACGTGGATTGCTTCCAAATCACGTCGATAAAAAGCAATTGAAGAACAGAAGAGATGGAAAGGTATGATCGAGTAAGGAAATATAGAGATCATCTTCGATGCGCGAGGCTGAATCTTGACAAAAGTGCCTGACAACGCGGTTCAGCTGCCAATTGCAACCGCTGGACTATTGGCTCACCGAAGCACCTCGTGACTTGATCGGATTCTGAAGGAACACAGACAAATGAGAAAAGATAGCGAGGCAAGGAATATATTACAGGTATCAGAAACACCCGGCCGATGAAATAAAGACTCTTGACACTCGTCTGATAGTCAGCTCAGGTGTCTAGAATCTCTACCGAGGTACAATGCCTGATACCTCTCATTGGGCAACCTGTCTAGGCGGTGAGCATCGAGAACCACTCTCCCAACGAACAGCACGACCTCACTCACACTCCTCCAGGAAAGCAGTAACACAACGACACAGGACGGACCTGAAGATGAGCCATCGAAAAGATTGATATAATCGTTGTGTGACTTCTCTTCGGTGAAGTTCATTCTCAATCATTGCAATAAGTCTCTGGCAATTCGAATCCTCCACATGAACGATTTCAAGAGGCAAAATTGTAAAACTCCAGCAGGCACGTCCGAACTTAGAGTGACATTTCTTCGGAATAGCAGCTGACGATACGTGCAAATGTTTGATCTGTTTGATTGCATGCTGCTGGAATACGTGAGCAATGACCGTTGTAACTTCTAGCTGGCCAGGCTTTGGATGACCGGCCGGCTTTTGAACATTGGAGAGACTGAGAAGCCAACGGACTCCAACTACTTCCGCCTCGGCACTCGAACTCCAGTGAGGACTATGCAAAAAGAAGAAGAATGGCTGCGCAACAATTCGTGCAGAGGCTCCGCAACTCCAAGATACAGTATGAATGCAACAGTGGTTAGACAAGAGCTGTGAGTGCCTCGAGATCAGTGAGGTTGGATCAGCTCGATGATGGTGTGGCATGCTCGCCATTACATCCGCAAACATCCTGCAGGGCCCCAGAGCCCCGCGCACATTCGCCTTGATTTTCACATCCTGGCAGAAAGACACTTCGATCACCTCTCCACAGTCAAGACATGGGAGTAACTGGGAGGTATGAGCTCTTTCAGAGGTCAGTATATCGCCAATCGGAGTACTTTCGAGCGCGTTTTGGATTCAGCAAGCCAGATGGCAGTGAAGGGATCACCATTGCGTCTTTTATCGCTCAGCTTCAACTTCTCATAGGACAGGCATGTACGGTTCTTTGTTGCACAGCTGGAGACGCCGAGACGGAGGACCCTGCCTCGAGGAAGGGTCTAGGAGAAGTCATTAGGGAGCTACGGATCGTGATCTCGTTCAAAATAGATAACACTTGTATATCACACAACGTCCATCAGATAACGATGCCCAACGTCCTGCAGTAGTCGCCTCGTTTCATCAAGTAAACAAGCCCCTATCGTTCGGCTCGCTTGTTGATTGCCCGGCCCGTGCGATGCATGTACCCGAGCCATCCCACCTTTCAACTTCCATAGTGTCTCAGTCTTGCACGGCTGAAAGGATCGCAACTTGCAGACCTTGGTCGAGAGTCGATTTGTCTTGCGGGGGCAGTTCCAAACAAGGAGGAACCCAAGCCTCCTATCAGCGGCTAGATCGAATGTAGAAGTCGCATGCGAATGGCTTCATTTCTTAGCGTTATCTCTGCCACAACCCCGCATTACGCTGCATTAGCATCTATTCTGCATCCTGCAATGATAGCCGACCCGGGATAAAGGTGATGGTCAATTGCCAAACTCAATGGTGATTGTTTCCTCAGACCAGGCCAGACTGGACTCTTTCAGCCTTGTCGCCCCCATCTTTGGTCTGTGTCTTATCAGAAGCCCTCTCGGAACCCGCCGATCTAGGACCTAGGCAGCGTCTAGGTATGGGCATAAGTATCTGACACGTCCGCTCCACTTGAGGATAGGAGTAACTACTTTGTTGCTTACACATTTCCCCTTTGTTACAGCCATTGTCGTGAAGACTCATTTTTTAGGATGGCGTCTCCTATGGAATTCGATACGGTGGAGGGTGTCGAAATGGTCCCCGGTACCATTAGGATTATCGACTGTAAGTCCCCGAATACAAATCGATGAATCGAGAGCTGACCCAGTCAAAGTGCTACATACGATGAATGTTCAGCATATGGAAGGCAGCAATTCAGACATCGTCCTCGTTCCACAACCGACCCGCGATCCCAATGATCCTCTCAATTGGTCTCGTATGAGGAAAGAATACCACTACTGGCTCCTCTGGTGGTGGGGTTTTATTGCCGCTGTCTCGGTCAATTGGGGTGGCCCCGTCTGGACCCAACTTACCATCGACTACAACACTTCCTATTTCCAACTCAACGTTGCTTCAGCGCTATGCTGGCTTTTCCTCGGACTCGGTTGTGTCTTTCTACAACCAACTGCGATGAAGATTGGTCGCCGACCGGTGTATCTCATAGCCACAGTATTCAACCTTGTGGGCTGTGCCATGGGTGGAGTATCCCAGACAGTCTCCGTCTTCTTTGGCGTGAATATCTTGACGGGCATCGGTGCTGCGCCTGTTGATTCTCTTGTTGAGATCTCAACAATGGATATCTTTTTCGCTCACGAGAGAGGTACAAGGTTAAGTTTGCTGCTCTTCACTATCTACGCCGGATCATATCTCGGACCCGTTGCTGCAGGATACGTCGCCGAGTCTCAGACCTGGAGATGGTGCTATTGGTATCTAGTCATATTCTTTTTCGTTCTGCTAATTATCCGTAAGTTACTCCACGTTCCATGATTCAGCCCGATTCATTTTCTGCATTGAATGATTGCTGATGCGAACAATCTGCAGAGCTCTTCACAATGGAAGAATCCACCTACCGCCGACCAATCTCATCCGTCGAGGTCGGCGGCGTCCCAGCCTCAGCTCACGCCACAGCCAAGGAGCTCGAAGCTGGTGAAGACAAACACACCACCGTCGCCTCCACCGGCGCTCACGACGACGATGATACACCCATCCCACCACCAAAGACATACATGCAACGATTCAGTCTCATCCAAACCTCGCAGAACGACCCGCGATCTTGGGTCGTAATCTTACTCCGTCCCTTTGCTCTCGTAACCTACCCCGCAGTCATGTGGGCCGGCATCGTCTATGGCGTCCAAGTGATGTGGCTCTCCCTGCTCGCCACAACACAAAGCGAGATATTTTCCCTAGAACCCTATAACTTCTCCGTCGTCAACGTGGGCAACATCAATTTCGCTGCTTTCATCGGTGGTATTCTCGGTATGCTATGGGGTGGAACTGTTTCAGATAGATGCTTGCTGTATCTTGCTCGTCGAAACAGTGGGATTGCAGAGCCTGAAATGCGGCTGTGGACTATGCTCGTCCCTAGTATCATCAATTCCGGTGGGCTATTAATGTATGGCTTGGGTGCATATTATGGACTTCACTGGATCCTCTCTGCTGGATTTGGAACTGGATGTATTGCGTTTGGTATTGGCTCCGGTGGTGCTATTGCGATTACATATGCGGTGGACTGCTACTCGCTGGTCGCTTCCGAGGCTTTGGTGCTAATGTTGTTCGTGAGGAATTTGTTCGGCATGGGCTTCACCTTCGCCATTCAGCCATGGTTGAGCGCTGATGGCTTGAGAAATACTAGTATTATTATGGCGATGATTTGTTTGGTTTCAAATCTGTCGTTCTTGGGAATGGTGTGGTTTGGGAAGGGAATGAGGAGGTGGACGGCGAGCAGATACGCCAAAGCTGCGGAAGGGGCGCGTACCTAGGATTTATAATAATGTTACAAGCAAAGAATGAACTGTGTGGATTTTTGCAGGTCACTGAATAATCCTTCCACTATTTTTGCCATGTCCTCCAAAAAGTAGAGCACGATGCACAGAAAGTGACCGAATTTAGGGAGCCATTGCATTTTTGTATTACAGTTCTTCTCCAGGCTGTGAACCAGATTGCCACATGTGTCTCTAGGAGACAATTGCAAATAGCGTCTTGCGCTCTTCATCAAGGAATCGACACCGGACACAGCGGCATGAGAAGATTCCTCTTCGTTGTGAAATATCTCGGAATATCCAGCTCAGAAACCGAAGCATCCTCGAAAAAAGCTGCCGGCACTGGAAGATTGTAAAGCAATTCCGTTCGTAATCCCCTTAGTATGTGCTGGGTATGCTCCTGGGTGATTGATGTATCAAACACGGGTACTTGCCACATTTCTGAGTGCTGCAGCGGTTGTGGCTTCCATGTAAGTGACCTTCTCAACTGTCCAGTAGCTAGGATCTTCAATGGCTTGACCACTAGCTCCATCGTAATCAGGATCGAGCCCCACTGGAAAATAGCAAGTCAGCATCCGGTTTGAGCAATTCAAGATAGGGATGCATACTGTCGATTCGCTCTTGTCTGCATTGATTGATCTGATCTGCGAATTTCCGGATTCTGCTCAGTTGGTAATGTTCAAGTTCCTCCCAAGAAAAGTCTTGAGAATCATTCAATCCCATGTCCAGTCTATGATCTTCGACGTACTCTAAAGACAGTGTTTGTAGAGGGGTCCCTATTGGTTGAGCAAGAACCAAGTTCGGATCACGGCAGGCTTCTTCGCTGCCCACCACGAAGATAATTTCTTTGGACCTCATGTACGAAAGCGCTTTCATTGCTGTCGCAAATTCGTCGTAATCATCAGAAATGAGCTCATAAGTGAAGACGTAATGGCAAGCAAACTTGGTGATGCAAGTATTCGGCTGCATGTTATGCTGCGCAAGGTCACCTAGTAGGTTGTAAAGAAGAAGATCGTTTTCGTCACCGCCATTTGCGATGAAGAGAAAGGTATCGACAGATTCGTGGCAGAATATTGAAGGTATATTCCTATCGATATCCATGTAGTTTCGTTCAACCTTCAAAGATTCGGACCGAGACTCTCGGCATACGTAGCGAATTTTGGGCTGCGTCGATGTTGTAGCGTGTGTCCACATTGAATAACCACCACACACAATCGTAGGATGTTGGAGTTCGTCGTATAGAAGTACCAGGACAGAGGGTCTCAAAAGTGTCAATCGCCCTATCAGTAGACACCACGGTCAGTTAACAAATCAGGAAAGGTGCTGGGGAGCTTAACGACATCTAAAGGCTGGTAAAAAGAAGGACAGGGACAATGAACACTCACAGATCATACGTCGCAGCTCAAGAGGGAGCTTGGGGAACAGATGAAACTCAATACACCCATGGTACTGTTCGATACTTTTCAAGCTCTCAGTGACAATCGCAAGCTTATCATTGAGGTCTTTCGTATCGGCGCGCAAAGCAGTGAATTGCCCACGAAGCTGAGCCGTAGACGCAAGGATTTGGGCGAGTTGGTCTTTGGAGATCGTTACTAATGGCTCGGTCACATCCTACGTTGTTTATCAGCACTTGCTATTCTTCCAGACATATCATCTCGGTCCACTGTGCATCCAATGTGGCGCGGCCTTGGAAGCCTGGCGTAGGAAGAATATGCTTACCTGTATTAAATGAAGAAGTTGAGCTTCCACGTCTGTCTGCCTACCGGCCGTTCCTTCCATTTCGGCGTCTTGAGAACGCAGGCTGACACTTTCGTACTTAGCCTCTTCTTTACCAGATAAAGTGGTGTCTTCGGACGACATTGTCGGGGCAATGACGAGAACGAAGCTTCGGGCTCCTTCAGGGAAAGAGTCCCAGACGCGAACAGACAGACCGAGTGTCGATAAATCCCAGGGAGAAAAAGCTGAAAGTTTTAAAAGAGTGAAGTGAGGTGAGATTGGATGGAGTGATATCGATCTTGTCCTGTGACTTCGTGCCAGTTGCGAGCACAGTGCTTTCAATATGTTGTATTTATGGTTCGCGTTGATTGGAGAAGTGTTGAGGATCTCCACTCAGTCTTCGACGCTTTCAAATGATGTTGTATCAAAGGAATACTGACGGCGCAATGAGATTCGGGAAGCGCTGGAGAGAATTAGTGCGGAGTATCAATACGCCTGTAAATTGGAGGAATGAATCTAGGACGGAGCGAAGCGCAGGATAGCTAAAATTAATTATTGAAATATTAGGGAATGCAGTCATGTAGAAAAAATGCCTTGTAACAGCGGTGGTGACTCGGTGTTGACAGGCACAAAGACGACAGTCCCGAGCGAAGCACCGGGTTTCACTCCATAATCAGAGCAGTCACCGCATGGGCCAGAAGTTTCACGAGCAAAATTGTTCAGCATAAATTCCTTCCAATCGACAAAGTCTATCAAAACAGACTTCAAATCTTATCTCACGACTCGGTCTCTGTGAAAGCAGAAGCTTTTAGGCTTTCTGTATCGACAAAGTTATGAAAGGCGGGGTGGGGCAGCTGAATTTCGCTTAATCGAATTTGTGTTTACTTCGCTCCTCGAAGCTGATGAGAGGCAGACTTGAGATAGAGCCACAACACCACTCATGAAAACATCGACGAGAATCTTCCATAAGGATCGAGTTTTTCTATAGAACTACTCAGATGTTGGATCCACTTACAAGCTTAGGCCGCAACATTTATTAGCACCGGATCTTTCCGTCACTTCAATGTTCCGGTCCCAAATAATCGCAAGTGAGGAGCAGATCTGTCGTCATATTTGATCTTGATTCCACAACCCGAAATATGAAGAAATGTTCCAAATTTTCTCGCCCTGCTGTACATTTGCTAAACGCAAAGATCCCTGAGTCGTACACTCTGGTCGTCAAGGTGCAGGTCACGACGAAACACACTGCAGTCAATAACGCGGGCATCAGCGCAAATCAAAATTCCACACGCCAGGACGCCACGAGTTTATCATACTTCACTTCGTCACCCAATCTCACCGACTTGAAAGCTACTCTCTTCTCCCGGCCAGACTTCAGAGCCACCTCAACGACGTCAATGAGCCTGCTCGACCTCCCCAAAACCGTTTTCTGGTGTATCCTCGACTTCCTCCCTCCCCAAGATGCCACACTCCTCTCCCTCTGTACCAAAGCCCTCTACGACAGTGAGCTTTTGCTCTGTTCACGACAAAACAGCATCCCCCTAAGAAAACCCAACATCTCCTCCTTCGCCACCTCCATCTCAACCCCACACGCCACCACTTCCTCAACCTACTATCTTACGACCTCCCCTCACACATCTACTGCCCAACCTGCGACATCCTACACACACCCGAGCCTTCTAGCAATCCTGAATGCGATAGCCGACGCTACCTCCCTGGTCTCGCAGACTTCCAATTCCCACGTCTCGGCGTCGCGCTTACCATCGACCTGGCAATGACGCAGTACGGTCTCGGCCAGGACTACACGTTAGCACTCGACCTCCTCTCCGGCAGCACTACGAGCCTCATGACCCCGCGGCAAAACATGCTGTGCACCACTGCAGCGAAAGTGATCAACGGCCGCCTCGTGCTTCGGTTGCAGCAGTGGACGTTCCACCAACGAGACTGGAATTTGACGTTGAGTTCAGCGTGCAAGGAGGAGTGCGTGGCTCGTCATGAGTCGTACTTCTGGGAAGTACGGGAAAGAAGAGCGAATTCAAATAATAGGGCGGTAAGGCTTCGACTGGCAGAGACTTCGCGTGGGTGTGGGGAGGTCGATTTTCAGATTTATCGGAGATTGGATAAAGGGGCGAAGAAGATGTGTCATGATCTTGATCAGTGTTGGCGTAACTGGTAGGAAGGAAACATGTTGATCTCGGATAGCGAGCGTGGACGTAGAGAGGAGCTGGGGTTGAAAATTGCAAAATTCGCGAATGTACAGACTGGGCCGTATCTTGATGAACATGGGATCTACAATTCCAACAGGCGTGAGCAGAACTGGGTAGTTGGGAGGAAGAAATTCGGGAGGAAGGGATGGGCGTCGATATTTACGTTGTGGACTGTTGTTGGAGATTGTGAGGGGGACTCGGATTGGAGGCGAAATTTCGTGCGTGGAAGAAGCATGTGCCCTTTTTGTGGTGATGAAGAGCATTCGATCGCCGGGAACTCTCACAGGGTGGATTATGCTCATGAAATCTCTGGCAGAGACAAAGCTCTATGGGAAGTTTTCGAGGGGACGGATGTGTTCGATGTAGAGTCTCTTCTGACGAAGGAGAAAAAAAAGTCGCTACCAGAGGGAGTTTCTTTCTTTGGAGGCAAAACGTGGTGATTCCCTTCAGAGCTTCCTTTTAGATTGTTAGATAGCTGGCTTTGAAAGGAAGTTTTCTGAGGTATAGAAGAAGATAGTGATCCGAGCCTGCCATATCTAGTACAGTGAAATGCAGCGGTCCTTGACGGGTTTCCTCTCTTGTCTCAAAGTAGAAAACAACACAGCGCTAGTCCAACCCATAGAAGAGACAGATACAGGACTTCGATATGGTGCAATAATTTGTTTTTCTTCAAGATGATATTTCTGTCTATCAATCTATGTGACCAAAGCAATGTTGGACTGGTAACATAATAAAGCAATGTTCAGCGGAAGTAGTTGTATGCTTTCCTATCGGCCAGCAAAGACGCCCTCGGGCTCCCGTAAGTCAAGTCACGGTCTTGCTATATCCTACACATTATTTTGCTCTACCTTCCATCTCTTCAACCCGTCCGCCAAGCTAGCAACAAGATCCTTACTATGAGCAAGCTCCTCAAAACTTACCCTATCTGTCCACCAATCCAGCCAGCCTTCAACTCTCGCTCCTTGCTCAGGATCGAACAATCCAACACTTACATCAATCAAATCCGGTCTCTCATCACAATGCCAGAAGACCGTAGCACCGCAAGTACCGCAAAACTCTCTAGTCACACCCTCCGAGCTAGCATAGCTCTTCAAAGTTCCCTTAGAGAGATCAAGCGGCGATCCACCTTCCTGGAAGATGTTGCATTTGGGTACGAATGCCCACGATTGAATCTCGCAGCCCGAAGCTAGACGGCAGGAAGGACACGCGCATGTTCCAGCTAGATACTTGGTATCGTTATCCCGTAACCACCATGTGACATTGTCTGGGTTCGCTGGAGAGTTCGAATGATATGGGACCATCAAGTCAGGAAATGGGGACCGGACTTTCCTGGAAGCTCCAGTTGGTCGAGTGACATAGAATTTGACGCCTCCGCATAGACACTGTGCTTTCAACTTGTCGTCCCAGACTTTCCTCTCCTGTGACAGAGTTAGGAACGACCCTTCAGGTACCAGCTCACAACCCGCATCGTCACGGCGCAGCCAGCGTTTCAATCCCTCGTTGGTCCCGTCAGCGCGCTTCATATCCTTGAACCAGACGCTGATACCACCATCCAGAGTATCCTCAATCCATTTCGTGCCTGTCCAATTTATCAAGCCTTCTGTTCGATCCCAAAGTCCAGTATTCAGAACACAGACATTCATTTGGGGTCTTTGGACCATCGTAAAGGTATGCGCACCGCATGTTGTGCAGTGGTGTCGGGATACCCCCTTTGAAGATTCGTAGGCGGTGGTTTGGAACTTTGAGGGGTCGATGGCTTGGGTTGGAGGGACGAGGAGGCTGGACCATCCGCAGGAGCCTGAGACTCTGCGGCAGTTGTCGCAGAGGCATAGTGCCCGATTCATAGGAAGTATGGAGTTGGGAAAGTCGACAGTGAGGGAGAAGTTGCGGCATGCGCAAGTGGAGGTTATGGTTGTGGTCATATTGGACGAACGGTTCGGGTCTTGGGCTGTTGCTTGAGGATAGGAAAAAGCTTGATGGTCAATCCTCAGGAAGAGGATAAAGGCTGAAATACCTTCCTGCCATATGGAGATGTTCTACTTATCCACGATAGATAACGAAGTTTCAACCTACATCTTTGAGTCATCGCGGGGGAATTGCTACCTGTCCCGCACTTGTGGCTGCGGGTGGCTGCATACGAGCTGCATTGTGGCTTGAAGTCGGAAGGGCAGTCGTGCCGACAATGAAGAGATGGACCGTATTGAGGTATGAAGCGTCGACATAGAAGGACGAATGCTGGAGGCACGAAAGTCGACAGAATGAATGCTATTCAGATGTAGAAATTCAAAGCCTCGGGACAGAAAGTCAATAGAATTTCGCTCCGACACCGGCAGGCCCGAAACCGGGACGCCAGCCCTGTGGTAGCGCTGCCGAGGCTAATAAGCTTCTCGCTTGGTCGTCGTGCTCGGCGTAACCTTAACGCGGATTCGGTTGGTGCAAGCGGCTGTCAACTTTTCAACCTTGAACAACAAACATCCAGGTACAGCCCCACTGAAAGACGACCTTTTTCTAATCTCTTACCAATAAAGGAGCTTCTTCAAGTGGAACGCTTCCAGTTTTCAAGACGTGCCCAATCTTCTTTTCCTTACCTTTTTCGTGTTTTGTTATCTGGAATGTTGTCGTGACGTAGCCAGTGCTACAAGACGTACGATGCTGATTAACTTCGACAGAAGAAGTATCCAGGAGAGCCTCTCACATCGACAAATCAACAATGTGGGAAATAATGTTAGGTATTATCTCTCGTTGCAACCACGGCATGCAAGTCCAGAGCGATGCAAGGTCCAAGAAGGAGTCGAATGATCAAGTGGCCATTTTCCTTATCGAAGGACAGGCATTATCATCACATTCAGGGCCATAACCATACCAATTTGCATGCCATGAGATCTGTGCGTCCCGTCAGATCCCAGGTGGTACTGAGACACGGCTCTATTTTCATGATCAATTGCATCTGGTTGGTCCATATCCTCGAACTCAGCGAGATATCGCCGCTTCATGCCAAGACAAAGGAGCCTCTAACTGGTCGCTCGTCGTAATTCGGTCCGCTTCTAGTACATTTAGATATATTCCATCATGAGGCTTTTCGTATCGTGGATCTTCAAAAGATTTGTGCAGGGGGGCGAGTCTTTTATATATAAAGACCCAGTCCCACGATGTTGGTACATTTCGGTGTCCGATCAAAGCAGGTTCTCACTCTTCGTCGCCACAACCCGCTTCCTTGGACATCGCACTTTTTGATCGACCAGAACAACCACAACAATACTGTTACAGTATTCTGAGCATCATGTCGACACCTACTGAACCCGCAGAACCTGCGGGTCGTATATACCAACCCATCACACATAACGCCGTATCACCAACACTTACCCGTACACACACCAATGGCTCTCGAGTACGTCGACCCAGTGCAGCCGGCTCTGGTCTCCAACGAACCGGCTCACATCTATCTCACAAAGAAACAAGAAGAGATCCCGAGCTCGACATCAATCTTCCGTATCGTACCATGACCAATGAGGCCAATCTCGAAGAATACACGAAAGAGACTGCTTCTGGTGAAATGGATGCCGGTGTTAGGACACCGGATGGAAAGGGGGACTACAAACTCGTCACGTTCCTGCCCAATGATCCTGCAAATCCCAAGAACTGGAGCAAAGCATACAAGTGGTACATCACAATGATTGTTGCACTCACTTGTTTCGTGGTCGCTTTTGCTTCCTCGGTCGTCACGGCTGATATTGCGGGGGTGACGGAAGAGTTTGGTGTTAGCGAAGAAGTTGCTCTGCTTTCGATCACTTTATTCGTTGTTGGGTTCGGTATCGGTATGTTCAAGCTTCTCATTTTCCGCACTCATCGCTCCTGGAGGCCTTACGTTGGAAGCTACGTGTATCACAATCTAACGATCGCATAGGCCCAATGGTCTTCGCACCAATGTCAGAAGTCGTTGGCCGACGAATGATCTACGCTACAACACTCTTCGTAGCTACGATCTTCATCATCCCTTGCGCCGTATCAGACAACATCACAACCCTCCTCGTCTGTCGAGCAATTGACGGTATCGCTTTCTCAGCACCCATCACCATCATTGGCGGTACCCTCGCCGACTTATGGAAGACAGAAGAACGAGGGGTTCCCATGGCTGCCTTCTCAGCAGCTCCCTTCATCGGCCCAGCAATCGGTCCCTTAGTCGGTGGATTCCTTTCTGATGCAGCAGGCTGGAGATGGCTATACTGGATTCAACTCATCCTAGCCGGTATCGTCTGGGTCCTGATAACCTTCACCGTCCCCGAAACATATGCTCCCACCATCCTCGCTGCCCGTGCCAAGAAAATGCGCGCAGAGACCGGATCCAAAGAGCACATCACCGAGCAGGATCTCGATCTCCGCCCCTTCAGCGAACGCATGTCCATCTTCCTCATCCGCCCCTTCCAACTCCTCTTCCTCGAACCCATCGTCCTGCTCCTCTCCCTCTACATGTCCGTCCTCTACGGCCTCCTCTACATGTTCTTCGTCGCCTTTCCCATCGTCTTCCAAGAAGGCAAAGGCTACTCGGCAGGTATCACAGGCCTCATGTTCATCCCTCTCGCCATCGGCGTCGTCGCATCCGCATGTTGCGCCCCGATAGTCAACAAACACTACCTGTCGCTCTACCACAAACACAATGGCAGCCCTCCAGCCGAAGCACGCCTCGTCCCCATGATGATCTCCTGCTGGTGTATCCCCATCGGACTATTCATCTTCGCATGGACTTCCTACCCACGCTTGACCTGGGTCGGGCCCGCACTCGGTGGGTTCCCTGTCGGCTTCGGCTTCATCTTCCTCTACAACTCCGCGAACAACTACCTCGTCGATTCCTACCAGCATCAAGCAGCATCCGCTCTCGCCGCCAAGACACTCATCCGTTCTCTCTGGGGCGCTGCGACAGTCTTGTTCACGAAACAGATGTATGATAGGCTTGGCTATCAGTGGGCGAGTTCCCTGCTGGCATTTATCAGTCTGGCGTGTTGCGCGATCCCGTATGTGTTTTACTTTTATGGGGCGAGGATTAGGAAGAGGAGTCGCTTTGCTTATAGTGGTGACGATGAGGAGACATTAAAGACGGGGGAAGATGCAGAGGCGCAGGCGGATTTGGAGAGGGCGAGGAGCTATGTTAGTATGCCTTGAGTGGGAGTGGAGAAGCAGATATGATGGGATCAGAGTTTGAAGAGGAGATGAGATGTCCTTGATCTGCTGTTCTGGGTGTCGATGAGGTGATAGACAAGATTGCGAAGATGTTTTAGCGAGGCGAAGAGGAGGCCTTTGGCAGTGGCGATGGTGTTGGAGAAGAGAACGAGAAGGAGAATCGAGCCAAGAGAAGGAAAGAGTCGGACATTTCGACCCAACACCAAAGATTCCGCCACAGAACACAAACAGACAGGGAGCTAGAACGGCGACATAACTAGAATGGGAACAGGAACGGGCATAGAATGGGATAGATATAGGAAACCGGTAATTACACAAGTGCATAGAACGACTAGAGCTGCTGCACTCAGCAAATTTCGTATCAATACCAATAATAGAAATCAAGACCAATAACAGAAATTAATACCAAAAACCAAATCAATAAAACTCACAGCTTGCCTTCCAAATATCGAACTTAAACCTTTAACCTCCCGCCACCAACATCTCATCCCCATCCCCACCTCAACTCCAAGCCCATGGAACGCAAACAGCCCAAGCCCCACCACCAAAACCGCTAAAAACCACTGCACTCACGACATGCAACAAACCCTCCCTTCCCACTTCTGTGAACCGCAGCGACTGGCTGACGGGCTGCATGTCATGTGCAACCTGCATCCCGTCATGCATGGCGTCGTACTGAACCACCATAGAAGTGGATTTATGCAGGTATGGTTGGTTGAAAGTCAAGCGAGGCGGGTGGCATTCCAATTGGATGAAAGGCCTACTAGCGCAGAACGGTGAAGAATTCTGCAGGGGTCGATGTGCAACAGAGAATTTGCGAGAGCGATGAAAAGGGCGAGTGTCATTGGATCGTGAAGCGAACGGTTGGGATTTTGGGTTTTGGTTCGAGGTACATGGAAATTTAAGATAATGGGTTGTAATTGATAAAGGGAGGTGTGGTTACTTGTAGGAGGAAGGAAGGTGGTGTTGTATGGGAGTTGGTGTGGAATTATTATGATTGGGAACTGGTGATGGGGAGAGGAGCGAGGTAGGAGGGAATGCTGCACTTGCTTACAAAGAAAGGTCTCCGAAGACAGAGGAAAATGGGTTGTGATTGGACGAGAATTGTTTACTTGCTTTTTTTCCCCCTATAATGGATTAAACTGAAAGAGGCACGGTGGACGAGCAGGTGGGTGCAGATAGGCACCGCGGCTATGGTTGGTGGATTGCCTGATAGGGAGAGAAGGGTGCTGGGAGAGAAATAAGCGAGTCGGTGTAAAGAAACGATACCAGTACAAAGGCGCAGGCCAGATCAGATACACATTCAAGAAATATTATAACTCCATATCTGGAGCCAAGAAACCGTATTGCGTATCGTTCGTCCCCTCGGTCGTTGTTACGTCGCCAATAAATTCACTCAGCGACTGTAGAGTTTAAGTACCAGCACGACAAGGCGCCGGGCACCAGCTTTTGATCTAGCAAACTGAGCGTCGATCTTTGGGAACTCTAAGAGGCTTATAAACAACCCCAGACAATTCTTTTCACCAGCAGTTATTTGTTTCGAAGCAGATGAATCAAAGGGCGGCGGGAAAATTATATGGCGGAAAGGCTTTTGAATGCCTTCTTCAAGTACCCCCAAGCAGACGACTTAACACCGGGAGAGATTTGAACATAAGCACTACAACCATTACACTGTATGTTTTCCTCTCCTAAACCCTTCTCTGAAGAGCACACCTCATGGTGCCTACCAGGAAGGGAAACTTAGCGTATCTGACCAATAGTCACGAACGAAAGTCGCCGATTGACACGATGGATAAATCCTTGGGTAGTCCTTGAGATCAGAGTGTGACATAGTCCAGCTGCAGAAGGGTGAAGCGGAAACCCAGAACGAAATTCGGGACGGAACAGAAAGTGCCGGGACACTAGACTGTAGGCTGTGGCGGCAACCAAGGATCCGGATGTCATGACAGTGGACCGAATGGAAGAGTCTTGGCAGATCTGAGAATGCAGGAGGTAGCAGCCAGAACATCTTGCTAGGGAGTTATAAGACTCCTTCTGTTAATAGACTATGGGAGCCAAAGAGGCTATGGCTATGAGGGTTAAAGTCGAATACTTTCTTAGCTCTATGAGATTTTGTGGGGGGGGGGGGGGGGGGTTGACAGAATGTTTAATATCTTTGCCCGCCCTGATGAGACTTGGCAAGAAACTTTCCTCCATAAAGCAGAGCGGCGTGAAAAATGCGAAAGAAATAGGTTTTATTCATTTAAAAGGTGAGTTCAGGCTCAATCGCCCAGTCTGAAGCTTTTTGGAAGACGAAGGAGGAATTTTGATCGGGCAGATATAAGAGAGATCCAGCAGGAAAGATCAGCCTAGCTGTAGAGTTAAAATGATGTTCTTATCAGCTAAGAGCATTATATCTTCTCCGTTACATATCGTGGAGAGCATAATTTTTGATATCCATGGGAACGAGAGCGGATTGACCAACTAATTACTGTGAATAGCACAAAATTTCGCCTTGGCAAGACGCCAAGCCCCATAACGTGAATATGGTCAAGTAGGTTACATTGAGACTTTGCAGTTGGTGATGGCCCACCGATTTGGGACGCAGAACTTAACCACTCAAGTTATAGTCGCTTTCAATTTCACCAGCGAGGTTCGAGAGTGTCCTTCAATTATTGCAGTTCGACCTAAGGTAAATGTCCCAAATCCATGCTTCAGTCTCCCGTCACCTACCCTGCAGATTCGACATGCCGAGAAGATGGTTCTATTGATGTGTTTCCGTAAAATAAGTTGAGTAAATAGATCAAAAGCTATGCTGTGATGATAAGATCCAAGACGGTCAGCGGACGAACTACACTTTAGAAAATCAGGGACGACTTCCTGATGTCGGTGATTTAGAACCCGTGCCGCCGACTCTTAAAGTTTATAGAACTGCAGAGCCACACTTGGACTGCAGACAAGACAAGCATTAAAGAGAGACTTGGAAAGATACCGAGGCATGTGGATATCATTATGATTGCTCAATGCTACACAGGCTGAAGCTCTAGGACTACGCCTTTACACTCAGGAAGACTTGCCTTCACGTGACTGTTTTCAGATATATATATATAAACTACAGATCAACCCTCGAAAGTTCCTAGAGATAAATCAGACATATCTTTCCAGTCAATCCTAAGAACTCACCCATATACAAATTATTTATCTTCTAGGCGTCAAAATGTACCTCACGCCAGCTTTGCTGTCGTTGGCTTTGGTCGTCAAGCAAGGTGCGACGGCTGCTGTTCCACCTCCCGGAATAGGCGAACCATGTTCAACGCCCACCGCTCCAGACAACTATTCCCTGAACATCAACAATGCTACAGCATTTTCTTTGATGGTATACCAAATTCCGCTCTGTATGCAATATTGAGAACTAATAATGTAGTACGGATATCCTCTTGTGTTGTACGTCCAAACATTTGAGCCGACCCTTAGGGCAGTGGGTGCCAACAATATTCAGAGCGAAGCGCGCCTCGCAGACGCCAAATCCGAAGTTCTGGTTCGGCCAAACGTCGATACGTTGTACTCTAGAGCTGCAATCGATCTTTCGCATGCCAATGTTGTACTTTCTGTGCCTGAGATTTCCGCGAATCGATTCTATGTCGTCCCTTTCTATGACTTGTAAGTTCTTATCTACTAGCTCAATCCCTCGGTTGATATCTTGCTGATTTTTTTGACCATAAAGATATGGAAATAACTTTGCAAATCTTGGGTCCATCTCCAATAGCCCGCCTGGAAATTACCTTCTCACACCTGCGGGAAACGAGGAGCCAGGGGTTTGGATCACTGGAGAAGGCTACGAGAGTGACAAGTACCAGGGCATCATCAAGTTTCCCACCACATATGGGAGTATCATGATGCGAATTGTTATCAAGAACAATGATGCCGATCTCGAAGAAGTCCAATCAATTCAATCCCAGGTTTCCATGGCAACAATCGAACGCGATGAAGAGCCCCTGACAGCAGCTCTTACTCCTGCTCTTCTGGGTAATGGTTCATTGTCAGATGCTGCTTTGCTTCTTCCTTTCAACTTCAGTGCCAGTCAAACAACTCATACACTTCAGCTCCTAGCTCAATTCGCCGCCGCCAACCCGCCAATAGACAAATCAGACCAATCGCGGGTCACTTCCATGCTTGCTGCTGCTGGGATCAAGAATGGAACCTACACTGCTCCAGCTGGAATCGACTACACCCAAGTTTATACGCTCATCGGTGAAGAGTTCCTAGCCCTGCTGGACCCATTGAACCATGCATTCGACCAAAACGGATGGTTCATCCTCCATCCAAGCTTAAGTGGCAATTTCGGTGTAGAATATACCGCTCGCGCATATATCGCCTGGTTTGGCTATCTCCAACTTGCCGACTATGTGGCAGCGTATCCTACATATCTCGATCCTGCCTTTCCTGCCACCCAAGTCTCACTACAGCTGGCAGCAAATGAGTCTTACATCATGACATTCTCTGAGAAGCCTCCCGTAACTGGCTTCTGGAGCTTGACGGCATACAACAGCTCGAATTATCTGGTTCCAAATAGCTTAGACCGCTACGCGCTCGGCGACCGCAGCAACTTGACCTACTCCGATGGTACGCGGGTCTACGCTGATGCGAGCAGCAACGGAGCATTCTCGATTTTGATTCAGCCGGCTGATATAGCGCCCGGCGCGAACTGGACGGACAATTGGCTGCCTTCACCAGCTGGTGGTGGGCAGTTTACAGTGAATCGTAAGTAATTCCCGAGACCGCACATCCAGAAGAAATGTACTGACTTGATGGTTTCTAGTGAGATGGTATGGACCAACTGAAACCCTATTGAACGGAACCTACACATACCCTATTGTATCTAAGCAGGGCATTGTTCTGTAGTCGCAGCTATATCGGCAGGATGATGAGATCGTTTATCTCTGCATGACAGTCCGCCCACAGGCCAGGCATTTCTATTCTTTTTGTGTTTTGGTATACTTTTTATGATCGGCATATACTTAAAAAAGAAATAGCAAGCCATCTATGCTGACCTCATTTGTCTTTCTCTAATCCGCACGCTGTGACTGGTGGACTCTCAAACCAGTGTGACCGAGTCTAGATCTGCCCCTTTTTTATGTTTTCACACGTCTCGTAAACATGCATAGAGAGAGCATCGAAATTCTCTACTACTTACAACGTCATAAAATCAATCTCAGCGACAATCGGCAGTCAAAAGCTAATCATGGACAGAGTGATCTGATGCTTCACCGCTTGACAATACTGACAATGCCACTAGATAGAGCTTGCGACTTTGACATATCAAGTACTGGATCGTCATGCGCTGCGTATTCAGTGCAATATATGCTGGTATAGAGGGAATGGTAGTAGAATACAAAATTTTCTTTGTACATTTTCATTTCAAATTTCTCCACGAAGGCCGTAACTGATCAGGACACAGCCCGAAGTCATGCAGTAGACTTGATCAGGCAAGTTCTTTTGATTTTACTGCCTAGCACCAAAGCATTCTCTCGATGCTGATTTGGCGATCACCGATCACTGAGATGTTCATCGAACCAAGCAACTGCCTGGTAAAAAGCCTGTTCCTTCGCAAAGCGCTCAACATTCTTGGACAAGTCGGATCGCACAGCAAAACCATGTACAACACCAGAAAAGAGATTAATCTGGTATGGGTGGCCAGCGGCTCTCAGGATGTCTTCAGATCTGTGGCGCAGCTCAGCTGTGAACATCGTATCAACCTCAGCGGCGGCGATCGACAGCGGAACAGTGACAGCTGCTAACTCTTCTTCATCGACGAAACTCGGATGGGCTATATAGCCAACGTCCATACCTTTCCCCTGGTGTCGAACAACATACTATCACACGAGTGAGTTGGTTTGGTCTTTCAAAAGCTCGGAAAGCACACCTTAGCACCAAAGCAGTACCCAACAGAGCCTATTTTCTTTATACCATACTCCTCTTTGAGGCTCGTGATTGCTGCGACAACAATTGGATCGACAGCTTCCGCCGTATGGGGATTCTTGCCATTGCTTCCGCCTTCCAACCACTTCATGAGGTCGAAGTCAGCTGCAACAGTATTCAACGCCACAGGATCGCCGTTGTAAAGGTCGATGATCATGGTCAGATAACCATTAGCAGCGAACTGATCTGCCATCAGTTGACTGTTTCCCCAGATGCCAATGACGTCCGGGCAAAATAGTATACCGGTCTCCTTATGCGCCTTATCGGCTGGTGGAGTCGCAATGTAGGCGTCCCATTTCTCGGAAATCCTGACAAGTCTGCCTTGAGGTGTGCCACTCGGTAAGCAGTTAGCACGCGGTGTCAGCTAAAGTCTTGCACTGAGCGACACTCGGCGATAGCGCGGTACCTAGAGAAGAGCGAAAGATTCAGCATTACCTGTGCTTCACGCCAACGGTACAGCATCGAGAAGGTGGATTGGACGCCATTTTAAAGAAGCTTGAAGAATTTAAAAGGAAAAATTTAGCCTTGTAAAATTTGAACTTCGCTCATAGACTGCATTCGGCAACAAGAAAGACAAATTATAACAGTTTGCTCTCAGAGATTGATGAGTGGGTGTCCTAGCCGTTCAAGTCGGTTCTCTTTCACTCGTGAGGCGGATCACGGAGCTTCGTCGAGCCGGTCTTTGCATCGGAGAAATCTGTGGCCGATCACGACAAGTGAACAGCCCCAAGATCAGGCCATATGTTGAGAAAAACGGATCTGATTGCTAGTATCTCATTATCATGATGTCCTTGTTCTGGCATTCTATCGAAATGAAGAAATTAAGAGAGACTTTCTCATGCTTTCGCTTAGCAAATTTCGGAATCTTGTGTTATGAAAAAAAGAGGCGAAGTACATATGAAATGGCTTCGTATTGATAGCATGCACCTTTTGACGCTCTTTATTCATGATCTCATTCTTACGGTCGAAGATTTTCATCCTGTAGGAAAGGCCCGGCAATAACGTTGGGTCGAAAGGCACGCCAAGGCTGGTGGCTCATCCTTCCAACTACAGCATGAGGTCTAATTAAAGTTTTAGACTTGGTTAAAATACCATACCATGTCCGTCATCGAGGAAGAAGTGAAAATGTGAACGATGAACCGAATCAATCAATTGTCTACAGCATTTCTGGCCCTGTATTTACCTTCTAGAATCGAGCGGGCAAAGCAAGATAAACAGAGTGGAGCACAGGAAATTACCCAGCTAAACTATTGACTTCTGCGTCCGGGACCGAGAATCGACACGACCCATGAAGACTCGGCACCGACTGCGAGGAACATGTGTCGAATCAACCACAATCACGATGCTGCAGAATGCGGGTCTCCTTGGCTGCCAAAGCTGCAGCAGAAAAACGGCTGTAACAGGTGCCGTTTTGCCTCTTGCAGCTTGCTACCAAGATAGACAAGGAATCGATTATCGATGTCACCACAACATGTTCCTGGTGTGTATACTGTAGTGGCCGTTCCTGACATATCGTCCAAGTGACGATGTATCTTTCCTAGCGTTTTACATTTGTGAATACTCTTTCATATGTCCAAGGCTAACTTCGCTGAAACAGTGGTATAACCTCTGGTTATGTCTGTTTGTATCACTACGGCTATCTTCCATTCGAAATATGCACGTGAGGACGTTATCTCGATTTCCTGTACTCAATTCTTGTCTCGGATGCTGCGTCTAGCTCCGCGATATTCGGTACATATAATTCCTTGCCTACCTCACTAAAACTTGCACCGGTGTAGGCTTCCGCGTTCACTGTTGATCTGGTGCCCTATCAGTTTTCCTCATATTACTGTCTGAGAAATTACGATTCCACAATGGCCTCAACCACCGGCAGTGCATAGATGCCGATGTCCAAAGCCTCTTGGCACAAGCTGCTACACTTTATATTGCTTGTTTCTCGTTTTCGTTTAACTAGCCCTCTCGCCTATTTTATCCTGCCTTGCCGAAGATTTGAGCTTCCGGGAGGCTTAGAGGCCACTTCAGCACGCAGCTTTGCATATACAAGCTTTGACTTTATTTCACAGAAAAAAAACTTAGTGTTATTTTGCCTTTCTTATTGGACAGTATACGACGGTACTAATAAGGTCGATTTATTGGCTGCAGTACGATGATCTCCCAACTTCAATTCTTCTCACATTTGCATATTACGGGATTCAGAAAGAAAAAAGACTGTTGATACCGCCGAACTCTAGAAGAAAACTGCAGTGTAATTTTATAGATTGTCTTTCTGGGGTTTGATTTGATTACAAGGGTAGAAGCTGCGCCACCCGAGAGTGTGGCAGAGACACACAAGCTATGGTCCTTGTTGGGTGGGGGTACGTATCTTTTTAAGGTGTCAGAGACTAAGAAGCAGGAGGTAAAGCTTATGCCATGCTACTCGAGATATGTGTGGAGGCCAGACCATCGGCGTTTTCGTATGACCGGCTTTGCTAGCTTTGCTGCCACAAACAACGCCCCGGCACTGTAAGCTACCCGTTCCGCGTCGATAAATCTGTGCTTCCATAACTGAAGGGCACAGTCAGAGAACGATTTGTTCCGGACGGCAAAGAAGATATGGCGGAACGGGTGAGAACAAGACTAAGGAGTGTGCTGTGTTTACAGTCTCCGACAACACCCAATGGTTGATTAACCTATAGATACCCACGATTAACATGCCCCAAGGCTTCCTGTTTTGGTCAATTTGACTTGACTTAATTTGCCGCATCCAATCTTTTAGATCCTACATACGTTTCGTGCCAAATTTACTTGACAGAAATCATGAGGCTATCACGATACTGGATATACAAGCCCTCGATGGCTTTAGGTATAACGGCAGCAGTGGTTTTTGGCATTTTAACATCCATTCACATTTTTCGGCTCGCCAAAAGTCGAGTTTGGTTCTGTCTACCATTTGTCATAGGAGGTATTTGTAAGCATTAACCTTCTTCACTGTCAAGTTATCAATTTCCCAGACATCTAGTTAAGTACTTCATTGACACGAATACAAAAATCGCAGTTGAAGTCGTCGGTTTTGCAGGCAGGGCGGTGGCCCACAACCACTACACCAACATCGGTCCCCGCATCATCGAAACCCTCTTTATTCTCCTAGCACCCATCCTCTTCGCCGCCTCCATCTACATGGTCCTCTCTCGACTCATGCGCGCCACGCACGGGGAGCAATACTCCCTGATCCGCATCACCTGGCTAACCAAGATCTTTGTCGGCGGCGACGCCCTTTGCTTCGTTATCCAGGCCGCTGGAGGCGGCGTTCTCTCCAAGGCCGATACGGCTGGTAAGAAGCACAAAGGCGAGATGATCGTCCTCTCTGGGCTGATAGTTCAGATGATCATCTTTGGCTTCTTTCTTGTTGTGGCGTATGCGTTTCATAAGCGACTCTCGGCCGCTGAAGCGAGAGGGAAGGCTACGAGCGGGAATTCGAATCTAAGTTGGAAGCGGCTCATGGCTATGCTGTATACGACGAGTCTGTTAATTGCATTCCGGAACCTGTTTCGCGTTCTTGAATATGCTATGGGAGGTTAGTATCCTTGCACCGCATGACATGGACACACCGAGACAAAACTCGGTGAACACGGCTTTTCATGGTACTCGATGCTAACTGATGATTGGACAGAGGATGGATATCTGCTGCAGCATGAATGGCCAGTTTACATCTTTGATGCATTACCCATGGCGGTTGTACTTGTCTTGTGCTTGACATTCTATGTGGCGCTTTATCAACCTGGAGAGCGGATTATCGTCTCCGAATCCAACAACGACGAGCATCTCATGTCTCCACAAGCTCGCAAGTAGTCGATATCTGTTTGGCATTTGCTGATGACGAGGTCTATACGTTCGGTACGTTTACAGCCGGTCGATGATTACAACCGTGGTTAGGGCTCATGCTTCAGAGACAGGAGGGCTTTTTCAACTGCCTTTTGCCACCCAGAAATCGCGAAGCAGGTCCTGGGCCGGCATAATTCATAATTCACATTACATCAGGGGGGAGGGTGGTGCGGGATGGTACAGGACAGTAGACTTATCAGATATACTGTACGCACAGACAGCATTCATATATCACAGAGTACAGAGTAGTTCGTATGAAGTGTATTAACCGACCGTTTTCTGTCTGTACTGCATGGCCTATGTCGTTCTCAGGAGAAAAGCAAAGAAGCCGACTAAATCATTGGCCGGCTACACTTGTAAGGTCAAATACTCTAGTACTAAGCACGGACTACAAATATGGGATTACTTAGGCTTGTACTACCCCTCTCGCCAGCATGTGGGATTTGGCTCACAAATGAAGTACGAGGAGCCGCTCTGTGGGCGTCTTGTGATACGTCACTTCCATCCCGTTGTCGACGCCACAAATCTGTGGCGCACACACAGACTTGAAACTTACTCCGTACTTTCCAAAAGCAAAATTTGAAGTCTAGAGCGGCCAGTCCATGAAAAAAGTTGGCATCTGGTTTACCGTCCCGCTGTTGATCATCGCCTGCCTGGGGAAGTTCATGGCGGCAGGGCGGTATCTGGTCCTAGCACTTGCATCCAGATCTCGAGGCATCAATCCTATTGGCTGATAGAAGGGTTGACAGGACGCTACAGTGCAGATTCGATCTCTCCTCACCCATACTGGTGGGCTGAAATCTAGAATTACCAACATTACTTTATATTTCCTCCCCTCAAATGATCTCAACCATCCCGCTAGCCAAGGCTCTCGGCTCTCTCAGTCTGACCAATCAACATTTCGTCATATGCAGCATTCCAACTATCATATCCGTTGGATACCCCTTACCTCGCTCAAGTGGACTAGAACTGACAGCTGCCGTTCCACGCGTTTGATGTGTGGTAATGGCGTGGCTTTCGCGGCGCTGATGGTTGATCTCCCGCCCTGAGAAGAATTGTGAGAACGTGCATTCCATACATAATCCTCGATTTCTCTCCGACTCTCGTTCCCTATGTGGGGGAAACCCACGAGAATCAACTTCAGAGTACACAAGTCGAAGAACTCCTTCACAATGGTTTACATCAGCCCCATAGGACGTGACTGGGGCTCTACTGTCAACTGGGACTCCCTCGGAAAGTTGTACGCATCAATTGCCATCATATGGACAGTCATCCTTGCACTGGGCTCAGCATGGCTCATCCAAAATCGTCAACTTCCATTCCTCAGAATGCGAAATATCCCGCTGGCAATCACATCGGTCTGCTTCTTACACGTGTATCTCATCAAGATATTGCTAGCCTACACGACAAATGGACACTTCCTGTGCTCCGCTGAGTTCTGGATCATGAGCATCTACTTGCCCTTCGGCATCGCCCTGTTCCAAGCAAATATGGTGCAATTACTCAGTATCAGTACCCAGCAAAGAAAGCTACTGGTTAGTGATAGAGCCTCGATTCGAGAGCGACGAAGGCCTCGATTTAGCATCCGCCGAATGCGATCTGAATGGAGAAATCTCACGGCTCTTCAGAAGACGTATGTTGGAATTGGAATTGGAATGCTCCTCCAAGTTGTCGTTACAGCAGCTATCTATGGGACAAACCGAAAACTCCAAGGACATTGGGGGAACGTCGCCCACCCTCGTGGTCAGGCGTTATGTCGGAAAGGAATTGAATGGTATGCTGTTAAACAGACACGCTTCAACATGCTGCTAACACATTTTAGGGTGCCCTCAGCGTTTTGGCAACTGTTTTGGTGCTGTATATATGGACCTTACCTGCTCTACAGGATCAGAAATGTCCACGATACACATTACTGGCGAGCCCAAACCATTCTCTGCGTTATCTCGGGGTAAGCACATCCGTCAACAGTGTTTTATTTTTTGCCTGACTGACCTGTTTCATAGGTTCCCTGGAGCTCCTTTGTGGTTCGCATCAGTCTTCACTCCTGGAAAATCCTGGAAATGGGTCAATCGATACTTCGTCCCCCCTATGTGGTTTGTTTTCCCCAAATTATTTCTGACCTTCGATCACAATACTGACCAATGTATACTGCAGGCTCGCTCCAGGCATCTTTGTGATGCAAGCCTGTACCATCTTCTTTCCCATATACGAAGCCTACCACCAACATCGTATCAACAAAGCCTTCACGTCTGCTCTCCAGAAATGGGAAGACGACAAGTCATGGGCTGGAACGACGCTAGGTTCAGGATCTAGCTCATCCATGACCAATCACCAATCTCTGTACCAAACCAACAGCAAATCTCGTTCGGATACAGACTCGAGTGTCGGAAAGCAAGGACTAGATGTACAGGCAAATACATCAACATCTCCATACAATTCGAAGAGAATGTACACCACTGCTGCGCTCGAAGAAACTCTCCTCTCCAACCCCACTCCACTGCTACATTTCGCAGCTACGAAAGATTTCACTGCAGAGAACATCCTTTTCCTCCTCGCCGTACGACACTGGAAAGCCAAATGGGCACAGCTACGATCAACTCCCACACTAGATCTAGGACCTCAAGTGAAGAGGCGGCTTTGGGTCGAAGCTGTAGAAATCTATGCATATGCCGTCAGTGAGCGATACGCCGAATTCCCAGTCAACATCGAAGGCAGCTTGAGAAAGACTCTAGATCAGATGTTTGCTGCGGCAGTTGAAGTCTTGGTGAAATTCTCGAATAGTGGGTTCAGGGAACGAGATGACGATCCCTATTCTACTGTCACGCCGTTCGTGACGGCTCCGGCAGATTTCTCATTGAAGAATATGTCGCCTATAACGAGGGAGCTCAGCAATGGCTCGTCTTCAGTGCCGGCAACTCGTGACTTAGAGATTCGTGGCATTGAGAGCTCTGATGTGAGTATCAATGATGGTAATCCGACACACGATGATCGCGATGAGCAGGTCACTTTGCCGGAGGGTTTTGGAGAGGGTGTGTTTGACGCGGCGGAGAAGAGTGTAAAGTATCTCGTTGTTACCAACACGTGGAGGAAGTTTGTGACTGCCATGAGGGAAGGAGATCGTCGCATCTCGGCTGAGGCTTTGTATTGAACAATTATTGACGAATTTCATGACATATTCTTCGTGTGCTTTGATGTATCGCGAGCAACTCTTCAGGTCCAAATGCAGGAAAGACAAGAAATAAAAAGCAATTGCTCAAGAGAGCGGGATTTGGGTTGGGGCCGAGCTAGACCTCGCCTTGTTTACGTGCCGAACCCCCTTAAGCGAGCACAGCCCCTCCGAACACCCCATGATAGCCTGGATCTCAGAACTCCAACTAATAGAAAGATCGGACACAATGTCTAAAAAGTGACCTCTAAGAATGAAATGCCAACCGAAATTTTATCCAAGCCTGGCACAATCTATGCATCCCAACCAACGAAACGCTCTTCCCAGACTGAGGGTGTCAACTCGGTACCGACCCACCACCACCTCGGCTCCGAGCCTTCCAATCAAAAAATGCAACACAGCGATTTTTTTTTGATTTTTTTGATTTTTTTTAAGAGACAGGAAACACATGAAACTGAGAGTAGAGCGGTCCGCCCCTGGCACATTAGTTATTTGAACATCTTGGAAATATTTGTCAATTGCCCTTCTCCAGGTCTTTAAAGCCTAAGGCCCCTGGTCAGAAGTTTTACCCCGTTGTCAGAGGCTTAGCTGATTGACGGAGACTCAGATTTTATAGACGCTCGAACTTTTTAAACCTCACGTTGCAACATAACTAGATCATTTCCCCGGCTTTTCAGTGTCTATACAGTGTACCCGCTAGTATAATTGTCCAGCGCGCTTTTGTAACATTTGCTGCTTTAGATCTCTTCTCCGTTTATTAAACTTGCACAACCAACCAAGTCATCCTCTTCTTGAAGAAATACATTACGATTGGGTCTAATCATTCCTCTCAATAAGAGCAGCAGATGTCACCAAATCAAGCTAGACAATCAAACCAGGGGGTGCACTGTACAAAATCAAATCGTAGTATCTGAGCCCTCCTCAGCCACATGCCTTCGGTGTCCTCCTAAAGCGGGCTTCTGGACATGAGTTAATGGGCCTCCGGAATGGCTCTAATGTATCGATTCGGTGCCGAATCGATGCGAAGTACGATATGCAACAGATTTTTCGGCATCACCTCAAGGTGCCCTGTTGGCCCAAACACAGGTGATCCAGGGTGGGCACATTATCTGAGCGGTCGCGAAAATCGATCTTGTAACGCTCGAAAATGCTGGATCTATCGGATGCTTGGATTATTGCCTTCATTGAAGACAAATGAACGTCTCCTTCATATCTTTGAAGCACTCCATCGCATCGCAATCCTGTCTGAAATAATTCCTATGAATGTGTACACCGACCCCGATCCGCCGATACACGCGAGGTATTTTACTGAAAAGTTCGAGAAGTAGCATAAGTTCCATGTTATGCTCTTCGTTCTTCTCTGCCAGTAGCAGAAATGTTATGACTCCGGTGCCAACCGGGGTGAACACCCGAGACCTGCCTCCGCGAGGAGTTTTCCGCCAAACATTTTCGTCAAAGTAATACTCCGTTGTAGTTCTGTCGGTAGGGTCGGCTACCCAAGGATCAAGCTGTGTTCGAAAGTGTCCCATTGGCGTGTTCAGTGGCTGAATGTATACAGCTTGGAAGTGTGTATCATCGGCAGTATCGTACCTACGACCATCGTGATACGCAATCTGCATAGTACAGAGACGGCCCTTGAGGACGAGTCTGCTTGCCTTAAGAGTTGAGGTGAGTGACTCTCCTGACCACTGAATATCTGCCAACACCACTTCCGCAGCATATGTTGGATTATTACCGATCTCGAATGCAGGAGGGTCACAGCTGGTGTTCATAGATAGCCAGGACCAGGAAAGCAAGAAGTCATTCCTTGATACGTCTACCGTATCCGGTGCTCTCCAGGCAAGCTGTCGAATGATATCTTTCTTCCACAGTCCAAGAATAGAGCAATCTCCATTTAATTCCTGGAAATATTTGGTCAGGCCGGCAAAAGCGGCGACCTTGTCACTTGGGTATGTCAATTTGCGGGACGAGTAGTTCCTTGCCGTCATGTACCAAGTCTGGTAGATATCTTTGTCAGTCCGAAGCTTGTGGGTAGATATTGCATGCCATGGCAGGCGTTTCCCATTGAGGTTATCAAGGGTGAGCGCACTTAAATCCCGGTCATGTGTACCATCTTCCGAAGTAAGACGAGTCCGACACTGCCAGAAAACCTGGTCGGCGGTAAAGTGAAGTACACGAGTCGACAGCAGAGTCTCTTGGAGAGTCCATCCACGTTTATTCAGTGGATCAGAGTTGATCGGGGCAGATGCAAGTACTGAACTTCGAACGAAGGTCGTACAATACGAGCTAGACCCAGGCTCTCCTAAAACCTGTTTGCAGATACGTGATGGTTTCAGTGAGTTAAGGAAACAACCACCATTACAGTCAGCTACAGACGAGGCCGCAATAGTAAGGTATGCGTTCTTGAAGATAGAAGCCATCTTGGCAGACTCCTTTTCCCAATCAAGAGGATCATCCTGGATAATACAGAGCGCATCAATCCAGAGGTATTGGACACCGAGGTTCCTCGTAATGATCATAGCATCGTGAAGTGTTTTTGGGCAGGCCCCAGCATCGATTTGAAGGCACTGCATAGACAAGTTCGCCCCCACTGCCTTAACACCGATTGTTGTTTGACCCCAGCAGTAGCTTAATGCACAGTACGGCCCAATTGTCGATGTACCAATTTCGGTGATTACCAGATGCGGAAGTAGAGGGGAATGCTTTCCCCCAACATCTATGAGTCGACTTGGCAGTATCGAACTGTTGTCGGTATTGCAATTAGGATGAGCATTCTGGCATTCTTGTATCCATTCTTGTATCACAGGAACTCGATCTACAAACCGGATTCGACCCGTAGACGACCAAATGGCTCGGTGGCTTAGTGTTCCTTCCAGATGTTACTCGATACAGCCCTGACATGACAAAGTACTTGCGACTGAGAGGAAACAGATATAATGAAATGTAGAGATGGGTCCGCACCTTCACTCGTTACCAGTCCGAGAGGATTGCTCCGTGACATTTTGCCCAAGAAGACTGACCCCGAATCGGGAATTTGCCATGGGAGATCCAGCTTTGACGATGAAAGGGATCCTTAAGATTTTATGAACCGGAGCCTCAAGAGCCTGGGAGAAATGATTGATCTTTAATGTCTCCACATATACCCTCTGACCATCAAGCGAGTCATCTGGCTCGCTGCCGTCGAGATCGAGAAGCTGGAAGAAAAAGCTGCACATCCAACAGTGCGAGGCAGAGGCAATCAATCGATTAACATCATCAATATGCTCGACACGACTTCCGGACTCAAGCGAATGAGCGTTCCAAGGCCAGTCCTGTGACTCCTTGCCGCCCTTGGTAGGCAAACATAGATTGTCTGCATGATATATATCCAGAGGTCCAATTGCCTCACAGAACGAACAAATAGGCAGAAGAAACACAAACGCTAGTTGCAAATAGGGTATACAATTGAGGAAACCAGACACTTCAGCGTGGTGGAATGACGCGAGATTAATTAGGCGCGAGGTGTAGTAGACCAATCTAGCGGACACAGATCAGTCCGTGGGGATATGATTAGGCAGAAGCTCAATTGTTTCACGTGATTTCCTACCCAAGGTACGTGCTCTGCTGCCGGCAAATTGTAAGATGTGCAAACATAGGAATCCAAAAGCAGACACGCAGTCATATTTGATACTAAATATACAAATAGAAATCAGTAAACCTTAGTTATAATTCCGAACGAACAAACCATACATGATCCCACAATCCCAGACTTCCGTCACCGGACTTTACGACGTTCCTATTTCCTATCATAAAAGAAACATCTCCTTACTCCCCAGAAAGGCAGAACAGATAAGAGAACAAGAACCGCCAATCAGCCAACTCATCTCCCATCTCCCACCGACCAACAAAAAGTAAGCAATTCCCGCTTCGGTACCGACACACCACACCAACTCCTATCTCGACCATTCAAGATTCAAGAAAGCGTCCAGTCGGTGCCAGAGAGGTGATTCGGGAGCGAGTCGGTGCTGGGTGCGATGTGCAACAAAACCTTTTGTATTATCGGATTGCGACAGATGGGAGATAGAGCCTGGACCTGGGGGAAACAGTCCTCTTGAAGAGAACACCTGCAGGATCTCTTGGGAAGAGGCACGTGATACAACTATTTACGAGCCGGATCGACATGGGAGTGTTGTGTTGCCGAAGTGGTCTCATGTTTGAAATGATTGACATGGTGAGGGCAGATCAGGAATAGCAAGTCCATATCTCCCCTCTCTTTCAAAAGTAGGTATTCTCACTCTTTCGAGGATAAAGATGTATTGAGATTGAGTGAGTTAGCTAGCTGGCTGGCTAGCTATTGAGTGACTCTCCGCACGCACAACGTGGACCTGTGACAAGTCTCACACTTGCAGCATTGCCAGCACGCAAGAATATAACAGCATGTCAAGAATTTTCAGGTGGATTCCCGCCCAGCCTGATCCCAAACCCAAACCCAAACCCAAACCCAAACCTAAGCCCAAGCCAGTCTGTCAACGCACCCGCTTGAATCGCGAAGCAAAGCAAGGCAGAAGGGACTGAAGAGAAGAAAAATGTGTACCATCAATCCATAAGATCATCCATTGCCCCACAGGTCTCCGTGGGTGTTCATTCCTCTCTCTTTGCCCAACAACATGTTCGTGTCATGTGTCCCCTCCGGTTTCCATCTCGTGTCACCACAACGCTCGTCTGACATTCACTACTGAAAGACACATCATCCTCCCATCCCGATCCCTCCATTAAGTAACCCCCTCATCCGTCTCATCAATATTCGTAATCTTCCTCTTCCCACCCTCCCTATACCCCTGACTCGGCTGATGAATCGGCATACTATCAAACGTACTCCTACCACCCAAACTTCCCGGCACCGCCGCCCCTCCCTCGCCCTTCATATCGCCATGTGCTGTCTTGTTGAGATTTGGATTTCCGATTGCGTTTTGCGAGACTTCTTGTTGGAGGGGAGAGGAGTGGACTGGTGAAGCGGAGTTTTGCGATTGTTTGGAACCGTCGCCGCCGCGGGTGGAGTTGCGCGGGGAGACGCGGCCGGTCTGTGGAGGGGTCAGGATATTAGTGAGGGATCAGAGGAGAGGATAAATGACATGATAAACGGAGAAATGGTATGCAGTGGTGGTAAGGAAATGTGATGGGATACAAAACATGGTGTGCTAACATCTGAGGAATAATAGTGTAGAACAGAACAGGACAGAGCAGAGCAAAACAGTGAAGAGCACAAGACAGTATACGGCGGAATGTTGACGGAGGCAATACAAGAATATGGCGTAAGACACAAAAGTATGGGTGTAGGAGCCGTGAGGTCCATTCACAAAATCCAAGGCATACGGCATCTTGCATGGTATATTCACCTCGCAGTCTTCGAAGTCGAAATACAAGGCATATAACAATCGGGGAGTGCGTGCGTGTCGTCACAACACATTAACTTCGCGACGTGGAAGAGTCGGACTGTGACCAGCCCTTCCCGACTTGTCGGACGGTGCCACTGTGCTCAGAATTACTACGACTCACCTGTTTAGCCCATCTCAGCCCACAGCTGTTGCATAGATCTCTCTGTCCGCTAGGTCCGCGACGCCATTCAGGGGTGACTCGCGTGTGACAATTCGCGCAGTCTCGGTGAGGGTGTCCGGCGCCTTTCCTTCTCTTGCGCTTCTTCTTGCTCGAAAGGAGGGCGGCTAATTCTTCGGCAAGTAACCTGTTGCTCTTCTCCATTTGACGAAGTTCGAATTGCCAACTCGTACATCGAGTCGTCTTCAACTCATCAAAAATATTATCCTCAGATGCTAATGCCAGATCCTGCGACCCAATCGGGAGACCTGATCCACCTGCCTGAGATATAATTCCAGTATTCGCGACGGATGTCGATCCACCGGTCCTGGGCGTAGCGACCACCAACTCTTGACTCAGATCTGTCGACAGAGCTGATGGGTGACTGTGTGGTGTCGACTCTTCGGAAGGCATATCTATTCTTTGTATTGGGCTTACCGACTTTGATCCATGCGAGCCAAGAGCAGAGGCTACTTGACGTGCAGACGACTTCAATAGTCGAGTCTGAGCAACGAGGAACGTTGGCTTCTGACCCTCGGAGGCATCACCAGGATACAAAGTGGTCTGCGCCTGCAGAACCAGACCTCTTTTGTTCAGTATCTCATGCTTGTGGGTTACACGCTTCCCAGTTCTTGCTTTCTCCAAAGAGCGGCCGAATTCCACTCTCGATTCAGCACGCATCAGAGCTTGAATGCTAGTGCCAACGAGATCTTCGGATGACCGGTCTAAGAGTGTTCGCACATTCGATGAGACGAACAGGAACATGCCTGATGTAGATAACTTGGTCCACATCTCACTCTCACCGATACCCCCAGCTGCCTCGATGTCGTGGCGGTGCAGGGCGTACACTGGTCGTTCTCTGCCGACCAAAATAATGCACTTTCGACCTTTGCCTTGCTCTACACATAGAGAACCGTGACTTTCGAACCATGTGTAACCGCTCTTCTTTCGTCTGATACGGAATACAACATTGACTGCTGCTCCCGTTGATGTGTCCTTCAATTCTCGTGTGACAGGTACGATATCACTGGGATGGCAGACGGATGATAATGCTGTCCCGACGAGCTCTGATGCGTCGTACTCCAGTACGTTACGGCACGATGGCGATAGGTACAGGAACAGTCCTTTCAATGATAGAACATGGACAACGTCGTCGGTGTTCTCCAGCAAAACCTTGTCCCACATGCGTTTCGTCAACTCAGATTCCGAGCTGCTATTGATAGAGCTTAATACTGTGGAGACATCATCGCGACTGATGGTCTGGCCACCATCCATAGGTCGGCTCGCTTCAGGAGGATTCCAAACATATCTCGGCAGAGCTCCTTGTGAATAATCGACCGTGTACAAACCGCTCGAGTTTTTCGTCTCCACGGCAGTGGGCTTCTCGACAAGATCGACCTGGAATCCCACGAAATATCTGATCTCCTTGTCGTCCTCTCCAGTGATGGGTATCATGGTCAGCAAGTTCATGAACGGTTGACCTCCTTTCCGATAGTTGATCAAACTGCGTTGAGCTTCCTTCTTATCGTGTATCCTGTTCCGGAGATAGTACACAGAGTCATTGTCCACGAACTCTCTCCGGGCTCCGGCTTCGACCTTGCCTTCTGGCGATTGGAGAAATCGACAATTCTGGCCCTTGACTTCGTGCTTCGTGTATCCTGTCAACCGCTCGAAAATGTCTGAGACGTAGATGATCGGGCAGTCGTAAAGTGTAATGTCGCAGACAACGAAAGCACATGACATATCGACCTTGCCGATGTCAATCTCAGGATTCTTTCTCGTCGCAACTTTCATCAAGGCTCCTAGCATATCAAACCCACTAGACGAGTAGATTCCGTGATAGCCAGATGATTTTGGTTCCGGCTTTGGACCGATTTCAATGTCGGCTTGAGGGTCTGCACCCGATGCTGGAGTTGGGGGTTGCGGTATGCTGTATGAAGAATTCTGATTGGAAAGTTCTGGTGGCATAGCGGAGACAGGCGAATTGTATGAGACCATATTCTGGTTCATGCCCACAGCTGTAGGTGAGGTAACTGAAGCATTGTCTGTGACGACCAGACCGGGTATGGGCGTGGCGATGTCGTTGTTGTCCTCCGCACCGCTCATACTTGGAGTTTGATTCGGTAATCCATCCGACATGTTCGGAGGCATCATGAAATTGCCTTGCATGCCATCCATATTGCCATTCCCGAAATTCTGCTGGTAGTTTGCAGGCGAAAACATGTTCATAGCATTCGAATCTTCCTCCGACATGCCCTCCATTCCCATAGGCGAATATCCCATCATGTTCTGCATCATTTCCGCAGTCATTGCGCCGTATTGTGAATTCGTGTTGATGGTCAGATTGTCTTGCATAGGCATCGAGGATGAGAAGCCCATCTGCTGGCCAGACATGTTCATTCCAGGAGACATATCCACGTATCCCCCACCCATCGTCATCTCATCTCCAGACTGCCTGCGCATATGACCTTGCGAATCTCCCGGCCCCGTTGTCTGCGGCACAAACTGATAACCATTTAACGAGCCATTCGCCGTGCCGAACTCCATCATCGAAGTCCGGCGATCCATCTCCTGAGGGTTGTACGTCTGCGGTATGCTCTGCCGCCGCTGTAGCTCGTTATTGTTCTGCATTATAATATCGTCCAACGTGTCCCCGCTGAGGGGCATCATCCCCATATCGACCTGGCCTTCATTCTCCGGCGAGGCTGCCGGCGGCACCATGTTCATGCTCGATGATCGCGAAGGGCCATTTCGTCGTCGCTGCGCAAGCCGCTGTTGCAAGTCCTCCTGGGAGAAGGGGCTAGAAAAGAAGTTGTTCATGGTCTCCCAACATCTGTCCGGACTCACTCCGGACTGCTGTCTTCTTCGTCAACCGTTGGTGTATTGAGTCCGTAGAGCGGATTCATGAGACTGTCTGCAGAGGAACGGGGTAGACGTGTCGGGTATCATGAATGGTGGCACCGAGGTTTATTGTAGCTGCTCTTCAACAACAATGCGACTCGTCCTCCCTCGTCGCAGCAAAATCGAGCTGCAGAAATACCCCCACTCCAGACAAGGCAGAAGGCTAATACCAGCTGCCGTTCTATTCCAGGTATTGTGTCGCCACAATAAGGCTATCGAGATGGGCTGGTGACGGAGGCTGCTTGGATGGGGTAGAAGTTGTCCTTCAAAACGTCTAAAAAATGCACCAGTTGGCGCTATCAAGTCGTGAGAAGACTGCAGAGAAGTCCACGATGTGCTCGTCACGAACGGGACAATGCGATTTAATGCTGAGAGGAAGGGTGCGACAGCGGAAGGCGCGGGCTCGCCTTGTGTCTTTGGGAGTTTGTTTGGTGAGGTCTATGATAGGACAATGGTAGGGATGTCTAGCTGCCGAAGGTGGTACTCTACAGCAGCTCTCAGTCGGGACCCTGGGTACACTCGGCTGGCATGCGGTTCGTGCTATCCGAATACTGTTGCGTTGATGTCGCTGGGAGCAGGTATGACTGTCGTCAAGTGCTGCGTCGCGATTGAACGTTGTGAGAGCGGATGTCTTCGAGTGAGGTAAGAGGGTGGAGAATAATGGAGTAGAGATGATGGATGTTGTTAGGTCGTCGGATTGATTTCGCAGCGAGAGACGGACACACAGACAAATGGGCGACGATCCCGCACAGCTCACCATGCGAGCCTGACGTCCCCACTCTTTCAGCTCTCAAACGATCCCGCCTCCGACCCAAACATCGCATTCGAAAGATTGCCATCCATCAGAAACCCACGATCGCAATGTGGCCCGACTCGTGTGCCGCATGAGATGTGAATCGTGATCTGGAAAGAAGTGCAGCTGAGAATTAAATGTCCACTATAATTATATTACATAGGGCCCCTGATCACTCTTCACCTATTCACAAGCACGGCCTTGGTCTCCCTGGAAAACGTGGGAAGGGTCTAGGATGATTAATTGGGAATTCTGCGACAAAGGGCCGCTCTCAGATTGGCCTGCGCCAGCTGCTAAAGATCCGCCACGCCACCCACAAGCAAGCAAGCAAGCAACCAACCAACCTCATATCAGACGACAGCCTCAAACTCTCGCTATGCTAAATGATGACCAGGCCCCCGGAACATCCTCCAAAAGAAAAATACACACAAAAGGAATGATAAGGTGTGCGAGTGTGGTATCAAATCGTTCTATCATCATTCTTGTCCCTTTCCTTCCATCCATCCCTTGCGTCAACAACTCCGTCCAGCCCAGCTACCCTTTTTTCTCCCACTCAACCAAAATAAGCCCGCACTGTCTGTTGCGTCTCGGGTGAGAATTGCAGAAGGATTTGAGCTGGGTCCAAGCCGGCTGTCTGCAGCAACATCTTTGCAGCCGCAACTATCTGGGTTGCGTTCTGTCCTTGGAGTGTCTCGGCTTCCAAAGCTTGGACCATGAAGCCGAAGATCTTTCCAGCTTGGGTGATAACAGCGGGGTTTTGTCTGCGATAATTAGTGATGGCCTCAAGAAAGTGAAGATTTGACTTACTGCTCAATCAGCTGCGCAAGGTAAAGATACGCATATGGTGCAGCCTCTTCATCATTGACAACAGGCAGAGTATCAATCCATTGAACAATAATTTGTTGTTGGTTAGGCAGACTAGAAGGATTGAAGTGGAGGACCTTGGCGATAGCTGCACATGCATTCTCAGTTGCGTAGACGTCGTCATCTCCTCGAGCATTGGGGAATTGCGTGACTTGGAAGAGAAGGTCAACAGCTGGAGCCAAGAACTCCGACCATTGTGGGCCTCCCTTGTGAGCAGCGACACCAATACCATATGCAGCAGCCTGGCGGTTGGCAGGAGCAGAATCTCGACATCCAGCGACCAAAGGCTCAATAATGTAGTCCTTGTAGTTCCAGCTTTGGTCGCCGCAGAACTCAAGAACATCGTCCATAATGCAAAGACCCCACTGTCGTTGCGTGGGATCTTGGCTCTTCAGGAACTGCTCGTAAGTAGCATGGAGACGCTCCCAAGCCTTGAGGAACGCAACGCCATGGTTCTTGAAGATGCAATGGTAAGCCTTGTTCATGTCGGAAAGAAGAGTCTGATCGTCCTCAATAGCGAACATCATATCCTCAGACTCTTCCTCGCCCTCCTCCTGTTGGCCTTCAAGTCGCTCTTCTGCGCGCGCTGCAACACGATCCTTGTAATCTTCAAGTGCCGAGAATGCCGAATCAATGAAGGTCTCCATGTGCTGAGGAGTAAGACAGTCCTTGCCCATAACTTCCACAGACTCGTAAAAGCACTGGTACATCTCGGCAAGTGTATCGACAGCAGGCTCAGCGCTAAGAACTTCAAGGAGCTTGACAATTGTGCCATTCCAAAGACCACTGAGTTGATTTGATGGATTGCCAAACGCTTTCTTGTATGAGTTCAGCAATTGTGGAACACACTTGGCAGATACGACACGGACTGGATCATGGAAGAAGAATGCAAGGCCAGGCAATGCGATCTTTTCCATAACCTCAGGGACGTAAGGCGCAAACGCACCCTCGAGAACTTGGGCGTAAACAACCAAAAGCTCGATAGCCATGTGCTTATCATCAAGAGTGCTAGTCTTGATACCAATAACCTTACCCTTAAGAGGCACAAGCTCCCATCCTTCTTCTTGCTGAACCTGTTCAACCTGCTCTTCATCGTCCAAGAGCTGTATGTCGGCCTTGGCGCTAGCCAACTCCATGAGCGGTGGCATAACACTTGGGAGGAATGGCAAGAAGTCAGCACCAAGGACTCTGCACATGCGGCCCCAGCAGTGCATCAGATATTGTGCTTGCGGATCATCAGCATCGACAATACCCTGTTGAATGGTGGCCAAAGTTTGCACCAGGTTCATAGCATCGTTTCCAAGTCGCTCCTTACCAACAGCAAGAGCAATGAGCGTAGCGCATTCCATGGCCTTGGCTCGAAGTAGACGAAGCTCCTTAGTATTTTCCTGCTGCAAGACGTTGAACAGCAACGGCATAAGAGTATCGTAGTACTTGGAAAACGCGGCTTCAGCAGAGTCGGCAATGGTTGCAATGGTGGACAAAGCTTGTTCTTGGACGTATCGTTTTGGACTCTGAAGTAATTGGAAGAGGTGGGTGAGAAGGTCGTCGAGATATGGCTCCAGAATGTTCTTTTCGGCCTCCTCGCAAAAATTGACCAATGCAGCAGCTGCGTGTGCTTGGACTCGAGGTTCTGGGGAATCGAGAACTGGGACGATAGCTGGTACAACAACTTGGTGATACTTTTCTTGCATGGTGCCAGCAAAATCGGTACTCATTTGTCCAAGAGCATTACATCCGGCCCACCGGACTCGTGAGTGAGGGTCTCTCAACGCGGGAACGACAAGCTCCAAAACCTGGTTGAGTTCGCCAATCATCAAATCTCTGCAGCCTTCTGAGATGGCAGAGATGGCCATCAATGCTGCATGTCGATCTCTCCAAGCATCCGAGTTCATCATTCTTGGAAGCCAGCTGAATGTAGGTGCCAGGATAGTCTGTCCGCCGAGCTTGTTTGCCAGTCGGTCCATACATTGCTCTCCTGCAACGTGGTTCAGATCACTTTCCTCGGGATCCATCTAGAATGTTTCAGCAAAACTCCCACATGAAGTTTACTTGCACTTACATCGTCGGAAGCATTCCACTCTGCCGCATCATCGTCATCCACGCCAATGTCTGTCATCAGACTGAGACATTGCGTGATCATATCGGTAGTGTATGTCTCGTCCTTCTTGACCATTGCAGGGGCATAGTCTGCAAAAGTCGCCATCAACTCAAGCGCATTTTGCCGGGCTTGGTCTGTAAGCTCCTTGTCTTGAATAACCGAAATGCTGAAAAGGACCAAATTGTGGAAAAGCGGTCGGAACATTTTTGGCGCAACCTCAGCAAGATCGATCAGCGACACAATTGCTCTGCTTAACTCTTCGGACTCCTGCTTCTCCTTCAGCGGTGGAAGAATACTAAGAACTTCGGGAATGAGAGCATAGTACTTTTGCTGCGACTTCTTGTTGATGCTTCTGAAGAAGGACGCAAAAGCTTCCATCGCAGAGAGACACACCTATCCTGTATTAGCAGCTGAAATTGGCAAAAAAAAAAGTGATGGTAGCATACCCCCGCATCGCTGTCCTTGAACCCAGCTGTAAAGGCCGCAAGAACTGTGTCTTCGTGTTGCTTTTCAATAATACCAGGAGTTGTTGAAAATATTCTGTATGCAATTTCTCGTTGTCCAACTTCCTTCGATATGCTGAGTGTAAAGAGAACGCCCAGAATCTCAGGCCATTGCTGTTCTGCCTCTTGTCAGTTTCCGTCTTTGCCTTATATGCCCTCCTCTCTATGAACATACTGTTATCAGAATATTCTCTGGCGATTTCCGCAACTGCATCTCCGATCTTATTTCGAACACTGTTCGTGGTTTCCGTGCCCAAAGCTTCGAGGAGTTTTTGTCGAATAACGTATCCATCGGCTGCCTCTAATGAGAGGAAAGTTTCCACGGTGGAGTCATTTGGGAGCTTGCGCGCCTTGGAAGCTATGCGGCGAAAGATAACTGAAGCGAACGAACGGGTCTGGAAGAGTACACCAGATTAGTGAAATGTCTCGCGGAGAGGGATGGGAGGGCAGGTCTCACCGTTGGGTCGTTTGAGCCTTGAATTTGTTCAACGAGGCCCATCAGGAGCACCTGCGGTTTTGAGGCGGTCCAGTTGTTGGCCAAATGCTCCTCCGCCTGAGATCGAACGCTATTGTCGGATGATTGCAGCGCATCTAGGAGCTGCGCAAGCTCATTGTGCACGTCGGCTGGGAGAACCGACATTTTTACGGTTCGAATGGACTCTGACGAGAAGATTCTGTGGTATATGGCGCGTACGAGAGCGTTGTGCGATCTGGAAGCAAAGTCCCTCGCGTGGAATAGTAATTGGTGCGCGATCTAGGAGACGTAGATTTGTAGTCCGTTGCTGATGAGTGTCAGAGATAAAGACTTGGCTTGTGGTAGGAAGCTACTGCCAGCCTCAAAGGGGCGGTAGTGGTCCGTATTGTCGTACCTTTGTTTTGCACACTGTCGGCGCGGTGAAGCGGCTTCGTGGTTGACGATGGTATTATGCTGCGAGGGCACAGTATTTGCTTTTGACAGCCCGCAAAGAAGTAGAAAATAAGAAGAATGAAGATGTCCGACCGAGTCCAAGATATTTGTGTTGACGTGGTGCGCAGAGGGGTCCGGAAGTTCTTGTAGTGGGGTTAAACATTTGTTGTCCTGGGCGCGAATAAAATGTTCATGCATCGCCAGCCCTTTTTAGCGCAGAAGACAAAGCAGTTGTTCGCGTAGCGTAGCCGAACGTGACATTGACAGGTGAATAGTCCCTTGCTTCCTGGTTTCAATGATTCATTTTCTGGTGATGAAGCATCAGCTGAGCAATACGATCTTCTTAAATCGGCTTGTTGTGTACGGAAGGAAGAGAAAGACACTTCTTCATAATGTGCACATGGGTAGATTTTCATGATACTGCAATTGGCTGCCGCCAAAGACTCAATGTAAATAAGTACCGCGAATGCGTCCGTGGGATATTAACCTTCTCAGCGGCAAAATACGTCAACATTGCAGCACCTCAAGGATGGCTTCTCCAGAACTCCCATTCAACAATTAGTAAGATATTATGACTGTATTCGAGATCAATCGTTCAGATCGAGTTGTGATTCAGGTCCAAGAAGTTGTGGTCCGTGCTCCTGTCACTTCCCTCCAGCCCCCGCCATTCGCTCAACCCTACTGGACCCCGCGATATTGCTCTGCTCTCAAGACATCTCTCCACCCACAAGTTCGTCCCCATCGCATGTCCATCACAGCATCTGCCTTCGACTAATAAACAACTTGATCAGTTATAGAAGGTCAATCTTCTTCTCATCAACCTCACGTACGCATCAACAAATACACCAAGAATGGCAGACCCCACCCAATCGCCAGTTCCTGAGCGTGGAGGGGCAGCCAGCCCTTCCCATAATGGTCAAACCATCAATCACCGCTCCAGCTTTGCAGAGAATATGCGCCACTCACCAAGATCCCAACGACATCCCTCGTTCCCTCAATCTGCAGTACAAGAGCTCCTAAATCATCCGCCAGTTGCAAAGTCCGCGGACCCAAGATTCGCTGGTAGAGATTGGAGACAAATACGCGTTGGAGAGCTTGTGAACAAGGAGGAAGTTAGATGGGCACAGTTAGATACAGGCGTTGAACAAGCTACAAAGGTTGGTTACCAATGTGTTATCTGAAATACTGTGTCTGATGCTCCTATAGCTATTAATTGAACTCGGACCTCCAAATGTCATCCTACTCCGCGAGAAAGCCGACGACACGAGCGCATGCGGTACTTTCGACTATAGCGATCTCAATGCATACCTTTTGGTTGTGGTTGGTCTTGCAAGCCCAGAAGGAGAGCAATTGGAGATATTTGATGCCCTAGCCAAAAAGGCCAGAGAAGGAGCGTTGATCCCGATTCGGGACATACAAACGCTGGCAAAGAAAAGCCCTCTCATCACCTTATCAGAGTCAGAGGATTTGACAAAGGCTATGGAGCACTTTGCGAGCGGTGTCCACAGAATCCTTGTTTGCAAAGACGGTACCACGGAAGTGGTTGGAATACTGAGTCAGTTGAAAGTAGTCAAATTTCTATGGGACAACGCAACTAGCTTCCCAGCTATTGACGCTTTGTATCCTGTGATTTTGAGGGATCTCGGTGTCGGAACTCAACAAACCATCTCCATCAAGTATGTGTCCCAAAACACGGCAACGTTACACGGTGCTAACTATTCTAGTGGCGACCGATCCTTGACGGATGCTCTTCAGCTGATGAGTAATGAAGGACTCACCAGTGTAGCTGTAGTAGATAACGCATTAAACGTTGTTGGCAACATCTCTACTGCGGATGTTAAACTTCTTACGAACAGCAGCAGCTTGCCATTACTCAAGTCAAGCTGTATCCACTTCATTTCCGTAATCCTTAGCGAGCGCGGCATAGGCGATGGAAAAGATTCGTTCCCAGGTAAGCAGTGCAAATTCCACCTGAGATTCAAGCCTTCTGATAACCTTGCAGTCTTCCACGTTACACCTTTCTCTACTCTTGCGCATACAGTTGCCAAGCTTGTTGCAACCCGATCCCACAGAATGTGGGTCGTTGAAGCAGCATCGCCATCTCCTTCGGCAACACCTCTGCCAACTCCATCGATGACGAGCTCCTCGATGTCGAGCGCAATCCTATCCTCTCCCGCAGTATCTACTCCTGCATCACCAAGTCTTGCTACAACATTCCCAGCAGTGTCTGCAGCCGCGCTTCCAGGGGCTCGTATCTCAGGACGTCTCACTGGTGTGATCTCATTGACAGACATTCTCAATCTCTTTGCTCGGCAATCCGGCCTCAACCCATTGAGCCCGAATGATCAGAGAGCTCGCAGAAGACGCAGTTCCAGCAGTTCAGTGCGACCAAGCATCGATTCAGCACGCAATTCCAGCATCGATCTGCGCAGATGAGGTAGCTAGATTGATTTTCCGAAGGTCCGGACTTCTTGGACCCCAAATTTTCCGAAGGTTCAACGGAGTTATTAAAATGAAAGGCAAGCTGGACATTCAATTGTCATCGGGTATGGCCGCCACTTGAGGAATGGGCTCTACGGCAACTTACACGGCTTGGGCCGGTGTAAGTGTTATACTCCTAGAGATGAGTACGAATGAATGAAGCTATGCCAGATATGGAACATTAAATGCAAGAAATCCTGATCACAGTAAATGGAAGGTCGCTTAGCTAGGCTCAATGAACCAAACAAAGCCGGGCTTTGCTGCATTCCCGGAGTGCTCCTTGCTGACAGCTAGGATCCGCAGTTGGCGATGTGATGTATCGAAGCCATTATGCAGCCCTATCCTATCTACCATCGGAGTCTAGTAGGTAGGCCAAACCCCATCTTAATTCGCGATCACATGACCGTATGTAATCACGTGCATCGTGCTCAAAAGTTTTGTTGCATATTGCAATTTAATCGTCGCCCTCGAGCGTTCGAGCGTTCGAGAGTTCGAGCGTTCGTACTTGGCGGGAACGACCGCTATCGTCCTCTGACTTCTCTCCACCGAGACCTTCCAACCACCCATCGATCAACCTTCAGCCTCATTTCGTCTCATCAAAATCAACATCGTTTGAGATACATAGACCCCATTCCTGCTGGGAATACTGAATAAACACGATTTTCCTCGATTCTCTTTGTGATCAGGTTCCCATTATCCCCAGTGTTATTCCACACACACGAGACACGAGGGACTGAGACCAAAATCATCGCCCCTCTGCAGCAATTCATCGTCAATTTGACAGCGGATCACCAGCAAATTGAAACGGGAAGTTTGAGACATGCCGACAGCCATGGGGTTACAAAAAAGCAATTTATCACAGAGAAGGAATTGTTTCTCGAAATCTCTACCAATCAGAGCACAATGCCCTTGTTGGATGTATTGGTATCCAACCAAATTTCTGGGGTCCAATGCACCGTTCAGCTCCACGACCCGCACCTGCAGCATGATGCAGCTCGAGTCCAGGGGGCCAAATCCTCAGCCCTGAGGTTAGCTGGTGACCCTCGCTGTGACATATTCTCGAATGGCCTTCTTCATCATCTCCTCAGTGTCTTGGTCTCGTCTCGGTTCCCAAAAGTTTCTGCAAATGTATGTATCTCAGTCCCTGTAATGTAGTATCACTTTGACTGACTGCACGCTGCAGCTCCTGCCCCCTCTTCTGAGCTTTCGGGAGGGCAGTTCCGTTATCGTGTTCTGGCGCGTCTACGATGGCAGTGACGGAGGACAACAGTCAACCAGATAATGTACCACCAGCTGCCTCGGCCCCGGAGCATGTCGCAGCTAGAGATTTTGCAGCAGAGCCAGAAGAGCGTCCCTCGGACATTGATCTCTTGCCCGAAGAAGAGCCACATCTTCGTCACTCAAAAGAAAGCTCACCGGGGCATATGTCACCGAACCCTGGCAGCACTTCAGTAGACCAGACCACGTCAGAAGTTGCTCCGCAAGACCCATCGGTGCCAGATATCAAAGTGCCTAGTCCAGCAGTCGCTGCTCTGGAGCCTCCGACTGCCACTGGGCCTTTGGCAATCCCGCCCAGAAAATGGCTCACCATCGATGGCAAGCAAGGCGCCTGGCAATATGAGCCTGGGTATTCCCGTCCAAGATTTGTCGAGAAGAAGTTCATGAGCAGACTCAAGGACAGCAACGAAGAAACTCTTCTCAAAGCAGCGCGCTTTGGCCATGAAGATATCGTGGCGTTCCTCCTTCTTGAGCAGAAGGCTGGCACAGAGTTTGTCGAAACTCAACGGCATAGGACGCCATTACTCCTGGCAGCAGAAGGTGGCTACGATATGATAGTCAGAATGTTACTAGACAATGGTGCTAGGTGGAAGGTGACCGATACTTGGAAACGGACAGCACTGCATCTGGCATCTATGAATGGTCGAGATGAGATTATTCAACTTCTCTTCCACCGTACCGGAATTGGTGTTGACGATAAAGACGAGCAAGGTGAGCTATTTTCTCGGTGATTGCTTTCAAGATCTCGAACCTACACCGCACTTGCCGTTCAGGCCTCATGAAGCGTCTAAAAGTTTCTGACAGAGTAGAGCAGGCAGTACCGCATTGCACCTCGCCGCTCGTAGCGGAGAAGAGGAAGCAATCAAATGTCTCTTGGATCACGGAGCGGATGTGCAAATGAAAGACAAGAAAGGAAACACGCCTTTACATCTCGCTGCTAAGAAGGGCCTCGCAGCTGTAGAAACACTTTTACGCATCGCAGCTACACTCGTTGATGAGCAATCCAGCAGCCATCGAACATCTTTAATGCAAGCTTGCGACCGACCGCCTTCCGAAGACAGCGAAGATATTGCGAAGCTTCTCATAGACAATGGAGCCAACATTCTGGCTCGTGACAACAATGAGGAGACGCCCTTATTTCTTGCAGCATTGAATGGAAATGATCGAGTCGTAAAGCTGTTGATCCAGCATCACGCTGACATCAATTATCTCAACATTGATGGCAACTCCGCCCTCTTTGGCCCCGCAAGACTTGGATACGAGGAAACTGCTCGACTTCTGCTGGATGCGGGCATCGATAGTCGTATTGTCAACAACGATACTCCAATTGGACGCACAGCTTTGCTTGAAACCGCGAAGTATGACAAAGCCAATGTCGCGCTTTTGATCCTCGAGAATTGGGCGCAGAATGGTTACGATCACCAGCATCTGCTGCAGGCCGCTCTCTTCGAAGCGGCTCTATATGACAGCTCTATGGTCGCTCGATTGTTGGTGGAGAGAGGAGCAAGCATTAGCGAAAAGGAAACGGCATCAAACAAAACTCCTGTTGAGCTTGCAAACTCACGTGGCAGCACGAAGGTTGTTGCTCTGCTGTTAGAGAAGGGAGGTCAGCTCTTCAGCCAAGGCCCGTCACTGGAAGCACATATGCCAGATACCCCATCCGAGATCGAAGCGAGTCCGTTGATACCCGTGGACAGCAAAATAGATTTGGGATTTGGATTTAAGTCCACAATTGTGTCCTTTTTCTTTGATAAATATCACGAGAACTCGGCCATAGTTCGGCCACCCGTACAGAGCGTGCTTTATGACCATAGCCCCGAGGCCATCAAAACTGGGCTCGACGCAGCGGCTGGAATAGATTCCAACAAGAAGAACTTTCGATGGCTACATATTCCGGGTAACAATCCTGTCTGGGTCAATGTGAGAGCTCATGCAGTGTGTTTAGAGAACTTCACTAATTTTTGTGTACAGAGCCTGATTACCCGAATCTACAAAGATTGTAGACCTGCAGACAGGGCTACCTACTTTCAGAAGAAGTGTAAACATTTGTTTGGTGAAGAAGTATGGTCAAGGCACCAATATCAAATGTCTTCTGCATCCGTCGCACATCGAAGGTTCATCAGGCCTATTTGTCAGCAAATCCAAATTCCGATTGACAAGACAGATAAGGATAACATGATGATGGTTCTTCCGTATTTTCATGTATGTCTTTGTCTCGCAGCGCCGCTTCATTTGCTTCAAACCGGTACTAATTTTCTTCTCACATAGTGGGAAACAACGAAAGCACGAGACAAGATGACGAATGTAATCATCGAGGCAACGAAAAGCTACATTGGTGATGTTCGTCCATCGGCGACAGCAAAAGTGAAAGAGCTTAATTTAGCTTTGAAAGAGCTCGAAAGAGCTCGGAAGGCGGATTATGATGAAGGGGAGACCTCGAATTCTGACTCAAACTACGATTCTTCGAGCTACTATAGCTATACCGAGTCGTCATCCCGAAGCTCGATCGTTGAAAGGACAAGGAGAAGCAGGAGGAGTGGAGGTGAGAATGAAATGCCTGACAATATAGACGAGCTGGAATGGACAATTCAAAGGGTCGGTCGAAGGAATCCAGAGACTATCAATGCTGGGCGATCAAAGAGTGCTGCTGTTGCAAGACCGGAAGAAGAGCGGAGACGGAAAAGGCGGATCGAGAAGATCGCAGAACTTGCAAAGACAAGCCGGTCAGCAGATGATAAGCTGGTCTTGAGTTATATGTTCGATGAGACTGCCCCCATGCACTTCAGAAGAACATTGGACCGTGAGTTGATCAAGCACATTCGACCCTGTCCAGTTGTTCAACGTCCGTTAAGAGTGTTCAAGACACTGATCAGATCGCCATTCTCTAGAGTACTATTACTACACCCTCCCTACAACGGAAGCTCGTGACAAGGATCAAGTTATAACGCGCCACTTCGAAAGGACCTGGGCGGGTGACGACACGCTTGTTTTAATGGTAGACCAGCTTTGGCTTTGGATCCTAGACAACGGTATGTATTTCTGCTCCCATCTTGTAGTACACAAATTTTGAAACTAGAATAGATACGATAGTCACAAGCTTCCCGCAGCGATGGGACAAAGCTGAGAAGCAAGGGGATCGTGACCCTGATCCTAGTAACGCCTCGGACATCGTTGAGACTGTACTCCGACATGTAGCCAGAACTGATCGTCGTCCACTTGAGACTCCTCTTGATCTAGCCGAACTAATCGCTAGCAAATGTATCGGAACGATGTTTGAACATCCAGACATTGCAAATGACAAATTGCGGTTTTCGGAATTCTTCGAGGTGTCTATTGGCAATGTCGTAAGTTACACAAAAGACATCAATGGTTTCCATTCCTGACATTTATCCAGACCAATGAGGAATCAAAGATGTTCGATGAGTTCACAGAACTGTCAAAAAGACTTGCTACTGGTGACCATTTCGCCGATGATCTCGACATGCTCTTCGACATTTCAAAAGAGACGGACTTGATTAAGGAGATCAAAGACATTCGAGATGAGCTTCACATTATTTCTACTGTTCTTTCCGATCAAGAAAGGGTGCTAGTGGAGATGGAAGCAATCATACGAGCGATGAAAGACGGCAAGGTTCATGAGCCGGCAGAGTCAGCGCACATTCCGAAAGACCCTCTACATACTGCTCCGTCCTATCAAGGTCTCGTTGGGAGCGTTCGCAGACACATCGAGACTGTCAAAGGGCTTGACAAACAAGCTGAGAAAACTTATCTTTCTGTCAGTTGAGCATGGATCTAGCAAGAGAAGCCTACTGACGGTGACAGTTGAACGATCTGTTAGATCTGAAGCAAAAGCAAGGTACGTCGGTTCGCTCCGTATTTCAGGATCCACGAATAACCCGAGAATAGCAAACGTATCGGAAGCTCGGTCTCAGCGACAACAAGCTCAGGAGACCGCGAGACAAGGTCAGACCTTGATGCTTTTTACTGTCATCACAGTGTTCTTTGTAAGCATTGATCCGTCCCACAAGTAATGCTGCAGTGACTTCGCTGATTTAGACTACCATCAGCTTCCACTGAGCTTCCTTACAACCTTCTTCCAGCTAGATATTGCAGATTATGTGCGAAATAGCGATGGCCAATTGGGCCTGGGATATGTCTCCGAGATCACCTGTGAGCTCACCTATTTACCCACTGGTCTTGCAACTTAGACTAATCCTCAACAGTCCCCATCACAGCGGTTGTGGTTGCAGTATCACTTGTCTTGGCGTTCCGCATTAATCTCGCAATGGTTTCAATGAAAGCTCTCAAATTAACCTGGCGGGGGCTTAAGTATGCAGGTGGAGCTTTGCTGGTGATCGCCCTGTTGCCATTCATACTTTGTCTCGTGTTCTGCGTTCGCAGCTCTAGGCCTCGCCGTAGGACTCGGACAATCGTGGTTGAGGAGGAGATATATCGCCGTGGGGATCGCTACGGTCGGCCCTCCGTCGTTAAGAAGCGTTATAACCCCGATGGGTCTCGTCGCACAGATACCAACTTCATGCTGAGTGGCGTGAGAGCTATAAGCGCAGCTATAGGTGCTTTGTTGCTCGTCCTCGGATTACGTAGGAAGTCAGGCGCTCAAAGAGAACGGGAGCAAAGCGTCATCGTCGAAGAAGGTAGGAGGCGCCGCTACCGCTCTCGCTCCCCAGATTTGACTGTCGTGGAAGAAAGATCGCGTTCACGATCTCGGCGAGAATCACGTTTCCCGCGACCGCCGCCGCCTCCTCCTCCTCGAAGATACCCCCGATACAGACCAGATAGCGACGATGAGATTGTAGTGATAGAAGAATATTCACCACCTCCCCGCCGAAGGCCTCGGCGAGATTCTTATAGCCGACCAACGGCATCAAAAGGGATCTTCACTAGAGTGTGGGAGAGCTTGGCTGGAGCAGATGACACACATACCACAAGAAGGCGGGATGTAGTTGAGGAGCGATACTGGTACGGCTCACGTCCTGCAGCACCAAGGAGAAAGAAATGGCCTCCTAGGGAATGGTTTGAGAAACGACCAGCACCAGTCAGACGACGCACTCGCGAGATCTATGGTGGTCGCGAAGAGCGAAAGCCCGGATTTTGGCAACGATTCGTCGGCGTTTGGGGTCTAGCAGCGCTGTTAGGCCTCAAAACAAGCAGTAGGACCAGACCAAGGCGAGGATCTAGAACAAGCAGTCTTTCTTACTATTCGAACAGTCGGAGAAGCTCAAGCACAGGCGAAGATCGAAGAGAAACAGCCGCCCCGACAGGAATCTGGAAGAAGTTCACAGTCTGGCTCGCAAAGTTACCAGTGTGGTTCATTGGGCTGTTCAAGGGCAAGCCTCAACCAATGAATTCACCAAGAAGGAGCTTGTCGTATGGAAGTGGCAGTACGATGAGTCGGAGAAGACAAAGAAGCTCGAGCGCAAGTAGTGATAGGAGAAGTCGTCACAGCCGTCTTGTTGTCGCTGAACAACGGTCCGATAGTCGGAGATGATAATGAAATTTACCTTTCGGCCGATACTGCATCCAATGAGGGCATACTGTGTCCGGGGAGATAATGTATGTTAGACTATGTTCGAGGTCAAAGGCGCAATTCGGACAAGATTCAGCTTGGTCCTGGCTTACCCAGAAAATCCCCAGCTGACACCTCAACCGTGACAGGGTAACATTTCAGCCGTGAAAATAAATCACATTCAACTCAGATGCTGCATTCCAAGATGGCTCGGAGGCACGGCCATCGACTCTTGGCGGAAGTAAACAAAGCAAGCGAGGCGGGGTGCTCGGCCCGCTAGGTCGAAATAGTTGTTGATACATGGAGGATGAATCATTTTTTGTCGTTATTTAGGGGCCTTGGGATGTGAAATGATCGAGGAGTTGACCATAGACAGTCAACGGAGTAGAAGGCTAAAGTGGATGTACTTACATTAGGCTAGCTCATCATCCGCACCTCTCCTCTCATCTTATCGGATTGCATGTGAAGCTACGCAATCACATTTGAAGCTATATAAAACAATCTCTTATACCACTTTCTTTTGGTTCCACATTGCTAGTTTCCTTTCTTCATATGCACTTACGTTCCGTATGACCCCCACGCCTTGATTACAGCTGATCTGACTTGCAGAGAGCCTCCCAGACAACTTGGTCATGGGGCCTCATCTCGCACCAAATGATCACCCGCTGATCTACGATCCAAGAAACCCCCGAAAGTCTATTTGAACCTCTTCTATTCCTTCGACACCCCAATCTAGGTCGTAATTCGCAGGTTCTGATTAAGAAACATCACATCCAAAAATGGCCCCCTCCCCAATCCCTAAATTCTACACCAACCCCTCAGCCCGCACCTGGAAATCCTCTCACACCCCCTCCAACCCCTCCGAAATCAAAGCCTTCTACACCAGCCTCCCCAACTTTGCACCCACACCACTCATCCCTCTCCTCGCTCTCGCAGAAGAACTCGGCCTCAAAGCCATCTACGTCAAAGCCGAGACATCTCGCCTCGGTCTCCCTTCCTTCAAACTCCTCGGCGTCTCCTGGGCTATCCGCCAAGCTATCATCCAGCGAGCTTCTCTTCCCTCTTCTGCTTCTCTGGAGGATCTCCGCGCCGCTGTTGTAAAGTACGGGATTCGATTGTGTGCTGCGACGGATGGGAATCATGGGAGGGCGGTGGCGAGGATGGGGATGCTGTTGGGTGTGAAAGAAGTTAAGATTTTTGTGCCGAGGGGGTTGGATGGGAGTATTATTGAGAGTATTGAGGGGGAGGGAGAGAGTGTTGAGGTAGTGGTTGTGGAGGGGTGCTATGATGATAGTGTGGGAGTGGCGCATCGGTGGGGGGAGGAGAATGAAGGGGGGATGTTGATTGAGGGGACGGCTTTTGAGGGGTATGAGGATGTCCCGAAGGTAATTTTCCCTGTTGTCCTTTCTTCCCTCGCGTGTTTAATTGAAGCTTTATGGAGTAAATCAGAGTTGAGCTGTGAACAGTGGACAGTCCAAGGTTACCGAAGCATGCTTTACGAAATCGACTCCCAGCTCGACGGCCAAGCTCCAAATCTCATCGCAGCACCAGTAGGCGTTGGCTCTCTCGCTCAAGCTATCGTCGCGCATTACAAATCTCCTAAATCACTATCTCCATCACTATCTCCACCCTCAACCCCAAACCGAAACCCAACAGCAATCCTCACAGTCGAACCCCACGCCGCAGCCTCCCTCCACACCAGTCTCCAAGCCGATAGTTCCCTCACCATCACCACCAGCCCGACTATCATGACTGGTCTTGAGTGCGGTACTATCTCTACGGCTGCGTGGCCGATACTGAGGGATGGTGTCGATGCTAGTGTTACCGTTGGGGATTGGGAGGTTCATGAGGCGGTGGGGGAGCTGGAGAGATATGGAGTGATGGCTGGGCCGTGTGGTGCTGCTGCGCTGGCGGGGTTGAGGGCGATTCTTCGGAGACGGGCGGAAGATGAGAAGGGGATAGAGAAAAAGAGGTTGCGCGAGGTCACGGAGGTGTTGGAATTGGGTGAGGAGAGTGTTGTTGTGCTGGTTTGTACGGAGGGGAGGAGGGCGTATGTCGTACCGAAAGAGAGCAAGTAAGGCGAACCATATTTCCATGACCTGGGGCTTTGATGATCCTGGAATTGCAATATAGACACTCAATAGGCTTGCTTTGTAGGTTTCAGATGTTCAATATCGCTGAAGAACACCAGTCTTGGGACACTCCGCACAACGTACGTGCGAGCAACCTGGACATGCGGGTGTTGACACACAACGCATGGAAGCATGTCTCCTGCACTCACACTAGGAATAGTAAGCCGAACTTCGATGCACTGTATGATATTCTCAATTAGAGCGGAAGGCTGCTTTACTTACACGGTCCCACAACCAATCTGTGTGCCTTCGAATAGCGGGAGGTGGCATTTGTGCTCCGAAATCTGGAGCTGTTGCACCGATTGGGGCTGATCCATTTCCACCACCACCACCACCTCCACCACCACCACTACCCCCCGACCCGTCTCCCCCAGAGCTGTTTTGGTCGTTAGGGTCAGTTGAATCATCACCACCAGTCACCCGTCTTCTTCTGCGGCTGTAGCTTCCTTTGTAATCGTATACTTCAGCCTTGCGGGCGTAATCATCATGACCCTTCTCGTTCCCCTTCCTACCAGCGCCATTCGGCCCATGAACGATAACCTGGTCTTGACATGTACCAGTATCAATCTCATCTCTGGAGTTGCCTGAGTATTGGATCTTTGCTCCCGATGTCGCATCTACACCTGCTAAGACTCGGGACTGTGACTCATTTTTGCAAGGCTCTGAAGAAAATTTGTACGGCTGATACGACGTCTCCATGCTGTGCTGGTATTTTCGGATTTAAAGTTCTAAATTTTGTTTAATGAGTCCCAACCATACATAAACCCATGGAATGCAATTTCAGAAGTGGATTGATTACCAAAGGTCAGAAGATGGTAGTGGAATCGAAACAAAGCCCAGGATGAAGAGGGAACATCAATAGCTCTTTGGAAAACGTAAAAGGCTTTATTTCAATCTGCACAGCGTACTAGCGCAGAAGCTGAGTTCTGCCCAAGGCAGACAGCATAGTGTGTCGTGAGGTGATCTGCTAACAAAATACTGCCGAATGAACGACTGCAATCAGTTTCTGTGGCTTGCGGGAGCGGACGATTGATGGACGCGAGTGATGACAGGTCAGACATGCATAAACACCCTGGACCTCCTACTAGTGCTTGTGACCCAATTGTCTTTGACCGAGTCCTCAGCCTCTTCGGACTGAAATTTCTCTCAACAAATGCGGACAGACGAGAATACTTGGAATTGTTCAAGGGAGTAAAAAACGCATAAACGCACTAATCTACCTCGCTTATCAATGGCCGAAGTCCAAATCGATATCGAGGCTGCTCGTGACAAAGACGAGTATCTGCAGGGCTTCTCTGACTTCGCCCACTATATCGCCAGCGATTACAGCCTGTCAATCTACAGAAAGTTCGCTGTCCTTGGGTCACGAAATTTGCTCTACCTGCAGACGGAGCTACAAGAATTGGAAATCAATTTAGAGGATATAGACCTAGAAGATAAGAGGATCATAGCAGAGTCAAGTGACGCAGAGAAGCGAATTGAGACTGAAGCGGCTGCAAGATCGTGGGAAGAATCGCGGGAACAGGCTGAGGATGGCATTGAGCGACAGAGGAAGAAGGTGGAGATCGTGTATAAGATAAGAGAGCTCATGAAAGAATACGGTATGTCTGTCACTCTGTGGTAGATCCTATATACAGTTAGAAACGTGTGTTGATTCAAATGCTGCAGAGGAAGCGCTACTCCGTCGTAATGAAGTCCTGAAGCTTGAAAAGCCAGAGAAGGCCCCCTTCAATGCATTTAAGTCATGGTTTCGAGCTAAAAGACCGCTTTGGGGAAGTGGATTTCGTACCCTTCATAACGAGGAAGATATGATCTCTCTCGGCACACAAGTCGAACCAGATCGTATGTCCTCACTCATCCATCGCTGCCTCGGATACCGTCTTCGAGTCGAGCGCAAAACCCCAAAATCATGGGGCCAGATGTATTACTATCCTGTACAACGCGTCAACTCGATCGTCGTAGTGCTAAGCATGCTATGCTCAGCATCCCTCCTGGTAGGGGCAATCATGGCGTTGTATTTTGTCAAGCCAATTGGTGTTAGGCTTGGCATTGTTGGCGTTTTCACGCTTCTGTTTGCGGCATCTATTGCGCTCTTAACACGCGCGAGGAGGGTGGAGGTGTATGGTACTACAGCTGCGTGAGTTCTGTTCATATTATTGAGCCTGTGCCTGTACCAGATGTAATTGGGATGATAGTTGACAGGACACAGGTATGCTGCCGTACTTGTAGTGTTCATCAGCGTGAACAACTGAGTTAGAGGGACCCATGCAGGTCTAGCCGAGGGGATGAGCGTCTCATCAGAGCGATTTCTCGTATTCATGATACAAGAAGATTGTAAGCCGATAGAGGAGTGGCAAGGGTAGTAGACTGAATTCGGATCAGGGAGGAGAAAAGTGGAATGCATGGGAGCTGCGTCGGGTTGAAATGACACTTGGGACGGAATGTACGAGTCGGAACGACATAAGCTTAGCAAACCTGTATTTGAAAATAATGGATTCATGTTATAGCTCTACGCAAAGACAAGCATCGAGATGATTATTCGAGACTCCTCACTTCTGCTGTCTCGCCAAAAGTGGGCCCACCTCGCTTACCCTCCTCCAAACATCAGAGTCAACAAACCTCCTCCCGGGAATTCCAAACGCCAAAATATTACCACACAATCACCAAAACTTCATTTCCAAAAAAAGGAGGTGCGAAAAAACCAACGGCAAAACTCAACTGGAAGCTCAACAGTCGGTTCTGTGTGAGGATCCAGTTTACAAACGTAACTTAACACGTTAGTCCGATTTCGATCCGCCGAATTTTTTTTGGTGTTCGTATACGACCTCAACTCGAGGCAACGCGCTTCGATCGAACCATTCCGGGCTCGTTCACCACCGGAGTGGAACGAGACAGCCAGGCCGCCCACGGATTAGAAGCGAAAACTGCTTATTTCGCTACATAAGGTGGGTAGCACTTTTGAAATTTTTGGGTTAGGTTGGGCTGCGGGAAGCGAGGCGAGGCGAGGCGAGGTGAGCATTGCGCCTACCATAATGGCTTTCTTGGTTCCGTGATTAATAATGCGGAATTGAGATTCGGGGTGCACGAAATGTTGGTAGTCTGTGATGCATTCGTATTTCGAGTTGTCTTCCATGATTCCGTTTCATCATCATCATCAACCTGATCGATCTCCCATGAAGATCGCCACGCAAGTCTTGCTCCGGATGGACGACTGGCACTCAGCATTCAACTACCACGATCAAAATGTTGTTTCCCATGCCGTACATTCAATTCAGGCGATCTACGCACAATGAATAAAGTCCAACCTGGACAAGCTGTCAATGTTGACCACCAGGTAAGCAAGTATATGACTTGGCATCTCCTAAATGCTTCGCCTGTACCTGCTACATAATTACAAGTGCTCTATGCCCTCGGTTCAAGCTCGGCGACCATCCAGTATCTTCCATATTGCCATCTTGGTAAGGTAGCAAGAGAAATACACAAGATACAGGTGGTACAGACAGACGAGATTGCCTCCTCTGCCAGGTTCTCATTGCATGGAAACCCGAATAACAGAAAGTAAAGCTCACGAAAAGGACTGTACCCACCTAGGGGGAAGGACAGTCGATGCACGCACGACCAAGGCTGCTTAATCTCTTACAGTATCCAGAATGGAGGAGTTGTATATAAGGTTACGGTAGTCACGGCTTCATTTCATGAAGTTCTACACAGCAGCAACTCGTGGGCAATCTATGATCTTCAAGGGCAGGAGAAGCAGCCGTGATATCATCCATTCAATACATTCCCAATCGAGCACTGAGCTCTCGCTAAGTCTTATCTTCGCATCCCATGTCCACGTCCCATATGTGTGATAACCAGGTCTTCCATTCCCAGATCCCTATCAAGTATCCCGTGAATCCAGGATACCAATCAATTATCGATACATCTCTTTTCTCCCAGACCTCTTCTTCGTCTTAATACTGCCAATGCATGATCTTGTCATAATCTGGATATCATATCGTATCATATCATATCATACTTCCCGTTCCAACCCGTCCAATGTCCCAACCCCGTACTCCCGCATGTACCAGCTTCCAACCGGCATAGGTAATATCATAATTTATACATGTGACATGCCTGTTCCCATGATCGGTGTGCCATCCGATCGCTTTCCGTCCAAAAGTATAGGGTATACATCTCTCCTCTCCCTCCTTTATCTGTCGTATCGTACAGCACCGCGTCGCTGTTCCTTCTCACAACATCCCACGAGCATCTTTAGCAAAAGGCAATGGAATAGAGCATCACCTCTTCCAACAAGCCAACTTCCTCCAGAAGGCCTTCCACCGCGCAACACCACTCTTCTCATTACCCTCAAGACTCAACACCTTCTCAGGACCACCAGGCAACGGACTCAGCGGCGCCGTAACCGCCCTCCTTGTCCCAAGCGCAGCATTACTCCCCAGACTCTCCTCCCTCCTCGCTCCAGGACCAACATCAACCGTCAATCCCCCACCACCCTGCGCCAACCTCCTCGCCTCGACAACCCTCCTGATAATAAGCGCGAAAGTTTCCTCGATGTTCACCGTATTCCTCGCACTAGTCTCCATGAATCCGCATCCATGTTTGCGCGCCCACTCTAGACCAACTTGTGCAGGTACCTGCCTGGATTCCTGTAAATCGCATTTATTGCCCGCGACGATCTTGATCGGCTTCACAGGTCCACCACTCATATCCTGCGCGCCTTTCTTCTTCCTAGACGAAGACTGATAACGATCCCTTTCCCAAGCATCCATCCTCGTCTCGGCCTCAATATCAATCAGATCGTTGAACTCCTGCAACACGCCGAGGGAATTCATATTCGTTATGTCATAGACGAGGAGGAAGGCGTCGGAGCGCAGGTTCGAGGATGCCCACATCCCGCGGTATTCTTCCTGGCCGGCGGTGTCTGTTAGGGAGAGGTGGTAGGTTTGGCCGTCGACTTTGCGCGTGAGTGTGTAGGAGTCTTCGATTGTGGGGTCGTATTCGTGCGTCCATTGGGAGCGGACGAGGCGGAGGGTTATGGAGGATTTACCGCAGCCGCCGTCGCCGCAGATGGTGATTGTTATGCGGTGCGGGTAGTCTGCTGAAGAGGTAGACATCTTGCGTTGCGGTGTTGTTATGCTTTCTCGTGTTGTGGGGTCGTGGAGGGGTTAATCGTAGCGCGAAATGATGTAGTTGGTATCCTTCAACGCTGCAGAATGATAATGTTAACTCCTGACCCCGGTTGCGATTGAAGTTGAAGGATCGTTGGAGGCGTCAATACGCCGTGGGAAGATGTGATGAGAATGTGATGGGCTTTGTGCCTGGTCGGTCTTGCGTTGTCTCGTCTGCCTGGGAGTTTTGCCTCCTTCGCCTTCTGCGCCGTTCCGTCCCTCGTATATTCGTTCGTCAATCGTAATCCTCCTTCAAATGCCTCCTGTCCTCCTATCTTACAATTACTCCTCGCCCCTTTTGTCTGTGTTGCGGTGAAGTGCAGCGCCTCTCAATCCCTGTACCTGTCTCGCCTCGTCGCCGACTTCAGTCGCGTGCCTTCAGTACCACAACTCACTATCGTATTGCTCTGTACACTCTCCAATTATCCCGTAACAAAACGAATCTGTGGCGATCGAAACAAGTGATCGGTTGCTGATGGTTATTGACGGTGTCCTGGGCGAGAGGAGAGTTTCGTATGTCGTTCAATTGAATTGCGATAGCAGGGCAAATATATGGTGGTCGGTCGGTTGGCATGCAGTTCAGGGATGATCCTCAAAAAAAAGCCAAGGGGCTGGATTGCTCGAGGTCCGTGGGTTCGGAAGGAGCCTTCAGTTGAGCGAAAGGAGGCAAGTTCGACCCGTAGGGCTCTGAATTCTGTGGATCAAGGACTTGGTATTGCCTTGAATTGGTGATGTTCTTTTGGTTTGGTGTGGGCAAGACTGGTGGATATATGAGATGGGTGGATGAGAGGAACTGAGGGAGGTTGGGGATCTGGTGGGGGTTTTGACTGGCTTTCGTTTCGAAATGCACTCTTTTTCTTCTTGCCTTGATGACGATTGTTATGCCTTCAGAACAATGGCTTTGTTGATAAGAAAATGAGAAGAGAGGGGAAGGAGGAGAACTGAAGAAGGAAGAAACAGGATATCTGTACACACAGACGAAAACAGAAGGGATGTCTTTCTTTTGTGCGTTCGTCCCTCGTACAAAGTAGGGCAAAGCAATATTCTATCCAATTCGATAGCTGATACGTCTGGTTCTCCTTATCACCACCGGCATGCCCTACTCTCTCTCCTTGCTTTTTCTTCTCGCCGTAGTGGCATCTAGACTTTCGGATTTATTGGACTTTGAGTAGCATTCCGTTAGTCGACGACTCGACGCACGACATCATTGGCCGATGCAGCCCTATCCTATGCTCCTCAACATCGCCGAGCAAAGAAAGGACGGATTGATGCCCAGCTGCACTCCTCTCATCGTCCTTATCCTATTCTCGATTATCGTGAGCGGCCTTAGGACTGCCTGTTTCAGACATCCCACCGTTTGGAACGGTGCTGAACGGCGTCACGGGGAATACTGAATTGTGTGGGCTCTCCTGCATTAGTTCTGAAGGAGGCGTACGGGACGTTTATCTAGTGGTGTCTCGGGCATGAGCTGCTGGATATGGGCATCAATAATGGAGCCTACAAAGCACTAAAAGTTCTGTCTTCGACATTCTCTTCTTATTCCCTCATCGACTCTCGATTGTTTTCTCTTCGTCAAATCTCAGAAATGATGTCGAAGCAGCTACCGCAATCTTATCAACATCCCAGGCGATCAGCATACTGTACTGTACCACCCAACCACCGCTCTTGGACCTCTCCAGCCTCACTTCACGAACGTCTGAAGCCCAATCAATTCTTTTCACGAAGCCTCGGCAATTGAAAAGCAACTCAACCGAATCCACCCCACCATAAGCTACCGTGAAAGTGTCGATCACGATGTCTATCAGTTCAGCCTGACTGACTGACCCGACTTTAGGTTCAAGACGGCGCGAATACTTCAACGGCGAGGTCGCAGAGCCGAGCCATGATACCCTTCTTCTTCTCTACTAGCTGAGACGAAGTCGATAGCGCAGGAGTTTCTGTATCTTGATTTTCCGTGCTGTTGATATTCCGCTGTCTTTCTGAGGGACGGAACTCTGAAGCGAGGGGTTCAGCGACGTTCTTGCTGGCTGCATGACATAAACTTTCTTCGATGCAACTCATCCTATCGGCTGCGTGCCTTCTGGTTCATAAGAAGTATGCTTGTGTAGCTGCATATGACGAGAAGCTTCCTGGCTCGGCGAATGCAACCGGGAAGTTTAGTGGCATAGACCTCTCGCTACACTGAATGTTGAAAATCTGGCCCAGGACGGAGTCACATCGGCGCGAGTCGAGTGGATATCATTGGGACAAATCTTCTGAGAAGGAGAAGGACTTCACGCTTCAAAATTTTCATAATGTCCTGTAAGAATGATATGTCAATCACGATACGCCCGTCCTTGACGAGATTCTTGCAGAGCGGCCAACCGTGGCAAGGGAGAACGCTTCTCTTGAGCACCGAATCTAGATTCCAAATACTGCAGGTCTTTCCCTTGGTCCAGTAGGTATCAACAACAATCATTATGATGAGTCTGCATGATGTGAGATTCATTTTCGCATCCCTTGTCTGCCGGTCGTCTGTACCAGCCAGTTGCATTGCACGAAGGCTTTCTTTTCCCTTTCGTTTCGGTCTCGCTAAGCAGCCAGCCAGCGATTCTTTGGTGTGTTGATACTCAATATTTTCACCAATGGGAATAGTCTAATAATTCCGATGGCATGAGTGTTAAAATTGTTTTGGGCACTTTCTAGTTGAGATGTACTGGTGAGTTTCTCGACATATGACAGCACTGTTCTCCAACCCTCATCGCAGTCGCATTTAATGCTCTCTGTAAAACTTCCAAGAAGTCTCAAAATCTTCATCCAAATCCTGCCTTCGAATCAATGCCCTCAGCATCTCAATCGGCATCTCATTCTCCCTCATCACCCTATCATGAAACTGTTTCTCCGTCAGTGCTCCACTACCAACGACCTCCTCCCTCAGCGAGTACAACTGCAGCGCACCCAACATATACCCCGCCTGATACAACGGCGTATAATCGCCATTAAAGCTTCTCCTGACCTCACCCTCCGCATTCTCCCTCTCATGCCCCACCATGTCCACCAACATATCAATACACTCCTGCGGTATCATCAAACCCAAATGGAACTTCACGGAGAAAACAATCCTTGCACAACGATGCATACGCCAAAATAACATACCAATCCTATTCTCAGCCGTCTTCGGAAACTTCTTATCCCACAATATCATCTCCCAGTACAGCGCCCACCCCTCCATCCAAAACGCCGTATCGAACATCTGGCGGTACGCTTTATACCTCGCAATCATATGGAACTGTAAATGATGCCCGGGAATCATCTCATGGAAGACCGTCGAGCGCGAGAAATGTATATTATTCCCCCTCATACTCATCATCTTCTCTTCGTGGCCCATGGAGTCATCAGGGTACGAAACAATGATATCGTCGCCGCCGAGGAAGAACGGATTGACTTTCTGATCCTGCGGACTCATCATGAACATCCGCCAGCTCTCCTCCGCTACCCTCGGCACCGTAACAAGGTCGTTCTTCTTGACGTAGTCGATCGCTTCTTCGGCGAGGAAACGAACGAGTTGTGTTTGCTCGCCTGGTGGTACATACAGTGTCTTGACGTATTCGAGAGCATCTTTCCAGTCGTCGTAGCCGAGTTCTGAAGCAGCTTTCTTCATTTCCTTTAAGCACCATGTGTATTCTTTCACGCCAATACTGATCACTTCTTCGGGACTGTATGGAATCATCTCAGCCTTGAGATCAGCCAGGAGTCCAGCGCGTCCAATTGGCTCTCCAACAATGGCATCGGTATCTCCAGGCTTGATACCGACAATCACCTCCCTAATAGACTTCGCGTACTCATCCATCGCCTCGTAAAGTCTTCCATACGGCTCTTTTACCCACCACGTGAACAGTGGATCATACCCCTTATAGAACCCAAACCATTGTTTCAGATGTTCTCTTAACTTCTGAATCGTATTCACAGCACGATACGCACTTGATTTCGAAATCTCACCACTTTCCTCACTCGTACGCCCACTTTTGAACTTCCCACCAAGCACCTCCCCTCTCATCCTCTCAACTTCCTTTCCAGCACCAAAAACAATCTTCGCAACTCCCTCCCCCTCAACCCTCTTCACAGCCTGTCTCTCCTCACACAATCCTACCAAAGCTCCCGCCCAGCTACTCAACAGCGGCTTCATCCCCTCATCCCTCTCCTTCTCAAAGTCCAATTGCCTCAACCCTTTTTGTAGATAATTTTTCAAAAGTAGATAATCAACTTTACTCTGCTGATCGAAATTCTTGAAATTTGATTTTGAAAGTAGGGAGAGTTCGGTGGTGTAGTATTCGTACAGGCGTTCGTAGCGGAGAGGGGAGATTGAGATGTTGTGGAATTGAGTTAGGTCGGCGAGGTCGGCGCGGATGCGTGTTATGCTCTGCGGCATGGCTTCATCCTCCTCTTCATCTTCGTGTGGTTCATTTTGTCTTGACAGTGAAGTCCCAGTGATGGAAACTTCGGGATTGAGATGAGCACTCTCGAGATCCTTTCGGATTGTCTCGAGTTTCTGCTTTTGGCGCATGTTGAGTTGATAAAGAGCTACAGCGCAGAGAACAATGTAATGATATTATCAGACCAGATTTCCAACTTCCAATCAGCAAGTTATGTCTGGAGAGCTTGAATGAAAGTCACGATTCAGGCACAGACATCGACACAGACTACCAAACTGAACCCTGTAGGCAACTAGCCAGCACCCGACATCACAGTCCACTCGGCACCTCACCGCCGATGGCACATACAGAAGAATGTATTCAAGAGTGGGACTTCGAATTCAAGCATACAGATAACGTAGATACGTCGTCAATCAGATGCTGAGCGAAGCCTCATGCGGCAGGTCGTAGTGTATTGCGGGGTGCCGTTGCCCGTGGGCGACGGGGATGTAATCCCTTGAATTTAGATTGGCCTCTGATTCGTTCGCTAATTTTACTTTTCCCCCCTTTTCCTATCGCCCCGCTATGTTTTCCATCAAGCTTCGAAGCCACGAAGGCTTATCAGGAAACCGACTCCACAGCTCCAACATTGTTCGCGAGCGCGCTGTATCAATTGAATGGCCCAGGATAAAGCTTCTCCTCGAATGTGATTTCGATTTGAAGCCATGGAGACAGAGCAAATGTCGACTGCTTGGGTCCGGCGGCTACATTGCTAGGATCCGAGCGGGCAGCAGGGCGGCAGGTAGGTAGGCAAGGAAACTGATGGTCGGGCTCGCAGAGTTCGGTATATCTGAATGTCGATATCTACGTACCTACATGCAGGTATGCAGTACCACGTTACCTTCTTTGTCCATGGGATCCCACTTTCCTGATAGCGAGGCATGGGACCTCGGAGCTGCCACAGATTGCGAGGTTTTCGTAAAGCAGTTCATCATCCTCAATTTCTCCCTCGCTCGTGCTGCTGCTCTCACCTCTCATCCATTGCTCATTTTCGAGGCACGACCAACAAGATGCGGCGATTCCGAGCAACTTGGGCATCGTCCCCAAACGATCCTGCTAACGACCCAATTGAAGTGCTCTCTAGCAGCTCTCAAACCAGCGCGCAAGATGAGAAACATACCTCCAAGAATACCAATGAAAAGAAGACCCCTTCCATGAAATCTTCCTCGGATGCCGTATCCCCAGCAGACGGCCTCCCCGCGTTTCAGTCCTCCCATCAATGGGATCCCAACCTCCCTCAATCGACACTCGACGCTCTCAACTCAGCAGCCAAAACACACGATGCAGAGAAGATTCATGAAGTCGAAGTGACATTCGCAGAGGACTCGCCGTATGAAGAGGTCAGAGCTGCGGTAAGAACGACGGATGGTGGGGAGGTTGCGAATACGGTGAGGGCGTGGGTGTTGGGCATGATCTTTGTAACGTTGGGAAGTGGGCTGAATATGTTCTTGAGCATGAGGTTCATACTCCTTGTATAATGAGGGATAACAAATGAGCTAATACAATGCAGGAATCCGGCTATCAACTTCCCATCGATTGTGGTGCAATTGTGAGTCTGTTTGTGTAAAGTGTCGCATCGAAGGCTGACATTGTGAACAGACTCGTCTATCCTATCGGCTGCCTCTGGGCTCGTGTTGTCCCTATGAAAGTATTTCATATTTTTGGGATACAGTGGACTTTTAACACAGGGCCCTTCACCATCAAGGAGCATGTTGTAATAACTGTAAGAGACCCCTGCCGCGGTCCCGCCTGTCGAAATGACTGACCATTTATGTAGCTTATGTCCAAGTACGTAATATTATCCAAAGCTCGGAATCATGATCAAAGCCTAACAAGTCGTGCTTACGTAGTGTATCAATTGGCTATGCATACGCAACAGATGCTCTTCTCGCCCTTGCAGCCAAGCGTAAGTTACACTTGCCATGGCAAAGACAACCGCTAAAATGTTTCCAGCACTGTACAACATCGATATGGGCTGGGGCTTCCAGCTCCTCTTCACGCTCAGCAGTCAGTTGATTGGGATCTCTCTTGCTGGCCTCTTTCGCCGCTTCTTGATCTGGTAAATATCACCGTCTCGAGGTGTTCCATTCTCATTATGTTCCATTCTTATTAGGTTCCTTGCTTACACTGCTCTTCAGGCCTTCCGCAATGCTATGGCCAGGACAATTTTCAAACACCTCTCTATTTTACGCTCTTCACGACAAGAGCAAACCTGATGAGTCACAGACCAATGGCTGGAGAATCTCGAGATATCGCTTTTTCTTGTATGTCACCATCGGCGCGTTTGTGTGGTATTGGGTGCCTGGGGTCCTGTGGCAGGGCTTGTCGGTCTTTGCGTTCATCACTTGTAAGTCGCCGCTAGTACGTTCTCAGAAAGCCTCAAATTGCTAAATCATGACGAAGGGATTAAACCAAATAATGTGGTACTCAATCAGCTATTCGGTGGCTTCACAGGTCTTTCATTGATCCCAATCACATTCGACTGGACGTAAGTGCCCCTTCCTCCGCAAAGCACCACCCAACATTGGCTCACCACTCCTCTACTCCATAGCTACGTATCTGCCTACTTGCTTGATCCTCTTCTCGCGCCCGTCCACGCCCTCTTCAATACTCTTGTTGGCCTCATAATCTTCGTCATAATCTCCGCAATCGGCATATCCTACACCGGCGCCTTCTACTCTGACTACCTCCCTATGTCCACATCCTCCACGTACGACAACACACAATCAGCCTATAACGTATCACGCATCTTAACCCACGACTATAAATTCAATCTCACAGCCTATAAAGCATACAGCCCCATGTTTCTGGCCCCAACATTCGCTCTGAACTATGGTTTGAGCTTTGCGGCGCTGATGGCAGCGATCGTACACACAGCCATGTTTCACGGGAAGGAGATCTGGTATCGGTTCAGAGCTGCGAGAAACCAGGAACCGGATGTCCATATGCGACTCATGAAGAAATATAATGAAGCGCCAGACTGGTGGTATGGTGCGCTGTTTGTGATTGCGATGGCTCTGGGACTAGCGACAGTGTTGGGCTTTGATTCGCAGCTGCCTTGTGAGTCTTCTCTCTGAGCCAATCCTTCCTCCTCGATCCCCTTTCTGGACTGAATTAATGCGGTAATCTAGGGTGGGGTTTCTTTGTATCCAATATTGTCGCCTTGGCTTTCATCGTAAGTGACAAGTAGAGCGCATGCAAATGTTTTGGACAATATCGCTAAGTCGTCTGTAGATTCCAACATGCATGATCCTTGCCACGACAAACATCATGCTGTCACTCAACGTCCTGTCACCATTCCTAGCTGGCTTCATGATTCCAGGAAAGCCTGTAGGTATTGCACACCCTTCAGATCTGTCGATGCTAATTGTGCCAAGATCGGCGTAATGCTTTTCAAAGTGTACAGCACTATCACTCTCGGCCAAGCGTAAGCCCCCCTTCCTCTCTTCAAACACACGAATATAAACTGACAAACAACAGTCAGACCTACAGTGGCGATCTCAAAGTCAGCAATTTCCCTGATGACATTATGTCGAATTTGACTGACCTGCCCAGCTCGCGCATTACATGAAAATTCCTCCCAAGACAGTCTTCTCCTGCCAAATCGTCGCTTCGATATGGGCTTGTTTCGTACAAATTGCTGTCATGAACTGGACATTGGGCGCTATTGATGGCGTTTGCTCCCCGTGAGATACCACTCAATTCCCCCGCTTCTCTCTTGCAAGCTTCAGAGCTCCGCACTAAATGGTCTCAGGACGCAAGCAGCGCATTTCACTTGTCCCAACGGAAAGACTTTCTTCTCGTCTAGTATTGTCTGGGGTAAGTAAATCTCCCTCAGAGAAGGTTTCAAATGCACAATGAACCTGTTGATGCTAAATGATGACCAGGTGTCATCGGCCCACAGCGCATGTTCGGTCCCGGAAGTATTTATCATGCCATCCAGTGGTACTGGTTACTCGGCGCTCTCTTACCAGTCCTATTCTACGTTATCGTGCGATGTTTCCCACGCACGCCATTGAGAATGCTCAACGCACCTGTGATGTTGGGTGCCATGGCTTGGCTGCCTCCGTACGTCTCAACCCCGTTTCCCCTTCGCGCAAATCCAAAATTCTCGAGCACGAGGGTAGACTGACTCGATTCGAAAACAGTGCAACGCCACTCTCATTCTCCACTTGGGTGTTTTTCGGACTTCTCTTCAACTATAGCATCCGATCTCGCTTCCCAGGGTGGTGGCACACATACAACTACATCACAGCTGCCGCATTGGACTCCGGTCTCGTGATAGCGACGATTATCATCTTCTTCGCTATCACGCTGCCTGGTGTTGATATCCCACAGTGGTGGGGAAATGTGGATGTTTATAATACTGCTGTAAGTCGTTATCTTTCTTTTGGCGGATAGGATGTTGGAAGGGTGCCGAAAGAGAAGCATGGGACATCTAGAAACTGGGGAGGGACAGCCGGGTGCAGATGGGAAATAAGCGAAACTGATATCGTGCAATAGGATGCGTCTTATACCGCTATGCGCAAAATGGTCCCAGAAGGTGGCACTTTTGGACCTGCCACCTGGTGATTAAGAATCGACAGGTCGTACATTCGCCGCAGCGGGCCGAATGATCGTTCTTTGGGCAAAGCGCATGAGGTCAGGGACAAAATCAGGAGTCATCTCTATTCGAAGGGTCATTTAATCTAGAAGAATAACCCCCGCTCGCCCTTTGAAACTTACTAAGATGACATCGAAGGCGGACACTTAAGAGTGTTTGAGTGAGAGCAACGTTTCTGAGCGAAGAGATTAATCTGAACAGGGATTGACGCTTCCCCACCACATTGACCATGATTTCATTTCTACATTGACAGAACTCGAAAAAGCTGAAAATCAAGCTCTTCAAGACCAGTAGTACCACATTTCTTAGCTCATACCGTGAACTTGGTCTTATTCTCCTCTGCTGCATCCAGAGCCGCTTTCTTCACGGACTGCTCGCCCGCCTCATCGAAGATATCGAATCCCCACCTTGCCGGGAAATTGAATCTCTTGTGTCTTTCCAAGGCAAACAATTCCTGCATCTGCTCCTCCGGGATGACAAAGTCCTGGAAGTTGCTCTCGATTCTCGACGGCGTTACGCTCTTCGGTAGAACAACATGACCTCTTTGCACACCCCAGCTCACCAGTACCTGACCGGGATCCTTCCCCAGCTTCTTCGCTACTTCGTGCACCTTCGCATCATCAACAGTCCGTGGCTCGCCTGTCTGGTTGTTTCCTAGAGGCGAGTACGCTGTGAGGATGATTCCGTTCTGTTTGCAAAAAGAAAAGAGCTCCGGCTGTTGCAGATATGGATGGATTTCGATTTGGTTGACTGCTGGTACAACAGTTGCTGTCGCTAAGAGAGACTTCAAGCGACGGACATTGAAGTTCGAGACGCCGATAGCACGAGTCTTTCCGGTTTTAAGGAGAGCTTCCATTGCTTTCCATGTCACTGATGCGTCGACGTCGTCAAGTTGGAACACGCCATTGCCATCTAATGGGAAGAACTTATCTCCAGGCTTGAATGCACTGCAAGGAGTTTAGTATATACTTTGATACGAAATGATACGACGTAAACTTACCATGGCCAATGCATCAAGTACAAGTCTACATAGTCGACTCCGAGATCCGCAAGTGTCTTACCCAAAGCACTTTCCACATCCTCGGGTCTATGCTTCGTATTCCACAGCTTCCCCGTGATGAATATGTCCTCGCGTTTGACTCCGCTGTTCTTGATGCCGTTGCCGACTTCTTGCTCGTTTCTGTATATGGCAGCGCAGTCGACGTGGCGGTATCCTGTCCGAAGCGCAACCTCAACAGCTTTTTCCACCTCTTTGGGTGCAGCTTGCCATGTCCCGAATCCGACAGCTGGGATTTTCGCCGACGTGTTGAGTGTGAAACTGCGGTTAAGTGCCATTTTTGGGATAATTTGTACAATTTCGTGATTTTAATTTATCTCCAGCATAATCACACGGTGTGGTAGGGGAAGTTACTTCATATATTCAGCTAGTACAATAGTTTTCCTTTCTGATTTCGGTCCGAAAACACCTAATATTGATCCATCTTACACTTTAGGCTCCGCAAACTTCCTGTTGATCGAAAGTGGGCGAAGAGTGCTAGTGATCCCTCAACAAAGCTAGGCCGTGAAGTCGTTTCCGAGATGGTTTCCGACCAAAACTCATTTCCGACAACCCCGCACTTCCAAATTCCTCCACTGCAACACCACCGGCATCAAGGAAATATACAATTCCATCGTCCCATTTCCGTTTCCATTCTTACGACATCCAATTCCCGACTGTGTGCTTTAGCACAGTCGATCTGATAGTGGTCTCGCTTCCCCAGGATTTCATATTTCCTTTCCGAACCTGCAGACCTGGGGTTCCCCACGGCCTCCAATAATCCCTCGCTCATAAGAGCATGATAGAAATGTCTGCAGCTTCCTCGCCTATTTCCGGAACGGGACAGGATCGTGATAGCAGACAAGGGGAAGGACAAGATGCTAGAATCGCGAAGAAAGCACGAGTGTCCAAGCCAAGAAATTCAGAGCGCAAGAAAGTCAGCAGAGCCTGTGATGCGTGCAAAGAGTATGCCCGTGTTTGTTCATACCCTAAATCTCGTTCGTCTACTCGGTGGGATGGACTGGATATCCGAAGTAAGCAAGGGTAACATTGTCACAGGAGAAAGCTGCGATGTGCTGGCACGCAACCATGCCCCCGCTGTATTTCCAACAAACTTCGATGCCACTACAACGCTGAACATCGGAGAGGAAAGCCTGCACCTCCCCAGCCCGGCTTTCCTATCAACAGTCCAGAGCTGACCAGAACCACGGCAATCTCGGCTCCACACAGTCATGTACCAGATCAACTTCGAAACCTTGTTGAGAACGGGCCTGGAGACGGCGCGACGTTGCCGCCAAACCTTCCGCAGAGCTGGCAAGGAGTTGACGAGAATCGACTAGAGAACGATTACATTGGACCGAATTCCGGTATTGCATTCTTGGCCCGGTCACAGAAAAGGTTCCAGCAAGACTTTATCGAGTCCCGCTCGAACAATCCCGAACAGTCTTCACAGACTTCCATCTTCTCTTACGGCGATGGATGGATTCCAGAGCAACAAGCAGACTTTACATTTCCAAGTAGACATGAGGCGAAATACTTGTTACAGCAGTATTTTGATTTCGCTATGCCCACTTACAGATTTCTGCATCGAGAGACTGTTGAGTCATGGCTCGAGACTATACAAGGTACAGGCGACGTCGTTGACAGCGGGGTAGCTCCAGTCTCGAATGCCAAGAGAGCCTTGATAGTATTGATGTTGGCCACTGCAAAGTTGTACAATGGCGAAGATCTGGAAGGAGATTTTCAAGACAGGTACTTCGTTCACCTCCACACCTTTCATAGTCGTAGCTCATATACCCGCAGCGGTACATATTATGCAGCTGCCGAACGACTTCTCGCTAACGAGACTGGAAAAGTGACGCTGGAAGCTGTACAAGCAAGACTCTCACAATGTATATACCTTCTAGCATCCTCCCGAGTCAATCACGCTTGGTATGTTTTTGGGACTACGGCGCAATTGATCATCGCCCTTGGGCTTCACAGGCGCCAGGTGTATCAGCCAACCAATCCGAACCAATCGAGCATCCTTCTTGAATCTAGGAAGCGAATCTTCTGGTCGGCTTATACCCTTGATCGGTATTTGAGCGTGATGTTAGGACGTCCAAGAATCTTCAGAGATGAAGATATTGACCAGCCTCTGCCAGAACAATCTGACTTTAGTTCTGACTCCAGTCAAAGAACTGGGGTTAGGTCCAAAAGCATTCAATCTGTCGACGATGGTCCGATCTTTCATGCAAGGTCCGTCATGACCCCAGCTTATACAGTCGGGAAATCGAGCACATGGACTCAAGCACTGACTAATTTCACAGACTTGCAAAAGTCATCGGTGGAATATCCAATGATCTCTACCCGACCAATCGCACCGACGATGGTGCATGGCAACAGTCTGCTGAACGATGGACAGCTGAGCTGAAGGCGTGGAAAGAATCATTGCCAGCATTTCTCAATCCGTCGAAGGTCAACCCATCGATGCTAATCTCTATTTTTCAACGTCAAAGTACTGTTCTTAACCTGGCTTATGCCCACGCACTTATTCTCGCCAATCGCCCTGCACTATTGAGTAACTTTGCGGACTTGACCAAACGTACAGGTCTGCCAACAGAAGCTCCAAGTGATAGTCTCAAGGAGTGCGTTTCAGCAGCCATGATTGTCGTGGATGCAGTCACAGACTTGATTGAGGAGAAGAAGATGCGCCATTCCTTCTGGTTCACCCATTACATTTCTTTCTGTGCCATTTCTGCACTCTATGTATACACAATACAAAATTGTTTACATCATAGGCAACAAGGTTCTGCTAGCCCTCATGGTATACTTACTTTTGAATCAGCGAAGAAGTGCCAGCAGAGCATCGAAGAGACAACAACAAAGACTTCTCCATTCAGGAAGTACAACATCATTCTTGACGAGCTCAAGAAAGAGGTTTTGCAGCATCTCGGCCCTCAACATGCTGAAACTGCAACACGCCAGTCTTCTTTTCAGCTGCGTACGGAGGATGGCCGGCCCATGGAGTCTATAGATCAATCATTGTCTCTCGGTCCAGTTGAGAGGATGGTGCCCACAGGCAATCTTGCATTAGATTCTACCCAATTTTCGTCAATTGCAGTAGGGTTTGCCAGCGGCGGTTCGCAACATCTGGGTCTCAACCTTCTGCAGTCCCAATATTATGATGCTAATCAGGTAGCAATAAGTGGGGATCAACCTTACGTTGCTTCGTTGGCAAATAATTATTTTCCTGGGGTTCATGATTCCATGATGGGGTGGTCTGAATTTGACTCTTGTGTAAGTGAATAAGTCAGCCCAGCTTTGGGTACTATTTGTCTAGGAAGCGCTGACTTTCTCGTCAAGGCACTTACCTGGCCTGATGCATACGGAACTCTGGATCAGGGATATGAGTTATAGCCCATCCGTGTTTTCCCACCACCGCCACCTGTCTTCGGACAACACATCTCCGAGTGATATCCCAGGTTTCCGAGACAAGGGAGCTCCGGAAATGCGCCATGCCCCGCGTTCTCCCCACCCACCTGTTAGCAGAACAACTAATCCCCGTCTTCCGACTTCGAAGATCTCGTAAGGTACGCAGTTCTCTGGCTGGATCTATCGTTCAGCCGGTCCATGCTTTGAAGATGGCTTAGTTTCGAGGTATATATCCACAAGGAGCTCGAGCACTGAGCAAATTCAGTCGAGCCGCATCTCTCTTCCATATTCAACAGCCTGCACGGCCGATACGCAATGGCACCATCAGCTACATCTTCACTCCTACCTCTTGCCTTACCGACCAACAAGAAGGAAGTCGGCAATCCTGAGACGACTATTACGACTCAAGAGATCCTTCCTGCCCAGACCAATCCGCGGACCATTGATGAGTTGATACGGAATCGGTCGGAGAACGCAGCAGAGGAATACATCCTGTCATATCCAGAAATGGGCACTGAATATGTTGACTACACATTCCGCCAGATAGACGCTTTTGCATGTCGTGCTGCTCATTCATACGCATCCTTGATTCCACAAAGGACTTGCTCGTCTGAAACCGAGGTCGTTGTCGGTCTTTTGGGACCCTCCAATCTAGAGTACTTCATCAGCATTCTAGCATTGACCAAATTGGGACACACTGTCTTGTTTCTTTCAACGAGGCTTTCGATCGCTGCTTACTCGTCGCTCCTTGAAGCCACTTCAGCTAAGCACATTGTCATTCACAAATCATTTCGGCAAGCTGCAGAGCAAGTACAGCAAGATCAGCCCACACTCCAAATTCACGAAATCTCCGATAGAAAGACCTTTGAGTTTTCAAATGGCGATATTATTGAGAACACGCGGTTTGATCAGAATTTTGACCTCGAAATCGAGTCAGGCAAGGTTTCATGGATCATTCACTCCAGCGGATCTACTGGATTACCGAAACCCATCTTTCAGACTCATCGGGCAGCTCTGAAAAACTATTCGTCGAACCTAAATCTTAAGGGGTTCATTACACTTCCCCTCTATCATGCCCACGGTATCAGCAGCGTCTTCAGAGCTATTCATTCTAGAAAGCAAATCTACATGTACAATGCCGACTTGCCACTCACTCAGCAGCACCTACTCAAAATTCTTCGCCGATATGATTTCCAGGTGTTTTATGGCGTCCCGTATGCTCTCAAGCTCCTTGGAGAAAGTGAAGAGGGGATCGCTGAATTAGCGAAGCTAGATGTGGTTATGTTTGGGGGATCTGCTTGCCCGGATTCGTTGGGCGACCGCCTGGTACAGAATGGTGTTAACCTCGTCAGTCATTACGGAACGTGAGTGCCCCAATGATCAATCCATGTCTTGCATTGTTCTAACAGCTTTCAAAGTACCGAGACTGGCCAGCTTATGACTTCTGCTCGGGATCTTCGGGACAAAGCTTGGGACTATGTCCGACTTCCGCCAGCTTTCAAGAATTTTGTCAAATTCGAACCAAAAGGTGCAGATGTGTACGAACTCGTGGCTCTCAACGGCTTGCCCTCTAAAGTTGCTTCAAATCGAGACGATGGGTCTTATGCCACCAAGGACCTCTTCACGCCACACCCGACAATTCCAGATGCATGGAAATATCTTGCCAGAGCAGACGATACAATCGTGCTGATGAATGGTGAAAAGGTCACCCCAATTGCTTTCGAGCAGTCGCTTCGGGATAGCAAATACATCTCCGAGGCGGTGGTATTCGGCAGCGGGAAGACTCGAATCGGGATGATAATCATACCCTCTCCCACAACAGATGGTATGTCTGGTAATGAGCTTGAGGGGCTCCTCATACCAGTAGTATCGAAAGCGAACGAACTGATGCCAGCTTACGCGCAATTGAGTCTGGACATGGTCAGGATACTGCCCGACGACACGGAGTATCCTCGAACAGACAAAGGAACTGTGATCCGGCCAGCGTTCTATCGGACTTTTGCAACACAAATAGAAAGTATCTACAGTGATGCAGAAGTATCCACCGGGGAGCTTCGCTTGACTGAGGATGAATTGCGGGAATATTTGCGCAACGAGATGAGGAAGATGCTGCCTCCAACAGCAGTCAGCCTTCTCGAAGACACTACCGACTTCTTCTCTATTGGAGTTGACTCTTTGCAAGCGATTCAACTACAATCTGTGCTTGGCAAGAAAATTGATACCGGTGGGAAGAAGCTGGCGTCGAATATCATATTTGATTTTCCATCCATCAACCTCTTGGCCAACGAACTCCATCGACTCCGGACAGGAGGAGCATCCCATGCTTGCTCGACCACCTCACAAATGGAAGAACTGATCCGGAGATACTCGTCATTCGACAAACACGTCCCTGTAGAATGTACCAAGAATGGTCAATGTATCGTGAGTTGCATATTTTCCCTTTCAGTCGAGACTTTCTGACTCGCGTGATAGGTGCTCACCGGAGCTACAGGCTCTCTCGGTGCTCATCTTGCGTCACGACTTGCTCAAAACCCAGATGTGAGAAGAGTGTACTGTCTTGTCAGGGCTCAAAGATCTTCACAGGCACGCCTTCGGGTGGTTACCTCGCTCCGCGACCGTGGTCTTTACCATCTGCTTCCTCTCGATGCCCGGAACAAGTTAATAGCTTTACCAGCCAATTTTAGTCTGCAAGAGCTTGGTTTACAGTCCAAAGTTTACAGCGAATTGTGTTCTGAGGTCACAGGTGTCATTCACTGTGCCTGGTCTGTGAACTTCAATCTTGCATTGAGCAGTTTTGAAGCAGATTGCATTGCTGGTGCACACAACTTGCTCGCCCTCTGCTTAAAAGCCAGACAGAGCGAGCCCGCCACTTTCAATTTCTGCTCTTCAGTCAGTGCAGTTGCCGCCACGAAAGGCGGGTTTGTGCCAGAAGCACTGCCAGAGTCGCTTGAATTCGCACAGAATATGGGATATGCTCAGTCGAAGCTCGTCACCGAGCACATGTGTATGTCAGCTGCAAAGGCTTATGGCATCAAAGCTCGAGTTCTCAGAGTCGGACAGGTAATCGCCGACACGACCCACGGAATCTGGAATGCTACTGAAGCTATACCTATGATGATTCAAGCTGGTTTGACTATCGGCTCGATTCCAAGACTTGACGAGTCACCACTCTGGCTTCCTGTGGATGTGGTCGCCTCTACAGTGTCCGATATCTTGTTGTCGTCCGCAGGTGCCGGCGTGATGAACGTGGTGAACCACCAATCCTTTCACTGGACACGCGATCTCCTCCCTGCTCTTCACCAGGCGGGTCTTGAATTTTCTGAGCCGAGTCAACAGGAATGGATTCAGAATCTCCGAAAGTCGAACCCAGATCCAGTCGCCAATCCTCCCATCAAGCTGCTAGATTTCTTTGCTAGCAAATACGACAACGATAGACCTAGGACGGGACTCGTGTATGATACCTCGTACGCGCGATTTCTATCTCCGTCGCTGGCAACCGCTCCAAAGCTGGACCAACAACTCGTCAACAAGTTTGTCAATAAATTCCGAGCCACAGCATGGTCTAATTCATCTTCTGAGAACTCCACCAAGACTGTCATCTTCATCGCTGGTCCTTGTGGCGCTGGCAAATCCACAGTTGCTGATGCCATCTCACAACGATTGAAAGTTCCATGGATAGAGGGTGATTCGATCCATTCTCAGACCTCTATTGCGAAAATGTCTTCCGGAACACCACTTTCTGATCAAGATCGATGGGAATGGCTCGAGACGCTAAAGGCTACTGCTATTCTTCGCATGCGTGCTGAAAACCATGACTGCATTATTGTGACATGTTCAGCCCTAAAGCAAAGCTACAGGGCCGAGTTGCGCAACAGTCGGGTATTCAGGGCGGTTTTCGTCACGCTGGAGGCAGCAAAGGAGATTTTGGTGAGAAGGGTACAGGAAAGGAAAGGGCACTTCATGGGCGGAAAGATGGTAGAGAGCCAGCTGGAGGTCTTGGAGGCGCCTGGGATCGAGGAGACGGATGTGATACCTGTGGATGTTAGTGGCGATGAGGAGGGGGTTGTGGAAGAGGTTATGGGCATTTTGGGAACTGTACTTCGATAACCAGAAATTTCTTCACCTGGTTCAATGTATTTATGTCTTATGCGAAAAGGATTATGTACACATCATGTAACTCTCGTGGGGTTGTACTCAAAACAGAAAATAGGTGGATATTTTCGAATCAATGCCTTCTGATTTCCGCTTCCTAACTTCTTGCGAGTCTGTCATAAATCCCTTGACTTGACCGAAACGACTACCTAGAATAGCATGCAACAGGTACACTATATCTCTTCACAAGATCAAATGTGCCGTAAACAGTATCTGAGCATCGCAAGTACCTCAGGCAAACAGAAGAAACGCCTGCCGAACTGGTTACGGCTCTGTCAAAGCCCCCCAAAGACATTCGCAAATCGGAAAACCATCATCTTCCGTTTGATGTCTAGATTATTGCTAGGATTGTTACGATTGCCGTCAGTGTCAACCGTTCGACGTAGCGTAGCAGCATCTCATTCAAACATACCGTTTCCGAGCTTAATCAAGTATTTCCGAGTCACCAAGCCCACCAAGCACATTTCCGATAACGATCCACCACTCCACCAGCCACCTCCCCGCACCAGCCCATGACTCGCCGTCTGGGGTCCCCAACATTTTTTGATCACTCCCTGGAGAATCACAAACTTCATTCGCTATCACCCCGCAGTCGAAGCTCGTGTTGTGGGCAGGTGCAGCTTCGACTTCGGAAACACATCGTGCTATCTCAGGAGATGGGTGCAATTGGGGACATGCTGTTCGATTGATATATAATTCCTTGTTCACCTGTGTGGATTTCGATGAGTCTTCTCTTTAGAGATAGTCGGGTATAAGATCGAGGAACCGAAAAGTTGAAAATACTTGTACCTCCACTTACCAGCACCAATTATCATCGACATCCAACTTCTCCCTCACTATCATGGCATATTCAGCTAAAGAAGCCGAGATGGCAACCATTGAGAATATTCATGATCACGATGATCGCAAAGAAGTTCCCATCATCTCCACTTTACCCCTTTCCCTCCAGGGCAAGACCCCAGAGGAGCTCGCTGCATTCAAGAAAGCAATGGTCAGGAAGATTGACATGCGGTTGATGCCTTTGCTGATCATCCTATTTCTCCTCAAGTAAGCTCCTCTTCCATTCTACTTACTCGAAGCTCTCCGTCAAGACGTATCTGACAGCTTTCTTTCAGCATCCTCGACCGCAACAACTTCACCAACGCTCGCCTCGGAGGCCTCGAAGACGACATTGGACTAACCGATCATCAATACAGCACTGCACTCATGATTATGTATGTGGGGTACTTGCTGTTCCAGTTTCCGAGCAATGTCATTCTATCGCGCTTCCCACGACCGGGAATCTATCTCGGTGTGGCTGCTGTGGTTTGGGGAGGTGTGTCGGCTTGTATGGCTGCAGTACATTCCTATGGTGCAGTTATTGCCATTCGCTTCTTTCTGGGCTTTGCTGAGGCTCCGTTCTTGTAAGTCTACAATCGTGGAAGTGAAGAGAGTAGTGCTAATAGATAAAGCCCCGGCGCTCTCCTTATGTTGACTTCCTGGTATGTTCGCTCTGAGCTACCTTTCCGAATCGCCATCCTGTACGCGGGTAACACCTTGTCGAATTGCTTTGGTGGGCTTATTGCAGCTGGCGTGTTGGGCGGCATGGAAGGTGTGATGGGGCTTCGTGCATGTAAGTTTGGGAAGAATTTGCTGTCTTCGATCCTTAATATTCCGGATAGTCCGTTAACAGATGACTAACTTCTATCCAGGGAGGTGGCTGTTCATATTGGAAGGATGTGTAACGATTGCAGTAGCACTCATCGCAGCGCTTGTTCTTCCAAACTACCCCAAAAGTATGTTTTCAACCAGCTTTGTTCTTATCTTGCAATTCAAAGGGAAGTTACTGACCAATGTGTAAGCAGAGGCGAAATGGCTCACTGATGAAGAGCGCGAATATGCCATTTGGCGAATCGCCGACGAGGCTGCTGGCCAAGAGGATGGCGAAGACGGAGAGTCTATCTGGACTGGTGCTATTCAAGCACTCAAAGATCCAAAAGTCTACATGTTGATTCTGCTTCAATTCTCTCTGCTCGTGGGCATGGCATACGTACGTCCCTTAGCCTTGATTGTTTCACGATCATATACTAATAACACTAGACTTATTTCTTCCCCTCGATTGTCAGCACACTCGGCTACAATAAGATTACCACCCTATTGCTCACAGCACCTCCTTATGCATTGGCTTTCTTCACGTCCCTGGGCAACTCTTTACATTCAGGAAAGACAAATGAAAGAGCTTTCCATATCGCCTTGCCGCTCTCGATATCGATGCTGGGAAACATCCTTTGCATCACCCTGAAGCATACTGCTGGACGCTACGCAAGTATGTTTTTGATGACCATGGGTGTATATTCCGCGTTCAACGTAACCCTCTCATGGGTATCAAGCACAATTCCGAGACCGAAGGTAAGAACCCATCATCTAACCACTGTACATAGCTAATGCGTACCAGTCCAAACGTGCTGCTGCACTTGCCATGGTAAACTCACTTGCCAATTGCACCCACCTCTTCACCAGCTACCTGTATCCCAACTCCGCCAAGCCACGCTATGTTACAGCAGGCATCACGCTCTCTTTATTCTGTGGTCTTTGTGCCGTCACAGCTATGTTACTTCGCTTCTGGCTGAGATACGAGAACCGCAAGATGGACAAGGCTGAGGCGGTCAGGACTGGTGATGAGGAAGTGGTTGGTGGCAGAGAGACGGGATTTAGATATCTGCTGTGAGAAAATAGCTAAGCAATCCGGGTCCTTGATATATGAGCTCCGAGTCACGCCTCATAGCACTACATATGTCTCTAAGAGATTTGATAAGAAAGCAGACATATGGCTGCATCCGGATTTGAAGCATGATAATTTAAAGAAATTTTGAACAGGAAGGTGCAGTGCAAGAACAAATGTAGGAAATTGACTGCCTCATTTGGACTTTGCGTTGCTATTTAGCGACGACATCAAACCACTTGCATAAATCATGAACATACTATGAATGAGGACTACCGTACATCTGGCATGGCTGGCATCTCACTTAAGCTGTCCTCAAGTCTTTTCAGGATCGTGTACTAGTGCCCTGAGTTCCACAACCATAGCAAGGCCTGTAGACTAGATGGCAGCGACAAACCTCACCCGACCCGACTGTCTCAGTTGCAACCACTTTGGAGTGTTTGTATATCAAGTTGGTCTCGATCGTCAGCAGAAGATTGTGCGCAGCATCACCTGCATCCACCCTCGGCAAACCCAAACCCCTAAGCGAGAATATCGAAATGTCAACAAACTAGGAAAAAAGTCACAGAAAACCTTCAGACAATATCATCTCTACCTGTTGATTGGTCCGAAATCAGTGCTACATATCATAACGTAAGGTCAGATCCTAGTGGCATTACTCCCCATAACTCCCCTCGCTTAGAAAAACCCTGATTCGCAACGGATTGTTATCTTGTGACTCTTGTTCGTCTGTGCGATGACTGATGGCAATCCAGGTATACTGCAGTGCCTGCAGGCAATCGACTAGCACCGCGAGTGTGCCCATTAACGGCTGGTATAGCTCCTGGACCTATTATGAACAAGTCCCGACTGAAATCAAGGCTTCACCGCGAGACTGGAATACTATTTCCAACAGATGATTGTTGAAGTAAGCGAGCGCTGTAACCGCGGCGGGGCTTTTGACGGGGTGGGGTGGACATACAGCTAGGTCAAGTCAGCTATTGATTGATGGGACGATTATATGAGCAATAATTATCCAGGCGAAGATTTGTTCTAATAGCGTGGTGCGTGTTCGAGTACGATGCTGGACCATGTTGCTTGGAACGATGAGCAAAAACACTTTGATGGTATGAAATGTCTGTCTTTCTAGATCTTACAAGAACATCAAGCATAAGGAGAGGCATAGTAGAGTGTTCAATTTTTCGGCGCAGTATTCAAACTCCTTGGCTGTGAGACTACTTGTAAATCTGAGGTGAATCTCCAAGTGAAGCGACGGTGGATTCAAGAGCCCAGCCCGTGGACTGTCCTCCCCCACGCAGCATCATAACTACAGTCGATTTCCTGAAACAGCCCAAGCAAATGCATAGACCCTCGGACATGACAGAATCACAATATCGCTCGTTAATTTAGGCGATCGATTTCAACCTAACAAAGCACTGCTGTGGTGCGTGCGTGAGCGCATCCATCGATGCGTACCCGCTCAGTTCCACTGGGCACTTCTGCAGCTCAAACTTCCACACAAGCAGCGTCAAGAAGATCTTCATCTCAACATACGCCAGTCGCCTTCCGTAACAACCTCTCGGTCCAAGTCCAAAAGTAAGTAGAGGACCGGCTGCAGCATTAAACTCTTTCCCTCCATCATCGCCAGCGACAAGCCATCTCTCGGGATTGAACTTCGCCATGTCGGATGGGTCCCAAGACCCAATGCGATCCTTGGCTGATTTCGCCGTTGGGCTTCTGAGAGAATCGTCGATTTGGAACGCGGGTGAGAAGATGCTGGGGCCGTTGCCCATGAAGAACACATCCGTGCCCTTTGGAATTCGCTTTCCCAGAAGTTCAACGTCAGTCATTGCTGTGCGAACTACAGATGCCTCGGTAAGAGAACAGCGTATCACTTCCTCCTGCGCTGCATCTAGATATGGAATACTCTTCTTCGCAATTTCTGCAGCAGTGGGTGCCCTTTTCTCGGCCACAGCTACGGCATGTCCAGCCAGAACTTCGGCACGTAACTTATCTTGAACTGCTGGGTTATCTGCAAGGAATTTCAAGGCCCAGGTAATTGTAGTCGCAGTAGTGTCGTGCGCTGCAACGACAAATCCAAAGATCTGGACCATTAGTTTCTTCCGCGACTGGCAAGGGATGTCTGGTCGTACCTCGTCATACATAGCTCTTGAGTGATACATTGGCTCTCTACCTTCCTTCTCACATGCGATCAACTCTCTTCTCATGATATCGTCCATGGCGCATCTGACTTCCAGATCCTTTTCAGCCTTCCCTTCAAACCTCAGTCTTGTTTTCTCGACTTCGTCTCGGATAAAGTTATCTCTTATTCTGTGGTTTCTGCGGTACTGCGGGAGCTGGCGGATGACCCAATGTGTCAGAACTGGCATTGGAGACGTGACACTGATGGCCAGGGTGTCGACAAGCGACACAACGGCTGCCATCCCAGCTGGTAGTGGTGTTTCAGGAATGATTACTTCTTTGTCGAGATTGCTCGGAAGATCGACATTCTGCATCGACGATAGACTTCTGAGAGCAAATTTGGTAGTACTGTTGGAGATGTCTGCCCCAAATACCAGCGACCAGACTGCATCGAGCGCAGCATGGTACACGTCACTTGGTGCCTGGAATGCGTGTCCTTGGGCAAGTCTTTCCTTTTCCTGCCAGACGTCTAGCATGTCCTCGAAAGCAGTATATATTCGAGGAGCCGCGATACCATGTAGGAAGCCGGGAGTCATGCTGGTCGATAGATATTTCAGCATCAGCTACAAGTGCCAAGAGCCTGTGGAGCCCGGAGCCTCGAGCTCTGGAAAGGCTATCTATACGACTTCAAGGGTGGGCAAAGAGGTGTGAGCAACTTACAGATCCATCAACCACCTCCTATGCTTTTTAAATTCTTCATCATGACTTTTCATGGAAATATGATGCCCTGGTATGAGACCCAAGAAAATATCACCAAGAAATTGCGACCGATCAAACTCCTTTGTTCGTCGTAACAACACATCTTGTGCCTCTCTAAAATCAGAGACCACAACCCAAGGCCTGGCTAATGGTCTCGTGAATACTTGTACGATCGGCGAATTGTGCCTGACGTTATGCTCCACCAGCCAGTCCAGAAGCTCCTTCGTCTTGTTGACATGTTTCACCATGGAAACTACATCGCCGAGGATAGAGCTCGTTACTTCTTTGTTGTAGGGGATCCCTGGGATCGGCTTCGGAAGCGCCTTCTGGTATGCGGTGTAGAACGACACGGCGAAACCACCTATAAGTAGTCCCAGGGTGGGTAGACTGAAGCCGAAGATTGACATGGTTTCGGTCATCTTGAAAGTGTCGATGGTCAAAGTCGCAGAATTATCTTGGTATTTGACAGTTGGACTGGTGAGGATTAGAGTGAGAGCTGAGGAAGTGAAATTTATGAAGGAAAGTGGCACTGGCGTAGCTTTTGTTCTCGAGTCACCGTGTGTGACTTTGTACACCTTGAGACGAGGGAGTGCCAGATCCCGGTCACAGTCTGTGATGACCAGTCAGCTTATCTGGGCAAGCTGGATATCAGCGAATCAATGCTCCTTTGACGGTCAGGAAAGGCAGTTTCGGATTAGCCTTTTGCTAGTAGAGTTGATCATCCCGGATGTTTAGGTGGCACAGTGGGTAAGGCTAAGCGAGTCTCACTTGTGGATTCCGTGCGCTCCATTCTTTGTCGCTTGAGGTCTTTCAGATGTCTCTTCTGAGATGAAAAATATCAATTTGAATCATTAATTCACGTCATTGAGGGATCTCAGAACTAATGCATCACTTGTTGCCTTCGACTTTGAATCTGCAGTGACAGCCTCGTCACCAATGCCAGCCATCGACACACCAGCAGGGATTTGGCTCCTAATAGCACCCCATATATACTGCTGGCCTTAGACTACTTAGCAATAGCATCGAAATAATACCCCATTGATCAACACGAAGCGCAATTTACCTTACTTGAGCACGATCTATGAATGGATTCGAAGCATAATCCTCGGCGTGCTTGGGCATCTCTTCTCCTGACATATCACAGCTTCACCAAACGATCGACCAATTCGTTCGTATAGCAATTGTAAGAACCAATAGAGCTGCTCGTACAAGTGATCACCGCCTCACCAATACCGGTAGTCGAAGCCCGCGGGAGCTCGTCACGACCGAAGTATTTGGAAAACTTGACGTACGCATTGAATGAGGCAATGTCAGAAGATAATTCCCACTGAGCGCTCTTCTTTTTCCTTCCCTGTTGCCCAGTAAAGGAGCTCACTGGATTCTCCCCACTTCCAGACCTGACATTTTCCCAAGCGAAATGGCATATCTAGTATGTTTACTTCGACAGACTTGTTACATCACACATCCAGCAGGCAAACAATTCGGAAAATAATTCGAAATACTTGGAGTTGTTTCGCATCTCATTCTTGATTGAATGCTCTCTCGTTGAATTCTCTCTCGATTTTATTTCTAGCCATATAGTCGTACAAAAACGGCGTTGTGGTCGTCGATCAATTCGGTCGCTACATCTCACCAATCTCAACCCCAACCTCGCAGACCTTTCCCCATACGAAATTCAGCTTCGTCTAAAAACCAGTCAAGGGTCCAAGAATCCTGTTAGCCGACGTTCCAGTATCCACGGCAGTCGTTCTCCGCAGAGCATGCCTATCTGGTAATCTGACTGTATCCTCTTTCGCTAAAGACTGTGCCCCGCCGACGCCCCTCATGTCAGCATTAAGTACTGCCTACGTAGCATATCTTGACCTTGACAAATTTTCCTATTGGTATATTTGATACGACTTCCTAAATGGGTACGGACGCAGAGTGGATACCATGACGAATAACCCATCGATGAGCTGTTTATCCTTTATGTCATTTCCCACAAATAGAATCGCGTTCGGGCCTTGAGTTCAGTTTGTTGACAAGGAACTTGCCGGGCGGCCGCCAAGGTGCTCGTTCGCTTGCGAAAGGGGTATGTAGAGAGTTGACACAGCTAATTGGATGTGGTTTACGAGGCTCTGGGAAATATAAACTGCCAAGTGATCCTGTGCAAGTTGACACTAGGGACGACCTCTGCGCCGAGAGATGAACTGTTTATCCAGACTCATACCGAGGAAGCCAATCGGAAACGCAAAAAGAATATTGATGAGTTGAGTCGTCTAATTCTATCTAGGTATGCACGTATCGTCTATGCATGTTCTACCTTCTTGCACTCACTCCCTCACAATTTCCCTCCTACATCCTCAATAGCCGCCACCAACCCATCGATCGTCTCCCTCCTCGTCTCCCTGTTAACCACAACCCTGAAGAAACTCCCCTTCTCCCCAGGTGCATAATCAACCATAAAACCCCTCGGTATCAACCTCCTCACAATCTCACCCGTGACCCTAGTATTTTCTTCCTTCTCATCCTTCAACTGCCCATAATAAAAGCACACCTGCAAACAAGGTGGCGGATTTTCAGACACCAGCACGAAATTCTCGTTTTTTTTTATCTTAGTAGCGAAATACGACGCGATGTCGAATGCAGAGTCGATCTGTGCTTCGAAGCCCGAAGACCCGTAATATATCCAGCTGAGCGCGAGTTTCAAGCTGTCTCCGCGCCGACCACATTGTAGCGTCAGATCAGCCAGGTCCCAGACTTCGTCGCTGGAGCTGTTCTCGTGGAAAAGATATCCTGCTGGGAGGGTGTTCGCTTTGTGGAACTTTGTCAGGTCGGGACAGAGAAGAAAGGAACATGTCATGGGCACGCCCATCATCTTATGTGGGTTGACTGCAAGGGAATCTGCTAGTTCGGAGCCGTCCATCTTGTATTTGTGGGTTGATGAGAAAATCACGGGACCGCCCCAGCTGCCATCGATGTGTAGCCAGAGATTGTGCTTCTTGCATACAGCGGAAATTTCTCTGAAAGGGTCGTAAGACCCAAGGACAGTCGTCCCCGCCGTGGCGTTGACGTAGAATGGTGTACGGTTCTCGTGCTTGGCTTGCACGACGAGCTTTTCTAATTCTGAAGGGATCATTCGGCCGCGAGTATCTATGGGCACTGACCAGACGTTGTCGCTTCCCAGACCACACATCTGAGCCGCCTTTTCAAGCGAATAGTGACCATGAGCTGAAGTGAAGAGGACAAAGTGGTGATTGCCATTGCCGGAGGTTTTGGTTTCCGGATACAGGTTGTTTCTGGCGATGATAATGGATGTGGTGTTGGAGGCACTACCACCTTGAGTGCTGATTCCGCCAACATGCGGGCCATTGAAACCAAACAAATTGGCAAAAGCTTTGGCAGTTGTCTTCTCAATCACTGTAAGTGCAGGAGAAACTTGATACACGTGGACCTAACTCATCAGTATCCTTGGCCCCAAATCCGAGCAGCAAAAGCTTACATTGGTATTCAATACGGCGAGCAGAAGCTCGGATATAACGCCAACCTATGACAAGTCAGATATACTACATACGGAAGTATTTGAGAGACGTACAGCATTGGTGCTAGCATACAATTTATCCAGGAAGCCCTGATCCCAAGTATTTACACTGTACTGTAGCACTTGCTCAACAGTAGCTAAAAGTCCTTTCTTTCCTTTCCCACTTCCAGGAAGATCGATGCTCATGAGCTGAGCCAATTTCTCCGGTCTGTGATGCTCCACAAGAACCGTACGAGGACCGCCACCTTCAATGGCCAATCCATGACTCGTATATTTAAAAGCTGCATCTTGATCTGCCGACCTTATGAACGGAATTATAAGAGATTGAACAGCTTTGAGCAACTGTGATATGTCAGTGTGGATTTCATGAGTTAATTTTTATGACATCGCCAAGAATGGGATGCTACTGACATCGTCGACCTCATCGGCTCGATTGAGGGGTGTGTTTGTGTCACCACATGGCCTCGGCAAAGAAATACCTTGTGAACGCATTCTAAGAGATGTAAATATACAAAGATATGAAAGTCTATAACTAGCAAGGGATAAAAACAAAAGACCGCCTTTCTAATGACTTAAGAAAATACACTAGCAAATACTCTAACTTTTCTCTCATGGAAGTTTATGTAAGAACGCCTCTAAATGACGAGCGATTTTGCGCGTTGTGGGGAAGACATTGTTCTGCCGTGCTCACCGCCTGGATGCGGCCGCTCAAAATGTTGCTCTGCACAAAAAAAGTTCGTGACAACTCTGGATCGCACATCTGCACGACAAGAAGGATTTCTGGACCGACGATACAATGCCGAAGGAAAATAAGAACAGCAGAGGAAGGAGAGATGAGAAGAAGTTGAAGCGCAAGAGAGAAAAGGGCGAAGATGATGTCCAGGATCATCACAAGAGGCAGAAATCGCAAGACCCAGCCGAAGACTTCGAGGTCGAGTTCATCGGTACGGACAATGCTATTCCTAGGGACGATGGATTGGTAGAGGGAGGAGAGGAAGGAGGAGCTACAGAGCGTCCGTTCTATGGTATGCTCGAGGACCAAGAACAGGAATACTTCCGCCGTGCCGACGAACTACTCGAACAGAACGACTTCCCCTCCGACGAAGAACGTTCCCTCTTCCTAGCGAATGTATACCGGGAGGCCGAGGGCAAAGAGCTCAAGATCGCATGCAGTCAATCATGTTCGAGACTGATGGAGAGATTGATCTTGCTGAGTACGGTTGAGCAGAAGAAGAAGCTGTTTGGAAAGTTCAGCGATAATTATCCACATTTGATTCAGCATCGGTTTGCGAGCCATTGCTGCGAGACACTGTTCATTCAGTCTGCTCCAATTGTCACCGAGGAGCTTACTGCGGATACCAAGTCGAAGAAAAAGAAGGCTGGAGAGGTGAACGCGGATACGGACATGAAGGAAGAGGGAGAGGAAGAAGAGTTACCCTCGATGGAAGACCTTTTTCTACAGACCTTGGACGAATTAGAAGGCCAAATGACTTTTCTTCTCACCGATCGATTTGCATCCCACACTCTGCGAGTTCTTCTCGTCATTCTCTCCGGCCGAGCTCTCGAGAAAGCTTCCACAAGAACACTCATGCAAAGCAAGAAGAAAGAGAAGATCTCGATCACAGGTCTGGACACCACACCTACAGAACTCTCGCTCAATAAACGCGCCGTTCCATCATCCTTTCAATTCGCTATCGAGAAGATTATCTCGGACACAATCGCTACAATGGACACAACTTTCATCCACGTTCTAGCCACTCACCCAACCGGGAACCCAACCCTACAGCTGCTCCTAGAGCTAGAACTCACAAACCCAAATACCAAGAAAGGTGTCAATGCCTCTGAGAAGACCATCATCTCCGCCCTCCTCCCAGACGACATCACAGCCGAAAAGAGCGAGTCTCAAACATTCATCAACGGAATTCTCTACGACGCGATCGGATCCCGCCTATTAGAGACGATCTGCACATTCGCACCCGGCAAGCTATTCAAGCAAATCTACCGCACCATCTTCAAAGACCGCATCGCTGCCGTAGCCAGGAACGAAATATCTTCCTACGTAGCCATCAGAGTCTTGAATCGTCTGAGTAAAGAAGATCTCGAAGAGGCCGTCGCAGCCATCATCCCTCAAATTGAAGGCCTCGTCCAACGAAACAGGACCGTGATCCTCAAAACCCTCCTCGAGAGATGCCATGCTAGAGGTGCAGATACCAAGGCTCTCGTAGACGCAATAGCCGCTTCTTACGATCCCAAGACCTCGAACGTGCTTCTCAAAATGGCATGTCTAGACGACATTGCAGCTTTAATACTTAGCACACATACCAGCCAAGGAGAGGAATCATCCGCACCAACACAACAAAACAAATCCACCCCCTCCCAACTCCACGGCTCCCTCCTTGCCCAATCCATGCTCGCCATCCCCGGACCACCAGCCCTCCTAATCCAAGACTCTCTCCTCTCACTTCCACCTCAAATCCTCCTCGCCCTCTCAATATACACCACAACCTCACACATCATCCAATCGGCACTCCTGCCCACGCCCTCAAACACAATCCCCTTCCGCCGCAAACTAATCAACACACTGCTCTTCCCATCCGGCACCTCCGACTCACATGATGGAGCAGACACCCCACCAACCCTAACCCTCGCCCTCTCCCCAACAGGATCCCACGTCCTTGACGCCCTCCTCTCCAGCACCGCCTCCCCTACATCCCCCACCATCCCCTCCACACCCCTCTTCTCCCTCACGGAACGCATCGCCTCTATCCTGTCATCCCACGAGTCCCAACTCCGCGATAGCTGGACCGGTCGTATCGTCACTCGGAACTGGTCTTTAGATCTCTACAAACGACGACGCAGCGACTGGGTCAAGAAGACCAAGGAAGCAGCACTCGAGAAGATGCGTGCTCTGCCCGTCACACATCCGGAGACTCAAATCCCTTCTCAAACCCAGGCTATTGATGATGAAGGAGCTGACGATGGCGAGAATGAGGGGGAGAGTGCTAAGCCGAAGGTTTCAGCGCCGGGGATGGGAAAGAAGAATCGGAAGGATAGGAAGATGGCGAAGAGCGCTGCGAAGGAGGCTGTGCAGGGACCGCAGAAGAGCGCGATTCAGCTCGCCCGGGAGAAGTTTGCAAAGGCGAAGGCGGAGAAGGCAAATGGTGGGGGTGGGAAAGGAGGGAAGGATTTTAGGACGGGGGCGAATGCTAAGCCTGTTACTACTTGAAAGTCGGGAAAGTTGGAGAGTAGGTGAAAGGCTGTGATGATGAATGGATACCCAGAATGATATTCGAGAAGCACATTTGACTCGATGATTGTGAGGATGTCTGTTCTTGATGAAGACGAGTGAGCTTGTCATTTTCCGTCTGATGTATCTCTCCAGCGACGGACTTCTCGTTTCGTTATAACCATGCAATGGTCCCGACCAGAAAGAAGCTATTCACAAGCCTTTTCCATCTGTATTCCAAAATATGATCCCCTCCTCGTATTCCTTCTTGGCCCTCCATCAACTCTCGGTATCTTCAAAGTCAACAAACCACTTGGACATAAACAAGTACCACATCTCACTACCCCGGACACCAACACCCGGTGGCTCATCCATGCATCCATCTATCCATCCAACATCATCAATCACCCCAGGCACAACCACAGCCTTAGAAGAATATTTGCTTCAACTACTCTCAACTAAATAAAACACCAATTCCCACGCAAACGACTAAGCAACACCTTACTAACTCCTCAACCTAAATCCAGAACCAAACAATAAACACGAACGAACCCACAGCTCAACAATGACTCTGCCAAATAATTCTAATTTTCCCTCCTGCTCGCCCATTCCTGAGCCCTTCTCAATCGTCCGCATCTAACCACCCCTCCCCATCTCCCAAACCCTCTCCCACCTTCCCAAAACCCATCTACCAAGCATCCCACGCACCCTGCCTCTGCAAAAAATAGCTTCATTTACTTACTTTCTCCATACTTTCTCGAAGTAGCCATGTTACCCTTACTTCAAACACAATACATAATAACTTAAAATGGAATGAAGGAGGCTGGCTTGGTTCTCGTAATTCGTTCTGCCTAGCCGTTTCGAGATACCAGTTCTGAGTTAATCATTTGAGTATAATAGTAATATTCGTTTGGGATTGAGGGAGAAGCTAAGCGCCCAAGCTCGACTTCGGCAATGCCAGATATCGTGAGAGGCGAGCACACTCCTCCTCAAGACTTAAATGTTCGAGGTCTTTGAGACCAAGTCCCGCTTCAAAGACTTGGGCAAGATCAAGACTCGCATCAAGCTCAAGCTTCAAGACTTCAAGTCATTTAATTTCAGCACATCACAAGCAGAGCCAATCAATCAAGGAAGATTTGTTTGTAAGTTCATCGCATTGTTCATCGCATCGTTGTCTAACCATTGCAGAACTGACTCGTCAGTTCAGTATTCATCGTCGTCAATCATCATCATCATCAATCATCTCCCATGATTTTCCCGCCCAGGCATCTAATTCCATATGCCTCTATCAAAGCCCTTGATAAAGAAATGAATTAAATACAAGTCTGCAGCCAAGCAACCATCAATCCGCCATATTCGGCCCTCATATGTAGAGGGAATCGAGATTCGCAGGCAAGGAAGATGTACTGACAGCCAGGGTTCAAATGATCATAAGAATGTAGTAGAACAAAGAAAGAAGCAAAGAAGTGATAAAGTATTCGCAAGGGCAAACACTCTCTGAGCTGTATTCTGGGCAACCTAGATGTACCACATACCGCTGCGGATCTTCCACATGATCTCAGATTGATCAGGATTGCCGATTGGCAAAAGTGGAGCAGCCTCGGTAGGCTTGGAAGAACCGGTCTGGGAAGTGCCATCATTAGTAGCCTGTCTAGCAGCCTCGACACGGCGCTCCTCAAACTTCTGACCACCGCGAGGGCCATCTGAAGCAGGGACAGACTCGTGAGCACGAGCACGGTTCGATGCCAAGTGAGCGTAATAGATAGCGGGGACTGAATGATGTTAGAAACAGCCATTGTAAAATAAGAAAGAGACTTACAGAGTGAAACAGGAGTAGTCGATCTCATGTACTGGTAGGAGAATTGATAAATCATCTTCTGGAAGTCGTTGATCGGAATATTGGCCTCATCCTTCAGGACATGGTAATGAACTGGACGAGCGGTACCCTGAATGGCGGCATGAGAGCAGAGGTAGAAGTCATACTCATAGGGGTGAGTGATATCCTTCTCGACTAATGTACCTGGAAGGGCATTTGCATTGCGGTCGGCAGCCTGGGAGTCGCCCTCCTTAGGGAAGAAGCGGATGTGGTGGCGCTTGGTACAGACAGCAACAGTCCACTTGATCTGTTTGATGTCAAAGATAGCCTCTAGTCGGAAAAATGGAGCAACTTACATTGTTGGCAACCTCCTTGAACTCCTTGACCAGAGCGGCCTTCATGTCAATGACTTCCTGGTTGAGCACATGGGAGTATTGACCCTCGGAGACACCATCACGGAAGTAGTAAATATGTTGAGGTAGCTGACCACCACCAACCTTGGCAACCCATTGCTTAACGTATGGAACTACCATCTGGTCAATGTTGTCCTTGGTGATCATCTCCACACGGTATCCGTTGGTCTGGACAGCGGCAGCGTAACGGCAGCAGTCTCTATCGAAAGACATGGTGACTGCAGCCATGGAAGCTTGCGGACTACTAGGAGCAGGGTGAGAAACGTCGGCACCTACAAAACATTAGCAGAAGGCAAAATAACTGGATACTGTGAACACATACCAATGATCATGGTTGGTCTGGTGAAGAAGCCCTTGGGAGTGACAATCTTGGAGGTTGTACCGCCGAGCTTAGCATTGACCTTCATGCAAACATTGGAGCAGTACTGTGGCTGAGCCTTGTTGACATGAGCAACGTTGAGGCCTATCCTTTGTTAGTAGCATTCGAAGCACACGTTTCAGCAAAGACTTACATTGGGACATCATGGCAAAGCGGCACTCGGAGTTCTTCTTCAGACGCTCATACATGAATGAGTCGCGACCTGGAAGGACATAGAACAAGATCTGAGGCATAGCCTTGACCTGATCACCGACAGCCCGACGAGCATTGTGGACCAAGGTTGGGATATCCTCGTTGCGAGACTGATTGTAAATCAGTGGGGTCTTGTTTTGGACTCTACCACCGTGGCCGACGTAAGTGGAGATGAAAACGTTGGCGAAGTTGCGAACGTTCTGCTCCGAGGTACAACCGCCAAGAATGATGAAGCCCCAAGAGTTGAGAGGCTCAGGGTTGGGAAGCAAGAACTTCTTACCACGGAGGTCCCAACGACCCTGAGTGCCAGGGTTGAGCTTGGCTCTATCAAACTGGATCTCCGGGTTGGGAAGAACACGGGCTTGAGTCTACAAGAAGTCAGTAAGAATTAGAGACTTAGAAGAGATGCTACATACAACTGTCATCTTGGGATCAACCTTGACATCATAGTGAGCAAGGTACTTGTCCTGGGGCCACTTCAACATGTTGATACCATGAACAATCGACTCAACGCGCTGCTTTGGTCGAGTGACGGCAAACTTGATCATGTTGGAGGTCTAGGACTGTTAGTTGCTGAGTTGTGTTGATAGTGTGACAATTCTTACCTGCTCAGGAGACAACTTGAAGTTATATCTCTGGTTGGGAGACAGGGTGCAAAGCTCCATAGGGAACATGCCTGCACGCTCGGTGATGATCAGGGGGAGCCACCAATACTGAAGCTCAATGTTGTAGGTCTTTCTGAAGTAATCGAAAATCGAAATCTCCGTCTCAGTACCAGTGTTGCGATCGCGCAACTTGAATATGGTGTTCTTGGCATGAGCTCCAGTCTTTGAGAAAGCCTCGCCCTTCTCGAAGGTAAACTTCTTGATGGCATACTCCTTCTTGTCTGTTTCATGCTCAGTCAATGTAAGGATGTTAATGAAGAGAGGAAGCACTCACCATCACCCTTGCCACGGTGCTTGACGATGAACTTCAACTTGGCAAATCTAGACAAGTTCTTGAAGTCCTCGGACTTGGTCCAACCACCCTTTCCATCCTTAATTGGGAGGAGAAGGTCACGGAAGACCGTGTAGGACAAGGCACGATTGCGCTGGCTGCAGTAGTTGCGGGCAGCTTGATGAACATCCTGGGCAGCCCAGAAAGTGCCATTGGCAACATCGACGTTCAAGGCCAGACCAGTACCTGGAGCACCAACGGAAGCAGTGGGCTTGCAATTGGTCAGTATGTGAAGACAATTGACAGGAATGAGTATGCTTACGCTGCAGAGGCGGATTGAGCTGTATACACCCTTCATAGCAACGACAACGTTGTCCAACTGATGACTGGTGGTACCACGGCTGAAAAAGCTACGCTTGATCATTGTGTATTGCTCAGATGGACCTTGGCGCATGCAGTGGTCGAGGAAGGCTACGGAAAGTTAGAATGGTGATGAACACAACCCATGGAAGGATTGATTGAACTTACTGATAGCCTCCAAGACAGACTTGTCGAAATGGATGGACTTGTTGAGATAGGCACCGATGACAGCCATACGGATCGAGGTGGTAGGGCGGATGATGACATAGCACTCATCAGCCGGTCTATCTGGGCGTGGAGCACGACCCTTCTCGACATCAAAGTTGACCTTGATGCGTTGCTCGCCAATACGATACTTGGACCTGTGAAAGTTAGATAAAGTGAACAGATGATCGGTGGAATACATAACTCACCAAGCAAGCTTGTTTCCATCCCAGAGGACGAGAGCACCTGGAGGGAAGACCTGGCGGAGGCGATCCTGAACAGCTCGTGACTTCCAAGCAGCGTAAATCTTGCCACGCTTCTCGGCACCATTACCAATGTTGATCTGAAGCACAAGTTAGTATGGCATGAAAGTGAGTGTATTGGGTGTGGGTTGAAGCTGAGGAAGGCTGAGTCCGCCTGTCCTCAGAGGAAAGTGAAGTGAGGATGAGGAGGGGTTGGTACTTACATCGTATTGTTGGACATCACCCTTGATCCAGTCAAGAACCTTGTACTGGTTTACTTGAATGTTGACAACTCGGCCAGTAGTGTTGTAGCCATTGCGGTAAGGCAACTGGCTCTCGAATTGGTACTGGGGCTGGTCATTAGCATCGAGCTCCGGTCGATAGGTCTGAAAGACGTCCATGTTGGCGGTAGATTTAAGGTGATGTTGAGATGAGGGGAGTAGAGATGAAGAGGTAGATATGGAAGTGAAAGTATGTTTGGTGTTGAAGTCAAACTCAACAGCTGAAGAATCAACGTGCTGAGAGACTTGGGTTTGGTTTGTTGATTATTGTGTTTGTGTTTGGGAAGCAAAGGAAGAAGTGGAAGAAGTATTGATATTGGTGTTTGGAGGAGGAGTCTTTGGTGGAAGAGTAGGGGGTTTTAATAAGAAATGGGAGGGAGGAGGAAGATGGTGGAAGAGCTCCAATCAGCCGCTAATGTGCGGGGTAGGCTGCGAATGGATTCAATTTCGCTTTGTAAGGAAGGAATGGTGGAGGAAAAGAGGGGTACGTATCTGGAAGGAGGCGAATTCGACAGTGAATAGAACTGGTGAAGTTGAAGAACGTGGGCTGAAGTTAGAGCTCAAAGCGGGAAGCTGCTGCAGCTGGAACCGGCCACATCAAACCAGACAAGAAGACTGCTCATCTCAAAAGAACTGAAGTCACTCACAACCCCGATTTCCCAAGTCTCCAAGAGCGGTCGACTTCATCCACTAGGATATTTGCCAATCACACAACTCAACCACGACAGTTGAACATCAAACAACCACAACACGAAATACAATCAAGGAAATGGATAACATACACCAGGACCCTCAAGCTGATAAGCATCAGGTGGGAGTTCAATACGGGTGTTGGTAATAACCTTCTCCTTGGGAGCAGCAGGACGAGCGGGATCGAAGCCCATACTGGGACCAAAAGGATTGGGACCACGCTGAGCTTGGGGGCCGCCGGCAGATTGCTGTGGTGGAGGACCTTGTTGCATCATGTGTTGTGGAGGACCTTGGGATTGTTGTGGTGGACCTCGTTGCATTTGCTGAGGGGTACCTTGCTGGGAATGATTTCGGCCTGGAGTATTTGGTTGACTTCCTTGAGGTGTGTTCCGACCTGGTGTTCCTGGTTGACCTACGTATCCTACTTGCATCAGCATCGGGGAGCCTCTAGGAGAACCTGGAGCGACTCCACTCTGCATCTGCAATTGAGGTATACGAGGGGACAACAAAGGAGTACCGAGGGGAGTACCTTGATTGGAGCCACCTTGAGAGTCAGTCAGTAAGGAGTCAGATTGGCAGAATAGACGCTAGAGAGGTACCTTGATTGAAGCCTTGCTGTCCAGGAGGACCTTGGAAGCCACTTGGATTTCTACTATGCTCGCCAGGGCCATCAAAACCACCGGAACGGGGCTTTGGCGGTGGCATGGTCGAAGCATTGATAGGACCCTGTGGTTGGTATTGATGGTACTGTTGGGGTGGTCCGCCTTGGTACTGGCCATTGTTGCCGTGACCATTGCCGTCAGCAGCACGCTGGCGACCAGCTCCTCCAGGCATAGTAGATTAGACTCCTGTCTAGGTAGACTTCTGTGAAGGCAGATGTTAGCACAATGTCGGGCGGAGGTGTCACGTCATTGAGTGATCGGCTCCGACATCAACAACTTGTCAAGACCATCGCTCAAGACGCTCATGAGGTGATGATTGATATGGCAGAGCCGAAGAAGGGCTAGGCATGCATGGAGGTATGGGAGAAGGGAGACTCACGGTAGCTGTTCAATACTTGCTGTGTTGACACGAGGACAACACGATGTTGGGACACAGACCTGCGACAGATCGAAAGTTAGCAAGCTGTTCCTGAATCTCTGCGTATTTGTATGCCTCTTCCAAGCAAGCTCTTGGGCCTGGAGGCAAACCAAGGTCAAGATCGAACGCAAGGCTGTGGTCGTCACCGACCCAAACACCTCACCAAACAGCCGCTCAGATAAGCCAGCCAGCCAGGGAGAGAGGAGAGGGAGATTTACTCAGAGGACTGCTCAAGTAGTTCGATGCTAGATCGAAAAGAATAGTACAAAATATCACGGTAGTAGAAGGGAAGAAAGAAGTTGTGGGTTGCGGGTGAAGAGGAGAAGAGGAGAGATTGTGTGCGGGAGAAATGGACGGGGGTTTTGTAGGCAGCCTTATCGCCAGTGCGGTCTGTTTGGTTCCTGCCTGAATTTGTTGACTTTGGACCGAATGCGGGAATGACATCGTGGCAGCCGGGCGTATCACGTGAGAGCGGTAAACGAGGATGATGGGTGGGAAGGTGGGAATTATGGATTAGGCACTTAAATTAGCATTGAGACTTCAATCCATATCATGATTATTGCAGACTTTATTGCCGGGCACCTAACATGGAATAGTACGAGTTTCTTCCAGTTCAGATACTTCCGCCCATGCATGATTCCATGTCATGCAAATTATCGAGGACATACGTTATGTATCCCAACTTGAGCTTAAGCTGTTTCTCTAGATGTCATTTCCACAGTAAAGCATCATCAGTTCCCAACGATCCTTATTCGCAACATTCAATCCAAGAAACAGACCCGCTTGAACCTTTCCGAACTTCCCAAAAGCCTGAGAGTCAGAATGGGAAAAAATTACCCATTCAGCGCCAGTTCGATATAGACCTAAACAAGCCAGCTCTAAAAGTCAGCCACGTCTTCTGTGAGATATTGAAAGACCTTGACTGGTGTGGCTCTGCAAGATTAGACTTCTTGCTGTGGATGCTATGTGGGAGACAGGTGGTATGAACTGCATCGCGACTTGAGATTTGGTGTTTGGGCTTCGGCAAGGAATAAGATATCAAGCAAGCAAACAGAACGTAAAGAAGACAAAAATCAAATCGACCAGAAAATCAGAAGTAACCGGCCGAGCAAGCAAATATGAACCATGAACATCAACGACATTGGGGAAGGGAGAGACAAGTGAATCTCTGGCCAGCAGGAAGCCAACCGCACGCAGCGTACGAAAAGCAAAGATAGTACGCAAGACGTTGCGAGACATAAGAAACATGTATGACAAAGCTGGGTTCAATTATTCGCAATGTGCCTTTGGACAGTCTGTCCCAGCCGATTGTAGGACCTCTATGATACATTTTGCGCTTCTCCGAATGATTACCAACCCAAACGCCATGCATGCATCATCCAGACTATTGTTTTGCTCTGAAGGGTCCGCTCGACTGAGCATCCACCCCTCCCTCGCTCATTAAGAAGGGTTTTCATAGATGCAAGCAGAGACCGACGAGACGTAAGGGGCTAAGGAACCTCCCATTACCGATCTCATGCCTGCATTTCCCATTCGTAGATTACCATCCCACCGCAATTCCCCATTCTCATAATACAAGCAAGCGTTACTCCAATATGCTTGCTCTCCTTATCAACCCATCATACAGCCCAGTGTTTTCAGGTATGGTACATCGCAGTCGTTGGCCGACCGAAGGAGATTCGAATTCGGACTTGGGACGATGAAATGCCGAAAAGACCCAAGGGATATCACCTATCGACCGTAGTATCCTGATTGCGAACCCAAGTTAGCAAAATTGTTCAACCGGCTTCAATTCAATACCAGCTAGCAGCAGGAAACAGTCGAGGGACAGCGGGCTTCCTATTACCAGTTCCAGACTCAACTCCGTAATAGCCACCAGATCTACTTGGGTCTGACGTTACGTGCATCAGCTGAAAACTTGGCGGAGCAGGGGTCATTCCTGCATAGCCATGCCAGCCCGGAGGACCGCCATAGGTAGGGGCAGGAGAGCCGCTATACTCCGGAATGTGGTAGCCATTGCTGTGCCCATTCCACTCCACTGGAGGAGCGTATGTTGATTGAAACTGCTGTGCCTGAGGCTTCTTGACTTTCTGGGTTTTGGGGATTGCGGTGTAAGAAGTGTTATTACCATATCGTTGCGGAGGCGGTGCTTGAGATTCCTCCTTTGCCTGCTTCCATGTATTGTAGTCCGGCACAATTGCATTTTGAAGCAGTCGCACCAGAGCTTCTGGTTTGAACTTGGTGGCTGAGTAGAGCTCAGCTCTTGGGATGATGCTGAGCAAGAAGGTAATATCGCGAGGCACCACGAATGGAGGAGCATTCCAAGATGGTGTGCCTTGCTGAAGACGCTTTTGTTGATCAAGCCGACGGCCAGCTGCACCTTTCAGTGGAGACTCGCCACGAGCCAACTTACGGGGGCGATTGAGATCGCTATCCTGATCGTCCCCTGGGAAAGGTCGTTTTGGCGAATTTGTTGTCTGTATATACTGCGGTCTGGGACTTCGACTTGCTTCTTGGACATACTGTGGACGAGGGCTGACCTGCATCACGGGCTGTGGTTGTTCGATAGATTGCATAACTCCCTTTGGTCGTGTCTGTGTCGCGGGTGAGACAATCAACCGAATGCCAGTTGGCTCGAAACCTTCTCCACTGTATCTGGCAGCGAATTGAGACAATTTTGGATCATCAGGGTAGATCTCTGCCATCCGTTGCTCCAGCTTGGCAATTTGGGACAATTCGCCGTACTGAGATTCGTACTTGTGGAAATATGCGTAAAGTGGTTTTGCCTTGGATACCATTTCTGGCTTCTGGGTTAATCGACTCACTACTGTTTGGAATGTGACACGTGCATCTACATCAATTAGTAAAAGTACAATACGAAAGAACGAAGAGAACTTACTAGTTGTGTCGCCGATGGACAACAAGTGCTTGAGGTATTCTAGAGTGAAGCCAGCATCCTCGGGAAAGAGCTTAGCCCCACGCTCGAAGATCTTGGTACCAGCTGGGTCCTTGTAGACGTGATGCTCGATCAGAGCAGCGGCTACGTAAACATCACTCGTAAGCTTCCCACGGCCTCTGGCATCGGCAAAAACTTTTCTTGATCCCCCCACAGCATCCTTTCCGGAATCCTTTGGAGATCCCTTTCCTTGGACTCTGCGCATGGCACGCATCAGAGCAATCCACGTGAACGATATTGTACGAGACAGAAGCTCTGTCTGTTGTGCGTAGCTCTCTTGAACGACCTTACGTCTAGCAGCTTTGGCAGCTTCTTGATACTGTGTATCCGCATCATTGTCTTCGTCATCATCTGCCTTTGTGATGGCTCTGATGGAAGCATCAATGTCATCAACATAAGGAGTCTCCTCGACCTTCTTCAGCTCCGCGGCCTCTTGGATCTTGACTTGTTTGGCCATTTCATACAAAGTATCCAGGAGCTTGTCAAAAGGCGCGCGTACAATTGCACCACGCTCTGCCAAGCTCTTGTCAGATTCCCCTGTTGAAAGTGTTGACTCGAGACGATCTGCTTTCTTGAAGGCTACCAAACAACTTTCTGGGTTGGCTTGAAACCCATCGTTCAGAAACGTATCTCCATCTTTTTCCATGCCACTGTTAAAGCACCAGTCAGCTGCATCGACCCAGATCTCTGGCCAAAATCTCAAAGCCATGACTGCCTGCTTGTAAACATACAAGACCCGTTGCTTGTAGGTTTCCGGCTCCTCGTCTTTCAGGACCAATGGGTCTTCTTGCTCCCATGAGATCCAGCCTTTCCATAGTTGAACTTGCAGCTGATACTCTTGGTCGCCCTCAAATCCAGGAGCAGGTGGTAGTTTAGGTAGGGTCGTTCTTACAAGTCCACGGGTGATGGATTCCAAAGCTGTGTTTGCACTTCTCGCAGACATGTAGGAAGGTGACTTCTCTTGCAAAAATTTACGACCCTTTGTGACATTAGCAGCGCAAGCGTGAACTGGGATTCCGATAACTCACAGTGATCTTGTTGAGACTCATCTCAAACTGGTCATATTCTTTCCATAATCCGTTCAGCGCAGACATCGGGACATTGACGGCACGTTGGTAAGCTTTTCGAAGCTGATCCATTTTCTGTTGGTCCTGCCAGCTGCTGCCTCCAATCTGTCCCGGTGCTCCCCTGATAAACTGGATATATTCTTGCCATAGCTTTCCAGAGTCTTTATCAATTCCAATATTCGCCAGGACAAAATCGTATGATTGAGAAACTGTGGCTCGCGCAGTTCCGTTGGCATCATTCATCAGATCATTCCTACGGCGAATGTAGTTTAGATACACCAACCAGAGTTGGACATCGGCAACAGTCAGTAGGGATCTACCAAATATGTTTTCGGCGGCACTGAAATTGTCGTTCTCCAATTCCATTTCTGCATATGCGGCCCAAATTTCGGCCTATTCAATGTCAGTGGATCGCTGTTGTAGGATAATCGGATCACTTACTGCTTGAGGAAATACTTTCAAGAACCGTTCATAGACTGCGCGCGCATCATCAAGCTTATTGCGCTTGCGATGCTCGTCAATCAAGGCCATCCAAGCTTGCATATCCCCTCGTGGATCCTCCTTGATTCGATCCTCAAGAATACCAATCCTGTCATGAGGAAGTCGAGCCTTTGGGAGAGACACATCTTGTGCCGGAGCTGCAGAGGTAAGTACCTGTGCTGCTGGAGCTGGTACAGAAGTAGCTCCAGTAACACTTGTGTTCACGGGAAGATTGTAAGAAGATTGCGCAGCCGTTGAATCACCTTGATCCTCGGGAGTTATTGGCAAATCTTGAGGAGTGACAGAGTTGTGGAGTGGAGAAGGGGAAATTGCCCGAGAAGAGCTGTTAGCTGCTGCTGCTGGCTGTAAACCTCCCACAGCCTGCACTGGTGTTTCTGCATCGTACTCTTCATCTGAATCGTCGGCAATAAATCCTCCCACAGTTTTCGGCTTTCGAGTTGATCCTCTCGAGCTTGATCTTGATTCTACTTGACCTGCAGCGACAGTAATTGCAGGAAGTGAAGAAAGAGAAGCTGGGTCATATTCGCCACCATCGGATTCCGCAGCAGATCCTGAAGGAGATAAAGCACGAAGAACTTGGTCATCTGCAACATTTTCTCTTTTGACATCTTGATCGTTTGTATGCTCAGTATTTGAAGGTAGCTCGCCCTCTGCGGCCCCATTTGCGCCCTCATCTTCCCAAGCCATACTATCTTGTCCCGCCTGCATCTGGTGCAAGAGAGCTATCTCTGCATCTTCCTCCGCCATTTTAAAGAATGTGTATGTATTGTTGGAAGCTTGAAAGAAGGGAGGGAGTCGGAAAAATCTGGATTGTCGCGTGTCAGCTTGCGGAAGAGGTGTTTGCGCACGGGGAAGAATGACCTGTTGTTGAAAAAGAGTGGTAGATGTGCGCTCTTGACGGGCAAGAGTCGGTGGAAGGAAGAAACAAAGACTGAAGAGAGTTGGTGATGGTGGTGATGGTGTTGTTCGAGATCGGGAAGTATTCGCGAGGGCAGGTCTGGGTCTTGAAGGATGATGCTTCAAAGACAAAGTAGCCTCTAGTCCAAAAACGTCCTAGCAGTACACGTGAGTCCCTTTATTATTTCGGTCGCCAAGGCTGGAAAGCGCGGTCAGGACGCGATCTCTCGTCCAGCAACTTCACCTTTCTCGCGTCCTCCTCAAACGCAAACAGAACTCCATTCACCACTTCTTCGAACAACCTATTTAAAGTTCTTGCACCTCCCACGCTCGAGCAAATTTTGGTTCTCTTTACAACTACAAACAACAGCATTCAACCAAGCACCGTTTACAACGAAACACCGCCTTCAAGATGTCTGTCGTATCTCTCTTGGGCGTTAACGTCCTAAACAACCCAGCCAAGTTCGGTGATTCTTACGAGTTTGAGATCACCTTCGAGTGTCTAGAGCCACTCCAGAAGGGTAGGTTACACTGCATGTACATGACAAGATCGAATCCTAACATCCCCTCGCAGATCTCGAATGGAAGTTGACCTACGTTGGATCTGCTACTTCGTGCGCATTCCACACTCCCAAAACAAAGAGCCTTCTAACAATACCAGTGATGAGCACGACCAAGAACTCGACTCCCTCCTCGTTGGTCCCATTCCAGTTGGCGTAAACAAGTTCCTTTTCGAGGCCGACCCACCCAATACCAGTCGCATTCCAGATGCCGAAATTCTTGGTGTCACCGTTATCCTCCTTACCTGCGCCTACGATGGCAGAGAGTTTGTTCGTGTCGGATACTACGTCAACAATGAATATGATTCTGAGGAGCTCAATGCCGACCCCCCAGCCAAGCCAATTCTTGAGAAGGTCCGCCGTAACGTTCTCGCAGAGAAGCCGAGAGTCACCCGATTTGCTATCAAGTGGTATGTTAGGCAGCAGCATTGAACACCATGTCTTATCTAACGATCTACATAGGGACTCCGAGGCATCTGCTCCAGCCGAATTCCCACCTGAGCAACCCGAGGCCGACCTAGTCGCTGATGGAGATCAATATGGAGCTGAAGAGGCCGAAGACGAGGAGGAGGAAGTCGTTGAGGGTGGCGAGGCAGCTGTTGCTGATCCAGATGCCATGGTCGATGATTCTGAGATGGCTGGAGCCGAGGGTGATGCTGCAGGTGAGGAGTCTGATGACGGAAGCGAGGATCTTGAGGCCGAGAGCAGTGGAAGTGAGGACGAGGAGCTTGAGGAGGAAGAAGAGGTTGCTGGTGATGGTGACGCTGATATGGACATGGATGGTGTCGAGAAGCCACACGCCAACGGCAGTGTTCCAGTCCAAGCCGACGCTGTTATGGCCCATTGATTCCTATACCCGCATGACTTTACAAGCAGCAAGCATACTTTGTTTAGATTTCGCTAGGGAGGAAAGGAGTTTCGACGAATGCCTTATGGATGGACGAACCAACAATGCAGATAACACGGAATAACTGATGATTGCAAATATACCCCAAACCGCTCTCGCATCCGCCCTTCCATTGACATGTGCTGGAATGTCATAACCAACATTCGGATGCAGAGAGACATATTAGCTCAAATCAAGCGGCCTGACAGTGACTTTCTCAGCCGCAGCCGACAATTCTCGTACCTCGACGACTAAGCTTTCTGCAAGCCCAAGTCGCAAGCTATAGAATCGTCGAAATTCTTACCCGCCCCGTTCACAAGTCAGGAGGGCAACCCATCGTTAAGCGACAGCCGCCGATCCCCTCCCCTCCCCATTTCCTCTTCACCAGTCTACTCACCGCCGCGTTCTCTTCATTTACCGAGCCGCGCCCCCAATCCCACGAATAACTTTCCCTACGTCGTATATAGAGAGTTTCTATCCCATTCGATGATCCTGCAACGTTATTAAAGTGTCGGTCTCGAAGCAAGAACAGGCTTCACCAAGGGCTGTCCGTCGTACCATCGGCCGGCGCGCGGGAGAGGATGGCTTTTGCCTTTCCTACTATTACTTCTGGTGCCGCGCTTCGCTTGTATTGATGGGCTGTAACATGCCATGAGAGATGAATTGGAGGTAGGTTTGATGCTGGTGCTTCGTGAACATGTTTTCGGACGAGTCAGCCAGTGGGATGATTTAGGAGTCGGGAATCTCTAAGCCGACTTCTGACAAGAGAATTCTGACGCGACCATCAAGCATTGCTACTGAACTCCCTTCCAGTATGGAAAACTGATGTTTATATTTTTCAACCAACTACAGCTTGTCCTCAGGTACTCGGGAGCTGCCAGCGTCTCAACCTTTCCGGTTAAAAGTATGTCTCATCGGTCTTGTTGACTTTCGCTTGTCCACCATTTCAAGCAAACAACAGATCGCCATAACCTTAAAAACCGGCCACTATCCAAACTCCAAATACGTCTATCGCCGGTTTATGCACCTCTGTGGAGCTATCGGAGCATCAACGGACTTAATCCAAAACGAGCAGCTTACTCGCCGATCAACGTTGACATCAAAAGATGTCTTAAGCTCTCTGATTGGCTCTGAGGTACGACGCACCAATCAGCTTTCACTTCACATTTCCAAGCTTCACACATCAGAAATTGCCAACATTTGTAAATTAACAGACAAGGTCGTAAACTCTATGTGTACATTGGCTGAGCCAGGGATCGACTTCCAAGGGCGCAGTATGTTGTCACCTTCCCGGTGCTACTCACTTCAGCCCTGTAGGTAGCAAGGCGATTGCTCTGTCTGGACCGCCACTACTGCAAAGAGCCCTACAGGACTTCCTTCGCATGCTAACATCAGAGCTCATGCATCTAGTTGTAGCGAATGACTCCCAAACGGGGTGTCCGAACCCGACTTGAGCCTATCAATAAAGTCCTCGTCTCAGAGACTTAGACTCTCCATCTACAAGACTGAAGAGGCAGGCAGACTCCAGAATCATGGGCAAGGTCAATAAATGACTACACGGGAAATCAAACCAAACGTTACGCATTGAACATCACTTCCATCCTCTGGTCGTTTCTTTCCTCCAATGACAAACCCTTCATCCCACTCATTTTCGAAAGCTGCATGTTCCCTTCACAACCTGGAAATGCAACCGAGTATCATCCAATAGTCGTTGCTTACTTCAACGGTGAAGCAAGCCTTGGCCCCAAGACCGAATGCTGGGAAACGGCACGTCCTAGTCCCTCAATCAAGGCTCGCCCATCCAAGCGCCTGTGTCCAAGCCGCGGCGGCTGTCATAACTTCCACGTGGAGTGTAGGAGCTAGTATGACGAAGAGGCGCCAGCTCACCGGGGTCTCTGTCGAAAAGCTTGGGTATAATAACTCGAGCATATCTCATGTCAGCGAGCACTTGGCAGGTAGACTTCAAACCAAATCTTGGAGAAACATTATCTCCAAATGATCCTTTCTGATTCTTCGACAAATATGGATGCTACGAGCATGCCTCAGCTAGACTTGCCCGCTGTCTCCGATACCAAATCCAAGAAGCCAAGGACTAGCAGGCCAAAAGTCAGAAGTGGATGTTTCACGTGCAAGTGAGTAGATCGTCTTTTTGCTCCACCGCAATGTTTGTATAGTCCCCTACCGCTTCTCTCACTTCTTGTAAATTTATTGATTCTCGGTGTATTTTCAATGAGGATCGATCGAGTACATATGCTGCCTTCTGAAAGCCGATATAGCTCTTCTTCGCCGACCTTGCTACTTTGGTTCTTCTCATTTGGCCTTGAACTTAAGCAACTAACAGTCACTTCTACAGAAAACGCCGTGTCAAATGCGACGAAAACAAACCACAATGTCACCGATGCTGCAAGTTCGGGCGAGTCTGCCCAGGCTACAAGTCCAAGAAGAACGAAAGCACTTCTCCCTCACCCCGGCCTCAGATACGTACCATTCTTCCCAAAGCCAGCAATAACCCTCCTCACCTCCCTGCATTCAGTCCTGAAATCTCCGACGTCATGTTTCAAGCAACTGAAGAGTTCCTCTCTTTCCGCCTCCTCTGCACCGAGACGTCACGAGATCTATTGTCTGTCGTCAAACCTACGACATGGAATCGCATTGCCCTACAAGCCAGCCACCAGTATCCCTTCCTCAGACACGCAATTGTTGCCATCGGCAGTCTCAGCAAAAATACCAGGGATGCTCTGAACCACAATGGCATTCCTCCTTCGACTGGTCCAGAACTCTGGAACAGCCCACCAGCCTGCCTTCGAGGTGACAATGACTTCGCCTTGCAGCAATACAACAAATTCCTCCGCAGTTCCCGACAGGCGCTCGTGAGCGGGCCTGAAGGTCAAAGACTAGCTTTGATTGTCTGCCTCCTTATTATATGTATCGAGACCCTTCAATGGCAACACCTCCAAGTTCTCTCACATATCTACAGCGGCGTACAACTCCTAGAATCCTTTATCGCCAGCCAAAAAGCGGTCGCTCAAGCAGGATTCACATCGTACCTCATAGAAGATGAAATCATCGAGCAATTCCGCATGCTTGAGGTAGAAGCCAATATGCTATTCGACCCTTTCCCCGTATCACGTCACCATACCCTGAGTCCCGAAGGCGACTTGGAACTTTCAATGCCGCAAACATTCTCTACCATCGAAGAAGCAAGACACTACCTCGACATTCTCACTCGTCGAATCCGCCACTTCATCGCCTCATCCCGACCCCCCAAACCTTTCACATCCGACTTTAGTCGCGAAAGAAAAACATCCTGCATCGACCCCGAACTCCTCAGCCTCGCCCCGAGACTACGCAGCACCTTCAATAACCCATCCCCCTCACCTTCACCCTCAACCCTCTTTCCAGATCCAACCATCTCAATCTCCCTCTCACAATACAAATCCCTCCTAACAACCTGGCAACACAGCTTTGGCCCGCTCTTCCCACACACCACCGACCGGTCCCATCCGAACTACCTCCCAACCCTCCACCTCGCAATCCTCTCCTCAGCTCTAACCATAACCCTCCACACCTCCTTCCCCTCTCTCTCTCCCTCCACCCACAACACCACCACCCCCAACCTCCTCCCCACATACCACCACATCCTCACCCTCTCCCAAACCATCCTCTCCCACCCCTCCTGCCCCAACTTCCTCTCCCCCTCAAACAACCCCTCCATCACTTCCGCCTCCACCGGCCTAATCAGCCCCCTCCGCCTCATCGCCACCCACTGCTCTCACCTCCCTCTCCACAAACAAGCAATCTCCCTCCTTCAGCGCCGACCCTAGCGTGAAAGCGTGTGGTGGTCTTGTAGTGCCGGAGAACTCATAGAGTGGCTTTCTTCTATTGAAGAAGGAAGTCCTCCATCCGCATCCTCATCCACCCTAGAATCTTCAAAAGAAGAAGAAGAAAAGGGAGGTGGAGAAAGAGAAGAAACCATTCAGGAATCGGCGAGAGTAAGGTTGCTAGAAGTGGGTATTTGGGAGGAAGGGAACGTAACAACTGGTAAAGCTATGTGTGTCAGGGGTAGTGGCGAGGAGGCGGAGATTAAGATAGGAGAGTGGATTTGGAGGGTTGGTGGGGGGGAGGGAGGGGTGGTGCCTGTGCCTGTGCCCTCACCGGCTGAGATGGGGGAAGGACTTGGATGTGAGGAGATAGGACTGAGAAGAGGGATGGGAGATAGGGATCTGGGAGCGTTTTTGAGTATTGATGGATTTGCGTGATTTTGAGCAGCTAGTGCTTTTCAGATTGGAATGTTGGATATCAATTCGTCGAAGCGGTCTCAAGAATATCGAGATCTGAAATCGAAGAATGTTACGCTAGGAATACAGGACATGAATCGCCGCCCAGAGCTCACCTGGCTCCTACGGTGACGTCGTTCACCCCGGAAAGCTTTCAATTTGAACCCCTAGAACAAAGCATCCCGTGCCTGACCTTCGATGACCGCGAACTACCATTGTGCATAAATTCGATACAAATGCGAAAACCGAGGGTCCGCGGCCTGCCTAAACACATCGATTCCGCCAGCGACACCGTGTTCATCCACGCTCCAATGACCTTCCCTCACCATCATCGTCCAATGCTCCAGTAAGCTGACAAGCCTCTGCGGACGATCCTTGTCCCCCCCGCATGCCTTGAATCCATGCTGGTACAAGTCTACAAGACTCTCTTTGACCGGAGTACCATCAGTCTTGAGAAGGCGTTGGCCTGAGAGCGGGAACGGCAGGACGAACTTGAAGCCCTCTCCGGCATCATCTCTGCTGAATTTGGCAGCCGCCGAATATACACCAGCTGGCATGGGATTTCCTGTCAAAAGTGTGGAGTTTGGCTCTCCAGAATCTGATTCCGCATTGCCAAGCGCGTGGTCTGTATCCTAGCTCCCCTCTTCGGTAGGCTGGGATATTTTCGTGATTTGATCGGCTGGAAACAGCATGACCGAAGGGATGTCCATGGTGTATGTCGGGCCCAACAGATAATGCTGGAATTGTCTAAAGGTCTGTATGGAGGGCACCCTAATACCTGGTGCGATGTAAAGTAATCCCCCTGGCGGAGTACAGATCTTCAGGAGCAATTCTTTTGCGAAGCAGTTCCACGGAATGCTCGCTGCTTTGAGAGTATGCATATCGAACAGTAGACCTGCAGCACCGCCTGACTGAGCAGGGACGCCAGTGTTTGAGATCATTCTGCTGTGCATCTGAATGAGTAGACGGGCGAATGCTTCCGCTGCTTCGTCTACTTGTCGGGATCCGAAGCTATAATTCTACCACCGATTCAAGGTTTTTGCTTCCAAGCTATCACACCATCCGGATGATAATCAGACTGTAAAAATTAGTAAGAGCGTCGATTACTGACGTCTTGAGACCGACATCAGAGCTTTGGAGCCAATGAGAAACATCATAACAAGAAGAGGAGGAAGAATTGGAGCACTCACTTCCATTTTGCTGACGTGTATCATTTCGATCTAAGAACTTAGGATGACTTCCAAGGGGCGCCATCGTCGTCGTGCTTTCTTTACGTCTGTACCATTCCCATCCTCTGGTATGACCAAAGCTTTGAATTTTTCCTGATCAGACAAGATCTTTCCGACGTGGGAATGGTCGCCATCGGCTATGATCGATTATTCACAGTCAGTTCAGGACTATTGGGAAATGCGACGGTGATATCGGACAGAGGAGGAATATGCTGACCTGTGTCTGCACAGTAGAGTGTGAAGGTCCTAGCTCGATAAATACCAAGGCTTGCGATCATGTTCACACTCTTTCTCACTCCTACAATCCCGTGGAAGAACTTCAGCTGACGATGATGGAGTGCGGCCTTAAAAAGTAAACGATTTCGGGCTTCATTTGCCGGTCGATAGCCGGTTGTTCCGAGGGTAGTAAACTGCTATACCATGTAATAGGATATACTGGGCCTGATGGCAAGCGCGAACCAATTCTTTATTCGACGTACTTCAAGATGCAGTTGTGGAGGGCGGCGCATCGTACGTAATCGAACCCAACACCTTTACCTGGTCATCAAGTCAGCTTCGACGAACTCACGTACGGAGACGAACTGAACTTCCGTGGAGGGTTATTCTTTGTGACCAGATATGTACCAACATCTGGAAGCTTTTCCACGAGCTCTCGAGAAGGTGCTTCGCCCGAAACTCTATGGGAAAGCCGATACCGATAGCGCCATGATTTGTGCTGAGAATGATGTTGCGGACTAATGATAGAGTACTGATGAACGGCAGAAGCTGGAGAAGAAATCTACCAGAAGAATAGAGATATTTGCGAGAAAATCATGACTCTAATCACTGAGGTAAGAGCCGCCCACCTCAGCTCGGTTGCTTCCGCACTCATATGTTACCTAGGTACACATGGGCAAACCATAACAGGGCAAGACAGAGCATACGAGAGCATGCCCAAAAATTGACACATCAACGCATTTGATCATTCTGATCATTAGAACCCAGAAAGACTGTTTACAGCAAGTTGAGAAGTGAGATGAGTCGCAAGGAGAATGCAGATCAGATTGCGGGGAAGCGATCGTAAAAGTAAACAAGGAAAAAACCCCACAAGCGAGGCAGCGACGAACCCCTTTCACTCGCCTCGATGACATGTTTCCAAGTACTCATATCTACTGACAACATTCGCCGACGCTAATGATGAACTGCCGAGGTGGCCAATCATGAGATCATTCCATTCGCGCACATTTAAGTTCCCCATACCGAGTCCAAGATGCTAAAATAGCCTGATAGCCAAGCGATGCTTGATCGCAAGATTACTGATCAAGTATTCGACTTGGCTTGACTACTCGCGTACTATGGAGACAATAGGGATGGTTCAAAGCTCCTTTCTTGAAGTCGAACATCTCTCCAATCAATTTGATTATCAAGCATGCGCACAATCGGATAGACTCAATTTGCGAAGCGCAGAAGCTCCAGAGCCTCGCGAGGACTTTGCGGGGTACGCGCGAGTCAAGTCAGGGAGATGAAGACATCTCTTTAGTATATAAGGGAGAGATGAACTGGAATATGCTCTCCAGTAATCAGGACTTCAGCATTTGGACATAGAGCGAGGTAGACAAACCGAAAGAAGGACAACATGAAGGAAATCCTAGTGATTGGTGGCACAGGTGCCCAAGGACTGCCCGTTGTCAAATGTGCGTGTTGAACAACTACTTCCCAACTCAGTCTGCATCACCACGTCTGACATTCTTCCGCAGCTCTTTCTTCAAGCAAGCGATTTGCCGTCAGGGTCCTGACGCGCGATGTCAACTCAGTCCGCGCACAGGAAATCGCCCAACTCCCAAACGTGACCCTGATCCAAGGAACACAGGACAATCAAAAGGATCTGCACCGAGCTTTTCGCGGCGTCTATGGAGCATGGGTTAACACAGACGGGTTCACGCTCGGAGAAAAGAATGAGTTGTTTTACGGGTGTCGGGCCTATGAAATTGCGAGACATGAAGGGGTGCAGCATTACGTCTATGCCTCTACAGATTACGCGCTGAAGGACGCAAGCTGGAATGAAGACTACCATTGGGGCCACAATGATGCAAAGGGTAGAGTTGCGGATTTCATTCTCGCTCAAGGACAGACAGGGGCTATGAAAAGCTCTGTCCTGACGACTGGCCCCTACATGGACATGCTTCTCGATGGTCATTTCGTGCCTCAAGAACAGCCTGATGGATCATTTGTTTGGGCCAATCCAGCAAGTAAGTCTCCCAAACCATCCTGAATTTCCATACCATATCCGAGCAACCACTAATGAGCGAATCTGCCGCCTCAGAATCTGGCAAGTTACCTCTCATCAATCTAGAAGATCTTGGTCCATATTCACTCTGGCTCTTTGACAATATCTCGGAGTCCGCTGGAATGGATCTCAGAGTCGCAACAGATGAAGTTACCTTCGAGGAGATAGCCGCCACTTTCACCAGGGTGACCGGAAAGAAGGGAGTACATCAGTACATTCCCATTGAGGACTGGCTCAACGCTGCCGAGCCGTATCCCAACGCTCCAGCAAACTTTGTTGCTGGACCAAACGCTCACAGGGACGAGGCAAGCATGACATGGCGCGAGAACTTCGGGCCTTGGTGGAGATACTGGGGCGAGGGAATCTGCCAGAAAAGAGATTTGGAACTTCTTGATCGTAGTCATCCTACTCGTGTCAAGAGCCTTGAGGAGTGGATGGTGAAGTATAAGTATGAGGGGAAACAAAAGAATGTCTTGAAGGGGGTCGAAGACCTGAAGAATGCAGCCAGGTTGATGATGGACCAGGGAAAGAGTTCTGATTCGAATTAATCCGAAGCAAAGCTGGGAGTCTCTTGGTTCCAAGCAATGGAACCTTTCATGCCTGTTCTCCAGTCCTTGAAAAGAAGTGAGAAGAATCCTCAAGTGAAGTGCAAAAGTGTCTAGTTGTAGTCACGTGTCTCGTCTGTCTAAATTGCGGAGGTGGATCTCCAGTGCAGCACTTGGCGTCAGCTTCATCCGTTCCTCACCGACTTGCAGCGAAAGGACCGCCACCACGACCACACGTTCATCACGGATTGGTCCCATATGATAAACTCTACGATGAAGCCTATGGCCAAGAGCTCTGGCAGGTCTCAAGACCAATTGTCCAAGGCTTGGTGCCCCCGAGGTTGGGCGGCCCGGCGCTCAATTGATACTGTTTTGCATCCGCTATGGCCCGACCAGGCAGCCGCTTGAGGGGCCAAAATGAGGCGCAGAGGGGAAACATCTCCATGCATGACACCTGCAAAACCAGGGCAGGAAGATCAACCACTCACGGTAAGTTGAGCACGCAAGGTGATTGACACTGCATACAATGTTTAGGTCACACTGCAGCGACTTGCAGAATAGCAGAGCAAGGCTTGAGGCTCTGCCAAGCTTGAACACTACATCCACAGATTTTCCGCCGTTTCGCCCACTCTTTGCTTTCCAATCTTCTCCATGGATTCTCTCCGTTGTCATACCGTCCTATCTTTCTGTGTACCTTGACACAAGCAAACATGACGGGTGTACTAACTACAGAAGAGCTGCTCAAAAGGCTTGACGAGCAGCATCAAGCTTACCTGACCACTTTTCGACAGGTTCACGAGGCTCTGGCCAAGACAGCAGCAGCTGGACAACACCAGATCCTTACTTCCCCAGAACCCACGTCCCAAGAGACGGCAAATTCCCACGCATCACCTTCCAATGTGATGCTAACTCGAGCATCGACTTTCCCCAGACCAGTATCACCATTCCCACCCGCAATCCAAACTCCTACATCGCCTGGGCTTTCAGTTGCGGTCACGAAACGACACAGACGGTCATTCACAGAACTAGATGGAGAGAGGCCAATTACGGTTCACAGCAGTCTGTTGACTGGGGACAGCGACGATAGTGACAATGACGACGAGCTCTACGTCCAAACGCCATTACCGTCGTACAAGTACGATTACGAAGATCTGCGAAGCCATTTGAAGACATATACTTTCAGAGATCATGGTGATATTCTGCTAGATACGGTGGTTCACAATAAACGGCTCTTATACCCTTCGCTTTTCCCAGAATATCCAGAGGACGAGAGGTGGCATCTTTCGCACTATTCGGTATTTGATGTTTCGACTGACGGGGCTCCACTATCACGGCGAGAGGTTGTGAAGGATGGAACGACCTCAATTGATTCTGCTGTATGGCAGGCTATTCAGGTAGGACGATTCGCGTGGAAGAGGAGGCTGAGCTGACCAGATGTAGGACTTGAATGCGGATCCCGATTCTCAAAGACCTGCCGTCGGCCGAATTACGATTGTTCGAGAGCCTTCTCCGGTTATGCTAGGCGCTCTACATCTCGCCAACAATAAAGACTTTGACGTGGACGAGCTCTTCGAGTACCTCGTAGAAGAGAACAAGACAACCGTAGTTACTGCCAGACTTTATTTCATGGCTGTGAACTAACAACTTTAGGCGCACATTCAGGGCCGAGCTTTTTCACCCGACCATCGGCGACAGCGAACATTTGTATTTGAATTCGATTATTTCACAATTGTTGGGGAGGAGGTCCAACCAATGCCATGGCAACGAGCGGATTCGGCCGAGAAGATAAAGAGGAAGGGCGAAGGACATATTCCAATATCTCGATGCAGTTCTGTCGTTGCGTTGTCACTAGGAGGAAACCCTATCAGGAAGTTGAGAAATCCAGCTCGGAAGGCAAAAACCCAGCATGGGTTTGTGTACGATCCGTGGGCGCCGTGGCAGGTCTTGAATATCCAGTGTTATCCGGACCACAAGCATAGTATGGACAGTCATGATTCCACAAAACACTATGTGAATGGTCCCGAGGCTTTTCTCCATACATTACTTGCCGAATTCAGGGATGCCCAAAAGCGTTTTAGGGATATCCAGAAGAAAATCACAAATCTTGTGATACCGCCGGTAAGAACATCCGACCATTATGTGATACAAAATCTACAAGCCCATGAGAACTACCGAAAAGCAGCCAAACTGTGTTATGAGATTGAAACGAAGGCTAACTTGACAGGCCGATTTCATGTTTAACGGGGACTTGAGAGACAAGCTGCTATTCGAGGACGCAGAGTTCACATATTCGAGACGATATTTCTGGGCGTTCCAAACACTCGGGTTAATGAACGACAGCATCAAAGCTATCATGGACGCATATGAAGATACGTTCACTGATGATGTTTGGGAAGGAAAGCACAAAAGCATGTGGCCGATGATCGATCAAGCTTCCCATCGAAATAGCTATTATCTGAAGAAGATGGCAAATCTCAAGCCAGAGTTCGAAAAGGAAATCAGGTCATTGGCCAAACTGTTCGAGGAAAATGATGATCGGAGGAAGGAGATCAGGACTTTGCGAGACCAGCTTTTCTCGGGCACTTCAGTATTAGAAAGCAGAAAGAGTGTCGAGTTGTCAGGCGTGACCATTCTTCAAGGCCATAACATCAAGCTTCTCACACTGGTAATATCCTTACGTACCTATAACGCTCAATTCTTACCCATTACAGGTCTCAATCTTCTTCCTTCCTCTCACATTCGTCACCTCCGTCTTCGGCATGTCAAACATGCCGTCCGAAGGCTTCAAAGACTTCACCATAACCATGGTCGCCGTCTGCGTTCCATTCTTCCTGCTCATTGGCTCACTCAACACAACTTCGGGCATGGAATTCTGGCGGTCCAAGTATCACATCACGTTAGCTTGGATATTCCGCAATCCAGAGCTTCTGTTAGAGGAAACGCCTAAGCCAGACATTGGGAATAACCCTGGTAAGCTCATTCTTTCTCATACTCAATTTAGTCAGGTGCAATTATACTAACCCAAATGAACAGGCGACTTCCGCAAAAAGCGCACCTTCTCCGCAACCGAAGCAACCCAAGCAATCAACATCCGCAAAGCCCAAATCAACGACAAGCGCAGACGCTCAACCTCCTCCCTTAACAGCTTCAGCATCAAAGACCAGAGGGACCCGAAAGAGCAGAGAACTACAAATCCCACTAACACGCCCCCGCAAATCGAGGTCTCGAGCGAGGAGATTAGTAGTGGAGATGCGTCGCAGAAATCGGCGGATCCGCAGTCGAAGAGTGTTACGCATGTTATGAGTCCGATTGCGCCGATGGGGAGAGTGGAGAGGCCGCCGTTAAGGGAGAGCGGGAGTGACAGGAGGTCGTGGTGGGAGAGGTTGGTGAAGAGGAGGAAGAGGGGGAGTGTGGGCAGGGAGGGGAATGTGTAACTCCTTAGATCTAATAAATACCCACTACGTCAATTCCGGGTCCTCTGGGGATGCTTATTCTTCCATTGAGGCGTCATAGCAAATGCTTGGTGTGCTGGTGCCAGGATTACTGAGTCTCAGATGGCAGTGTAAGTTTCAATAAGTTTTACTGTACCTTTAGCAATGCTGCTTTCATTCTTCCGTAAGGGGCAAAGAATGACGAAGAAAAGAGGCAAGATGAAAAAACTGACGGATCGGAAGACTCTAGCCATTCACGACCGGAAGTCTTTCGATCAACCGAAGAGAGGAATGGAGAAGACTGTACCACACATACTGCAGGCTATTTCTTGTCAAGACCAAACTCAGCCAGGGTCGAGCACTTTTCTCTGGTTGGAAGCTGCTTCCTCGAGAACAATTCTAGATGGGATGACTTTGACGACGAGGAAATGGATGAAGAGAGCTTCAAGCTGAAGGACTGGGATGTGTCGGACGAAAATCATGTCTTCCGCATCTTTGCGCTGCCTTAGGATTTCGGATGGCGTTTCCTCGCCACGATCGAGGTTAGCGTGTCACAGAGAAGAGTTGTGAATATACATGTCCATCATATATACGATTCCGTTGTCACTTCGGATGAATGGTTTGTTCCCTTGTCACCTCACTACGTATGAACTTTTTCCCTAAGGGAACAGAAATCCTCCGCCAGCCTTCAGCAGAGCTTTCCTCATTTCTTCCAGCTGCCTCAAGCTGGACAAAAGTTTTGGCTCTGATTGCACTGATGGGGAGACTAGCGAAATTGGCGCAGGAATCGCAGATTATGGAGAAGTCATAATGGGCGAGGTTGGAGGGGAGGAGGACTGTGAGTAACAACTTGACAATGGATGTATCATTTGGTCAACCCGGTTGAAGCTCTCGCTAGCTCCTCCCCCGTGCTTTCAAGGGCTACTTCTCTCTTTACAACACTGTTGCAGCATCACAAAGTTGTGCTGTGTTAAGACCCACAAACACCATCGCCTCTTCAACCCTGTGACTGAGCACATCGTTTCTTCTCCCTATTCCAGCTATGTCGTAAGTGCTTGCCTCTTTCTATACTTCATAGATTCTCCCCAAGAAGTATCTCCCTTCTGCAGCCCGTCATCTCGCACCCTCTTCTCTCTCGTCAACCTCTCCCGATCTGCATGGTCTGCTTTCCTCTCTTCCGCAGTTGGCATCCTAAACTAGTGCTCTGGTCTCCCGTCACCATGTTTGAGTAGGACTCGATTCTGTGGTACTGGGACAGAAGTCTTATCTCGCATCCAGTCCACAATGCACATAGCGGTGTTCACATATGGATCATTGCTAGTCCCAGTCCACGATTCAGTCTCTCCTCTGGTGACACACTGGGTAAAGTCTTCTCCTGTCTCGCCGCCTTTTCCAGAAACAGAGATCCACAGCCGAGCAGCAGTGTCTGCTTCGTCATATCGAAGATCTTGGTCAACGTGTGGGTGAGAGTGCTATCCCAATGCACGAGGCAGCCATCTCCATGATATATGTACTCAGTAGTTTTAATGTCTTAAGTCATGGCTGTTCCATTTACAGTAGTACCCAGCAAAGGCCTCAAACGAAGGGATGGACCCGGAGTGTGTAAACAATGCAAGCAAAGTCATGAATTAGAAAGTCACGATTCCAGTCATGACTTTGAACTCTCCCCCTACGTAATTAATCGCAGGGTCCGGACTATGAAACATAATGGCCAGACAAGTACACTCTGTAAGCGATCAAACAATCCGCTTGTTCATAGAATGGATTCATGGTGCGTGCTGCCATTGAGCCACGTGATCGCTATTTAAGGACCCCTTTATCACCACGCACCTGGACCATTCATAAGATTTACAGAAGATTGGAACAAAATCCAAAATCCGATTCAATTTCAATTCTTCACTGCATCCAATAACGAACGGCAGTGGAAGAGCATGGGCAGTGTCAGAAACAAGAGAGAAATTCTGGATCTGCGCACTTAGTGCTATGCGCAACCGTCTTTTCCGAGTCGGCATACCCCTCCAAGGCGAAGTAAATGATATTGACAATCTTAACTACCGTAACTCGAAAGAGTATACCCGGGATCTAAAGTATAGACATTTCACAACTGACAAAAGCAATAAGCACGTAAAGTCAAAGTTGACCCTGATTCTTGGAAGTGTTACGCAGACAAAAATGCACTAGTGGAACCCACCACCAGCCACACATGGACAACACAACCCCACCACATCTGCGATCTAAAGATAGCCATAATGCCAAGAGTAGCTCGGCTACCGGAGCCCAAACACTTGGAAATAACTTGCGGAGCAGTCCTACGCAGAAATTTTGCAAAAAATCAAGCAAAAAAGCAAAAACATATTGCGACACCTGAGTGATTCGAACACTCGCTCCCGAAGGAAATGGCTGTCTTGCTCTTTAAAGGCTTAAAGTAGCAGGCCATCGCGTTAACCACTCCGCCAAAGTGCCGAATGTGTGATTGATGGTGAAAATCTTCTTATTTTGTAATATATTAGCATTTGGGTTTGGTCGGCTGATGGTCCCCACATCCACATCACCCATTTTGAGCTAAATTCCTAAGCAGACCGCTTATTGGCTCTCTGTGCAAGCATTCTTTGTCCAGGGGCTCTTTGTTCAGAGACTCTTTGTTCCCAGGGTTTTAAGAATAATTAGTGGAATTATCAAATTCAGCACCTACAACATGAGATTGAACAAAGATTACAAGCTTAAAAAACTTGCGAGAGCGAGAGAGAGAGGGAGAGAGAGGGACGATGCAAATAGTAAAAGTATTTTCCTCCATCAAAGCGGCGTTAAGCTCTCAACTGAGAGTTAAATGCTGGTACAAGGTGTTTTCTATGCCACTTGGCTAGCGTATTTTGCGTTACCCCCTCCTCCTCAAGCTGAGTTCCTTCCGCATTATTTCCTTTGGTAAAAACCTCTCATCATGAAGAGATAGGGTGACTTTTGCACGTGGGCAATTCTCTCAGGGGAGGTAGCCGGCTAACACAGCATACCAGAGCAGAGATGGTCTCCAGAATCCGAAAGTCGATGCTTACCATACATTCTCTTATCCTCTTTGGTATCGCAAATTTGGATGACAAAACTCGTTAAATACTCTACCATGTACAGTACTTTTAGTTCCAATCATCACAAGTAGCTCTTGGATACCTACTGCACCTTGTCTACCGCTCCAGAAAGAACCTATCAACCTCGTCTAGCAGACCCGGTCCTCCCACACCAGGCACTGCCTGATCAAAATATCGATTAATAACAACAACTTGTGAGGCAGCATGATGAGTATTTAACATAGCCTCCCTCTCGTCATTCAACCAATGCCAGACTCCAAGAGGGCGGTAATTGTTTGTAATATCTAAAACTATTCTATTCGGAGGCGGACGCCATATCGTGACCGGAGCAATTGCCCCAGCCAGCACCGCACCGTTAACGAAGAACCCATGCCCAGGTATTAGCCCTGAGATGTTGTTATTGTGGAGACTCGTTTGAAGGTTCTGTATTGTGTTGAATCCTTGCAGGTTCGCTGGCCATGTTGGAATGGGGAGCAGGTGATCGGGTATGATTGTATACATGTGCAATGAGAAGAGGGATGTTGCATCCATGAAAATCATATCTCTCGTTGCATTGAAACGAATCACAGGGCCGTTTTCAATTCGCAGGAATTGAGGATTCATTCTCTGGTATTCTCCTCGAGACTCTCGGCTAGCACCAAGCATCCCAACAAAGCCGGGAGGTCCGCTATACAACATCAGGTCAGGAAACATTGTAATGTGGAGATATCCTAACATACTATCGGCGTTCTGTAGCATAACAAGTCCATGTCCAGCGAACATGGGCATGAGGTCCTCCCAAGGCACGAGAAGCTTGAGATCCTGCCCGCCGTGCTGCATGAGGCACGTAAGTAGGGTTTGTAGCACGGATCACAACTACGATTCGCCGTGGATCAGTTATGCCAGCGACTTCTCGCCAGATCAATGCACGTATCTCTGCAGGGAGTCTCTTGAAATTGGGGAACGTCTGGAGCTGCATGGTGGGAAGAGGCGGGATATGGAGCTACATTGTCGATATAGTTGTTCAGTAAGTGACCTTTGGGATTTCTTGATCAGTGGAGGGAATATGTTAAGAAAATTAGAGTAAGCTCTGCCCTTTGTTATGCCATCAATGAGGAGCGATCAAAGTATATTGTGCAAGTTCCGGATGCGGTCGAGGCCAATTTGTGGTCTTTGTCTTTCTGCTCCCTTTCCCATGGTGGACACCAACGGGTCTATACGGCCAGCTTTAAACAAATAACTACATGGATCACGTACTGTATTGCTTTGATCAAAAGTTGGAATGTATCTAAGTTGGCCTCTATTCTTCTCGACATGTACAGCTCCCAGTGGAACTTGGACATAGGTTCCAATGGTGCACTCCAAAAGTGTTGTCTCCTACTTGATGGCCAAGGCAGCCGAATGTATCTCGTAGGCCATAGAATGATTTTCCAAGATGCGTTGACTACATTCTTGTAGCATGAGCGTCGTTCGCGGCGTGTTGTTGACATGCATGATTGGAGAAGCGAATCACGTGGGCGCGACAACCCAAACTCTCGAGCAGAAGCCATAGACAGCCATGAATTAGGGAATGGTCGAAGATAAAGGACGGAGACAGTATTTAAACAAATTTCAGAACTGGAACGTTTAAGTCTGGAAGGAGAAGCTCGCGCACTAGATATCTGTGCAAATACAAGTTCTCTCGCATGTGGACGTCCTCAAAGAGTGCGATGTGGAAAGTTTACAGAAGCCAGTTAGACGAAGCTATTCTCTAACTATACCTCATTTTCCAACTTCTAGATCTAATATATGTCAATATATTTGAAACGAGGGCATTATAAGGAAGGGAACATGCACTTAGACAATCTGCAAGCCCCGTTTGCCTTTTGTTGTTTGTCTCGCTTACCCTCCTCTGCACCTTCCCTCCCAAAGTTTTATGCCCTTCTTGTATCCAAATAAGAGAATTCTGGTATCGTTTCACATGAAATATGGAGTCGTTGGTGTAGTGGTATCATGTCTGATTCCAGTTCTTGACTGAGTCTCCAGAAGGTCACCCGTTCAATCCGGGTACGACTCAAAACGTTTGTTTTTTTGGCTTCAGCTGCATAGTTCTCCTAAGCACGTGTGATTACATCTCTAAATCCATTTTTGATTTTTACCGCTCTGAAATCGTTCGTTGTGATACCAGGGCGTGAGATAAGTACCTACTGTAGGAAGTGAGTACGTGCCGACTTTGTTGGCTCACTTTAAGAACGGAGGGAATGATGCAGACTGTGACGACTCACCGTTAAGTGACACCAGAGTACGAGAAGTATATTGACGGATTTTATATTTAGTTCCGGGACGAGAATCTGCATTCCCGTCATGCTTGAGACGATCGTATCGTTTGTTGGTTTTGATTCTGGCGAGGGACACCTGCAACTGGTCTGCCATCACTTGCTTGAAAGATACAATTTGATATCACTTCTCCTCAAATGTTATCAAGAAGACGATTCTTGGGAATCGAAGTCCTGCATTGAACATTTCGTTGTAGTGGAATACTAGAAGTGTCCTGTTTCGAGACAAAGAAATGGAAAATAATCTAGGTAGGTATCAGGCATTTCCAGAATCACTTGGAACTTCAATCGAACTAGAAAGCGGCTCCCGTGAAGCTTCTTGGGGGGCACAAAGGAATTCCTTCTCCAACCCGCTTGTAGATCAGAACTCAGTGACCAAACTGTTAGGGACAGAGTATGTGTTTCAAGTCGCTCCGACGATTTCTCGATCCGGCCAGTACGGATCTACGTCTTGGTTTGCACAATATCCAAGTAGTGCTACTGTAAATCTTGTAACTGATTTGAAGAATCTGTAGACAAGTGACTCAGATATAGCACATTCGAGGACAAAGAGTTAATTGACAAAATGCCAGGAGCTCCAAGCAAAATACCGGTCACATGATCGCCCCTCGACGTGATAGCGGGATGACGAAGTTCGCATCCAGGGTCCTAACCAAATCAACAACACCACAACACTTGCACTCCACCTCATCAATATGGCAGGCTTCCTTCGTGGAAAGCAAGCTGGTATTCAGAACGATTTATCTGCTGGAATTCTACCAGAATTATTTGCTCCAGACGACCAGGCGCGATATGGTATTAATTCGCAGATTGGGTGAGCTTGAAGCCTAACGGACCCCGCGGAAGCTCACTGCTAACCCAACCTTCAACCTAGATCCTTAGCCTATGACCCCGTACAATCCCTCCTCGCGATAGGCACGAATGAATCGACTTTTGGAAGTGGGCAAATCTACGTCTTTGGGCAGAAGCGCGTACAAGTCAGCTTCACATTACCCCGCCGAGCCTCTGTCAAGACTCTGCAGTTCTGCTCCGACCGTCTCGTCAGCCTCGACTCAAAGAACGAAATCATAATATGGGACTTGGTACATCAGAAGAAGTTGGCAGCATATACGCCGCCTGGTATAGTGACTACGCTGGTCACAGATCCCATGCTTGACTGGGCATTGATTGGGCTACAGAATGGAGAGATTATCGCATATGATCTTGACAGGGAGAAGCTTGCCCCTCTACGCCTACCGAATTTCTGGAGAGAGCGAAGTCCAAGATCCAGGCTGCTGTCTATTGTATCTATGCAACTACACCCCCGAGATATTGGCCAGCTCTTGATCGGTTACAATGAGGGTGCTGTGATATACTCATTCAAGCAGAACAAACCGATCAAATACTTTCAGTATGAGGTACCTGTGGGGGCACCTGGTGGAAATGCCGACCCTTTGTCACACAATACCGTACGGAAGCCACAGCTGGTACATGTATTCTGGCACCCGACTGGCACATTTGTTGGAACCGCGTACAATGACGAGAGTCTTGTTTTTTGGGATCCTAAGGACGGTCGAGTAGTTATGGCTAGAACGCTATCAGACTCCCATGTGGACAAGCCCGGCCAACAGTCCAATAGCTTCGGAAACACACCTGGAACCTTTGCTATAAAGGAGCCTTTCTCCAAAATTGCTTGGTGCTGTAAGGCCAACCCAGATGATACCGGCATTCTCATCGCAGGCGGCATGCCAAACACTGTCACGGAGAAAGGACTTTCGTTTCTGGAATTGGGCCCTACCCCTGTGTATTCAACGTCTACATGGCAGATACTCTCTACACATCTGGAAGCAAAGAAGACACATCTGCTTCCAACGCCTCCAGGCGCCGAAATTGTTGATTTTTGTCTCATTCCCCGCACTTCGCCGCATTTTGCTGGCGCTCAAGATCCTATCGCTGTTATTGCACTTCTCTCTTCAGGCGAGCTCATCACATTATCTTTCCCAAGCGGATACCCCATATCGCCTACCAATCAGTTGCATCCTTCTGTCTCTTTTGTTCATCCTTTTGTTACTTCCATGTCGATGACTCCAGTCGACCGTACAAGGTGGCTTGGTATGGTTGAGAATCGTCAACAAGGCCCATTGCTCGTACGTGGTGGCGCAGAAGGTATCAAAAACTTGAGAAGGTATGAGGCACGCAACATCATCCAGATGGCACACGGAGATGGTACAGTCAGAATATGGGACGCTGGTCATGATGATGAGATTGAAAATAGCGGTACGTTGCAGGTAGATATTGCAAGAGCTCTCGACCGCTTTGACGACGTCAACATCACCACGCTGAGTATGGGAGCCAGTACAGGAGAGCTGGCTGTCGGTACTGCAACTGGTGAAGTAGTGATCTATCGATGGGGAGCCAACAAGCTTTTTGGACGAGATGCGCCAAATCCTACTCAAACAATTCCCGGCGGTATTACAGATATATCATCTCGCGCGGAGTCGTCGCTAAAGGAAGGTCTACAACCGTTTGTGTTGTACGATATGGCAAAAGGTCCCATCACTGCAGTCAAGATTTCTGATGTCGGCTTTGTTGCTATTGGTTCTGAAGGTGGTTTCTTATCAATAATCGATCTCCGCGGCCCTGCTGTAATTTTCAGCGCTGCCATGACTGATTTCGTCAAGGCCGACAAGCGTAGCAGTTTTATGAAGAAAGGCAGTAGTCAAACTTCAACCAAACCAGACTGGGCCGTGACTATAGAATTCGGAGTCATGACTCTCGAAGGAGACAATTACTCTAGCATCGCCTGTTTTGTCGGTACGAACCTCGGAAAAGTCATCACTCTCAAAGTCCTTCCGCAACAAGATGGACGATACACTGCTCAGTTTGCAGGGGTTTCTGCTTTGGCAGATAGAGTCATTTCAATATCGCCAATTGTAGCAGATACTGGAAGACCTGCCCCGGCAACAGGAGCCACCGTCGGGGCTCTCCGAACAGGTCAACAGACTCACGGCACACTTGTAGTCGGTAAGTTTGAATTTTGGAGTTGAGTTATGCAACTACTAATATGTCTCCAGTCACGCAAACAGAAGCACGTATCTTCAAACCGGCAACAGCCAAAGGAGCACACAAGACCTTCGACGATGTTTTCTGTGATGCCGCCAATGTCGTAGTATTTGAAGATCGTGGCCACGCGCTGGTAGGCGTTTTCGGAGACGGCACAACACGAGCATTTTCCCTGCCGGGCCTCAAAGAAATTCGGTCAGCGCCTCTCACTATGCTCGACAAAACAAGAACCACGAATTCAATTGTCACTTCGTCTGGTGATATCTTTGGCTGGACAGGCCCATCAGAAATTGCCATGCTCAGTGTCTGGGGAACCGGTCACGGTCTTCCCAAGTCCAACGATAAGATCTTCAATCCCGAAGCTATGATTCCACCTCGCCCGACCATCTCCAACCTACAATGGATTGCAGGCACACAATATGTGAGCCCCACAGATCTGGATCTCCTCATCGGGGGACCAGACCGCCCGCCAAGTAAGCGCATGCTGGCAGCCGCAGCAGCAGAAGACAGAGCGCGCTCTGGAGGCCAAGGATCAAGTCGTGCAGCGCCAGGCACAGTTTCGACGGAGGGATGGGGCGACTACATGACAAGGCAGCTGAATGAGAGGACGGAGAAACTGAATATCATGGGTGACAGCACGGACAAGATGCTGGAAAACAGTCAAGGCTGGGCAGATGATGTGAACAAATATGTTTCGAAACAGAAGCGGAATATGGTTCTTGGTGGCATTACTGGGAAGTGGTTTTAGAGCATGGAAGGATTTGTTTTCGACGGCTGGGCTAGGGAATGGCGTTCGGTCTGGATTGGCGCCTGGTTGGTAGAGAGGTCTGTGATCATCCATCACGAAGGACTTACGATGCATTAAAATGAAGCCTGAGGCGTTGATTCCCTATCGCCCATCATCATACCCTACATGACTCCGCAATTAAACAAGCCACTCCGGTCGGCCCCCGCATACTGTTGCACATGGATACCTAAAACTGCCCCCATTCGTGCTGCTGTACACCAGCCCCTCGCCCTAGCAAAAGTAACGCTGCATAGCGGTCAATCCTCCGCCCTGACCTGCGAAAATAGGGTCAGAAGACTTAGGGGCTCGCGAAATTAGGCGAGGGTCGGCGAAACACAATCGGGCGATGGAGGGACGGGACGCTGAAGCAAAAGAGGCTTGTCATAAGTCCGTTGAAATTCGGGCGAGAGATCTTGAGGTCGTGAGAAATGGAGGGAAGGGAGCGGTATTTCAGGGACCAATTCCCTGTGACATTTTCCTTGACCAAAATTCAACTCGCAATTCAAATATCTATTGAAGAATTTGGAGAATATTTAATTTGCTCATCTTGACTTCATGTGAAGATCGGATCAACATCAAAGTTGGAATCGCGATACCATTCCCCAACGCTTTTCAACCTCACGCATAATCTTAGCAACAATGTCGACCTCCTCCCAAAAACCGACATTCATCTTCGTCCCGGGCGCATGGCACAAACCTACCTGCTGGTCAAAAGTGACCGCCCTCCTCACCAACCACGGCTACAACTCTCTGACACCCACCCTCCCCTCCACGCTCGGCGATGCATACACCACGTTCAAGGACGATCTTGACGTTGTCCGTGACGCTATCACTTCAGAAACCACCAAAGGTAGAGATGTCGTTGTCGTCGTATGGTCGTACGGCAGTCTTCCCGGTGCAAGCGCCATCAGAGGCTTGACGAAAAGAAGATCGCATTTAGAAGCCGAGACTGGAGAAGCTGAGATTGAAAAGGAAGAAGGACAAGGACATGTCATCGGTCTCTGCCTTATCGCAACCGGATTCTGCACCACAGGCACCGACTTCCTCACCAGCGGCGGCGGATCTCCTCCTCCATTCTGGAAAGTCTCCTCCACGGGCTTCGCAGAATTCACTCTCGACTCTGAAGGTATTCGCGAGCTGTTCTATCATGATTTGCCTGTCGAGGAGGGGCAAGAGTGTGTTGGGGATGTGACGAAGCAGAGTGTGAAGGCGTTGAGTGAGGGGGGTGAAGATGTTTATGCCGGGTGGAGGGATGTGGAATGTTGGTTTTTGGGAACGAAAGAGGATAAGGGGTTGCCGTTTGAGGTCCAGGGAATGTTGGTGAGGATGGCGAGGGAGCAGGGTGGGGATGTGGTGATGAGGGAGGTGCAGAGTGGGCATGCGCCGATGTTGAGTAAGCCCAAGGAGACTGTGGACTTTTTGTTGGAGGCTGCGAAGGCCTTTGTTGGGTAGTCATGTAAGTCTTATAAGTCGTTGCGGTGGCTTCGAAGACAGAAGTTTGACTTTGGAAGGAACTGGGAGGATATGTAAGATAGGGTTGCTGAACTCCCCTCCATCACACCGCACATATCAGTTGTTCCGAAAGCTTTCCTCTACTCTCAGAATTCTGTGTGGAAAAACACAAGATATGGTAAGAAAAGTGGTCTCCACGATAGTAAAATCGAATTCTTGTATTTGGTAGCAAGACTTTTTGCTACCTCATATACTAACTGACAATTCCAAAGAAGTTTGTCCTTGATCGGTACCCATTTCCACGATAACATAACATGCCCACCATATTGCCATCAGATACGAATCAAATATGAAACAATTCAGCTCTTCGCAACAAAGTTCACAGTAGTGCACAAAATAACGCACCCAAGTCCCCCTGTAATTTGGAACCTGCAGTAACACGTGTAATTCAGCTGATTGGTGAGAATGGTGGTGGCTGTGAAATGGAAGCCTGGTTATCCCTCAACTTCGAATTCGAAGCTCAAGACTCCCAGCTCAATGTCCAAGTTCACTATGTCAATATTACCATCCACAAACAGGATGCCTGGGAGTGTCGTAGACTTGGACCGTTTGTGCGGGTACTGTGAACGAATTTCCCAACTTCTGGTTGCAAAGAACTCCGAAGCTGTTCAGGTGCGATACCACGACTACCAAGCTTTGTCGAAGGCAGCAGGAAATTGTGCTCTCTGCAGCCTGATTGCTCGAAATCTGCATAGGTACGGACATGGAACAGTATTGATCCAATGTAGCGTTTCTCGGGATCTTAGGATTAATGTGGAGTACTACCAAATATCACCGAGCGGCGCTCACACCGGTCCGCTAAAGGACGATATCTTCTTTGAGCTTTTTCAAGACAGAGGTAACAAAGCCTTCAAATCGGTCTGAGATGAAAGTTAATCATCTTAGCTACTCCAGCTCCATCTGAGCACGAGATATTCGGCAGATCAACCTTCGAGGATCCCGCTGAGGCAGTGACACATGTCGCGCTGCCGTGGATGTTGAATTGCCAGAAAAGTCATATCAAGTGTCGTCAAGCCGATCAAGAACAGCTACCAAGTCGTGTTCTGGATGTAGGCAAAGACGGTGACAGCATCGCTCTACGCGAGATAGGAATGACCAGGGGAAAATATACAGCGCTCAGCCATTGCTGGGGTGGCGAACGACCTCTTACCACAACAGTCGCTAGTGTGAAGCAACATATGGACGAGATCCCGTACTCTGAATTACCCGCGACTTTCCGGGATGCCGTCAGAATCACGAGGTTATTGGGCATCAAATACCTGTGGATTGATTCTCTTTGTATTATTCAAGACAGGTTTTCGGACTGGGAGCATGAGAGCGCGAAGATGCACGAATATTACAAAAACTCGTTCGTCACGATAGCAGCTTCGGACTCAAACAATAGTTTCGCTGGAATGCTCCATCGGCGAGAAGTCGCTTGTGTCCAATTGCCAGGATTCGGGAACGTATTCGTGCGACGAAAGATCCCAACAGCACGCTATGTTTACGAGAACTCTGTATTAGAATCTCGAGCTTGGTGTCTTCAGGAACGACTCCTCTCGACTCGAGTGCTTCATATGGCGAGATCAGATGTCCTGTTCGAATGTCGCACGGGTCACCAGCGTGAGAGCAGTATCCAAATTGGAGACAGTGTGGCCATGAAGGAATTCTATCGATTTGGCCCCGACAGGCTGAAACGAGAATTGGATGACCTGGAGGCTGATCCGCAGTCCGCTGAAAAAGCACCAGAGTTGTGGTACAACCTTGTCCAGCAATACTCGCGGCGCAGCTTGACGAATCCAAAAGATATGCTGCCTGCGATTCTTGGTGTTGCCGAGCAGATGAAAAAGTACACTGGACTGACCTACATGCATGGCATGTGGAAAGAAGATATGGCGAGAGGTCTTTTATGGAGCAATGACTTGCGAGGCCACAAAAAAGGAAGTCAACAAAGCGGCGCCCCAAGCTGGTCTTGGGCTGCAATGACAGGCTATGTCAAGTGTTGGCCTAAGATACACCAACAACTGCTAGCTGATAGTAAATTGGACTGGGCTATTTCAGAAGGTTCCGATCGAGAACTCATACTTCATAGTCGATCAGTTGACGTCTGTCTGGATGCGTGCAGTCCCCGTAGACTCCGGGCACATGTGCAACAACAATGGGACGCTGCTAGAATTTACCATATCTACTACAACGAGGTTGATAACTCAGGGGGATACTCAGATCTGGTCCCTGAAGCTAGAGTTGGGTGGATGATTGCCGATATGGAAATGCACCCTGCCAATTTGAATGAGTGCAAGGCGTTGGAAATAGTCCAGGGAAATGTCGACCACTTGAACGAGAGAGATCTCGGGGGCGACAAAGACAACGAGCCAAATAACACTGTATCTGCCAAGGTGTGGTTCCTCATAGTGGTGCCTCATCCAGCCATCGTTGGTTGCTGGACGCGTGTGGGGGTTGGGATGTCCGGGGATGTCGACTGCTTCGATAATGCTTACTTGATCAAGTCAGTCGAGCCCGATTTGATCTTTGAAGGACGAGATAGGCATTCGATACGCTTGAGATAGTCTGATCATTTCGTGGACAGATGCAATTGAGGGGTTGAGCGTGTGCGAAGTTGAAGCGCCCCGACCTTTCTTTCTCTTCTGGCAAATGAGAGAGAGCCATTTCAGAGGGATCGTGGTCGCAAAGAATTGCTCATTGAAAAAGGGTAGAAGTGCAAGTGCGAAGCCTCCAGAGCCTCGTCGCGGAAACTCAGATCTAGGGGAGGTTTGCTGAGTTTGTTATCACGACCATTGGCAAGCGCCAAGCACGCTCTTCTGACCTGCTTTACTGCGATCGCAAAGACAGGGAAGGTGATGAGCTCATGGACAAGGCCTCGCGAAATCAGATCACCGTCTGATCCCCGAGCATCTGGTCGCCCAGCCTCGAGGGCCGAGCTGCATTTGTGAAGCCAGAGATAGACAATCTGCACAAGAATACAAAGAAGCTCAACTAGACGACAGAATCACCAACGGCTAGAGTAGGCCGTGTGCCACCACTATTCCAAGAATATCGACTGTGGCCAGCCAAGCCACACAGTGCCCTCAGGTGAGACAGGTCCCGTGAAGATGCGGCTTCCCGAGCTGCTGTGAAAGCAATCATGCCAGGATTTGATCCCACAGCCACGTTGGCTTGAACTCCAATGCCTCATTCCAAGCGGTGTGTTTCTACTTCAAGGACGACGTGGATCTTCTCAAGACCAAGATTTCTATTGGCACAAGCGATAGATATTCACCCTCATTGAGCTTCAGCCTTGCACATTGAATTCGCTTCAGTAAGTGGTGACCATAAGGCTCTCCGGAAAGAAAAACAAAAGTGATCGTCAGATAAGTCAAGGAATATTTGTCTGCTTTGGGCGCTGCGGGGCCGCCTAGCTGCACGATGGCAATAAACATCATTCTCATCCTACATTTCGCTGCCAACGAGTGAATCTTCTCCTGATCATATCGCTTGTTCCGGGGAGTATGGGAACATGCAGTAGTGTGACCCCCTGTATGTCTCATGCTCCCGGGATACTTTGACAGCCAGCTAGATGAATGAATACTTGAGCCTCGTCAATCCACTTTGGAAATTCCTCTCTTGCTCGCCCTTACCGATTCATTGACCGAGGTCAACATACAAAGAATCATGAATTACAGAATTCTTCCTTTATGGCTGTGCATCGCAGCAGTTTCGGGACTTCGGTGGATTGGTCCGCAAGAGACCGTCTCTCCAGCTGCCACTGCCAATTGGACTCCAGCACCAACAAAAAAACCACACAAGCTGATCGAAAGAGGTGTTCATCCAGCCAGTCTTTGCGGAGCGTGCGTTGTACTCATTGCTGGTCGTCAAACTGTACTGACTCGATCGCAGACAAGGGCCGGACCATGTGTTGGCGTATTGTGGTTCTAAGTCGTATTGTGCCTGGTTCACTGACATAAAGGTCGTCGGATGCTGTGCAAGCGGGGCAGCATCTTGCGATGCTCTCTATACATCGTGTATAGACACGAGGGATGATCCTCCCCGAGGCGATTCTGTTTATGGGGTATATACTTGGTGAGTGTGATCCCAGCCAGTACAGTTCTTTCTCTGATACTGACATGTTCTGCGCAAAGCCCTGAGCTCTGCTACAAGAATAGCTTCGTTGATGGTTATTACCAATATGGATGTGGTAGTACCTCGATCGGGGAGGTCGTATCCTACCGCTGGCCTGGTGACAATCCAGATGTGTCCATTGATTTCTTCTATACCGGAGGTGTTTTCAAGGAAAACTCCGCTACCAATCCCCCGACCATCGAAGCCATCAGCTCTAGCTCTGATGTTCAGGACATCAGCACGACATCTGCAAGGGCTGGCCAAAGTTCGGAGCAGCCTCCCACGAGTCGAGCAACGACTGAACCACTTTCTCCGGGAAGCTCAGCCGGTGGCTCGACCATTCCAGGTACCGAAACAGGAGTTTCACTCCAGAACTCACCCACAAGTTCAAGCTCTGGCACAGATTCATCCAGTGTCACTGGAACACCATCGACAGGTCAAAAAGGAGGCCTTTCGACCGGCGCTATGATAGCAATCGGCATTGCAGCAGGTGTCATTGCCATCATAGCTATCGCATTCATTGCGTTCTGTTGCTATCGTCGTCGCAAGCAGCGTAAAGATTCGCACTTTCTCAGTACCCCCGCAGATGGAGGGGCTCAGTATGACTAACCAATCATGGGGACTAGAACTCCAGCGGAGTTGTACCAAGGCCTACCCGTGAAGAAAGAGGAGGCACAGCATCACCCCATACCAATGAGAGACGATCTCCAGTATGCAAGAGAGAGCGGATATACCAACTCAACCACACCTTCGTACGAACTTGCGCCGTCATACGAGCCTATCCGACAAGCGTCGCCACAGAGTCCGTTGAGCACAGCGACTTTTCCTACGGGTTCTCCGCATCCGTCAAGCATGGCACCAACGCCAAACATGCCTCAATATCCACAAATGTACGAATTACCAACCAACAGGACGGTGAGGATACCTGAGTTGGATAATTCCGAGGCTCGAGTGGGAGCGCATACTTCGCATGGCGGAGGCTGATATTTGAAGATAAAACCGAGGAACTGAGCTGTAAACTAGAGAGAATAGAAGGGCATAATGTGGCTTGGAAACAAGGGAGCCAGGAGCGCGTGTAATGTATTTGACAGGAATTCATAAAGCATTGAAAGTGAAGCAGCACGAACATACAGTTTTACAAGCGACTTCGCAGCGTAAAGTTTTGCTGAGCATAATTAGCACATCTGCACCAATTTCATGTGCTCTCTTTGTTCGTCTTCCTGGCCGGCCTTCTTAGACCCGATGGATGCTGTATGGCAATGTGCAAAAGTCCACTAGTGCTCCTCTTGACTCGGACATTTTCCACGAAGTTATTGCCTCGCCAACAGAGACACATTTTGCTGCCCACGGCACTGCGTTCCGCCTTTGCTACGGTGTGGTCGTCCCCCGTCGTGGGATTTGCGCGCGTTATTGAGCCTGTCAGGCCGTTTCCATTTTGCGATTTGCGCCAATCCGGCTTCCACCTAAGTAATGCTCGCCCGCCGATCGCCGCTATAATATCTGCAGGAATCTCTCTACTATCAAGCTTCCGCCTTTGTTCCATTAGTTCCAGGTATGGCAATCAACTGATTGCTCTGGCAGAGCGAGGCGGGGTCTGGGGAAGGCGGTTCGCAAACCGGTTGCGGTAGATTGCTGATATCGTTGGGGTTCGAGGATCACAATGGAAGTCTGAGGGAGGGTAATTTGAGTGAAGTAAAAACTGCCAGGATGGACGGAATAGTTTTGGAGTTGTGGATAGTATCAGCAAATGTGAGTGTTGTGGTGAGACGCGTCGACGTTGCAGAAGCCCAGGAACTTCCAGATCCGTTAGAAGAAGGTTTAGTTTGTGGCCTCAGGCATCATATTGGACAAGGATTATCCATTGCGTGTTGAAACGCGTTCTCTCTACCCTTCATCACCAACGCGACATTCCATCTACATGCGTAGCCAGTATCTCAGTTGGACTCCGCCGGTCGCAACGTGGTTCATGGACGAGCGGAGTGTACTTGCCATGAAGGTAGTAACGCCTCAATAGCGAAATTTATCAAACTAGTCTTGAATGTCTCGAAAACAACGTCGTTGCGCTCATTCTGCTCTCTTTGGGGGATTCCAGCTTCTTACGCGATGCTCTGATCAATTTCTTGGTCGGGTAATTATTGACTTTCGCTTGTACGCGCATCGTTCTGCTTCGGCTAGTGCCTTCGTGACCTACGTCTGCGATGACTCGTATTTCGAGTCCGCTTCGTCTGCGGTGATTTGGTTTCAGCGGGCAAATTTCAAGTAGCTGCTGAGATCAGGCTTCTCTTCTGTCGCAAAACTTCTATAGCGGTGATACTTTTCTTCTGTCAAGAATGGCAGCATCGATCCTGTCGCCGTCGGCCGATGAGCTCTCACTTGGGCGTCCTAAGAACGTGCACGGAGTGATTTTCTGTGGTACATCTTTTCACCTACTAGAGAGCTATGAGCAGTAACATGGCCACCCTCATGGATGAAATGGGCCGGGGCGCCTGCGGCTTATTACACCGTGTCAGCCTTCACTCGCCCAGGATACCAGTGGCTTCTTCAGGCAAGCTTATTATCAACGCCAATTATTGAGATCTAACCTTGCTTCAACACCAACAACTTGGAGACCATTCGCCATCGAAGCTTCTACATAGCGCTCGCAATGTGCATCACATTCTATGATGGCCAATTCTGGGTGCTTCTGTTCCACTGGAACCAAATCCGATTGGCCTATTTCGGTGCTCTTGGGCAGTCGCTCTGCCACTACAAACTTTTAACTTCTACCACCGTACCTTCCGGCATACATTCAGTGATGGGCCTTCTTTCCCTCCTCATGTGCCACGATGTGGTAAACGCGTATATTTGAAGTTTTGAAGGGACCGGTCGGCAGAATTTTGAGCCGGACACGCTACGCCGATAGTTGAGGCCGGCGATTGGATCAAGGGTATTTTCAAGAAACCGAGCCCGGCGGGTGAACGCTGATTCGAAGTTGTAATGTTGAATCTTCCAAATGATTACTGGGACGAAGTTAAGAACACTGATTAGAAACCTCTATCGTTACCGTTGGACAACAACACGGCACACGGCGTCCCGTTCCGTCAACTTGTTGTTATGAGACAGACTCGTTGCAACAATTGAAGTCGAGATCCAGTAGCTCTAATCATATTCATCTGTTAACGATACACTCTCACTACTACGTCGAAGTTCTGGACCTACACATTAATGATGGCTCACGCACTCATTCTTGGTGCATCTGGAATATCAGGCTGGGGCATTCTCAACCAAATTGGGAACTATCCAACGTCGACCTTTTTCGACCGTATCACAGGCACAACAGATCGACCACTATCACTTGAAAAGGCTTCTCTACCTGCAGTTGACGCTCGGCTGTGTCTCGTTTCTGGCATCGACTTCACCAAGCCCGTCGAGGAGGTCGCAGGACTGCTGAAGGACAAGGTGCCTTCGGTCGAGTCGATCTCTCCTGTGTTCTTTACAGGTATACATCGCTGAGCTCTCATCACTATGTATTCAACTCTTGAAGACTGATATTCGTAGCATATGTGCACAAGGACGATCTCGATGAGCTGAAGGAGGTCAACACCACCCTTGTCAGAACATCCATAATGGCTATCGAGTCGGTGTCGAGCAATTTGAAGATCGTCATCATGCAAACCGGAGGCAAAGGGTGAGACAAAATCAAATAATGGAATCGGACTTCACTGATTATTATCCGCAGATATAGAGTCCAGTACCCTCTGAAGCGCAACACTCCCTTCAAAGAGTCCCTACCAAGAATCCCATCTCCATTCGCAGAGTCTGTCTTCTACTACTCTCAAGTCGATGTCTTGAAAGAGCTCTCAGCAGGCAAATCCTGGACCTTCACCGAAATCCGACCGGACGTCGTCGTTGGTTTTGTTCCTGGGTCCAACGTCATGAGCTTCGCTCAAGGTCTCGGCATTTATCTCACGCTCTACAAAGAAGTCAATGGCGACGGTAGCTCTGTTCCATTCCCAGGCACCGAAGAAGGATTTCACGCTTTCCACACAGACACGTCCCAGGACATGCTCGCCAGAATGGAAATCTTCGCTGCAAAAAACATCGACAGTGTGGGAATGGCGAGGCTTTCAATATTGGCAATGGAACTGTGTCATGGTCTCAAGTCTGGCCTGGAGTGTGCGAATATTTTGGGCTTCTTGGCGAGGGGCCCAAGGACGGTATTCAGAGTATGGAAGAGTTTGCGGCGGAGAATGTGGGGACTTGGGAGAAGTTGGCCGAGAGGATCGGAACTGATCCTCAGGTCTTTACTTCTTACAATTGGCTGTTTGTGCATTTCATGCTGGTTGTGTTTGACTTCGATAGACAGTACGATCTTACGAAAGCGAAGTCCGTTGGATTTACGGACGTGGTAGACACTGTCGTGGGGTATAAGATTGCTTGGGATAGGATGAAAGATGCAAAATTCCTCCCCTGAGGAGTTTTCATGGACACGGTGAATATATTCATGGTATTTCACCTGCCTTGTAAATTGGACGTTTTCAATTCGCATTTCAGAAACCTTGGCAAAATCGGTTCTGTGTTCAACCAGTTCACCTAAACATTTGAAGCATTAGAGAAATTACCTTCGGTACCGACTTCATGATACTTACACTTGCAATTCTTTAAGGTATATTTTCCGAGCCTTTGTCACGACCCGCTGAGGGGAAGCCAAAGGAGATCAATCAGAAATCATGGGCAGCTCCACCTCCAAGACTCTCCAGGAGAATTATGACTATCGGGCTAGGATGCTAGCCTGCAAAGGTCACTATTTCCTGCAACCGGTCCAAACGACAGCCGTAGTCACGAAGCACATGTCAATCATTGTCTAATTGGACCCTCATTTCCCCATGGAATAAACTGTTACGAATGGAGGTACCAATGGTGACTTAAAGGCCGTTGCCTGCCAACTGCAAGCCAAGGCGATGTGTAGTTAGAGAACAGGCATTACACCACCATTCACCCCGCCCTTCAACGTCGCGCACCCTGCAAAAACTTATCTCAATGTCGTAGAAATCCAACTTTACAGCTTCAACTTAAATTGACACGCTATAAACAACTTTGCATCGCCAATGACGTGCTGAACAGAAGCGTAGTGAAGTCAGAGAGGGTACAAGATTGAGTGCCCCGCATTGTTTTGTTGACCTCGCTTATGACCAATCCCGCCCTCTTCAGCACAAAAATAATTGAATGACTACTCCGATCAGAAGTCACACGCAGCCGCCAAATACGTTGAGAGTCTTCACTCTAGTGATTCACAGGTCTCATAGGAGGCGCAGTGGGACCAGTCCTGTCGATGACGCACGCTGTGATTCGGTCATCTCACCTTTGCATCCCTTCCGAAATGGCCTCCAAGTCAAATACTCTGGCATAGGCACAGCCCGAATTTCCTCCTTCATCCAGGCTCTTTATCGAAACAAACACGAACCTCGAAAGTTTCTACTGAGTCCCACCACGAGCCTCAACTCGTCGCACGAGAGCTCAACTCATCTCACACCTCAAAGCTCTTCTCATCCATTCGTACTGAGACTCCATAACCGTCCACAGCCATGGGAAGCAAAAGCTCCAAACAAGCAGCAGAACTGAAGCCACGAAAGTGTCCTGGCCACCCCGTCCTGAAGTTCAACCTCAACGATCGAATGTGTCAAGGCCACCTTGACCGATGCCCGAATCCGAATACATGCGGGGCTACATGCAGAAGATGCCGTCGTATTCTAAAGTCTCGGGAAGAATCACATGAGAGAATCCGAAGGTCTATGAGCAGACTGCACGATAGGAGATCGACTGTGTAACAACTGAGCTGGGGGTGTTTGAAGGCATGGGAAATCAGAGATATCCGTTGAGTTTACTTTCTGTCACGAGAGTCGTTGCATATTTGCGTTGGTGTTTGGGGGGCAGGATACTTTTTGGCGGTGGTTGAGCGCGCTCTGTGACTGCCTCGGGTGATGCTGGACATGGGGGTGGAACAGAAGAGGATTATAGAGCATAGCGAAAAGACTCGTGGACTATTAGACGACTTTGCAACTGTTTCGTGTCTTCATGTTGCTTTTGGTACGTCCCTCACGAACGTCTTCAGGCCGCTGAGAGGCAAAGCACGTTTTGGGATTCCAACTTCTGCGAGATCTGGCACTTCGAACACAAGCCCACAAAGTACTAGTTGCAGAACAGACCAGTAAGTATCCATGCTAGGAATGAATGAATTGGTCTGCAAGTATCGCGTAGGGCTGCAGGCGATAGGGTGGCTGTTAAATCCAATGATCAACGTTTTCCACCCCTGCTTATCTATTGGCCAGGAGCTGCTGTGTGGTTACACCTCGAAATTTCACAAGCATCTCGATTCACCAGTGTTTTTCTTTTTTGGTCCGGGACTGCATGCATTTTGGTTTCAGCCTATTATAAGTCCTTGCTGTCATGCCGGCTCCTCGCATGACCGGTCAAGAGGTCCAGCATGGTCTGACGGGGCCGCCTTCATTCTCTTCTCATTTTACTTGAGAAGCCATCATTTCCTTTCAAAGTGCCAGCCAGTTGCAGTCTAGGCAAATCAAACTCGTGGCGATGACTTAAAAAAAACGGACGCTGCTATAAGCAATTTCAGCATAGGGCGAGTGTTGATGGAAGGGTTGCGTCTTACTGTTCATGAGCCAGTTGCCAGGTGTTCAGGACAACGTCGAGGGTGGTGAACCAGATCAACCATCTTCGGAAGGCCTCTCATATCAGCATTTGGTTCGTTTGTGGAAATCTTAAAAGGCCTTTCCTAAAGAAGTCAACTCACCAGCCCTTATATCTGGTGTCCCATGGTCCTAAGAGTTCCTCAATCTCGGAGGAAGTACACCGGCCGTTTGACGCCCGCACTGTATAAATATGAACACGAAGCTCTCCTGCTGTTTCCCAAGTCGATATGACTGTTCTCAATGCTCAGAGTATCCGGGATAAAATCAAACTAATCAGATAGAAGTTAGAATAAGCTCTTCTTCGGTGACTCATTTCCGCTCGATCTCTCCGGGCATTCCAGCAGTCCAGGGGCTTCTCTGAAATGAAGTCTTGGAGGAGTGCTGAGATAGGCTGACGCTGGGACGACTGAATTCGCATATTGATTTCCACGTAACACAGTAGACTTTCAGCTTTGGGCCGTGGAGCTTTGTGTATAGGTGTTGTGAGCTTTGGAGAATTTGTTGGCCTCATCTTTGGTCCAAATATGAAGCATGTCGAACAGCCACTTCTATGTGTTGAGACCCACTTTACATTGTACAAACATATCATCAAATATTTGATGAATAAGATTGACTTGCAAGCCACTGGCCTGACAATCACAAGTAGCCAGGGGTTTCTTTGTTATCTTTGTTGAAAATGTTCAACCTGGCCGCAGGCGATTGATACTTGCCAATTCATCTTCTGTCCGGGGAAAAGGGAGCGTGAACGTACTTTGGCTGCTCGATGTTTCTGAATGAGAAGATGAAATCCCTTCCAAAATATCACCGCTCTCGTTACTGCCCTCCTCACTCCTGTACTCGTCGCTTGTCAGAAAGTCGTCAGCATCATCGACGTTGTCAACATCTATCCCTGCGGCCAAACAATCTGAGTACAATCTGTCGACGTCCTTCTCGATTTCAACTATTTCTTCTTTTAACTTTAATTCTTGTTCGGGAAGAGCAGCCAATAAGGCCTGCAAGTTTTCCTCCAGGTCGAGTCCAACTAGCAATTTTGATTCGCGACTCGAAAGAAGCTCATGGTACTCTTTCCCTAGGGTGTTCAACCTTTCACTGGCAAGATCCAAGTCCCCGAGCCTGGACAGATACTTAGAGTGTAAAGGGTGGTATTCGTTTCGATAGTCTGGACCAGAATTCAGGAAAGAGCTCGGGCCCAGCCGCAAAACCTCGTTCGCCGAACTTTTGCGTTCATCCTGGGAAGGAGTCAGGAGTGTGCTGGTTGGGCCCTTTTTGTGAATGCGCCCTTCAATGACTCCCATCTCAAACTCTGTATCATCTAGTCTCCGCTCTATCTGGTCACAGTCGTCTTGTAATGGCCCGTACTCATCTCGAGTGTCTTGCATGGCTTTGAAAAGCTCGTTCAAAGTAATCACTTCCGTGGAACAGGTTGTATTCGCCAATGTCGACATATGCTCCCGAACGAATCTCATGAACGCCTCGTCTGTGGTGACTTTCTCTGACTGCTTATCGAGTAACAGCTTTCTTTTCGTGCGAATGACAGATCTAAGTTGTAAAGCATTCGCTCGCAACGAACGTAGACGGAGCAAGGCTTCATGGACGCCTTGGGAGCCATCAGCATTGGGAACATAATCAGCTTGAGCGAGATATCTCTCCAAAGGTCCCTCCCTGGGCGGGTAATTAGAAGTACGACCAATAGTAGGATGTGTTGTATCCTGGTCGGAAGTATTGAGCTGAAGATCTGGCAATGTTTCTTGTTCGGCGGTGGCGCCAGTCAGAGGCAAATCGCCATTTTCAATCTGATCAATGCAGTCTGGATAACGCTCTAAGCTGGGGCTCAGGTCAGGAGTTGTTTTCGACATTGGAAGTTGAGAGACTTCTTTGAGCTGATCGGATATTGTGTAAAGCTGCGGAGTAGGAAGACTACGGGCCAATTGGGTGGTAAGCGGTGTGTGACTCTCAGCATAGCTCACTCCTGATTCCGAGGAGCTTCGAGCTTTATGTCGTCTCACTTCTTCTAAGTATAGCTCTCTCCTGTTCCTCCACTTTTCATCTAAGCTGCTGGTTCCATCCCAGTCATCCTGTGAAGCTAGATATTTCCCTTCCCAGGGAAGTGAACAGAATGCTGGCTGGCACCTTACATGAATGCTGGAGTCCATTTTTGTCTGACGTGTCGGATATGGCCATCAGCAATCAGCCCATAGCTGTGATTGGAATACCAGTACTAAATCTTCGCCTAAGTCAGGTGTCTGGCCGCCGAATGACTGAGACCAACTGGCGGTGGGATGGGTTATATCGAAAAGTGTTGGAGACAAGGTCGTCTCGCTAGTCCGCCTCATTCACAGAATGAGATCACAGTCCTGCATTGACGCCACCATGTTCAACTCCAAGACAAGATTACAAGCCATGGTTGCACAGCTCAATGTGACCCCTGGATCTCTTTCGTAGAGGTTGCAAGACGATAAGGCATCCCTGAGCACTGACGGGACATCCGTTGCTGCATTAAACTTCCCGGGTCCTGTATCCAATAAGATCACACCTCGTGAACCATGACTGGCTCACACAGCTGCCTTACCATGTTGGGTCGCATATGCATATTTAAGAACAAAACATGATACACTGCATAGTAACAAGTGGACGTCAGCTGCAGTTGAGCCTCAATTCCCAAGTGTCTATTTGAGATCGCCGCGGGAAGCGGACGGGGCAGAGTTCGCGATCGGACCCAGCAGCTGCTGAGCCGACCTGTCTGACACTATGTCAAACAAAAATGACAGGCATCGCTCTAGAAGACAGGACGCAGTCACCAATGAATACGGGTGGACTGACTGGACTCAGGACGAGAGGCGACAGGATCGAGAATATCGCTGGCGAATAAATTCTAAAGGTACTTAGGAGAGTCATGCGTTAACTCTCCCCAGATCTTCTTCTTCTCCCTTTCTGTGGACATTACGCTTGAGCTTTCGAGAAAAAGATTGAACGTTGAATTGTTGTGAAAAATCTCTGATGTTTGACATCTAGGAAAAACTGTGTTTGATTACCGTACCCGGGAAGTGACTTCAGAAACCCCGCGCAACGACGAAGGCCTGAGCCCTAATCAATACTTTCCCCTGGTCCATTCTTCGATGCCCAGCAGCTCACAATACTATGAGAATGACGAGTATGGCTATCGAGACGATCGACCAGCGTCTGGCCATGTAAATGAGTTGACTTATACCCTTGCCGAGACATCTATTGGCGGCAGCACCGCTTCAGCGGAGTACTTGCAACGTGAACAATCTCCTAGTGTCGAGAACTCATCTTCAAGTTTTGGAAACACTGGTAAGTCATAAGACTCCTGACTGTGGTTGCCATGAGCTAAATTAGACTCCTCCTTCCGAAAACAAGACTTACCTTGACAGGCTCCTCTACCTCGGATCCTATCCCTATACAGCAAAGATCATGGCGATCAGACCCAACTGCAAATGAGTTCGTTCCCGGAAATCATGGTATAAGCTGGGTAAATGCTTCCCAGAACTTTATTTCAGAAACAAATACTGGTGAGCAGATTCGCGGCAGATTTACAACATGGTCACTTCCGCTGACATGAACTTGCAGAATACATCGTTGATACTGAAAGTCATGACGAGACACCCGTACGACGGTACGGCGCCTCAGATAATCAAGATCGGGGGTCTCTGAGCAGCTCTCTGGCGACTGTTGTCCCTGTTGGATGGAAGGCACCAGAACGGGGAAGTCCGGTGCGAAGTTTCCAATATACACAGTCACAGTGGAGCAGCGATGCAACACAACTAAGCACACCTGCTGGTGGGTTTCATGGCCAGTCGACTATGGGTGGCAGCAGTGACTACGAAGCCACTGATTCTGGTCCTAGCATGAGCTATTCTCCAGGGCCATCGTCTTACTCAACAAGCGTGCCCAATACAGCCGTCGAAACACCCCATACCATGCTATTACCGAGCATTCCTAGTTCAACAATGGGTAGCAACACCACAGCACAGGTTTCAAAGACTATACACAAAAACATACCAACAATTCAAAGGAAGAGATCGAGGGAGAAACTAGATCCCAGTGAGTTCGAGTCTCTCATCCCAAGGAATGTACTCATTCAGTGAAGACTTCAGAGTTCACCATTCGCGAGACTTCAGACCTGGTTATGTAAGTACAGCGAGACAAACATCCATGTCTATAAACTGATTAGGCAGCAGGTGTTCAAGGTCTTGTGGTCCGAGCCTAAGGGCGAGCCTCGTCGGTCAACCGCCTCAACAGATTGCGAAACGGTCGTGACAAAAGAACCATTTGAGGCCAAAGAGGGGAGATACAAAGGCCAAAAGGTGTATGAGTCTATCCGTCGATTCATCATCGCGGCAGCAGATGATGGACATTGCCAATGCCTGTAAGTTTACTTTGACCTTCATAGACCAATTGCTTATACATGAAGGCCAATCCTCACCTACGGAAGTCAAGGAACAAGAAAGCCGGGAATCAAGGGAAAGGATCATGCCATAATTTACACCGAGGCGCCGATACTTCTGCCAGACGAGCGAGAGCTTGATTTTCAACCCATACGCATGACTCCATTGACACCGCGTGATAAGCTTGACAATGCCTCGCGAATAAACTACGCCAAGATATATACCGTAGAGCATAATGTCAAGGTTTTGTTCATCGGCTGGATCCAAGAACCTCACTGGAGGACCTTTATGACAGACTTCGACACAGCTTGGAGACGGAAGAGGTTTGGAGTCTGAGACCTCTTTCTGGCTCGAGATCGAGTAAAGTTGCTGGAAAGGTGCCATGTCGCTACACTTGTCGCTGACCCCAGGCAAACACCGAATAGAAAGATACAAGTCTTGTCTATCACCACATACGTTATCTCATATTGATAGTAGTCGTTTTCACGAACTTCTGGGAAATAAGGAAGGCATTTACTTATCAGGTCTTACTTTAAAGTACCGACTCTTGGGGTCCAAATTGTACTTACACCCCACTTATTCAGAAACTTTGATATTCACGATGTTTATCGATGCATATTGGACGATGCGTCCATCATAACTCGTTCGCTGTCCACGGTTTCCCGAGGGAACATCACGCTATTCACACCGAAAGCACATTATGCTTCATCTCCTGGTTGTCAAGCGAGTCACGCTGTTACAAAGACGGTACTCATAGAGCCCACATTTCCATAAGTAAGATAGATTCAACCAGACTCATAAGCTAATTCCGATCCAATAGCCTGCGAATTGAGGGCAGGGGCGGCGTGATCTTCATGACTCAAGGTCTGCAAGCTAATATTCCCATGGAGCTCAAATTGATTTCCATGCTGATTGAAACTTGACGAGACTGGATGGCGAAATTAATAATTGATATTAAGACTGAGTACAAGCCCATTGTGTTGTGATTCATACCATATCTATGCGACCACCCCACTACTTTCCCAATGGGAGTGAATGTTGACTATTTATGCTTCGCTTATTACTTAGCGAGGTAATTAAAGCGTGACTTGAACTAATTTCACCACCTCGTACACAAGAGAATGGAGATGCACGATTCTGGTAGGGTACTCAAAATTGCCAAAGAGATGCAATGAAGAATACTCAAGGCTTGTTTATCCTTACTCCGAACAGCAGGCTTCTCGGAAGTCAGCATTCTCCACTCGCTTCCCCTCTCTCGGGAGATACTCGGCTCGAAGCACGACCCTTTGACATTCTCAAAGAGGAAGCTCGCCATCTGCAAAGCTAATGCAAACCATCCCGTCTAGATCACAATCCCCATCAACATCCATCAAACACCTATCTCCTCGTGGGGGGTAAATGTCGACGCCTAAGGCACCAAAATCTCCTCCTTATCGCTGACAGGTACGGACGCTGTCACGCTGTGCTCCGAGCCCCGACCACCTAGCGTCTGGGCACCGCGAATCCTTAGATACCAATTACAAAGTCGCATCTCCTGACGATCCCCTCCCAAAGACCGCAAACCTAATTATCTCGGCGCTATTGCCATCACTATCACGTCTCGCCATGGCGATGATAGACCTGAACTCAGTGACGGACCTTCCGCTGAAGTTGGCTCTCGTCCTACTCTATGGCTCCATCATCTACGCCGCAGCCGTCACATTTGACAGGCTGGTCCTCAGTCCACTTGCGGCCTTTCCCGGACCTAAACTCGCTGCGCTCACGAACTGGTACGAGTTCTACTACGACGTGATCCAACAGGGTCAATTCACGTTCAAGATCCAGGAGTTACACAAGAAATATGGTACGTACATGAGTCATCCCAGTGTTCCACGTGCCGCCTCGGGCATAAATATGTTGGTGGCTGGCTGTCAAATTTGTTGGTAACACGAGAACAGGACCAATCATCCGTATCACCCCGACGGAATTGCATATCGATGATCCTGATTATTATGAACAGCTTTATAATCGAGCTGGAAAGAGAGACAAGTATCTTTATTTTTCAGGAAGGTTCGGCTATGCGAGTGACAGTTTCTCCACTACGGATCATGAGCGCCATCGCTTGCGTAGGAAGGCCATGAGCCCTATGTTCTCGGTGAAGAAGATTGAGGATTTTCAGCCTGTGATCTTGGATAAGGTCGAGAAGTTTTGCCGGAAGGTCGCGAGGTATCAGGATGGGCAAGTGCTGCCTCTGAGCCGGGCGTTGACGGCTCTCACGACGGACATCATTACCGAGTATGCTTTTGCGAGGAGTTATGATCATTTGGATAGTCCTGATTTCAGGGATACGTTTCATGAGGCTCTTGTAGCCATTTACACAGTTGGACATTTTGCGTTGCATTTTTCGTGGGTGTTTCCGGTGCTGGATGTCATGCCGGAATGGGTGGTGAAGAAGATGCAGCCTGAGATTTTGCCAGTCGTTGGCATGAGAAAGGTAAGTTGCGATCCGTTTCGATCACATGTATGAAAGTATACTTACGGGCCCGGTATAGGACCTAGCAGGACAGGTCAGAGAAATTCGAGAGGGGTTGAATGATGCCTATAAGCACGTCGACCACCCCACGATATTCCACGAGTTACTGAATAGCGACCTACCGCCAGCAGAAAAATCGGACGCGCGCTTGGGAGACGAAGCACAGCTCATTATAGCAGCGGGTCTTGTCACCACCTCGTGGGCTCTCACCGTGGCCAGTTTCCACATCAGCAAGACCCCTGAGATTCTCCAAAATCTGCGGAAGGAGTTGGCTGCAGCGGGCTCGACATCGACAAAGCCGCTGGACTGGCACAAATTGGAACAGCTTCCATATCTTAATGGGTGTGTTCATGAGGGTATTCGGCTTGCTCATGGCATTGTGACTCGGGATCCCCGCTTGGCGCCCGATACTGCGATCAAATATGGCGAGATGGTCATTCCGCCAAATACGCCCGTCTCCATGACAAACGTCGATATCCTTATGAACGAGTCTATTTTCCCTAATGCTAAAGAGTTCATTCCAGAACGATGGATTAACAATCCCGGCCTGGAACAGTATTTCGTACCCTTTGGAAAGGGCTCAAGAGCTTGTGTTGGAATCAAGTGAGTGTGCATCCGACAGAGACATCATTGCTTACTGGGCTTGACTGACATATTTGTAGCCTCGCGCAAGCCGAGCTTTACATAACTCTGGCTGTCATGTTCAGTCGATTTACCTTTGAGCTACATGAGACAGATCTATCGGATGTGCAAATGAAACATGCTTATCTTGTGCCGTATCCGAAATGGGACTCTAAAGGAGTGAGGGTCAAAGTTAAAGGAAATTAGGACAATCATCTGATAACGTTGGATGAGGGAAAAGAAATTAAACTCACCAAAATGATAGCCTTATGACTAGATGCTGTTTTGAACATAAAAGTGGTACCTGAAGATTCGAGATTGTGATGAAGAAAGTCGATCGATATGCTTAGCACGGCAGTTGTTGATCTAAAAGCCAGATGAGAGCATCCTCTTCCGTTGCCAACCTGATCTGGATCAATCAATTCGCGCTATTGGGCCAATTAGTTCATCGCTTGCTTGGAAGCGCTTGGACAGCTGCAGATTTCCCTCCCCTAGAAATCTACGGTTTCTGCGAGCATCGCTTGTGAGATTCCCGGAGAAGACCCCAAGATCTTCGCCAGGATCATCAGGTCTCAGGTAGCACAAGGATCATACATCCCGATGCTTACATGCTTTTTGCAGAAAAGACGCGGGGAGAGGACTATCGAACCACCAAACGTGTCTCTAACACTGGAGCTATCTTCGCACCCACTAAAAGACCTCACTAACATCCACGCCGGCGTGCGGGAACGAGCGTTTTTGCTTTCCGAGTCCGAGCAGGACAACAAGAAGAGTGGCTGCTCTCGCTCGCGCGGATCAGTCGTCCTTCAAATCCTCTTCAACGTCGAGATAGTCAATATATCGCTTCCGATGCCTTCTTCTTAATGACTTACGACATTGTACGGGCTTTATTCTCTTCTCCTGCAGCCACACCACGTCCTACGTATCTAGGGAGATCTAGGCCATGGCAGAGGCGAGTGATACCCCCGATGCGACCCCGCAGCCGCAATCGCAAGCAAATCCACCTCCACCTTCAGAACCAGCTTCAAGTACAGCTCCGGCAGAAGTGCCACTGCGTGTGGATGACTTCGACGATAATGACTCGTCCTACGGAGGCGATAGCGATGCGGCCTCGGAAACAACATCGCTGTACTCTGCGATTTTCAGACATGTGTACGAGAACGGGCGACGATACCACAGCTATCGCGCCGGGACATATTGGTAAACAAGCTTCTTGCGATATAGCCAAAGACTCTATATATTGACAAGGGTATTACGCCAGGGGTCCAAACGATGATACAGCGCAAGAGAACCTCGATCTCTTCCACCACATCTTCAACCTCTCCTTAGACGGCAAGCTCTTCCTCGCTCCCATAGGCGACCACCCTCAGCGCATCCTCGACCTTGGAACGGGCACGGGGATTTGGGCTATCGATATAGCGGATTTATATCCTTCGGCTTCAGTCGTAGCGACAGATCTCTCTCCTATTCAACCTACCGATGTTCCTCCGAATCTCGAGTTCCAGATAGATGACTTCACACTGCCATGGACGTTCTCGAAAAACTCATTTGATTTTGTGCATGCGCGCTGTATATACGGCTCTGTAGCCGACTACCCCGCGCTCTACTCCTCTATCCTCGACCACTTGAAGCCGGGAGGCTGGTTTGAACAGACGGAGATTTCTGTAATCCCAAAATCGGAAGATGATTCTATCAAGGGGACTTCACTTGAAAGCTGGGGTCCCATAGCGTGGGAATGTGGAGAGAAATTTGGGAAGAGCTTCAAGATTGCGGAGGAGAGTAGGGATATCATGGAGAGTGCGGGGTTTGTGAATGTGCAGAGGAAAACGTTCAAGTGGCCTATTGGACCATGGGCTGCTAATAAGAAGATGAAGGAAATTGGGGCTTATAACAGGTTGGGGTGGGATGAAGGAATTAATGGATGGGCAATGTTCTTGATGACGAAATATCTTGGGGTGAGTTGTTGAATATTTGTTTTTGAGTAATGGGATATGTGCTGATGAATGATACAGTGGAGGAGTGAAGAGGTTGAGATTTTGTGTGCGCATATAAGGAGAGATCTGAGAAATAAAAATATCCATGCATATCAAGATGTGTAAGTTCATCCTGATCTGTTGAGGAGGAATGGATCTGACTTTGTAAAGAACTGTGTGTTGGGGCCAGAAACCAGGCGGAACCTCTGCTGTAGTGACAGAATGAGGTTGCCCTCAATGTCGCTACAGCGATTGATTTGATTCGGTACGATGTTACTAGCAGGATAAGCACCCTTATCTGGATATCAGATGTTCTGGGTCGACTATGTTAAAGCGCAGGAGTTCTACTAGTCATCTTAGTAGCCTGGTCCAAGTCGTAGGAGTAGAAGAGATTTGAGAGCAGCGTCGAGACTGGATAGGTAGGAAAAACAGCACTATCTACCAGATGGGTTCCCCAAGTAATGTCGAAAAAAATAGTTGGCCTAGAGGAAACACACTCGAGTTCCCAGTCACATTCGCGACTACATTGCGTCGTCCATGACATAGAATGGACGTATAGATCATGTGGTATTGATTCTCTACATCTGATCCATTCCAGGCATTCCTTCCATGCCCCCAACTTTGGCCCAAAACTTGTCGAAATCCACACCTTGGGACTCGAACATATCTTTCGCTTTGGCCATCGTCTCCACTTGCCTCTCAGGAGAAAAGCCTCCAGGCCGTGAGGACTCATACTGAACCAACTCGATCCACCTGAAGAACAAATTCTCTTTTCCTAGGGCAGTCAATTCGTCTTTGAAAGCCACGATCTTCCTCCTCCCTTCCTCTTCGGCAGCACTTCCCCCAGCCGCAGCAGTCTCAATGACCATCCATCCAAAGTCCTCATTATGCAGCAATATCGTTGTTTTGAAGTCCTGTATCGACAGAATCTTCTTGTCCACCATCTTCGTCGCAATGATTATAGACCTCCAGTCCAGGTCCCAATCCTTATTGAGCATCAAATATCCCGTCTTTTCCGCCATCCAAATCGGATCAACTGCCCTCCTCACGATATCAAATAGCTCGTCCTGCCCGCTCCCTTGCTCCAGCACATTCCCAATTGTACGGTCCCATTTCCTGCTCCTCCGTACAATGATCTCCTGTGGCCTGAATCCAACCGCGAGTCTCCAAGCAATAGGGTTCCCAATCGTCCTCCCAGCGAAGAATTCCCTTGGCCACGGCCATATGAACACATATATGCACAAATCTCCAAGAAAGACCAATGCCCTCTTGAAAATCACCAAGAAGGCATCATTGAACGACATTCCTGTAGTATCCACCGTCATCTCGTTCGGTTTTCCCATCAGAGAGAAACATATCTTCATGTAGAAGGGCGCAATGATCTTGATCCGCCATAGTATGAAGCCAATTATCACCACATTCATAAGAACTGGTACCAGAAATATTTTCTGTTTGAAGTCTTTGGGTTTCGTGTCGACATGCGTGATGTAGATATGTGATGTGTCGAGCTTGGAAAGGAAGGGTTCGAGGGTCGCTGGGGCTCGTTTGAATGGCGTGGGAGGTTCTGGGGAGCTTGATGTAGAAGATTTCGGTGTCGAAGATATCGTTTTGAAGGCTCTCGCCTTGGATTTCGCTTTTGGAGGCATGTTGCGCTCCAGTTGTATGTGGCTAGAATTTCTTGAAGCTTGAAATCCGATAAGTGTTATCGGGAAATATGCGCATCCGGACCGTGCCGCCTCCCGTATAGAATTTCAAAAGTTCATACATTGTCCATTCTGGACTTTCTTCTTTGCCATCCAAAGAACCATGAGGGGCCGCAGTTTAATAAAGGTTTGTATATCTCGGATCGTTTATGTTGATTAGTCAAGAGCTAATTGAATGCAGGAAACAGGAAATCCGTCCCTGTGTGCCTTTTGCGCCCACAGGCTGGGTCAAGCTCGACAACCTTCCCATGTTCAACGCCGATTCCTACAATCCTCCCGACCGGTATCGAAACCTCCTGCAGAGGCTACTGCTTTGCGGGAAGATAATGTGAATAGAGGACCGCAGCCAACATGGGGCCGACCTGCAGGAGGTTTGGGACCAGCTGTGAGTTGGGGGCGTTCGAGTGTTGGAGCAGGACCTAGTTGGAGCAATGCTGGAGGAAGTTCAATACCTGAAGTAGCTGCACCAAACTCGAAGTCATCAGCCCAATCGAGTCCTGGCGAGAAGATACCAGTACAGGGCACTGCTCAAACGGATTCTCCGCATACTCATAATCTCGATCCGCACGAGAAGAAAGCGCGAGAGATGATGCTTGCGAGGCAAGCACAGGCGCAAGCAAGGAAAGTCACTCAGGGCAGAGGAAATGGACCAGAAAGCTCTCGTGCTGGAAGACTTGTTCCACGGACGGAGTCTGAGAGGATACAAGCAGCACAACGGGAAGTTGCCAAACGGAAAGCGCTGGAGACTCATGAAGCAAATCGAGCACATCTGAAAGGGGTCAGGAACGGGTCGACAGGTCCAAGGATAAGGCATCTGCTGGGGGATTCGGATTGGAAGAATCTACCCTCTGCGGATGACCAGTCCAATTGGGGTCAATTGAGGTCACAAAGAGATTCAGCGGCCAAAGCTCGAGCTGCTGAGGAGGACCGACGAAGACCGCGACGGAACAACTTTGCGGAGGAAAGGGCACAGAGGGAAGAGCAGGCTAGACATGGGAGATATACTCCACTTTCTCCGAGATCAGAAGGTCGGAACTTTTCGGGGAGACCTTCATACGGCGCTCAGTCCTCTTCACAGTCTGCTGGGATTCGGCGTCTAGATCTCTCTAGACCTTCCGTTGAGGATTCTCCGGTACTCGAAGAGGTCGAAAGGCAAGATGTCCAGTGGCAAAGAGACACAAGGCGCCGACCAGAATCCAACACACAAGTCGACTTCAGGCCTATGGCTCCAATTGTGGAACAAGATGCAGTGCGGGGCTTCGAGATGAATTCCAGGCCTGCTGAGAAATCCGTGCAGCAAACAGAAGACGCCGAGGAGGAGAAGAGTCGATCTTACGGAAAAGAAAAGAAGCGAAAAGTGCGTGGACGACAAGCCCAAGAGCCAATTTACGATGTACCAAAGGGAAAGGGCAGAGATAAGGCCAAGCGACGAGAGCAATTTGCCAACTATGATGATGAAGAAGCGGATCTGGATGCTGCTCTAGCACGAGCTGAAGAGAAAGCGCAGCGAAAACGCGAGAAGGCAGAGAAACGAGCAGCAAAAGCTGCTGCTCCAACTCCAATTCTCTTACCAGAGTATATCAGCGTGTCAAATTTGGCTGTGGCTCTCAAAGTCAGAGTTGACGAGTTCGTCTACAAGATGCAGGAACTTGGATTCGAGCAGACGGGCCATGATCACATTTTGAATGCTGAGAATGCTGGTTTGATTGCCCAAGAGTACAACTACGAGCCGATCATTGACCGCGGGGAGTCTGAAGATCTGAGAGCGAGAGAGCCGGCTGCAGATCCATCATCACTACCTCAAAGACCTCCTGTGGTGACTATCATGGGTCACGTCGATCATGGAAAGACAACCTTGTTGGATTACCTTCGAAAGTCTTCTGTTGCTGCTACGGAGCACGGAGGAATCACTCAGCATATCGGAGCTTTCTCGGTACCCATGCCTTCCGGAAAGGTGATCACTTTTCTGGATACACCTGGTCACGCTGCTTTCCTGAGCATGCGCCAGCGTGGTGCAAATGTTACAGATATTGTTATTTTGGTGGTGGCAGCGGACGACAGTGTCAAACCACAAACCATTGAAGCTATCAACCATGCTAAGGCAGCGAAAGTTCCAATGATTGTCGCAATCAACAAAATTGACAAAGAAGATTCCAACATTGACCGTGTCAAGCAGGATCTTGCTCGTCATGGTGTTGATGTGGAAGATTTTGGCGGTGACACTCAGGTCGTCTGTGTCAGTGGAAAGACTGGTCAGGGAATGGGTGAGCTGGAAGAAGCTGCTGTGACTTTGTCCGAGATCCTTGACATGCGAGCGGAGACGGATGGTCAGGCAGAAGGCTGGATTCTGGAAGCAAGTATCAAATCCATGGGCAAAGTAGCTACAGTGCTTGTCCGAAGAGGTACGATGCGACCGGGGGATTTCATTGTTGCCGGCAAGACTTGGGCAAGGATTCGTTGTCTTCGAAATGAGGCAGGTGTCGAGATCAAGGAAGCTGGTCCAGGAACGCCTGTTGAAATCGATGGTTGGAGAGAGCAACCGCTTGCTGGTGATGAAGTCTTGCAGGCTTCTGATGAGAGCAGAGCCAAAAGTGTTGTGGACTACAGACTCGAGAAGGAGGAGCGGGATAAAATGGCCGAAGACATGGAAGCTATCAACGAGAATCGCAAAGCCGAGCAGGAGAAGCGAGAGCGCGAGAAAGCCGAGGCTGCTGCTCTTGAGGCTGCGAAAGAAGTCGATGCGGTAGCTTCGGAGACTGGCAAAGAGGCTAAGGCAACTGGACCAAAGGAGATTTACTTCATCATCAAGGGTGATGTCAGTGGGTCTGTGGAAGCTGTCATTGACAGCATTTCAGCACTAGGCAACAAGGAAGTCCAACCGCATATCCTCCGATCTGGAGTTGGACAACTTTCCGAATTTGATGTTGAACATGCGGCTGGAGCCAAGGGGCACTTGATCAATTTCAATACGCCAATCGAGCCAAATATTGCGAGACTTGCTGAGCAGGCTAAGGTCAGCATCATTGATCACAACATCATCTACCGTTTGGTGGATGATGTGAAGGCAGAATTGAGCAAACACCTTCCGCCTTTGGTCACTCAACGTGTGTTGGGTGAAGCCGAGATTGCTCATATCTTTGAGATTAATGTCAAAGGACGACAGCATAAGGCAGTTGCTGGATGTAAAGTAAGGAACGGCACGATTGCGAAGAATGCCAAAGTTCGGGTCATGAGGAAGGGCGAAAAGGTGTTTGATGGTATGTTTCTCCACCTGATACTGGGACTCTGCTGACATTTTTAGGTACACTGGCCTCGCTGAAGAACGTCAAGAAAGATGTTCAGGAAATGAAGAAGGGTGGTGAGTGTGGAATGGGCTTTAATGATTGGTTCGATTTCCACGTTGGAGATCAAGTCCAGTCTTATGAGGAGAAGGAAGAGAAAAGATACCTGTAGACTATGTACATATAGATGGTGATGCATCCCGGAAGTTTCTTGCTTGTAGTTACTAGACTTGTCTAAAGATACACCACTCTTAATGCACAGAATGACAAGTGGAGAACTAACGCACGTGATTACGCCTTTGTGAAGACATCGGGATAGAATATTCCCATCTCGCCCACCTTCAAAAGGTCATTTATATTCTTATCATTTCTATCACGTATCATAATGGATGAATCTAAGCCCCTCCACATCGTCCGTCTGGACGGAATTCACACCCCAGATCCAATCTTCAGCCCCTCCTTCAAGCACACCTACACCAGCTACCCCTCCGTCCCCTTCTCAACACCCACCATCATCTCCCACCTCACCTCCCCCCAACCCGCCAACATCGCAATCACAACCCGGATCCCCATCACTGAAGAGACTCTCCAAGCATGTCCGGACCTCAAACTCATCGCCGTGCTCGCTATCGGCACCGACATGATTGATCTCGCTGCTTGCAAGAAGCACGGCGTCACGGTGTGCAATGTACCTGCTGCGAGTAATGAGAGTGTGGCTGAGCATGCTATTGCGCTGTTCTTTGCGGCAAGGAGAAAGGTGGTGAGGATGCATGGGTTGACGGTAAGTGGTGGGGAGTGGGGGAAGACGGGGAGTCTGAAGAATGAATTTGGGGAGTGTCCGGGCACTTGTAGGGAGGAGGTTGTGGGGATTATTGGGGGTGGTGAACTTGGTGAGTCTACACTTGAGATGTGGTTGCTGGTCTTCCTTCAGGCTTTGACTTGGAGAGGGGTCCTGAGGAGTCTCACAGTCCTGTATAGCACTAGCTGACTGAATGTCAGGAAACAGAGTAGCAACAATATGCCGAGCGCTAGGCTCGAAAGTCCAATTTGCAGAACGCAAGACCAGTTCCTCTGTTAGAGACGGTCGTGTCTCGTTCAAGGAGTGTCTCCGGACAAGCACCACCATCTTCTTGACACTACCACTCTCGCCAGAATCACTCAATTTGATCTCAACTCCAGAATTTGAACTCATGCGAGAAGAAGCTCTACTTGTTAATGTTGCACGGGGAGGAATCGTGGATGAGAACGCACTTGTTCAGGCATTGAAGCAGAAGATGATTCATGCTGCTGCTACGGATGTGTTTATTGAGGAGCCAGCGGGAATGGATAATGTGCTTGTTAGGACGGCGCATGAGTGGAGGAAAGAGGGGAACGAGCTTGATGGGAGATTGATTTTGAGTCCGCATATTGCGTGGTGGGCGAGGAGTAGCATTGAGAAGTTGAGGAGGACGGTTGGTGAGAATATTGAGGCGTGGGCGAACGGAGAGCCAAGGAATATTGTTTTGTGATTTTATAAACAAGAGAAGGTAGATTGCATTGCTCTTCAATAGCTGGTAGATCAAGAACGAGAGATATCTGGAAGTGAACCTGCGCCTGAGTCAAGCAAGTGCATCCGAACTGCAATTGCAAGGTTGTCGCACTGCCTGAGAAGAACGAGCCCTCTTTCAAAAGAAAAGACCTTCACAAGTGAAAAGCGATCCAAGATATCTGCGTATTTTCATCCCGAAAGAGAAGTAACAAGAGCCATACTTTTGAAGTTCTGTGTCCCCTGAAGCTAGCGAGCTGAAGCTTAGTCGGCACTTGAGAAGTCCGGAGCCAACATATCCATGACATAATGATGTAGTAGCACAAACGCCTGACAGTACAATTGCCAGCCAAAGAACTATGTGCATTCCTGCTATTGCCCTAACAAAGACCTGAAGTTCTCCGTTCCGGAACGTCCACACGTGCAACCCCATAACGTGATATAAATCACCCCACTCTTCATGCACCATGCAGCACATTCCAGGGATTATCTTACGCAATAGGATCCATTCCAAGACTCGCTTGCACCGGACGGCTTCACAATAGGGTCGCTTAAGGGAAGCTTGGGGCTGAGTGACTCCCACAACGCCGGATTTTGTTGTTGTACGTATGTAATCAAATAAGGAAATCGTCGACATCACAAGCAGCTTAAGCATCTTACAGATCAAGCCCGGCTGGCACAATTGGTTAGCGCGTGTATGTATTCACTGACCCAAAGTCGTTGGATTGTTGATACTGACTATCTCAGGGGCCTTTTAAGAAGAATAGCCCAAGGTTGAGAGTTCGAGCCTCTCGTCGGGCGCGAAGCTGCTCTTTTTTGGCTTTGCAGAGCCCTTTTTTGGTCGGTTTTTTTGTGTCGATTCTTTGTCCCGGTCTTTTGCGGAGCACCAATTTTTTTTGCTTTTGACTATCGCCAGTTGCCCCATCTTCAAAGCACTTGTACAATACCTTACAACCTTTGTGCATTCTGGCACTGGTTTACAATGTCTTTTTGAAGAGAGTAAGTGGTGATTCTTTGCCATGTGTTGTGGTGTGCCCCCACGGAAGTCACGGGCATCACTTCAACGGTTTGAAAAGGCACGTTGATGTTCAACTCTCACTTTTGATAATATCAATAGATAAGCAAATGAAAGTAATTATCGTAAGGATAGGAACTTCAAATTCTTGTGGGTTGGGCAGCAATGGATTTTCAAAGTGAGGGCGTTTCGGGCATGACTGGCGGGCCGGATCAGCCAGGCGAATCCAGGCTATGGTCACTGTACCTCCGGCCTCAGCACTACGGCAGGACGACAATCATTTTGTCATCGTGAAGACAAAGAGTTCCAACGACGTGTGCTACAAAATAGCAAAGGATACGCTGCAAGATCGGAAATGTCGGAAAATGAACTTTTCCACGTCTGAAAGTTACCAACCTGTTTAGTGATGTTCGATCTCAAAGCAAAGGCGATCACCGACAGCCGACAAGGAGCCGTCAGAATTCCACTCTAAATTCAAATGCCATTTCAGAGCCTTGCCATAGGAGGGGCCAATGAGTGCGCTCAGCTATGCGGTCAACGTCTCTTGTTGTGGTTATTCTTTATGCTATTGAACATTTCCAATGCTCGTCTGCCTGTTTCCGAATTTCCAATACCATCATGTTTCCGCTTCGCGCCTCTGGTATCGCGCTGGACTGGTTTCCCATAATAATTTTCGAACCGACGGTTGCCATCGGATACTCGGACTCTGTTTCGGGGAATCGGGACCAACACTTCACCTCTCAGCCAGTCAATGATAGACATGGCGGCATTGACTGCTGGATTTCCCTCTATACCTCTCCTATCCTCATTTCTCTGACGCTTTACCCAGTGGGGCAAACGATGTCCCTTGACTTGGTGAATATGGGTCCTTGTTTATTCCAGATATACAAATACCCAACCGCATTGCTTGGTCTGCTTCAGGGTAATGCTCCGGGACTTTGATCCAGGGATGGGGATGAACTCCTTCCTAACCAGATCTATGGTGACAACGATGGTGTCGAAGTGTTGTTAGCCATTCGCTGCTAGTATGTCTCGAGGTAAACCCAGGTAAAATGCTTCAATTTTGACAACTGGGGTGTTGCGAGGCTGCGCAAGTGGAGGGAGAAGTTCGAGCCTCGCTTCCACACGACTGCAAGACCCACCCCCTTGTCTCTTCCAAGCTGCTATCATTCCCTTCACACGATATCTGGGGCTTTGTCACGACCCTCATCCGAATCTGGTACGCTGCCTGCGTTTGATTGTCGAACGGAAGGAGTGCGATTAGTTTCGCGTAAAGGGGAGACTCCCATGTCCGGAAGATACATGGCTGTGAATAGTGGTACATCTTGGCCTCGTTCAGATTCGTCGAAAGTCTGTGTGAGGACCATGTTCTGCGTCTCCAGTATGCAGGCCCATCCCTTAATTTCCTCTGGAGTCAAGTCCCCCTTTGAAAAGTAGCATAAGCTACAAACCTCATCCTCTTCATTCCTGGTCCATGCACTCCCTCAACATATGCGTAAAACTTGTTGCGGCTTTTCTCAAGAGCCCGGATACGAAAGGCGTGGTTTTGGTGCTGCAACTGGCGAAATAGCAGACCACCAAAACCCCAGGCTCCACCTGCGTATCGAGCTTGTACAATACTCCTCTGCGCAGTTTCTCCCCCAATGGTAACAGTGTACGATCCTGGAAGATCAGTCTCACTCGTACCACTGCTGGATGAAGGGACAAGATTAGCCTCCCAGTCAATCTCCTCTTCGTCTAACCACTCCTTATACACCTCAGTGAGGGAATTGTAACAGAAATCGGTAATCTGGTCATCATTGAACTCGGTGAAGATCTGGCTGACGACTCGTTCTACTCGGAGAGGGTACTGATTCCGGTAGGATCTCTGGTCCCGGATGTCCTGAGCCAGCCTCCTCCTAGTCACCTCAAAATCCATTGTATGTTCCGTTACAGTCCAAGGAGTCGGTATCTTCAATGAGCATTGCACTGACATGGGTACATCCTGTGGAGTAGAGAGGGCATTCGCGTAGAAGGCTCCAGCAGGGAGGGCAGCGACACTGGCCCAGCTTTCATTCTTAGTTGCAGACATGGCTATAACACCTAGTTATTTTAGTGAAAATTTCCAGTTCTTCAAAACACTACGTATCATCGAGCAAATGGAATTGAAAAATCGGCCGGGCCAATTGAACCTGGTAAGTGCTCGCACCTGAAGTGACTAGCAGGAATTCAGGTCTACTCACTGAATCAAGCAAAGAATTTCCAAAGGGTGGCCAAGGATTGAGATCAGGCGACAGCAGTAATTGACAACCTGAGGTCAAGGAGTTGTAGAAATAGAAAACGAAAGAAGATTTCTGTACAGAAATTTACACGGCATATCTCAGGCTGTACTCAGAACCATCAGTCAATCAAGTGGCATTGACATTCACTCGGCACGGGTGACTGGCCATTATTTAGACATCGGAGATGTCTCATCAACTTGGGTTATCAGAGCTCAGTATCGTGTTTGTCATCATTCACCTGCTTTGCCGATTCGTAATGACCTAAGTTATCCATAGAGCGAGTGTACCTGTCAAGATCCCAGTGGTGTGCATTTTTCACATCCTGTCTAATGTCGTTATGTATACACGGCAAGAAGCCATCTGCCATTCGTCCTGACTATCTTTCTACCTCATCCCATAGTCTTAAAACTTTGTGTCGACACATATGTATTTGGCACGCATCTACTACTCTAACCTCCAGATTTCCCGCTGAAGCTCATTCAAAGTTCAATATTGCAGTGAGCCCCGCCTTTCCAAGTTCTGTCTGTGCCCTCTTTGCGTATACTGGCCTGGTCACTCAATGGACTAACTTGAATCCATCCTGATCTCGGGAGCCCAGCTGTCAAAGGTGACTTCATGAGACGAAACTAATAGAACTTTGCGTCAATGACAGCTTTAGTAAACACAGTAGTCCGAAGTCCCAGCTAAACAACGTTTTTCAAAAATTGTGATAGCAGCCATTCGACTTTAACTTCGATGTTCCCAAAAGTAGACGATCCGGGTGCCTTCATTGATGTTTATTCGGGTTTATGCAAAACAGGTCAGCAAAGGCAGAAAAGGCAACAGAGGTCAGAAAAAAGGAATGCCAAATTCACCAGTCATCTTCCAACCTTAAGCTCCTGGGAGCGAGCAGTGGCGCAGTGAGGGAAGAGAAAAACTGAGTGAATTTCCTGCCGGAGCTTATGAGATCGCTATGCCTTCGCCCAAATTAGCCTTCTAGCCTACCCCATGCGTGTGGCTCGAGCACGATTTGCCTAAATTTCCAGTCCTTGGGGCACTTGAGCGTTGAATCCAGCACCTGCAAGCAAACACCAAGGCATTTTACCTCTCATTCAATGTCCAGGGTTGGATGAAGGACGTTCGAACAAATTGAAAGTCGAATTCTTGATATGCGATATTCTCTATTCTTACTTACATTCATGTATTATGCTTTGCCATACCATGCTATGCACCATCTGGCCATCCATCCATGCACCTCATCCCCCCATCTTATACTCTCATATTCTAGCTCATGTACTCCAGTCCATCCATCCATCCATGCCATCTACCATCTCAATACACCTGCAATGCTACAATATGCCCTATCTCCCACCCTTCATCCACACACACTTTCTCCAGCGCCAATTAATGCCACGCCAAACCATGCAAATGAAAACCCTCCCTATCGCCAAACGCCATTGAACTCAAGTTCAAGTTCAAGTCCAAGTCCAAATATCAGCAACATCCTCAGAAACCAAAATCTCTGCCAAGCAAAAGTCAAAGCAACAAACAGCAAGTAGATATACAACCCCCCCTCATCTCCCGCCTTTCACCTCCACCTTCTTTGCTCTTCCATCACTTCTTTCTCATCTCGGTATACTATCCGGATCCGAAATCCCCAACCCGACTCCCCCGCCACGACCAGATTTCGCTTGTGACTGCGACTGAGACTTCTCCCTCCTCTCCCTAACAACCCTCTCCCTCTCCCCCCAACTCCTAAGCACGCGTTCCCTAGCAAGCACATAATCAACAGGCTCAGGATAATCGCCAAATTCAATCATTCTGCCTCGTCCTGCTGCCCCTCCGCCGTTCTCTTTACGATCGATGATCCGGAGTCCACCACTGCCTGATCCGGAGCCTGAGGAGTGTCGGTCCATTGGTGTTCCGCCTAGGGCGAGAGGCGGAGAGCGAGGAGATCCCGTCACTTGATTTATCTGGGGTAACGGTGGTGATGTACGAGAAGGTGGAGAATTCCTAACATCCGGACTTAGATACCGTTGAGGTGGCGACCTCTTATACAACTGATCCTGCTGAATCTGAGCTTGTTGGAGTCGTGGCGATGTCCTAAGACTTGGACTCCCACTTCCATATCCTGGATTCGGGGTATTGTCGGGTGGGTATGGGGAGGTGTAGGATGTGAATGAGGGGGCAGGGGTGTGGGTATTGGATTCGGGGTAGGGAGTTGTGTTTTGGCTTTGGCTTTGATTGTTTAGCACTGAAGTGGCCGGGTTGGGAGGGAAGGAGGTTGAGGGGGAGAATGTTGGTGCGGTGGGGTTGAATGATGATCTGCGTGGGGTTTGGGATTGAGGTTGTAGTTGTGGTTGCAGTGGAGAGCTGCTCATCGTTAGTACTCAATTCTTTTCATGCTCTCGTCTGATGCGAGAAGAAGAACGACGCGGCTGGTGAAAGCGAGCAAGGGAATTGACTTACTTCTCATCTAAACCCCACTCATCTAACCTCTCAATCAACGCCGCCCTCGCAAATTCCAACCTATTCTCCTTCCCTCCTCTAAAACCAGCACTCTCACCACCTCCCACCCCAACCTGCAGTCCTCTTCCCAAGAACCGCAAATCCGGCTCCGTCTCCGCCTTACTCGCTCTCCTACTCTTGTTTATCTCCCCAGTCGAATGCGCAGACAACGATTGCCCGGAGTGAGATTGACCGGATGGATCACGACTCATAGGTTGGCTCTGACTTACATGCCCCGGCTTACTCCCGACTCCATACTTGCCATCGAAATCCAAGCCTGGACCTTGATATGAAAATTCCGGCCGTCCGGGGTAGTAAGCACCTTCATCAAATCCAAGCCCTCTTTGCACTCTAACGCCAGGATATGAGAGACTGAGTAAATCCGTCTCGCTCTCGCTGTTCCTATACAGCATGTTGGAACCGGACTCAGAAATAGGATTGCTCTGCCCATAGCCATAGCCATAGCTGTCAATATTAGAATGCGAAGCCAGTAAACTGGCGGGCAGGGATTCGGATTGCGTTTCTCGTCCTCTACCTGCCCACCTTCTTGGTGTTTCTTCTGCTTGGAGGTAGGGAATAGGACGTGTCGAAAAGCCCGTGCTGGCGTTTGGATAGTTGATTTCGAAAGGCGGCAGACCTTCTCGTCTAGGATAGATTTTTCCATCCTTCCCATCTCCGAAATTATCTGTAAGACCAAGGGCAGGCGTGAGATTCGGTGATGGTGGGTAAGGTGGCATGAGGATCGGAGAAGCATGCTGTGAATGCGGTATCTTCTGGAGAGATTCCATAGCTGAGGGATGATGGCTTTCTTGCCTAGTTGGCTCTGGGAAATCGTCGACCACTGCACTCTCCCCATCGCTCTCACCATGCCCATCACCAGAGACACCAACACCAACAACCGCTTTGGCCAAGTCTCTCAACCCCTCAACCGTATCCCTCGTCGGTCCCGCTACAGCAGCAGCATAACTCGCCAAGCCAGTCATCATCCTACCCCTCTGACTCTCCTTCTTTCCTTCCCTTTGACTTTTCCCCATGTGCTCCAACTCCCTCTCAACGGGTTTCAAGGAACTACTCCTTCTACTCCGATCCATGATCATCCCACCACCTCGAGGAGACAACGGACTATTCTGCCTCATCCGCGCAAGACTGACTTCCGCGCCGGATTGCCCACTCAATTCACCTTTCCCTATCCCAGTTCCCGCCCCTCCAGAAAAACTCAAGCGACCACGAGACGACCCTCTCGAAGTCGTCTGGCTCGTGCTCCCGCCTTGTAAGAAACCCTGAGCATGGTCGTGCGTAATATGCGGTGTGATGGCCCCAGCGCTTACAGCGCGATAGTCTAGATTTCCATCCTTGTTTCTGAGTGATGTCGACGGAAGTGTCCGGTGAAGTGGACTTGGGACCGTACGTGTTTTCGTTCGTTGATTATGCCGAGGCTGGACAACTTCCCATTGTGCAGCATCTGCACTCATCGGTCTCTGATTCTCAGCTCTCGGATATTGCGGTGGTACAGGTTGAGTAGTCGGTGACTGGATAGGAAGTGAACCAGGAATGGCAATGATACCAGCCTCCTCCCTATCACTATCATAACCCGGATCTTCAGGCATAGGAAGTGGAAAATGCTGTATGTAGATCGCATCCATCCGTTTCGTATACTCATTATCGTGAACTGGTGATTCGAATTCTGGGTTTTCGGAGTCCATTCCCCAGGTCGAAATACCGCTTTTGAGATTGTCGTATTTTCCTGGGGTTTCAGGTCCAGTATCACTCGACGAACTCGTTCGATCAAAGATGCTTGTCTGGAAAACTTCTCTTCCGCTTCCCGTACCAGCAACAATAACACTCGAACTCTCAGGTGTGCGACGATCAATCTCAGTCTTGATTGATACCAGTCTCTGAGCCAGACTGTCGTCTGCTTCCTGTAAGATTTCTTTCTGCGCGGCCGAGAGTCGTTTAGAGAGGTGTTTGCTGAGGTGTTCGGCGAGCTTGTTGCCATGTATCTCGTACAGCCGATAATCTTCTACGAGCCCGGCATGGGTTTTGCGCGAGATGCGTGTATTAGCCATGTCATAGCTGCAGCAGAAGAGGCGGACTGCTCGGTCAAGCCAAAGGAGCAGTGAGCCGTCTGCGGCGAGGGTGTCTGCGAAGAAACCTTGGACAACGCTGTGAAGACGAATGACGTCCACGTTGTCTGCTAGCATGTCTCTGCTGCGTTTTGAGCTTTGGGAATGCTGTGAAGATTGGATCGCTGCTTCCTTGTCCGGATCGTGGTCGTGATCATTCCGGTCGATGAGGGCGAATGTGTTGAGGATTTTGAAAGTGTTGTTCAGTGAGTGGCCTGACACTGGCTCGAAGGCTTTGACAGAAACGGTCGATGGGAGGGCTTTGAGACCCAGCGAAATCATCTCGACGGGAATGTGTTGGCTGAAGAAACAGAGAATATTTATCAGATTCAGCGCTTCCGTTGCACCCCGACCTTTTAGCTGCTCCACTACCGCAATATACGTGCCCAGACCTCTGAGTCTCGGTTCCGAGGAGTACGTTCTTGCAAATTTGGAGAGTGGTTCGTCGGTCGTCTTCAGTCGTTGCGCAACTGCATGAATGACCACAGGGAGGAATCCCATCGATTGAACCAACTCCATCGAATACCTTAGATCATCCTTCGCAAATGGCTCTGCCCTGCCTAGTTCGAGAAGAAGTAATCTCTGAGCCTCCCTAGCAGAAAGCAGTGGTAATCTGATCAGCTGTGGGTTCATGAAATGGTGATCTCCGATGACCGACTTCTCGGTCGAGGTATAGATAATACTGGTATCCGTGCTATCAGGGATGAAATTCCTTAAAGTCGAATGCGTAAAATGTATACCATCGAGTACGATAAGCCAGTCATGGCGATCGTTCAGCCATTTCCTTACCATCTGGATGAACTGTTCCGGGTCGTCTAGAGAAGCTGCTTCTTCTGTTCCAACGACATGTTTCAATGCTGCCTTCCGTGCAATGTCCCAGAAGCCTGCTGCTAGTTCGGTCTCGCTCTTCGCTCGTAGCCAGAAGATACCGCCTGGGAAGTCGTCTTTGTGGTTATACACATACTGTCGAGCTAGATGAGTCTTGCCTCCACCAGGGAGAGACTGTAGCAGGACAGCAGATGTACCATCAGCACGTCTCTTCTTGTCAAACAACATCTTATGGATCTGTTCCAGCTCAGCTTCTCTGCCGACAAAGAGTGAGTTTGGACGGAATCCGGATGGTTTGATAAAGTATGGTGCATCTTCTATTGGGTCATCAGGTGCGATACTGATGGTTGATTTGGAGATGACCATTGAATTATTTACAGAGCCCGGTTCTACAAGAAAGAAATCAGCCCTTATCCACCAATTTTGAGCAATGCAGCCCTTGCAAGATGAAATGAAGCAAAAAAAATGCACCATTGAGTAAAAAAAGTGCCCCGCCGATTCTCAACCATCCTTGAATGGACCTTGCAACATGCTAGGTGGTTGCGTTGGATATGGACTCGACCTACCAGGTGTGTTTGGCGTACTCGTCATGCGTGGAGTGCCAGGCAAGAGTCCAGACTAGAAAAGTCAGCAAGTATCCATCACAGCCTTGAGACAACTCACCATTCTTTGAAGCTGTGCAATCTCATCCTCCCTCTTCTGCTTTCTCAAGAACCTCTCCGCCTCCCACCTAGTCTGTATAAACTCCGGACATTCCTGAACCCATGACCTCAACGTTACAGAAACATTCGTGAATCCTGGCGCATTCTTGCTCTCAAATTTACACATTCCCGAATGTGTCGCCTCGATACCAAAGTATTGAACATCTGGAAGTTGAGGACTGGCAGCTGTCTGGTCGACAATGAGATGTTTAGTGCCTTTAAGATCTGTAGGATGGCCTTCATGAACCATACATATCCGCAACCTGTTTGGATAAAGATCTAGGAATCGGAGGTTGATATTTTGGAGTATCTCGTTGTTGCTTTGAAGGGTCTTGACGAGTTGAGAGTGGGTCTCGAAAAGCTTCTTTGGAACCATGGCATTGACCATGCCTTGGAGTATCAAACCCCACTTCGCGGGGTCGGCTCCAGTATGTGGAGTTCCTAGGAAAATAACACCGAATGTTGAGACGAAGATCGATCGCAGGTCATCATCGTGATTGCCTTGAAGATCAAAGGATAACTCCAGGGCCCGCTTGACAAGTATTCCTCCCAAGCTGTGTGCTACCCATATGATTGGATGTTCTCCAACCTCTTCACTCTTCCTTTCGAGAGCTAGGTTGGCAAGAAGTGTTTGTGCATGTTGATGTATCATATCCGAACTATTCACTGTCAGCACCTCCCCATATAATATCAACCATCGAGACATACCTCGGACCTCCTTTCGAGCTACCAAATGTATAGACGTCTGCATTGTATCCATATACCAATATACGCGCCTGGTAGTTCTTCAACGAAGCTGGCAGAAGCTGACTAGGCCAGAAGACACCATTTGGAGCTGTCCATGTGTTCTTTGGGTTGCCATTCAAACCGTGAACGAGGACAATGTCGACTTTGGCATCGGGGTGGGAGTAGACTTCTGTGACTTCGTAGCGTTTGATATCGTCGGGATTGATTGCGGAGCCCTGCAGATATATTATTAGCTTCTGGTCGTCCTATATATGGGATAGAAGTGCTGGACAGTTGGGCTTAGGTAAGTTGCAGGAGATTACATACCATGCTTGCACCTGTGCCTGTTTCCCGGTAGTCGATGCTTGCTTGGGCTTCTTCTTGGCTTGTGCTTGACTGATGCTTTCCCTTCTTTTCCACTCCAGATCAAGCCGGCATACAGCTTATTTATATGCCCTTGAATACTCAGTTCGCCCGGCCGGTGTAGCGGTCATGGTCGTCTCTGTACACAGAGCTTCAAGTTGTACTGAAGGCCGAAGGGCAGGCAAGTCAAGGGCATCCAGTCCAGATACAACGTCGATACGTAGTAGAAGATTGGTTGAAAAGGTAGAGAGGACAGACAGACAGACAGACAGACAGACAGAGAAGCTCAAGACGTCTGCCTGACTGGAGTCTACCTTACTAGCTTGGTACGTACTTGTTTTTGCTATGCTCTGGTCTCGGTGTACAGAGGAGAGGTCGGTACTCTCTACTGTGGCACGCGCAAAGCAGTTAGTCACACGGAGACATGTAACGGTTAGTGCGCCACTGGGAGTCACGACAGGGCACGAGCATGGCAGACAGGAGGAGGACACAAGAGGAAAGAGCGATAGACTGCGCCCTGAGAGAGGGTGTGATGAAGATGAAGAGGGAGGAGAAAGAAAGGCGAGTCCTGGGTCAGCTGCAATTGGGCTGAGCATCCTGTCTCAATTGGTTGGATTAGAGATGTTGCAGTGCACAGCTGCACCCACGGCGGGATGGACGGATTGCTGCAGCCTGCAGGGGCTAAAGGAGGTGGCTAGGGGTTTTTTAGGGTTGAAATGACGGGTGGCTTGGTCCTAAAATGGGATTTACAGGGTTCAGATACGGGGCATCCTGGCTGGTGCTACACTCCCGGATGGGTCCGGCAGCAGCCTTGTGGGCACGCGTCCGGGCGACTGACTTGACTCCGGGGTAAGACATTTTACCTCACTTGAACGAACCTCGTGGATGAGATTAGACAAACCTGAGATGGGGACGACGAAGTGATGGGGCTCTGCACTTAGGCCACACGTGATAGTATTAGATAGCATCTCTTGCGGGTGCAATTTGTCTCGAACAATGAGCAGTATATCTAGGCTTCCACTACGTCCTTTCATGCGTTGCCCTTCCTTCAGCTGCCCTTTTGGGGCTCATATTGCTCGCAATATATTCAAGAGCCTCATATTTGCCGCATTTGGCCACCACGTCACCTATCGGAACCATTCCAGACCTGACTCATCATTGTGTCGACCTTCTCATTAATTGCAAGCTTGCACTCAAGGAAAATAAATTGCATCGCCGACCACTTGGTGTTCAAACAGCCCTATTGGTGCGTCGCGGGAAACATGGCATTTTCATGGGCATCTCAACTTGTGCAACTCCACACAAGCTAAGCTTTTCTTGGCGAACAAAAGAGAGAACTAGGTAGGGATGTACTACGACGAGTCACCCTTACACGACAGCCTCCACGATACGGAGAATATAATTTAGCCTGGCAACGTACCTGCGACCGAGACTTCGAAATAAGCTTTTTCGTCGTGGTACAGAGCGACAAGACACCGAGATCGTCAAGTGAGATACGCAAAATTGAGGGACGTTATGGTATCAGCGAACTTTAATCCGAAATCGTTGTGGTATCGGGGTGTGGTGTGACTCAAGGGGGTGATGGCTGGTCACATGTGCTACCCGACTTGAGGTATGCCCCAGGTTTTGCAACATCACAATCGCCACCCGCTTCGAAAATCAGAGGGAGTGACGGTAAGTGGTTTCGGGACTGTGAGTGCCGGGGCTAGAGTGTGACTCCTTGTTGAGGCTTTCTTTTCAAGTTCGGAATGAAAGAGGAAAGGTAGGGGAGCTCTCGACTTCTTCACCTAACATTCCAAAAGGTTGCGCAATCAAAGCTTCGGTGACGTGTGTGGAGCAGCAGGCATCAAGACTTGGGCAACGTCAAGTTCGGAGTTTTGAAAAGAGGATGAAACATTGAGGCTCACTTGATGGCACGTTACGCCCAGGTAGTCCTGTACTCGCAGACGATAGACGGTCAACATCTTTGAAAACTTGGGGAAAATGAATACCAACTTGGGAAAATGAATACAGACCTCGCATGGGAGTGGGAGAAAGCACTGAGAGAATGAAGAATGGAGAGAACAGGTGCGGAGATAGAGGACGTTGTGAAGAGTGATTGGATTCCTAGAGTCAGATGCCATCTCAAGCTGTCTATATTAACTAGCAAAGAGGAAACGCTAGCTCCAGCTCCCTTCCCTGAGGCTCTATCGTCGACGAGGCGTGTCGCTGCTTCAGTCTGGGCGCAGATGGAAGACTTGGTCAAGACAGCCACGACTCGTCCTCAGGTGAGAGGTTGTTCTCCGGATTCGAGGCTTTCGAAGTTTGTTTGCAGAATCTTAATTAGGGTCCACACCGGGAGAGGCGTCAACTAGTGCTAGCTTAGCTTTGGGTGTACCAACAAACACCATATTGAGTGGCTTGCATGAATAAGGCTTGCGTAGGATATGCTTGGGGCCTGGGCATAATATCACCAACAAAATCGATCTGTTGCCCCCTTCCCACATTCAATACCTCAGTCCCCATGCGCCCGAAATGCCCTTCAAGCCCTCAACTCTTCGAAAGCATCAACACGTATTCCCTCGTTGAGTGCCCAAATTGAATCATATCCTTATCCCTCAGCTCCAAGTACCGACTCGGCGGAATCTCCTCCTTATTCAACGCCGTCCCATTCGCCGAATCTAAATCGATCAAATATGGCCTAACTCTCCCAGTCTTATCCCCAAACTCATTCTTCTTCTCAATATACCTGAACTGAATCACCGCATGCTGTTTACTCACACTCGGATGTTCAGCCGGCAGATCCACAACCGCAACCTCCCTCCCCACCAACCAGCAACTCCTCAAACTAAGATCGATCGTCTCCAGTATTTCAGGACCTTTGAAAACGAATAATTTCCAGTCGTCTCTAGCAGGTGGTTTCCTCGCTTCTGCAGGCTCGTGATACTTGAGCGCAATGGCACTCCCATCAGCTTGTGTGACCGAGTTCGAAGCCGCAGCCAACAAACCCGTAGCCGCGAAGTTAGGCTTCTGCTTGTCCTTCTCCTCTGCGACCACCACGGCACCTGCACCTTCCGGTCCACCATTGGCCTGGAAAGACGAAGCTTGTGACGGCAATGGTCCTTTAGCTTTCCGACTAAGCTGTCCTCGTCCTTGTGTCGCCGAGCCTGAGCCTCCCCTTTCTCTATCCCTATCCTTGTCCTTGTCCCTGCCACTACTGCTTCGATACGGCGACCTCTCCCTCGTACTCCTGTGCTTGTCGTCGCGATCGCGATCCCGTCGTGACGATTCTTGTGCAGGACTCCTTGACCTTGATCGAGATCGTGTTCGGCGGCGCTTACTATCCCTTTCTCTCTCACCACCATGTCTCTCCCTCCCACCCTCTTCATTCCGTCTCCCAGCTTCTCCAACGACCTTCTCCCTCCTCTCCCGTCTACGTCGCCGACGTCGCTCCTCTTCCGAATCGTAGGACACCGAGCGGCTCTTCTCCCTCCTTTCCCTGTTCCACTCCTTGTCTCTCTCACTAGGCCTGTCCATCTTGCTGTCTGGAGCCTGTCCTCACGGTATCCAATCGTCTCGATTCGCTGCTTCGTCTTCAGGTAAGCTTAATGCGCCTCGTGAGGCTAGACTTGGCCGGCGGTTGCGGCTGCGTTTGCGTGTGCGATTACGTTTGCGGGCGCGCTTGGAGTGCGTAAGAGGCAAGGCAGAGTTGGTTTATGTGGCAGTTGCTGAGTTGTGAACAGGTTTTGGTAGAGACCTTATTATCTCCGAGGTGGATGTTGAAAGGCGACAGCGCCAATCAGAAATTTGGGCGTCTAAAATTTAACCTTAACTCCAGGGCTTGGCGCCGCTTACAGGGTCGCTAGACGCTGTCAACAATGCACTTCGAGGTGATTGGATCTTGTTGGCTTGACATCTCTACCTTTATGCGTTGGAATTGTTGGAAGATCATAATTGATATCCTATAGGTTCCATTCTGCCGCGCGCGTTTATATGTGATCTATATCCCACCTGGGCTAGGTAATTCTGGACGTCTTGCTGCGGCAAGGTCACGTGAATGTTTTGACTCCCGGGTTGGTCTTGATGCAGGTCTGAGGCTACCTGACGTTCTAGGACGACGGCACGATGATCTTCAAGCTACGAATTGAGTGATGGCCAATTCAACTGAAAAGAATTACTTGTGTAGACACATGCATCTAAGGACGCAAAGCAGCTTTCTACTGAGCCATGTTGCATGTCAGTAAAACACAGACTTCTAGTTCCCCCAAAGTAGGTGTGCAATCTACCATCGAAATGTGGAACCATGGAACCGGTTGACTATGCGTAAATCTCTAGTGTTCACACATGCAAGACTGTTCTCCCTGGCTTTTTTAAGGTAGTTTTATGTCGCTTGATCATCTGTTTGTTAAGGCCATTCTGGCACTCGCTTCCCGCTCACTGAACATAATCTTAACATCCTCTGAAGCCGAAAGATTTATCCAATACTTCTCAGACCATCGGTCAATCGTCACTTACAATCTGCCAGACCAAGCTTTATGCAGTTTACTTCTACGAATATAGTAGGCCATCGATCTTGGCTTGGCCTGTTGTCCTGCCTCTTTGCTTTAACGACTTTTTTCGATTGGCTGTGAGGAGGTCGAATTCTACACCAGGATGCGGCCTTCATCACAACCAGAACCTTTATTGAGACCTTTCCACCTTACACAAGGCTTCCTTCTCTGATCCATAGTTTAGGAATGTTTCGAATGTTAGCTTTCAGAGAAAGTTTATGTTGATATCTGATCAAGAAATCTTCATCATTACCCCTGTCAACAATGCCTCGGTTAGCGTCCTCAGCGCCTGTACCTGAATTTACAAGCATTCTCCCGTCACTCCCCGCCGCCTCTTCTCATCCAACACCAGTTTCCCTCTCGTCAGCAAATCTCCACATCCATCACCAACTGCGTATCACATCACATCAAAGCACGGCTGCGGCGTTGAGGCTTGCGGCGTAGACAGCAGTGATGTGACAATATCGCCAGGTTGCATGCAGGGGGGCCTGTTGGAACCGCTGGGCGGTTCCAGACGAAAATCTATGGCGTCTCACGCGCAACACACCCATTGACGCGACCGCCGTCCTATCCAATGCGCTTCGTCTTTTGTACTCAACATACTGCAAAGCACGCCCCGGTTGATTTCTCGATCGAATGGCATAGCCTCGAGTGAAACGTCCCGTTGGATTGGGACCGCACAAGTCACAGTGCAGGAAAATGCGGGGACCACCCAGACTGAGTGTGATCCGCTTGCACCTGCTCTCAACTTCTCTCATATATCTCGCCCCCATACCCAATTTTAGGATTTCTCTCTTCTTATTCTTGCTCTTCAACGTCTATGCTTCTTGTGCTGCTTGGTTCCTACGGCTAATCTGCATTTGAGGGTAACTTCAAATGTGATTAATTTTGCCCGATTCCGTTTCTTATTCACTCGCTTGTGCAACAACAAATTCATGAGCTCGGATCCTGGATAGGAAAGAAGACGTCGGCGTCTTGGAAATTCCATGCCCCATGAATCTACAATCATCTGGAGTCAGAATAGCAATGCCGCATGTTGTGTCACAATGGCAATCCGACCATTTTCCAGGACGAGAGATGGAGTACAGACGTTCGACAAAGTTAGAAAAGGCAACCTCGACGGAGTTCCTGAGGCCAGTACAGATATCCATTCGTCGGTCCAGGCGAGCAGGAGGAGTTAGACCAACTCCGAGTCTAAAGCTACTTGCGGCTCGTGATGATCATTGGCAGTATGCTTCTGGGACAGGCGACTGGGAGCAGACAGCATGGGAGCAATCTGGTGGAGGTCGAACTCCCTCGTCGTCTGTCGAGTCAGTATTTGAAATGTACACTTCTGGACCCTACGATTCACCCAATTCCTCGGCCAATTCTTCCTTCATTGCAGAGTTGGAGGATACTGCTTTGGTCACGCACCCGTCCAGGAGATCAGCACCACCAAGTTCCAATAAGATGGTCTATATTTCACCATCAAGCATGGAATTCCAGACATCTGATCTGAGTGTAAGAAAACCATTTTCCAATCGCTTGCACCGCTAACAGATTCAAAGGCACGAGCTGTCATCAAAGTCGTCGATGAAACAATCGCTGCAATCGAAGATAGCAATCGCAAACTCCTTTCCAGAGCAGTGGCAGCCGAAGAAGCTGCCAAAGCATTAATGGAGGAGAACTCAGAACTTCAGCTCAAAATCGAGCGCTGTACCAGAAGAGCACGACCAAGAACTGCTCCATCATCACCAACTTTACGAACCCGACAGAAACGCAAGCAAGATCCCAACGATGCGACCCCTCTTTCCGTGTTCAACGCCACAATAGACGAGCTTACCGTCACCCCTAGACCAGTTAAGAACCGCTCTCAAAGTGCACCGGATCGACCTCCCCCTCCGTATCCAAATATGCAACCTTCCTTGTGGCCCAAGACGCCACTATCCGCACCAGTTCAGACAGAATTGATGCCAGAATTGATTCCCAGTCCATTCAACAATACTTCCAACCACCATAGTTTTCCAGTCCAACGACGAGAGCAACAGCCATCGTCATACTACCGCCGTCCACCATCTTTGCCAGTTACTCCACGCCCTCCTCAACTCCAAACCCAAGCCCAGGTTGAAGTACAATCTCAAGCGCAGTCCCAGCTTCTCTCCCCTTTCCGCTCCCCAGGTCTCCAAGTCCCACCCCGGCCACCACCTCTCCTTATCAACCGAGAAATTCCTCGCTACAACACGTACCACAGTCTCACACCGGCGGCTTCAACTCCGCACCTCCGTCAACCTAGTCTTGACACACAGTTCAAGAACAAACCTTTGCCACCATTGGGACCTATGTCTCCGAGTGTACTTAGTGGATTAGTGGAGATTGGTACGACGAATGGTGTTGATGAGTGGGGACGAGAAGTTAAGAGTGATGGTGGCGGGAGACGGAGGAGGGGATTGAGCGATTTATTCAAGAAGGCAAAGGAGAGTCCGATCTGGAAATGAGTTGGCCGTGAAAATATGCCACAGTAACAGGCATCAAAGTGTGTTCGAGTTACTTTTGTGCATTGCATTGGCTGGAAATCCTGACTTGGAGTTGTGGTCAGCTTTTGTGGGGCGCGGGGCGATGGTGTTGACGATGCCTTCTTGCCTTTGTTTACTTCATGCTCGGCTTACAATGTCTAGAAATGAATCAACCAAATAATGAATATCCTTGCTGCGTCCTCAAATTTGGAGACAATTTTTGAGTCAAATGTACCTAAATTCGCAAGAGATTTCATATTCATTCTCCAATCCGGTTTTGAGGTCCGTTAAGGACTTGCATCAATCATTCTCTTATTTCCTTCCACTATCGCGATCTGCGACTCCATTGTTGGGAGCTGAGACTATTTTCCAAAACTTTAGAAGCCTGCATTCGTCAGTGCTGGAAAAGAGAGTTCCTCTCCGTGCGCCATGAACGATCCACGCTCCATCTCAACAACCCACAACATTCCTGTTCAGAATTTGGCTTTCACACCTCATTATTAAGCGTCGCAACACAACCTCATCACGTCTTGTACTATCCACGCCCCGCCATGGCCGTCCCAAACGAAACCGAGATCCAAACCGCACCGACTCCCTCTACACCACACTCTACGGCCCCAACCACGACCCAGATTCTGAAGAATACAAAGCCGCTGTCGAGACCATGAAAGAAGCCGACGAGAAATATCCACCTGAGACGTACACGGCGTTGGAGATAAAGGTTGAACTCTCCAACTTCATTCACTACTCACTACGTAAATTTTGCGCTCAGGATTGTGTTTGGTTGCATGTCTAAGTGAATGCGACGCTAATATTTGATGGTGTTGGAGTAGGAGTATACGCTAAAGATGGATCTCGATCGCATTCGGTACTTGTACGATGGGTTACCCGCGTACGATCAGGCAAGGTTTAGATTGCTATTGTATCATTTCTGGAAGCCGGTGGAGGTGAATGGGGAAACTCAGGCGAACCTGGTAAGCTTTACATTCCTCGTTATATTCCATTACTTCCAAAGCTAGACAAACTTGGAGCTGAGTGGTTACATTAGTAGGCGGGACTAGCTTGCTGATATCAATACAGGGGATCAAGCTCGAAGCTCTCCGTGAAGAAAAACAAAAGAACTTGACAAAGTTTCAAAACGAAAGAAAGCTATAGATGAGCTGGCAGATCGGCTCAAAAAATTCTCTCACAGAAGACGAAATTTCCTTCCACCTCCTCCATCAACTCCCCTCCCGCATCGACAAATACACCAACATTCAAATCTGCGGCACAAACTTCGGTTACAGAACACCCAATTAGAACAATAGTCAAAGAAACTCGGCTGAAGAATCGCGTACGTTTCTCTGCCCATGTCATACGAGGTAAGGTGACACGCATTGCTGACAGCATGGCTACATGCTGATCAAGGCCGCCCTAGACCGCGGACCCAGCTACGCTGAAATTCAGAGCTACAAACGCCGGGAAGCAGATAGGGCGAGGGACGTGTAACAAGAACATGTTGCTAGTTATGCTGTAATATGGTAAAAGTCATCGATTTAATATAATTGGGAATATGCTGGGCGAACAAGATTGCGGGATACGACATTGTGGAGTTGAGTGGCCGGGAGGATTGCACCAAGCAGCACTGAAGTTTGGATCTCGTGGGTGTGGAGATAGCAAATTATTAGCAAGACAGGGAGAAATAACAGATTCATGTTCTCGTGGGACGGGATTTGCTGCGCTGTTTATAGATTTGGCCTCGAGCGTGTGCACGTATACATGTTTAGAAGGACTATGTCTCGTTAAACTGCTTGAATATAAACATGATGAGATCATGTGATACTCGTTCAGAGAGGATCGAGGAAATTGAAAAGCCGGAACATTGTGAAGAGCTTGTGAATATGGATGTTGATATTCTAGTTGAAGTTGCAAGAGAAGGTACGAGGCGTCGGGGTGAGGAGCTACCAGGAAGACGACTCCAACTAGGCCTAGACTGAGGGTTCCTCCACGGGAATGGATTAACAGCTTTGGAGATTCTAGATGCTAGACACGGTGACGTGTTTACTGAAACAGAAATCGAAATCTTTCCTTGCCATGGCTTCATCTTAACATCATTCACTGGGACGAATACTTGCCTGATTCTTATCTTGCTGTGAAACGAGACCGATATAATCTTCCTTTTATCTCTTTCTGCTCCTATTTATCTACGGAAAGAGACTCAAACATCAGAGCTCCTTGACAAAAGGGCGTCAAATTAGTCGGCATGAGTTCCATCGGCCCCATCAAACTTGAGCTCAAGGATTTGGGTCCTAAGTGAGTCTTATCTTCCCAGCAGACGTATGGTCCTCAAATGGTCACAAGACGATGTGATAGGGACAGCGAGGATGAACAAGCAGAGAGTGAAGAGCGAATCCAGTGGAACCAATCTGACACAAACCTGCAACTGGCTATCATGTTCGATGAAGTGGAGGCGGCGGTAGGCAGTCATTCCTTCCTCATAATTACCTTCTCGCTGACTTTCAACTGTAATTGATCGACTACAAAGCTTCAAAGAGCGATAAACTGCCCGCGTGGCAAGAATTAAGATGGATCTACAACGTGGGCTTCAAGATCATCGGCCTCTCACTTTACCTCCCGGTCCAGCATGACCTGGTCGACTAGCTCAGAAACCCTGGCTTTCAATGGACGATGAATGATGATTGGGTGAGATTTATTCATATTTAATCTCACCTCTGGGCGTTTGATTGATAAGGAGAATAGTATGCTAATATATTTGCATCTGACAGGACACTCTCATTGACTTGCTGATACAACGTAATGATGGGATAAATCCTGGTACTCGGCATTGAAGCGTGGCTTGCAGGGAACTATTACTAGGGACGACGACTGAATCTGAGATGAACCAACATGGAACACATATGTGGAAATCTCATTCACCGTCTGATTAGCACATTGAAATGTGATCTGCCCTCTGATAAGCCCGTGCGTAGGAGTTGACTTCGTTCATTGCTGCAGAAAGGCTACTGCAAGCTTAATGTCTCAGTCCTTCACCCGTTGGAAGAAAATCCTACCTTCGCGAAATTCAGTGTCACTTCATTCAATCAATGAGAACGCCGTTTGACAACTAGTAGATCAAAAAATAATTCTTCTTGGCGTCCCGCTGCAACCGCGTTCATCAGTCGAACCTCAAGAAGTCTCCTTCGCGACATCGAAAAGAAAGCCCAGGGCTTCAGAATCAAGTAATATCATCGTGTCTCTCCCAAGACTTCCAAAGATGAGCGAACGGAACGGCGCGGCCACGTTCCTCGAAAGAGTCGTGGCTCGATTCCTATCTCTCGTTGTCGCAGTCGGAGTCATTATGCCCCGCATACCTGCGCAAATCCGTTCGTCGAACACAAAATCCGATGTTGAAAAGGATGTCTTGTTAGATCTGAGAAACAAGCGCGAAGGCCTTCGTGATCGCGTTGCGCTTGCGCAGGCAAGAGAGATTGTTAAAGACTTGTATAAGCAAGGAGAGGAACTTCGGAAGAAGATGAAGGATATGCTTGTGGACATCAAGGTGAGTTCATATTCTGTGACAAATCTGAGGACATGATGCTGATGGGGTTTTAGGTCAAAGGCTTGCAGGCAGCAAAGGTAGATTGCGAACGAGTAATGAGGGGCGGTGATTACCCCGCGGAAACGGTCGATAACCTCCGGATGAAGAGACAGATGGTGCTCAATTTAAGTGCCATGGGTTACGAATGCAAGATTACTGATACCTGGGTGTGTTTCAACAGATTAGAATTCATGATCTGCAAATAACTAACCTTCTGTTCCAGGAAGTGCTTTTCAAGCACCAAATCACCGTCGCCAAGAGATTGATCGCGAGGGCAGTGGCGGAACCACGAGGTTGAGGCTGCCTCTGGATTAGAGCGGCTAATAAATAATGATGACCCCGGCCCAATTCGTTTGATTTACTGTGGGAAGAGAGAGAAGTTCTGCTTGTGTATCATCGGCCCCCTTCTTAGGCTTGTCTCCACGCCTCACAAATGCATCGCAGTTCGTGCTTGTAATTTTGGTTCTGTTTGACGCGATTCTGCCTGCAAGACTTAATTGCTTTACATGAGTATTCCTCACATGTCCTTGTTCACTTGGGTCCAGGTAAGAGCGACTTGACGAGAAATTTTCATTGGTACAGATTTTCGCTTAGCGACGAGTCGACAACAAATTCCCTGGCAGACTTCCCTTTCACCGTTTGCTGTGCTTTGCTCTAACAGTGGTATCCAAATTCGCCAGCATATTGAAGAAGTTTAACGATCGACTTAATCGGAAATATAGCATATTTTCTTTTCGGTCTTTTGATATGTCGAATTCTCTTGTAGGGGGGTTGGAGGTGGGGCGACGATCAGAATGATAGTACTTGTCGATGGTGGCATTGAACTCCGATGTTGTAGGCGGCAGCCATACATTTCGGTGTGGAAATGAATGCTAAGCTTGATGGTCGAGATTCGTTGTCGATGATAGCAATTGAGGAACCGAAATGCACCGTTCGCAGAGTAATCTATCTGAGGTCATTGCGTCACAGCAGAGGGTCAGTCTGGGTATTTGACTCTGCCCTGCAGCCCATGCGTGTTCTGTAGATTGGTTTGCAACTAATCGTAGAGGCGTCCAGCCATTTCAAAACGTCATCAGCTGCGGAATATGTCTCAGTTCTAAAGGCTACAACCGACGCAACTTGCCAAGCCACCCACAACGCAAGGGAAAGTTCTGTTCGAAGGGCATCAGGAATACTCGTTTTTGGTACAGAAGAAATCGATCTCAATGGTAATGCTTGGAACGACGTCAGATCCCGCATCATTACCTTGCAAATTCTTGCCAGGTCATTCGTGGCACTCTCGCGAGTAAGTCAACAGACCATCGGCGTATCAATTTTCCGCCCCGCATGTGGGGGAGGGGAGGGCTGGAGGCGGCAGGTGCACGGGGCTTGTAAACCTTATTTCAACCCAAAAGCATGATCTGCTCTTCAATCAACTTCTCCAAGTTAACGCGCTGTGGCTATCGATTCGCCGGTGAGCTTCATATGTGACTGATACCATAGAGTCTCATATGTTTTCAGCTCAACATCTCCAAGGTGGCTCTCCAGGCATGATATCAAAGAAACGATGGGTAGGTGAGGTTTGCGGTGGAGCATCCCCGCGTTTCCCGCATTTGTATCATCTTTGACTGACTTTAACCTTCCGAAGAACACATCTGCGAGTTCTGCAAGCGAAAGTTCACCCGAAGGTTTGATTCCGACATTTCTCTGGAAAAGCGTGGAGGCTAAAGACATCGGTTGCTGATATAGTGATGTACGACGCCTGCATTACAAGAAATGTAGGATCCGAGTTTCGACAGGGGCCCAGATCCCAAAACCAGCCAGAAGGGGCCGGAAAACGAGATCTTGCGATTCTTGCGCTCTAAGCAAGAGAGGGTGTGATCAGAGACAGCCTTGCTCTGATTGTATTAGTAGGGGTTCAAGATGTACCTACACTCGAGCTCCTGCGGGAAGCTCGGAGATTTCAGGGACATCAGCGGAGTCTACTGGGCTCGATATCGGAAGCAGCGACATTATCTCCGACGATGTCCCGGATTTCTCAATCGCTGACCCAAATTCTGTTCCAGAGTTCATACCAGATGCAAATGAACCCAATAGCTCACAGTGGCTCACTCATTCGCAAGCTTCCACCACCAGGAGCACCTCGACTCTAGCATTTCTTCGCAACTTCACTTCTTCGAAAGGAATAGCCACGGGCTTCCAGTATGCTTCATCCAATAGTGCCTGGCCAGAACTTTTAGCCGCGAATTTCATGATTGAGATGCCTTCAGATGCGCTATCAATGCTTCCAGATACATCCCTCGACACAATTGGGGTGCCAAGCGTGCAGCAAATAGCCGACTTCTCATCAAATACCTCTTCATGGATGAATTTCGACGGCATGGGATCAGGTTCTCGCAACGACTTTTGGAATTACAACACTCTTGCTGTTGCTAAACCTCTGGGGACATTTGAAGAACTGACACCCATCGACATGGTCGATTGGATTATAGATCCGCTCTTCCCCAAATCAAGAGAGATTCTTATGAGATTTCGAAAAATCGGTCTACCAGGACAACTTGCTGAGATGACATCACGATCTCCTGCAGTATCGATCCAGAGCAGGCAGTGCTTACAATTCTTCAGTCCTCCAAACATCAAGCGACTTGTCGATTTATTCTGGAAATTTTGGTATCCACATTGCCCAATCATCCATTTCGCGACATTTAATTTGGTCACTGCACCTGCCCCGCTTGTCATCGCGATGGTCCTTCTTGGGGCGGTGGCTTCCCCTGCTAGTAATGATAAAGATCTTGCTAGAAGGTACTTTGATCTGGCCGAACTCATCGCCTTTGAAGATTTTGAGCATAGTCAAAGTATCAACTTGAGTGTGTCGGTCGAGGGGACTCAAAGACCGACAGGCATGCAAGCAATATTCCTCATTTGTTGTCTTCAGAATTGGGAAGGTGACAGCGAGGCAAGTGCGAGAGCACGACGCGACAGATTCAGTACCATGGTCAACGTGAGTCGAAGTATCGCCAATGGATGACAGCTGCTCACATAAAATAGAACCTTAAGAGTTCCGGACTTGGCCAAATCAAACATACCCCAGAAGAGCTCAGCAGCGACTTCGTCTGGAAGCGATATATCGCAAAAGAAGAGTCGATTCGGTAAGTAACCCAATGATAGCCCCTTTCTTGCTAACCTCTTGCAAGTATCTCTACGTTCATATACCTGGTCAATACATCATTTGTTTTCTTCAACAACACGCCGTCCAGACTGGCCCTTGAAGAGCTCCATTGTGGATTTTTAAGTCCCCAAGAATGCTTCCGAGCTGATTCGGCACGATCGTGTTATCAGAATCTGCAAGCTCTATGCTCACCAGGAAGTCTACGAGCAACTTTGCCGGTCTGGAGGGCTGTCGAACTTGTGCGCACCAACACACTGACCGATGAGGGGTATTCGACCTTCTTGAATTTGGATACCGTGAATCTGTTCACTATCATAAGTGGTAATTCCTTCATGGTTGAATCTATACTTCTACAACTGACGGGAAAATTTAGGCCTAGTCTTGTGGATATTTCAGCAGCCCAGTTCATTGTTCAACATTCCATCATTTGAAGAACAGACCAGAAACATGTTACATACTTGGTCTTTATTCTGGACGACCCGCTCCGACAAACATCGCAGTTCTGCTGACGTAAACAACTACGGATCGATGGACAGACATGGCTTCTATGAGTATGCCGACGAATACCGGCAGTATGCTCTGGGCCTGCTACGACTTCGGCAGACAAGTCAGCATCACCTAGAAACCAGGTCGACAAACTCAACGATACTGCCACTACAGAAAAGTGACGAGACGAGCATGGAGCAAGTATCTGAATTGTTGACCTTGTTGCAGACGTTGGACATTCAGTAGCCTCACTCGGACTTTCTTCTTATAGTGAGAAGCTGAGAGACAGCCTTCAAACAATAAATAAATCTGGCTTAAGATGACAAAGTTTGCTGAGACACGGCAATTTGCTTCTAGTGTCTGACTAGAGGCGGGAAATACACACTTCTATGCAGGTCAGACTTCCAGTGGCTGTCCTCCACATTTTAGCTTTCCCGGAGGTGGGCTTTTCCCACCACCCCACAGTGCCAAATGCGGGGATCGACTGTCAAACCTTATTTCCATGGGGATTCGTGGGGCCACACTCTGGAATGGAATAGAATTAAACTTGAAAGCTCAAAATGAACAACATGGTCAACCATGGGCTGGCTTTGGGGGTGTGGTACGTGTGGTACGAGGTGGTGTTGCGTCTCAGCCTGTCAAATTGAGAACGTCTCGCAGCAAGGAACATAAGAACAGCACCCACCCTTTCGAGACTCTGCTGGATTCTCCTAGTTTTCACCATCGTCAACATCGTCAATTCCCTCTACAATCAATCGGAATCTCAATAAAATCTACTCATCATGGCAACTCAAACAAAAACTGCACCAGTTTCGGCGGCCGAGAAGCTTCTTGCGCCAGACGTCCCTCCAGCCCCATCTGTCCCTGTATCGCAGCCATACCTGCATGGCCTCACCGCCTCATGGCCCATCGCTCAGGACCTCACTGGTTCCAATAGTCCTTGCCGACTCGAGGGAGAAATAGCTGACCTGGTAATTCATGGGATTGTCCCCTCAGCCATAGCCGGCACGTTCTACCGAGTGATGTGCGACCCGTTCATACCGCCGCATCCGCAAAACGTCCCGCTTGACGGTGATGGCCACATATCTGCCTTTCGGTTCCACAACGGCCGTGTGGACATGAAACTTCGCTATGTTGAGACTGAGCGGTATATTCTCGAGCGTCGAGCCAACAAGGCTCTTTTTGGGCTGTACCGCAACCCGTTCACACATCACCCCTGCGTACGAGCAGCCATAGATTCAACAGCAAACACGAACCTAGTCTTCTGGGCAGACAAGCTTCTTGCATTGAAGGAAGGAGGCCTGCCATATGCAGTCGATCCACATACTCTTGATACCCAAGGCTACGATCCATTCGGATCACAGGTCAAAAGCAAGACGTTTACTGCCCATCCCAAGGTCGATCCATTCACCGACGAACTTGTTGTGTTCGGCTATGAGGCTACAGGACTAGCGACGCAGGATATTGCTACGTATACGCTTGACAAACAAGGTCGCAAGATTGAAGAGCTCTGGGTCAAGTCGCCCTGGTGTGCACCCATACATGACTGTGTGATCACTGAGAATTGGCTTGTGATGGTTGCTTGGCCGTTCGAGAGCAATATAGAGCGACTTCGAGCCAAGAAGCAGCATTGGGCATGGAACTACGACTTGAACGCGATATTCATCGTTGTACCGAGGAGACAGAGCACCATCCTCCCCAAGGGATGGAAGAAAGGCGAGTCGAGATACTATGAATGGAAGAATTGTATGAATATCCACTGCGGCGGCGCGTGGGAAGGCCAACACGGGAAGATATATCTCGAAACGACACGCGTGCATGATAACGCTTTTCCCTTCTTCCCTCCTGACGATGGACGCATGCCGTCACCGGAAACAAAAGCAGACTTTGTGCGTTGGCAATTGGATTTGACCTCACCGAATGGTAGTTCTATTCCCGATCCTGAAGTGGTACTCGACATGCCATGCGAGTTCCCACGTATCGACGAGCGCTTCATGACGAAGAAACACAATATTGTATTCCTCGACGTGTTTCTGCCTGAGCGGTCGGATAGCGGCAAGAATATCTTCCAGGGCTTGAATGCATTGGCTATGCATGATCATCGGACGGGAAAGACGCGCTTCTTCTACGCAGGTGATGATAGTCTAGTGCAAGAACCGATATTCATCCCTAGGACAAAGGATGCGGAGGAAGGCGATGGGTGGATCATCGCCATGGTTGAACGGAAGCTGGAGAACAGATGTGATTTAGTTGTGATCGATACACAGGAGTTTGAGAAGCCAGTTGCGGTAGTGAGCTTGCCATTTCATCTGAGGACGCAAATCCACGGGAATTGGATTGATGCGGAAGATTTGGAGAAGTTGGAAGGGCAAGATGATTTTGTCAGGAGGTATGCAGAGGTAAGAATTAGTGGGAGGGGTGCGTTGGAACCGCTTTGAGTCTGAATTGGGGAAAGTGAAGTTGCGATCACTTTACTCTGTTTTATACGAGCTGTCAATTTGCGTTTCACCTCGCACCCAATTTTCTTTCTTTATCTTTCAAATCATCAATAATGTGGCTTGTTTCATAATATGTGCTTTCATTCTTGCTGTCGCAAGCTCGCCAGCCCCTAAGTGCTTTCTTCCGGCCAATACAGCTTCATCGGATTATCGACCAACAACTTCTGTCTCAGTTCAGGCGTCGTAGCGATCCACGGTATGAAATCCACCAACAGCCCATCATCTGGCATATGACTCTTCAGATTAGGATGTGGGAAATCCGTTCCCCAAAGCACCCGATCTGGAAATTCTTCCACCAGAGCTCGAGCAAACAGCACAACGTCTCGATAAGCCTCTCTCTCACCACCCAAAGCTGGAGGTCCATTGACAGTGAGTCGTTCTGGGCAACTGACCTTCGTCCAGACGTTGGGATGTTCGCGGAGGAAGCGCCGGAAAAATGTGAATTCAGGACCGTTAATAGGCTTGGAGACGTCTGGTCGTCCCATGTGGTCTACTACGACGATCGTGGGGAGTGCCGTGAAGAAGTCCCATAGTTCTGGTAAGTCTTGTGCTTCAAAATAAATGACGATATGCCACTGGAGAAATCAGCACATGATCTTTCGTGTAATCATTCATAAAGCGAGGCTGCAGTCATCGTAGAGTCCGCAGAAGTGCTGACTTACACCGAGTTTCGAAATCCTCGCAGCAATCTCCATCAACTCATCCTTGGGCGTAAAATCCACCAACCTCTTCACAAAATTAAACCTCACAGCCCTCACCCCCGCCTCATGTAACGCCTTTAGCTCCCCATCCGTCACCGTCCTCCTTACAGTAGCAACACCCCTCGCCTTCCCGCCACTAGCCACACAAGCGTCAACAAGGGCACTGTTGTCAGCGCCGTGACACGTCGCTTGCACGATCACGTTGCGAGAAAATCCTAGGTGGTCGCGCAGAGCGAAGAGCCGAGCTCTTGAGGCATCGCATGGCGTGTATTTACGCTCTGAGGCGTAGGGGAATTCCGAGCCGGGCCCGAAAACGTGACAGTGGGCGTCGACGGCTCCTGAGGGTGGTTGGAAGGCGGGCTTGGTTGGGTTGGAGTACCAGTCGAGCCAGGTTGGAGATTTGGTGAAGTCGCCAGATGTGGGTTTGGAGTTCGACATTTTTGACAACAGTTTGAAACAAGTCGAGGTATCTGGAGAGAAACTATCGTCAACGAAACTTGAACGGTCTCAGAAGCAGCTTTGATTCGGCGTATGATATAATGGAATGTTGATAAATCCCATTCTAGGACATCACATTTAAGCTCGGACGGCAAGTTCCCCGCACTCATTGGCTTGGAAAGCCTAAACCGACTGAAGAAAATAGTGGGCCGAACGCTGGAGCGGGCACTTTAACCCCGTTGCATACGCTGTCAAGAATCTCGGAGAGTAAGTCTCCGAATGCGTCCAGAGAATGGTAAGTACCCATGAACACCCTTCAAGCATCGGAAAATAACTGTTACAGAGTGCTTGACTAGATTATAGAATCTCTCTACACAAGCGTTCGAGTGGGTCGAAATCAATTATCACAGATATCAGGGGCTCAAGATTCGAGGGCAGCACCTTTGGCCTCGAGTTGTAAATTGATATCATGGACCTGGAGCTTACTGATACCACGACTACCAATACATGTCCTTGACATTGTATCCTGGTCCCAGAGGTATTTGAAGGGAATGTAGAGACTATTTGATCACAATATATGAGGACCGATATAAGTGGTGGTGTTTTGATGCTAGCACGAAATTGCTTCTCAAGTCACAGTCGAACGTTGCTTAAGTACCATGGAGTTATGGATTGAAAAGCAACATGGAGAATTGAACTCGAGTAAATCCCTCTTCTCAATCCTTTTTATATCTATTTATTTCTCTTAATGCTTGTGCAGCTCTGAACCCGCTGGCAACCTATCTCCAACTCCGTATATCAAGCTGCAGCAAAAATGAGAGGATAGACAGTTTAAGGGACTTTCTAGATGGGCGCCTAGAGGTTTATCAGTGGAACAGAAGCTCAGATAATATATCTGAACCCGTTCAGCACCGCTCGCTGAGAATCATCATCCAGAGCAGCCATAGCCTGGGCATCATTCGGATCAACTTCACTCGCCAACTGATCAAAACGCTTGTTTGCCTTCTTCAGGGTCAATCTTATAGTCAAGATACAAACCAAGCCCAAGAACATAAAGGCAAGCTCACAACCCCAGGACTCGCGGAAAGCCGGGGAGTAGATGTCCAGCCAGAAGTACCCACCGAACAGCGCTGCGCAATTTGAGATCGTGTTTGCAATTCCAATTGCGGCAGCTCGCTTGACTGGTGGGCGAATGATTGTGGATGAGAGCCAGGTATAAGTTGTGGAGTAGACACCGAATGAGCCCGAGGCTACGAGGAATGTAAATGCGTAGCGAGGATACTGGTTCTTTGTAGGCACAGCGATCAGGAGGACTGCGCCGATAATGCCGACGACCATGGAGGTGGCGGCATGTGGTGATCGCATTTGCATTTTGTCGGCGCTCAGGGCGAGGCCAAGTGACCAGATGAAGGCGAGGATGTAGGGTGGAGAGGTCAGAAGGAGTGTGATCGTGTTGCTTTTGAATCCAAGCTCCTTGATCAACGTGGGGAAGAAATGCGAGTCTGCCAAAGATCAGCATTGTTTCAAAGTATGAGGAAAACGGTCGAAGCACATACACGAGATAGCGGCGGAAGCGGACATCTGAAGACAGGCGAACATCCAAGTTCGCGGGTCTTTCATTGCCCATTTGATTCCTTTGAGCATGGAAACCTTTTCTTCGTCAAGAACGTCCAGACTTCCCGCATCTTGAGCCAGGCGACCTTGGGCGACAATGGTTTCTTCCGGAGTAAGCCATTTCGTAGTTGCTGGATAGTCTGGTAGGAACACCAGTGCTACGAGGGCAATGGCAATGGTTGCAAGTCCTTCGAGGATGAACAGCCAGCTCCAGGCTGCTAGGTTTCCAACTCCGTTCATGCCTGAAAGTATTCCAGCTGAGATCAAACCAGCGAAGGCATTAGAGAGCAAAAGTCCGGAGATGAGAAAGGCCATCCGAATACCAAGCTCTTTCTTTGTGTACCAGCAGGAAAGGAAGTAGACGGCACCAGGATAGAAAGGAGCTTCGATAAGACCCAGCATGAACCGAGCAACCAGGAGACCCGCGGGACTTGAAGCTGCAGCTGTAGAGCCACTGACTATCGCCCAGGCAATCATACAGGTTGGCTGGTTGTGATCAGTCAATATGCCAGAAATGTGGATGAAAGCACTGTACTCACCAGGTAGATAGAAGGCCGCAGCTTAGCCATCAAGACCGTGGATGGAAGTTGCATGATAACATATCCGACCGAGAAGATAGCAATCGCAGTGTTGTACACCGCACCACTGACATGTGTGTCTTCCTGTAGACCGTACAGACGAGCTTGAGTGATCTGATCTCTGGCGTTAGTCCGATGGTACAAATCTACATGATATCTTCAACTTACACTGTTCCTATCGAGGTAGCTGAAAATGTAGATAATGACTACCAGAGGCATGATGTGGATATCGATGCGACGGAGAAGTCTTTTCTCAATGGCTTTTTGGTGCTCTTGGCTGTAGGAGTGGAAAGTCGTCATAACATGGCCCATTCCAGGACCTCCTTTCGTCTCGACATTCTCTACGCATGTTTCCTCGCACTTCATGTCTTTTACAGACTCGTTGGCAGCGGGAATTGTACCAGTATGTTGTGGTTCGGTGGCTGCCATCTTGGCAATTTTGTTGCTCTTGACTGAGAATTGATTTCTGGTACGTTGATTATCAACAGGTATGTAAGAAGATGGGGAGGATGAATAGAATGAATGATTGCATATACTGGAGATGATTAGTATACTATATAGTTGATGCGAAAGTGTTGTATCTCCTCCCCACGGGGTAATTCAGGCCTATGTCAGACCCCCGGCTCGACTCCGCAACTTCCATCTAGCGATCTAGGTGCCAGGATTTTGGCCTCTTCCCCGCATGACGCTAGGTCTGAGAGCCTATGGGGCCCTGTGGAATTGAAATTGCGGCGCCCAAGCAGACACCCGAACATGACTCGGTTCGATCGGAATGGTAGTGTCCGAATACGAATATGCGAAGTGAGCTTGATATTGACATGGTATTCGTATGCCGGACGAGAATTGTCCACGATCTCAAGCCACGCATACCATAAACATATCCTCTAATCATGCACAGCGGTGATTTTGAGGCGTTCCTAAAGGTTCAGCTCCTGGAAAGCCGGATGGTCGGATGCTTGTGAATCTGTTAACCTGTGATGGAAACGACATGCGAGAATGAACAATTTGGGAGGTCTTGATGTCTATTGTACCTTCGAGATTTCTTCAATTGGCATATATCGAGCGAAATTTTTTAACAAGTTGACTCTCTATCATATGATACATTTCAAATATATCTACCTTCTGGGTCCAATTTATCGAACATAGCAATACTCTGTTCATACATAGAAAAGACAATTCCGCCGCTGAAGATCAATCTCGCGAGTCTCGGTACCGCTCCGCTCCAAAGTTTGAAAACCCCTTCTTCTCTCACCAACTTTGCTGCACAATGTGTACTGTTCCTATATAGAGTTCTGGCTCCGATACTCTGCATGCGTGTCTTGACTGTGTCCACTGGTTGAGTGACATATACCGTGACGACTCCTGCAGCACCTCCAATCCCAAATGTTGCAACGCTACCAAGTTTCTCTCCTTCCTTTTTGTAACTTAACGCCATTTGTTTGAAGAGGCCATACGAACCAAATCGTGTAGCACTGTTGAGGGACTGCTTTGCGGTAGTTGGAACAAGTCCTTGATAGAATCCGCGGATACCACGTTCGCGGGCAATAACAGGAACGGCTTGCAAGAAACCGCGAAGGCGAGGCTTTGCCGACTTTTGATCTTCTATGCTAGAGTTATTTTAGCAAATGATGAAGACGAATGGTATACAGGTGTTTACAGTGTCGTTTTTATGCTCTCGAATGGAGTGACTGCTAATACAGACTCAAATACTCCAGCTCCCAGACCAGCCACAACAGTTCGAGGAGCTGAAAGCTTGCCATCTGCATCTTGGAGTATTGCCTTGATCTGATCAAACACAACGAATCCTGAAGACTCTCATGTTAGCAGGTATATAAAAAGGTACCGGAGTCAGTACGTGAAAATACTTACTGACACCTGCTTTGATGGAATTCCCAATGATGAGAGTCGTGCACCCAGCATACCATGCTGATCCAAACTTTGGCCATGGTAGCTTCTGTCCTTGCACAAGGCGTTGATTGAGCTGCGACCGAGTCTTTGCAACTATCTAGTGTGAGCAACTTGGCAGTAGTGTCAACCCGTAGGATAGCTGGGGTACACAACAAAATATGCTCCCTTATTGATAGAAGAGTCTTACTTACACTCGGCTGGATATGTGATTGCTAGAAGTTATAGGAGTTAGTATCGAGGCGTTGATTTATGTGTTCGGCGAACTTATTTCGTACCGATCTCGACAGCACCAGCTGTTGAACCCGCAAGTACAGATCGAAGAGGGCTGATACGTTCCCTTTTCCTTTCGACTGACTTTGCAGAAGGTAATACCGCCGCGTCGATGGTCTGAGTGGACATGATGATGTTGTTGTTTACTTCAACAGCGTTCTGGTAGGAGCATGCTCTGTTGACTTCAATTTCTTGTGAAGTTCTTTGAAGTTATTGAAGCTTCGGAGATAAAGAGGAGTAGCAAATAGGAGCTGAGGAACAAAATAATCGAAATGCATTGAGTCACGACAGTGAAGCACCTTCTCGCTTCATTTTGATGTGTTCATGGTCAAAGATTCAAGGACGAGGCTTGGCTTCGGCCTTCGCCCTCCATGGCTTTCTCTAGTCTCCGTGGCTAATCCTTTCTATGGCTGTTTTGATTCACGCGAGGGGTATTGCAAACGAAGTCAAACAGCGACCAGTCCGCCAAAAATCTGCTCGAGTAACTTGAAACATTGGAATTTGCTTCCTTCGTCATATGCGCGGAGGTTGGACCCAGCAGTGCTGGATGCGAATTCCAAGACTTGCATGCTGATTGAAGGGTGCATGGCATTCCATCGGACTGAAAGTCTCCGACATCCCACCTACGAAGACACAAGACTATATCGCAAAGCAATCGGGTCAGAGTTGTCCGATCGTTGGTAAATCATGCGCCTGTCGCCAATAAGTTTATGGTCCGCTAAAATTTTATTTTTGAGGCGTCTTGTGGCTTGCGGGGGCGGGGTAATATTCCCGGAGCAAAGACAGCAGAAGCACTACCGTCGCCAATCGAGTCATGACTCGAAGCATTAAGCCACCTCGATGAGAGGAAGGCTCTAGCGATATCAGCACGGAACAGCAGAATGTCGCTGTCCTTGATAGAACCTACTTTGATAAAACTTTCGTTGTTCGAGATCTCGCTTAACTTTATGAGTGGTGCCTTTTCATTTCATCACGCCGAAATATTTCACAGACTTCTCGCTCTGGCTGCCAACATAAAACTCATACCTCGATTGTAAAGTAAGCTTTCTCTTACTCTCAAATTCTCAGGTTGGCCAAGTTCATTTCAGAATTCTGGGCATGTTCATGACAATGGGGGAGACATTCACAAACGTCGGTGTTGTCAGTATTGGTGAGATGGGCTTGGGGATTGCATCGCTGCTCATTGACCACGGGTACAAAGTCTTCACATATGCAGCTGATCGAAGGTGAGTTGATGCTCTGACTTGAATCATTTCACATTCACTTGGATTCAGCAGCCACTAATTCACGTGCAGCCAGAATACCCAATCCAGAGCACGCAAAGCCGGCGTTGAGCTCTCGCCATCAATGGAAGACCTGGTATCATCCTGCTCTGCCATCCTGTCTATTGTACCACCTCGAGATGCCAAAACAACAGCTCAAAGAATCGTTTCTGCTCTGTCTCCGATGGCAGGTTCTAGAAGCTCGCCTCTTTATTATGTAGATCTGAACGCTGTTTCGCCAAATTCAGCAGTGGAGATAAATGCCTTGCTCAGTGCCAACCCTAATATTCGCCATGTGGACGGCGGCATCATCGGCGGTGTGCCATATTCCAAAGAACGCGGTGCAGATGGCAAGCCGAATTGGCACTGTCCATCTCTCATCGTATCTGGTCAGCATGAGATTCCAGATAAGGCACTGGCTGCGGCGCTCAATGTCCAGCATTTGAATTTACCGATTGGGTCAGCGACGGGATTGAAAATGTGCTTTGCTTGTACGACGAAAGGATTTATCTCATTAGCAATCCAGTCTTTTACTACTGCACATGAGCTGGGCGTTATGGGGGAGCTCAGAGAGTATCTACGAAAGTATAATCCATCAACGCTGGCGCTGGCGGAGAAAGGACTCGTCACCATGCCGTCCAAAGCTTACCGTTGGGAGCATGAGATGTTGGAGATTGCTGACACCATGGCCGAAAATGGAGGTTTCGGGAAGGAACTGTGAGTATCCTAGACATGGACTTCAGAGTTGTGAAGTGCTAATACTACCACAGATTCCAAGGAGTTGCAGAAGTGTATCGTACTGTGGCAGAGGACTCGGAATTAGGAAAGGAGCAGCCGGACGCGAGAGTAAGGGGAAAAACCATCGAGGATGTGACACAGCTGTTGTCAGAGGGATTGAAGGCGAAGAAACTGAAGTCTGAATAATCAAGTAGATGCAAAATCTATGTCCAAGTAACGAGATATTCTCAGAATTTCGGGTTTCGTCTCTAGACAATGCGTTCCATCGGCCGTCCCCGTACTGATCATATCAAAACGCTTAATTTGCTGGCGAGGGTCTTAGATGTGATCACTCGAAGACTCTTTAGATCTTCGACTTATGCATTTTTCTTCTTCTTTACATTCTATGCAACTCATTCGGCTTTGACATTTCTTGAAATTAACCCCTCGCAGAGATCATGTGGGAGACACCCGAGCCTTGGAGAACGATCAAATGCCAAGTTCACCGTCGAAAATTCCAGCCCGGGACCCCGACAAGAAAGAAATCGTAGGGATCCATACCAGGTTCCAGAAGGCCGTCTATCGGACTGTCAGTGGCCGATAGCAGTGGCTGATAGCAGTGGCCTGGGAAATAACTCTAAAGCCAGCCCACTAATGCTCACCCACCATACCTACCCCTCCAACCCCGCAGTCCTACGGTGCCTGACTTGACGATGCAAACATCATCAACTACACACCCACTTCTGTAACCCGTCCGATATTTGCGACCGACCCGAATTTTTGCCTGATTATCATCAAGAGCCCCGAGATTCTGAGTACAAAACACAACATTCTTCCATTCAAAAAGCCAGCACCACATCTCACTCTTACCCCGCCTTCTTTAACAAGCTGCCCCTGGTAAACAAGACTCTCTAGCACCGCGTTCATATCCGCGCAAATCACCAAGACATCAATGTCGCGCAATTCTTTAGTCCCTGCCAGTGCTTGGGATACTCACACTCACGTCTTCGACCCTGGAAATTTTCCCTACGCAGTCCCAAGATCCTACACGCCGAAAGCAGCTCAAGTCACCAAGTACCCAGTCAAAACCACAGGGTGCACATGTGTTGCCATCGTCCATGCTTCCATTCAAGGCAGCTCACCTAAAGCCCTCCTAGATACGCTCAGTAAAGCGAAATCTTCAGGTCTCACGCTTCGTGGTCTCGCGACGATCGATATTGAGAATACCACTGATGCTGAACTTGATGCGCTGCATGCTGCTGGCGGTATGTTTTGTCTTCAAACGAAAGAAAATTGGAATTGATGCTAATTCTTTCAAGTACGAGGGGCTCGCCTACACGAGATGTCCTGGGGCCATGGCACCCAAGCTGGCGGATCTCAAATTGGAAAGAAGGTCGCTGCGCTAGCCGAGCGATTTGGACGTCTAGGCTGGGCTATTGGAGTATTTTGTGATATTCGCGGTATGTTGAATCAATCCGTTATATGATCCTACCTTCCTCCTTGATTTGTCCCTTTCCCGCTCTTCGTTCCAGGGGAATCAAGGAAAGATTCTCTTCGAATTGCGAGCGATCCCGTGGAACGAATTTTGATATTAAGTAATAAGCTGATGAGACCCTTCACATCCTACAGCTTGGGCATCGATGGCAGAACAGATCCGCGCCATGGACCCGCGAGTGAAAATAATCGCAGACCATTTCGGCGGCACCTTCCCTGGCGAAGAGAACACCCCTGAATTCGCCACCTTCCTCGACCTAATCCGCGAAGGTCGAATCACCGTCAAAGTCTCTGGTTTTGAGCGCCTATATCAAGGTCACGGTACAGGTCGCGAAGGTATGAAGGCCATTGAGCCCATTGTGAAAGCTATCGTGGCAGCTGGACCTGATCGGATTATCTATGGTTCTGACTGGCCGCACACACAGCTTGGTGTTGCGAGGAAGGGGAAGACTGATGAGCAGAGATTAAATGATATTGAGGGGTTTAGGGATGTGCCGGATGATGTGCATATTGAGGTTTTGAGAGAGTGGATTACGGATGACGAGGTGTGGAAGAAGTTGTTTGTGACGAATTCGGAGAAGATTTTCTTGTAGAAGAGGAAAAACTTTATAGCCAGAGGGGGGCAATGAATCGATTGGAGGGTCATACAGACCACTTGGCTTATTTTTAAAGAGATTGATAGTGCTACAATAGAGAAAAACTCCCAATGCATAAGAAGTCCATCCCGTAATAGCAGTCCTGAGAAATATGAGTATAGTATTTCTCGGTACTGCATGCACTGAACATGGTAAACTTGTCTAATCTAACGCATGGATTCAAAGTAGTGACATAGACCATGATTAACCCAGCAAAGGATGTCTCGTGAAAGGAAAGACACGGAAATTAATAAAGAACTCGCTCATTTTCTATTACTTGGAGTGTCATTAACATGCTCAAAAATACTATAAAGTGTACTCTTGGCCAAATATGGCATTTTCAAAGCTTCAAGATCTAGCACCGCACGTATCTTCACCCCCTCGCTTAATCTACCACGCAAATTATCTTCCCCGCATTAATGTTCGCCTCCATTCTCTTGTGTGCCTCTGCAATGCTATGCCATGAGAATACCTTATCAACAGTAATCCTCATCTTCTCATCCTTCAAATTCTGCATCGCCACTTCAACAAACTTGTCCCTCAACCTCCCCTGATACGTAGAGTCCCTCGTCCTCAAAGTTGTTGCCAACACCCACAACCTCTTGTTCAACAGCGCACGCAGATTAAACCCTTCAATCATACTTCCACTCATCGCAGCGACCAAAACGATCTTGGCTTCCATGGCTGCTGAGGCAGTGTTGTCGTGCCAATAACTTTGTCCAACAAGGTCGATGATGAGGTTGATGCCCTTACCGTCTGTCTCGCGCTTGACAACATCCAAGAATTTCTCGCTGTTGTAATTGACTGCTACATCAGCACCGAGTGAGCGACAGAGATCACATTTTGCGTCAGATCCAGCTGTAACAATCACTTTAGAAGCGCCTCCCATTTTGGCGACTTGAATGGCTGCTTGGCCTACACCTGAAGCACCAGCGTGGATCAGGACGCTTTGGCCAGGTTCTATGCCGCCAACGAGATGTATGGCTTGGATTGCGGTAAAGTACGTCTGATTATGTTAGCTACCATAGCCAATCGAACAATCAAGCACCACGTGTTAGACAAGAGAGACTGACTTCTGGAATTCCTGCTGCGGTTTCAAAGTCCATTGAGTCCGGAAGGTGCATGAGCATCTTCTCAGAAATTGATATCTTCTCAGCATACTGGTTACAATTAGTCTTTAATGCTTCCCATTTTCTGGTTGGTACTTACAGCTCCACCGTAAGCGAGGCCAAATACCCTGTCTCCAACGTTGAAGTCGGATTTACCTAGGAGCAACCATCAGCAATTATTTCTAACTCTGACCATTTGATAAGCACTCACAATCAGACCCCACTTTCTCGACCAAGCCACTGAATTCCACTCCCAAGATCTTACCAGACTCAGGGAGAAGCGGATATGGATACTTGTCCTCTCGTTGCATAATGTCCATTCGGTTGAGACCGAAGGCCTTGATGACAACCAAGATGCGGCCTGATGAGGCAACAGGGTCGGCTACGTTCTCTTCAATGAAGAAAGCGTCGGCATTGCCGCGGCCATTTTTAATTCCAACTGCTCTCATCTTGTTGATCTGTTCAAGCAATGAAGTGAAACAATTGTAGAGACCGAACACTGGAGACTGATTTGGGTGACAGCTTAATAAGTTGACGGAAGCAGAGGTCTTATCAGATCGAGCAAGGTAATAAGGCCACAAAATGGAGGAAGTAATGAGGTAGCTTTTATGGAAAAGGTGAATGACTCTGAATGCTGTGCTCGTATTTCGTTAGACGATTATGTCAAGCAGGGCGAATGATTATCTGCTTTATGCTTTTGTTTACTTGAGCTCAGCTGTGTCAGGCGTCACGCAAGCAGGACCATACCGGAGGCTCGTGAATAGCCAAAGGACGTTCCGAATAATAGTCTCTTAACGATAGAGCTGGAGCTAGACTAGGAGCTCATCCAGGAACAATCGAGACGGGTAAAAATTGTTGTGGAGAAGACTGACACGGAGTGTTCCAGTCCGTCCACTCTAGGCAGCTCGCTTATGGCGGGGTGGAAGCGGGGCGGAAGATCTTTGGAACCGTGGTGGACGTCAACGCCAACGACTCGGGACCGAAGGACGCCCCTTGGTCTCGTACTCATCCCACTCTACCTACTCGTCTCAGTTCAACCCCAGATCTACCATATAGGTATTGCGACCTGAATGAGGGACAACTGAGCTAGTCCGGGTGAGGTGCCGTGTTTCAACTACCCCACATGATCGGCTGCCCCGATCCGCTTCCTTTTGGTACTGCCCTGGTCAGCTGTCCATATCATTGTATTGCATGCATACGGCACCTCGCAGGAGATCTCCATGAATCTCAGGCCACCAATATTGAAAGTCACTTCATTTCCCCCTCCGATGGGACGACAGAGGCCGTCCTCATCGACTGACTTCGGCTTTTCCGCTCCGCTCCATTACGGTATCTGATGGCAGAGCCTCGAATCCTCGCGCGTGCATGTCGCACTTGCAGGCACCGCAAGACTAAGTGTGACAACCAAAGACCTCAATGCGGCTCTTGCATGGCATACGGCCGTCAATGTGTTTATGCACTTGAGCCTCCGAAGAAAAGGCAAGGGACCAAAACCTCTATGCTTGATTTCACGTGCTTTGGTCTATTTGTACTTCCTAGATGGTACTTTAGCTAAACTATCTTCACCTAGGCCTTCGGCTACCCTAGTGAATGCTCTCGCGGAGGAAAAATCTACACTGGAAAGATGTTTGGTTCAGCTCAAGCTTGCGTCTCCGGAAGAACGAGAAGCACGTTTGGAGGCCCTTGTTGTGACCGATGGCAATGTAGATCTGGCAAGCTGTAGTCAATCCAACGTTGTCACCACAACGAATACTGAGAACGACGCTCAGCCATCGCCGCTGAACCCCCCTGACCACAACACATCTGCTCAAGACGTCCAGGAAACTGAGCGTAGCCAATCGCGAGATGTCGCTACTCATTCAGATGACGATGATGCTTTCCGGCCTTCTAACTACCTTTCTGTCGATGAACGTGGACATGTTGAAGTCTATGGACCAACTTCTGCTCTGCATGGACTGAGTCCTGATAGTCCATTACACGCTCGGAAAAATCAGGCCAGTGATGACCCTGTTCGCCATCAGCTGATCGTTAATGCCCTGTTACAACGACAAAAAGAGTACAGTCTGTTGCGTTTGCAGACAATTGGTGGAGAGCCCGCAGAATTGGCTCTGCATTTGCTCGAGTTACACTGGAACAGACAGCATCACACTTTCCTCTTGACATACAGACCAGCTATCATGCGAGATCTGGTTACTGGTGGCCCTAATTGCTCACCTTTTCTTCTCAACGCCATATTTGCTTGCGTGAGCAAATTCTCCGATCGTCTCGAGGTCCGCGATAATCCATCAGATCCAGAGACAACCGGTGCACGGTTCTTCGCACGATGCGAAGAGCTTCTTCTGAGAGAATCTCTCTTGACTACCTCAACAATCCCAACAGTGATTGGGCTTCTTCTCCTCGGCTCGACATTCAATGCACGGGGAAAAGCCTCCAAGGGCTGGTTGTATACTGGCTATGCTCTGAGAATGGTCTATGATCTCGGTCTACACCTTGACTTTAAAGCCGTGGGCGGAAATGCCGAGGATGTCGAGATACGGCGCCGGGTCTTTTGGGGAGCATTCATCCTCGACAAGCTACAAAGTCTGTACTTGGGGCGACCTGTCACCTTCCAAGAGTGTGATGCTCGAGTCTCCCGAGACTTCATGGATACAATGGAAGAGAATGAGTTATGGACGCCCTACGTAGATCCGAAATTCCCCAACCAGAATAACTCCTCGCCACCAGCTGTACCGACTCCAGTCTACTCAGTCTCTACCTTTCAACAATTCTGTCTATTATCCAAGATCATGGCCAAAATTATCAACCGTTTCTACGTCGTCGGGGCGACTTTTGATAACACACACGATCACTTGCTGGCTGCAGACGGCTCTCTTGCGGCCTGGTATGCTGCATTACCCCCACATCTCCTCTTCGAGCCCTGGGCCAAAGAATGCCCATCATCTCCATCCCATGAGCGCGTCACAGCTGCCGCTCCCAATGTCATGTTACTCCTCACGACATACAACTCACTCGTCATCCTACTCCACAGACCTTTTGTCTTCGGTCACCTCCGGCAATCGTCAATCCCAGCCGCGTCGTGGAAACGCTGCACTACAGCCGCGCGAAACATCACCACGATCGCTTCGATGTACCAAACTTCGTATACTCTGCGACGAGCACCATATCTCCTTAGCTATGCAGTATATGTTGCATGCACGATCCACACTCGAAACACAGTTGCTTCAGAAGGACAGCGCATCGAAGAGAATTTGAGTGCACTACTGGCAAGTCTACGGTGTCTGGATGAACTAACGGTTCCGAATTCTGGTGTCCTGAGTCCTGCGAGCAATATTCGGAAACTCATGGCGGCTAATGGCATTTCAAATATTCTTGGTACGTAATCCCCGAGTGACACCCACATTCTTTTTCTTCGTTTCATGTTGACGACTCATAGACAATACATGGGACGTGCAAACCCCAAATTCGCAGGAATTGGAAGCGCTGTGCCAGATCTTCCCGCCGAACCCAACGAATGGTGCTGACAATATGGCGGAGCAAGCGAGCAATGAGTATTTGCCGTACGGATATGATGATTTTAATGGGTTGATGAATTTATATATGCCGAATCTGAATGGCTTCTTGATGGATGTGGAAGGTGCGGGAAAGGATATGGGGAATGATGGGACAAATTCTACACTATGATTATCGTCCAACATCCCTAGAACTTAAAAGATGATGAGCTCCCTCGGATCTAATTCGAGTAGTGAGAGTGATGGCAGATCAGATTCATGAAAATAATTTCTCGACTCAAAATCCTACCGTTCCCGATGCTCGGGTTTCTGCAGTTTCGGAAGTACTGACGCGGCGGAACCTTCCACAATTTCGTCACATCTGCCATTTATCTCTAAAGCGTTGATGAGATCTACCGTGAGTGTACTTAGCTCTGCCCTTCTCAAACTTCTTGGCTCTTTACTCACTTTGCATATCCAAAGAAAATAGAGCGCAAACTTGGCTATCGTGACTTCTCACGCTCTCGGTGTTCTCTTCTGAGACTCAAAAGGCCTTCTTGATGACTGCCGCCATTGCCTCCAGCCTGTAATCTCAACCATTGACGCTTGAGAGAAGTGAGATATGAATCAAATTTGCACAAGTTACAAAGAAGGGCTAATGAGAGCTGGAAATATTCAGATCAACGTTGTGATATATGCTGTTTTCCACGACAAAAGCAAACAGATCTTTTACACTCTCCACAAATCAATGTCTTCCTCCCGTCCTCGCTCAGCCCTCCCTTCAAGTCAAAACATCCGGCTCACACTTAACAACCTGATCATAATACGGCTGAAACGCCAACCACATCTTACTCGAGTTCCCACTCTTCTTCCTCGTCATCTCCGCCTCCTCCTTCCCAATCACAATCCTCTCCCAGCCCGGCCCACTCGCCGCATTAGCTAGCAGCTGCGCATGACAACACCTATCTAGCGCAATAAACAGAAACGCAGCCTCGTCCACCGTCAACCCACAAGTAATCATGCCATGATTCTGCAATATCACACTCCGACAATTCCCCAACGCTTTGGCGATCCGCTCGCCTTCTTCGGTGGAGATTACGGTTCCGCCGTAGCGCGGGTACACGGCGAGGTCGTTGTAGAACCGTAAAGCGTCTTGGTAGATCATCTCAATGGGACGGCCGAAGCAACTGAAGGCTTTGCCGTAGACGGAGTGCGCGTGGCAGGCGGCGTTGAGGTCCGGGCGGGCTTTGTGGATGGAACTGTGGATTGCGAAGGCTGGGCCGTTGATGGCAGCTTGGGCGCCGCCGGGTTGGACTTCGCCGTGCTCGTTGACGAGGACGAGATCACTGACGCGGATTTGAGAGAAGTGTGTGCTGAGGGGGTTGATCCAGAAATGTTCTGGGTTGACGGGGTCGCGGAGGGCTGGTGAGGTGGGTTAGCATTTGTGGACGGTGAATGATGGTCGGAGAAAGTTACAGATGTGGCCAGCGACTCCTTCATCGAAGCCTTGACGGGCGAAAACACGGAACGCTACAGAAAGATGCTGCTTTTGGTATGTGCGTTCGTCCTCAATGTTGTCAAATCGAGGAGGGGAGCGGATGGTGACTTTGCCGGCTTTGTCGCCTAGGAAGTGTACTGTAAGAGATCAGTATTGCGGTATCTGCAAACAAAAATTAAGGAGTCAGAGAAAAAAATTAGGAGGGAGGACATGTCTCGTGAACTTTGTTTAATGAACCAGATTTCAAACAATATGATGGCCCCAGGACTGCAAGGAGTGACGAGGAGACTTCAAGCGAACGAACCTTCTTCGAAGAAGCTACTTCCATTTGGAGCAACCACATTTTGTGCGCTTGGCGACTCAGCTTGCTTGGTGGTAATGACTTTCTCGCTGATAATGCCATGAGCATCTGTTGCGGTAGCGGTGATGGTGGAAGTGGTTGACATGGTGGAAGCAATTTTTGTAACCAATCAAAAGTCTTGAGATCTGACGGCCAACTTGAGTCGATATTTGGAGCTGGTGTTGAGTCTGATGAAGTTTCGCTTGAGTTTACCATGTACTCGAAGGCCTTTCAATGCCTATATACAGAACATAAAGTTCTCAAATCGGTCTCGACACGATTTCGATTCGGGAGCATAAGAAATGCGTACTACGCGGGGGAACTATTCCATTCCACTCTTGCCTCTGCCATCATCCCGCTTCTCGGATATGTTTACGAGATTCTCCACATCTGGGATCGAGAGGTCTTCGAGTCGTCGGACTATGAGTCTCCGATGCATGCTGACTCGCGAGCTCGCTTACCCCGCGTCTTGTTGATCTTCGGGTCCCAGCATCCTCATGTGGAGCGGGGAGTGGACGGATTGGCTAGTGACGGCAATGGCTTGGCCTAAACAGAGCGAACTCATCCTGTCTTCTCATTCCGCCACTATAATGGGCGTCAAACTCTCCGCTGCATCTCTTGCATGGTCTCTGCCTGCCAGTCTCTCAGCATCGGCAACAAAGTGTCCGTCGCTGCCTTGCTCGTCTCTCTCTGTCAAACATCGCTGGCGCAAAGCGACGCTGCAGGCAGTGACCGAAGGTCCATCTCCACTGTATGTATGCCGTAATCATTCGATATCATGAGTTTTTCATACTTTCCGCTCTTTTTCCATATGTAGAATTAACCAGTGGAAAGGCGTAACGTGAGCCTCTTTTGAGTTTGCTGGTACGGTTTGTGGCTGGAACATCCTTTTTCAACCGCATACATATTGCTGGGAACCTTCTTTGATAATTCCCATACGCTGTGTATTCCTCGTTATCAGTCGTGCTCACCTTTGCGTTCATACTGACTCTGGAGAGTTAGCCTTCGAACTCTCACTGTTATTCATCTCTCTTCTGCCTTATCATACGATGGCACCTTTACCACAATTCACGAGCCCTGTCGACGTCCTGGTTATAGGCAGCGGCAATGCTGGCTTTACAGCTGCAACACAAGCCGCTGAAGCTGGTGTAAATCGCGTCGTACTCATCGACAAATGTCCCCAAGAATGGGCCGGCGGCAATAGTTTCTTCACGGCCGGTGCATTTCGAACCGTCCACAATGGCACCTCAGACCTCCTCCCCATCGTCAACAATGTCACCCCAGAAATGGCCTCGCTCATCGACCTCGAGCCCTACAAGCCCGCTGACTTCCGTACCGACATGGATCGTATGACCTCAGGACGAACCGACCCTCAATTGAGCGAAGTCCTGATTTCAGAATCAAACTCCGCAGTCAAATGGCTCGCCAAGCAAGGAATCCGATTTCAACTCTCCTTCAACAGACAAGCCTACAAAGTCAACGGCCGCTTCAAATTTTGGGGCGGCATGTCTCTGAAGACAGACGAAGGAGGTAAGGGCCTCATTCAAGACCACCAAAACGCCGCGCTTCGTCATGGCGTCGAGGTCTACTACTCCACGGCCGCAAAACGCATCATCACAAACCCCACGACCGGCTCCGTATCAGGCGTTGTCGTCGAAGTAGATGGAGTCGACAAGCTCATCACCACCAAAGCAGTGATCCTCGCCGCCGGAGGATTCGAAGCCAACCCCCGCATGCGCTCTCAATTCCTCGGTCCAGGCTGGGATCTCGCGCGCGTCCGCGGCACTCCGTACAACACCGGCGAAGCCCTCGAGTTCGCTATCCGCGACGTCAATGCCAAACAAGCAGGAAACTGGTCCGGCTGTCACAGTACCTGCTGGGACGCCAATGCACCCGCGAACTCTGGCGATCGTGTCATCTCGAACGAGTTCACGAAGAGTGGATATCCGCTTGGACTGATGCTGAATAACCGCGGAGAGAGATTCGTTGATGAGGGTGTTGATATGCGGAATTTTACATACGCAAAGTTTGGAAGGGCGATCCATGGACAGCCTGAGGGAGTGGCGTTTCAGGTTTGGGATCAGAGGGCGATTCCGTGGTTGAGGGATGAGGAGTATAGGGATGCAGTTGTGGAGAAGATTTGGGGAGAGACGCTGGAGGAACTTGCGGAGAAATGTGCGAAGAGAGGACTTGAGGATCCGGCAGGTTTCGTGGAGACAATCAAGGAATACAATGTTGCTGTTGAAGCTGCGGAAAGAGAGAGGCCAGTGAGCATGACGTGGGATCCGGCTGTGAAGGATGGGCTTTCTACTCAAAGCTCGAAGGTGAAGCTTGCACTGCCGAAGTCAAATTGGGCACTTCCTGTCAGCCAGGGCCCGTTCATGGCTGTTAAAGTGTGCTGTGGAATTACCTTCACTTTTGGAGGCTTAGCTATTGATCCAAAGAGCACGGCTGTTATTTCACAGTCAGGAAAGGAGGTGAAGGGGCTCTTTGCCGTAGGCGAAATGCTGGGAGGGCTGTTCTATGGAAACTATCCTGGAGGCAGCGGTTTGACGAGTGGTGCTGTATTTGGACGCAGGGCTGGTAAGGCGGCAGCGAAGATGGTTGGCGCCAAGAGATTGAATGATGCTTCGTCGATACCAGCAGTCTTGTCGAGGTTGTAGTGCTGGGTACTGGAAGCTGAATGTACATAGGGACCTAAATAGAGATTTGAATATGAATGTTGGTCAGAAATGAGATTTTGAGTGAAAGTTTTTGGGTACCTCACCTGATCTCAATCCTCTTCCTCTCTCGCATATGCCTGACCAGGATATGAACACATTTCGCCAGCTTAATTCCGCTACTTTACCTACCGGTTCACATGTTCTGATCACCTACCCATCTTGCTGGGGGTATCGCATCCAGCAGCAAATAAGCATTCCAATCACCTAATTTTCGCCCTGAAATTAGATACAGAAATATTAAAGGGTCTCGATGTACATGATAAGACCCATATTAGCACATCGCCATTCTTGTGAAAAAAAGCAGCTAGCAGAAATCTCCACAAGTCGTACTCTCGCTCGCACGCTGAGGCAAAGGGAGCAGTCCCGAAGCATATTGTTTTCGAAGGTCAATATGAAATGGCATGAAAGGCTGAAGCATATCGGAAAACACTGGGAGCAGGGCCTTACCATAGGCGACTGGGTAGATCATAGTATTGAAGAAACTGAGTGAGTTAATGGAGTTAAGGGGGAGAATTATTGCCTAGGCTTTGAGTTTCTGTCTTCGTAACAAATTATGTTTTTAGTCCGCACCAATTTCTTTGTGATCACACACATAGTCAATAGTAATTGCGCAAATCTTATTTCTCTGATAGAAACTGGCTCGCAGGTGGATGCTTTTCGAGATTAGTCATCGTGATCTCGAATCTCACGTTCCTGGTCATCTTTCAATGCTGCCTCAGCGTTAAACTATCACACTCTCCATTTCAATCCAGCACCACTTCGTGGACTTCGGGTGAATACAGTATGGATTTTGAAATTAAGAAACTTTGCGCTCATTGCTCGATGCTAATCCCGCCATCGAAATCGCCACCTGGATTCAACCAGCGCCATTGTTCGAACTTGGCCTTGCTGGAGACATCAAGCCATGACTGCGGCCTTTGCAGCGTATTCTTAGACCAGTGGTCACTGACAGCCGTCCAGGAGCGCCTTCCAGATGCCAATGAGGACAATTATGACCAGATCCACCTCGAAGTCAGAATATTGGAGACTCAAGCATCGGGAGAAACGCTGGTGCGGGGCTTCCTATCAGTGGGTTTCTTTGTTCAAGATCACGCGCTGATATACGAGAATGAGATAACTCTTACGACTTTTGCATCTAACTGTAAGTAACACCTGGATACATTTATGCTGCAGCTGACCTTTCCATGAAATAGCCAATCGTTCTTATCAATTGAAACCAAAGGCTTCAACTACGTCTATTGAGTCAAGGCTGGCAGAAGTACGGTCATGGCTTGGAGAATGCAAAGACAGCCATCCACATTGCAACAATCAAATCAAACAACTTCCGAAACGTCTGATCGACGTCGGCCAAGCTGATATTTCTCCTGACCTCGTGACATGTACGGAATTGGAAGGAAAACCAGCGAGATATGGCACTTGAAGTTAGTACTGGGGAGCATCCGCTTTCACGACAAGAAAGTCCACTTTGATTTCCTCTGCTCATGAGCTGCCGTACGAGGAGCTGCCGAGAATCCACCGAGAAGCTATCACCCTTGCGAGATGCCTTGGCTTCACATACCTTTGGATCGACGCTCTGTGTATCGTCTAGGACGACAATATCGAATGGGAACAAGAAGCCTCAAGAATGCAAGATATTTATGCAGGAAGTGATCTCACTATTGCAGCAACTGATTCTCCAGACGGTTCATCAGGCTGCTTTCCTGATACTTCATCTTACGGTTCGGTGTATGCCGATGTTTTCGCTACGACGAATGCATCTTCGGGTCAAGAACACATTGTCCAGCTCCATATCGGAAATTTGAGGACCGTCAATATCGACTCAGTCCTGAATACTAGGGGCTGGGTATTACAAGAGATGGTCTTTCCCACCGAATCTTACACTGCATGAATTCAGCTCTCTTCTGGCAGTGCAAGACTCACTTGAGAACTGATTCAGGATTGGTGTTGAACTGCTCTTCACCATCAGAGCTACACAATACATCGGATCCCCTTGTTCCAATCACCGCGGCAGCGCATGTCAATTGGTGGCAATGGATGGAGAATTATTCAGAGCGTTAATTCACCAATCCGGGTGACAGGCTGCCAGCCATGGCTGGGTTAGTGCGTCATTACCAAATCGCCAACAATGACGAACCAATGCTAGGGTTATGGAAGCGATCTTCACTCAGGACCTGCTTTGGATGAGAAGAGGGACCCTAGATAATTTAGAAAGCTCAAGACTGCGGAATATGCCCTCCTGGTCGTGGCTTTCCTGCCCGACAGCAATAAACTTCGACTACTGGGGTGCCTGGGATATCAGAAGAAGAGAAGCGGGCCTTCAGGCCCTGGAACATCATGCATCTCTTGTAAGGTGGGATATTGAGTGGGTGGGCGATCCGTTGGTCTCAGAATTGAAGTCTAGCACAGTGGTCATTGAAGGGCCTGTAGTCGAGTTGACATTCAACACCTCCCCAGAAGGATTTGAATACAGGCCGCCGTACCTGAATATCAATGACGAAGTCCCAGATTTTGAAAAGAAGAAAATTCCTTGGAGATGCGCTGCGCAGTTTGATCAGTTTGATGCTCAGGATCGGAAATTTCCAGCACGATACCTATGTCTCCTCCTGCGATCCAGGGTATATGAAACTGAGAAGAGATTTGAAGTGAGAGAAGCATTCGTCATTCTGGAGCCAGTTGATAACTCTGGAGATATCTATAAAGGATTGGCCAAGGTATTATCACTGGACACGAGCCCGGAAAACGGGCCTTTGATGTTCAAATTGCGTCGATAATTAGAATTGGTCTAAGATGAGGGTTTCCGATATTGCTGTATCTTCAAGGCCCATCATTCATCTATTCGAGCTCAATACTGTTTACAAACGCCGATCTGCTCTTATACTCCTCAACAAGTTCCTGGCAATTCTCCAGATCTTTCATCGACATCCACTCGTCCCACTCGGGAGAGTACCCTTTCCACCTGGCCTTGTACATCGGCTTTCCAGATTTCGTGGGTCTCTTGCCCACAATCTTCTCGACTTCCCATTGCTCCTCGTCATCCACATATACTGGATCAGCATGTAAGGCGAATATACCTTTGATTACTCGCTTAGGCGACTTTTGTTGCGGGGCATTTGGCTGAGCGGAGTTTGTTTCGAATTTCCGTTTCTTTTGATTGCCCAAAGAGGTTGAGTGACTCTCTGTTGCTTTAAATGGTGGCACAGCGGTAGCGGAGTTGTCTCTGACTGCAGCATTGTTCTTTGCGAGACCCTTTTTCCGTGGCTCTGCATGAACTTCGGGTCGACATATCTTCTCCAGTGCAGAAATTTTAACATTGGCTTCGCGCAACAACTCATCTATCGTCCATGTCAGTATCTTTTCGCTGCAATGAACTATTGATACGTACTTTGCTGGGCAGCAAATCTGAATAGCTCCAACCCCGCATCTTTTAGCATATCAATCGCTGCATTGAAGTCGTTCAGACCTGGCGCAAGAACTTTCGCTGCCTCTGAAGCCACTCCCTCTCCATTTTCTTCCATTCCAGTTTCGTCTTCGGGTCTCTTCTCATCAGTTAAAAGATCTGTACCGTCCATCTCCGAGCCGCACTCATCCTCGTTGTATTCAGTATCATCTTCAGTATCTGAACTGTCCCATGCTCCCTTCCTTTGTTGTCTGCGTTGATCTTTCTTCAAGTACCTTGCAGGCCTTGGTATACGTGGTTGATTGGGAACCCCATTTTTAGCGTAGTCGCAAGGATCTAGATATCGCATATCCCTTTCCAGCTCTTCGTACTCGAGGTTCGTTTTTGCCAGAGCTTCCAGAGTCTTCACAGCCTCATTACGATCTGGTTTCCGTTTCTCTCCCGTCTCTGGGTCTGTGAACCCGAACAGTTGAACGTAATAATCCGGATCTCCATTTCTCGTGATCCCCATACCGAATTCTACTCTCGTATCTCTTGATTCACCTTTCTTCACTGTCTTAACATTAGCCAATATCATTCGACTCCGATCATCTTCTAGTATTGATATCCGATCAAGCAGGCTTTCCAATCTTCCCACAATTTCTAGCTCATTTACAATATACGTCCGCATCATCCATTCGTAGTGATGTGCTCGGTCCTCGAACAACAAGCCTTGCACTTCATCTTGAAACAGCTCTATTCTGATCTCCGAGAAGAAGAGTTTCATGAGTCGGATGGCGGGGTAAAGAACGAGGTTTAGTCTGCAGGGTTCTAAGTCCGAAGGAAGAGTTGGTATGAGTGTTGGGTCTGGAGGAGGAACGCGGAGGGGTGAGTGCTTGGGGACTGTGTAGAATCCACCTCCTGTTGAGCAGTGGAAGAACCGTGCTGAGAAGAGGATGATTTCGAATGGTAGAGGGGTACTGTTGCGTGGAGACAGCGAATGTTGAATCGACCGGTGAAGTAGTCTTCGGACTTCAGAAGTCAGCATCTAGCACTTCGGGACCTCGTAGGTCTTTACGGTGGTTAGTGTCAACAAAGACACAACATGGCACTCAAGAATCAGAGGGATAAGTCACACTTACGTGATGCGACATCGAAATAAGCGCCCCAGGCAAAGTCGGATCATTCATCATATCCCTATGCACCCCACCCGAAACCTTCAAACTACCTTCCAAACTCGCGTTCTCCTCCGTGTAATTCAATTGCACACTCGTAAATTGTCGATTCCTCTTCGCACCAAACGTCAGACTCGCATTCTCGTATCTTGTCTCCGCTCTGCCCCTCTTCTCAATATCCGGAAAGGCAAGTTGAGTGACCTCCGCAATGATCGAAGTAAGCTCAATCAAATATTTCTTAACCCCAGGTAACTCATCCGCGTGCTTCAAAAGCCGCCCTAATTGAATTGTATTCGCTCCATGATGCTTCATATTTGTCGTCGACATCGTATACGCCGTCCCTCTCTTCTTCCAAGCATGAGAAACATATTTCTTACACAAATACATCAATTTATCTCTGAACTCCTTCTGTAGATAAAATTCTCGCAGCACAGCCAGACGGTCGAGAAATCCATGGTCCTTCAGCCACTGTGCCGAGAGTCTGATTACACCTGGATGCCGACCAGAGGGCACTTTGAAATAGTACATTTTATCGGGCTGGACCTCGATGAGACCGTTCTCTCGTATTTCCGTGTCGGTGAGAAGTCTGTGTTCGTGGAGGATGGGCTCGACGGCTTCGGCTAGGTGTCTCCGGTCGGCTGCTCTGGCGGCTTCATTGAGGACGAATGTGCATATGCCATCTTCCCAGATGGGTTCGAAGATACGTGTGACTCGCTTCTTGGCTATTGGCTCTCCTTGGGAAACACTTTGGGAAACTGTCTCGGGTGTTGGTAGGTCAGGTTGTGGAATTGTTTCTGGTGCCTGTGACATGGCACGGGACGGGAGAATGACGAGAGGTACCATCTTGGTTTATTTCAGATGTCAATTGAACTGATGTACTCACAGAAGTTCAAAACATGACTTCAGTCAGTAAATAAGAGCTTGCACCAAGTCTGAACCTTTTAACGTTTTGACAAAGCACAGCTGCTTTCATAAAGATTCCTTCGTTGTTACTTCGCTCATGATCAGGCGATCACATATCAAAGAATTCAATGAAATGCCTACGAGGCTTTCTCGGATCACAAATCCATTGTGTAGTAATTGTATAATAATTGTCTTTATTGGTATAGCTTCAATATCGTCTTACATATCCGTTCCGATACCGTCTCCTTGGCCCCACTGCCAATCTCATAATACAGCGCGCTCAGGTTTCATGATCTCACCCAAATCCTTCAGCTCAACTCTGACATGTCTCAACCCCGCTAACCTCGTCTTCCTCGCTTCTTCCGCCTCTTCTTCTTCCTTCTGTCGTTGAGCGATGGCGGCCTTCTTTCTCGCTTCTAAGCATACCGAAATTGTGGAAATCAGCATCGCAACGCCAACAATGACGATCGCGATGAATCCAACGGTGATCCAGGGGTTGGTATTGCCTGTCGCACTTGGTATTTCAGCTGAAGCGTCTGTGCTGTAGAGGTTCGTGGCATTGTTCTGCTTGAATCCCGCCAGTGGAAGGATTGTGGGTCTGGACATCTCGCTTGTGGTGTTTAGGACGGTTGGCGATGTCATGATGCGCTTGAAGCCGTAGAGCTCGATGGATGGCATGCGAATAGGCGCCTTTGTGTTAAGTGTAGGCCTCGAGGGAGTTGGAGGAATTTCTTCAAACATGCGCTTGGTAACTTTCGTGAATGTTGTTGCGGCGGTATTGGCCATTGAGGCTTGTTGTGAGGCGAAGGACATGGCACTTTGGTTTGTTGGATGAATCATTGGGTTTGATAGATTGCCGCTCGTTTGCATGGATTTCTGGTCGATAGAACTCGATGACTGGATATTGAGGCGATATTTCTTAAAGTGACAGAAGAGTTTGGTGACGTGGACTTCGAAGGAGGGTATTTGCGGATGGATGAAGAAATGGGTATCGAATCAAAGTCGTGTTGAAACTATATAGATTCATGATTTTTATCTGGACTGGTGATCAGGATTTCGACTATCTGGCTTGGGTGTGTTGACGGCTTTATCGCGGATGGTCCGTACCAGACGTCGCTAATAGGGTCAACTTTGGTACCGAAGCGGGACCTAAACATTGACTCAGACATTACTCACTGTGCCACAAACACGCAAAGTCTTGAATCGCATGTTTAATTTTCTTGAAGGATATCACTATCAATCATCCAATGACTCTGTACCAACTTCTTTGCTTGCCGTTTCGGCCGCGGTCGTTGTGCCATCATTCAAATGAAGCTCCTGCTGCACCTGACCATGAAGTTGCTTCTCGTTATAAAAACAGCTTGGACAGTACGGTATGTGGACCGATCCATCGCATGTGTCATCCCCAGCGCAGTCACCCAGCTTCAACAAGTGAGCATGCGAACACCACGGACATGATGTGTCGTCCTCTGGAAGTCTCTGCACCACGTCGTTCCGCTCGTCATCTACCAAGTCCTCCGAGCTACTCGTAGTCGCATCGCTACGCTGATAGAATCCGGTGTCGATATCGTTGGACTCGCTACCTCTATCTGGGCTGAGAGTCCTCTGCCTCATAACCTGCTTGACGTTTTCCACCAAACACAGTTTTTCCTCTCGATCCTCTTCCCTAGAAATTCTCATTTCCTCTCTCAGTTCATCAATTTGCCTTTCCATATCATTCCACTTCTCAACAACATCTCGGACTTCTTCTTCTAATCTGCGCATCCGTTTCCTTGACTTCAACGCTGATTGAATTAGGAAGGCGATGCAGATGACGAGTAGCGTGTTGATGTAGACGGGTTCCTTCCAGTCCAGCGCTAGTACCATTCGTGAAGCCCTGGCGACGATAGACACGTCTTGGTAGCTGGAATTTGAAGGTTTCGGAATGATGTTCTCGATCGCCATGACGGTCGGTGGGTACATACGAATTGGTCCCAGTCGGTCACTTCAAGCACTCTCCGGGTGAGTCAATGGATGGCAAGTAATGAATCGATGCGACCATAAAAAATGCATTTATTGCTTCTAACGAGCGATTTGAATGAATGTTATGATTCCCCAAATTTGTGTTTGGAAGATAATGAAAGTGGATGGAAATGTCATGACGTGAAGGAAGAAATGCAAGGAGAAGGGGCTACCCACAAAAATTGTCAACTCCCAAAGTCAGCATCAGAACAAGGCTTCTCAGGAATGTACACTAAAAGCAAGCGACATATAATTTGGCCAAGACCTGGATTGGTTGCAAACCGTGCAGCAGCGTTCCGCTAGTGATGTGATAGTGATGGGATTCTAGCGAGACATAACGCAAGGGTGACGGCCAGCCAAGTGCCGAAAATACTAACGGGGGGGACCTTGGTGCGCATTGTATGGCGCAATCAAACGACCTAGTAAACGACCTACGGTGCCCGATGGTGATCTGGTCTTACTTCCCCGGAGCCGTTTTTGGCGCGATACAATAAACTAGGAGTATTGACTTTGGACTGCTGTGGATCGATGGTTTTATGTGTTCAGATAAAGTTCAACACATGTTTTTGACATCTTTTATGTTTCAGATGTCCTCACGTGAAAGCTAAAAACCTTGAAAGGATCTGGTACCTTTTTCGTCGTTACCAAAAACATGGCACTACTGTAGTAGAGATAGAAAATTGGACAGAACGCCGTTTGTAGATGACATAAGTTAACACGAAATTGAGAATTTCAATCACCGAACAGTCGCACAAATTATCGCAACAAATTCCCCAAATGAGCCGTCAAATCTTGGAAAGGGAACGCTCCCCTGCAATCAAGATATCGAATATTTTCGGATGAACATCCGCATACGTCGCCAACAAGGACAGGCTTCCCGGAGACGGGTCTTCTAATGCAGGTACTGGGACTCAAAAGTCAAATGAATATCGCCACGGGTGAGCTTGGCTACGTCGTATCCCGGAATCAAAAAAGGCTCTCCATCCGCAATCAGCACCAAAAGTGACTAGTGTAAGTGGCTGGCTGCCTGTCACCTTACCTGCTGAGGTATCGGAGCTGGGCTGGGAGAGGAGAACGATGACTAGGTAAAGCATCGGCAGGATACTCGCGGAGTCTTTGGAACGATAGAGATTCTTTCATGAATTAGCGCTTGCTGGAAATCATAAAGGTCGTGCTGGAGCGGGGGGGAATTTTTTAAGAGAGCCGTGCCAAGAGCACCCCCGATATGACTGACAGATTTGAGAGCGATTAAATCTCAGAACTGTAACATCACGATCTTGATATTCCCAAACCAACCTCTCTATGAGAGCGACTTTGACGAGCCTCGGAAGATGCGTCGCCTTACGCTTTGCAAGTGCCAATAACCAGGAGTAGTCTTGCCTTTTTTTTTTTTTTCGAAGACCGGTTCTTTAGAACGTACGATCCTGGATCGAAATGTATCTATGATTGCAGCGACAATCAGTGTACCGCGCCAATCTAAATGAGTAAATGAAATAGAGGGCGAAACAAACAGTCAATGTCTCCAAAGACGCAGGAAGTCTCCGAGGGAGATCGGCTCGATTGAGTCTCCATACGAACGGAGCAGGTCGCCGCGTTCTGGGCTTTGGCGATGAGATATATGCGAGCCTTTCATCATTTCCAGATTCTTCAGCATAGTGAAAGCCGAAAGTCCAATCGATCATTGCTATTGCGTTTTCGGTCTTGAATCGAGGTCAGTCGACCTTTGAGCGTGAGAAGCAGATCGAGGAGATGGGGCTTGAGTGGTAAGAACGCCTCATCGATAGCCTTGAAGCCCCATAATGGAAGAGATTCGGCTGTCCGTACTATCCAGATGAGTGTCTTCAGCGCCGGATGACACATGAGAAGCGATGTGATAAGAGGTCCCCGCGGGAGTGAGGTGCTCTTTAAGAACTCGAGCTTGGTGAGGGTTGTAGGCGGGTAAGAGGATTCGTCTCCTTCCAGTTATTGCATTTAAGATCCTCCAAGGAGCAGGTCTCAAGGTCTGGGAGGGAAAAAACCAGCGTTGCGATATCCTGGGCCGATATACTCGCATAAGTACTCGAGGAACCAACCAGCTTGACGTGGTGGAGACTGAGAGGCTTCTTGAAAGCCCACGCATGAGGTATCAGTTGGTCTGAAGTGAATCCCGGGTAGGCGTACGCTATAATGACTCTTCGGATTGATGAGAATCTTGAAAGGAGGTCGAAGAGCCTGTTCGTCCGTCCTGGACAGTCGGATTCCCAATAGAGCTCAGCCGTACGCACCAGCGAGAGGTGAGCAGGGTACATTGCCGAGTGCTTGAAACACCTATCAACATTCTCAATAAGCTTCCCTGCAATGACATGATTTGGTAGAGCGCCGATGCAGACTTCGAGATAGAGGAAGGGAAGGCCGATGAGCGTACAGCCGACGACACGCTAGAATCGCGCACCGTAGGTCAGATCGTCTCAGACAATCATATGAGAAGATATGGATGAGGATCTCGTTCGAGAGATCGAGGAGCGACATCGTTGTCGATTGTGGTACCGGGACTGTGGGAAATCTTGCTCCACGATCTTGAGATCGAAGGACAAGAGGGAGGTTGGAAGTCGAGGTTTGAAAAGTACACGATGCAGAGTCGGCACGCTTTCGCAAACCACCCCATCTGATGGTGATTCTGGCCAAAAAAAAAAAAAAAAAAAAAAAGGGAATCGCACTTATCTTAAAGTCTAATCTCAAAGCATGCCTGGTACGTTAAGAGCTTCTGTGATAAGGTAATTCACGAGAAGCCATTTTTTTTTTTTAAATTCTTCTAGCAAAAGTTCATGAGCTATCTCGAGCACTAAGTTACACTTCACAATTTTGATTCACCAGTCTCACTCCTCCCTGCTGATTCAAACACCGAACGCATGTTCCAGGGCACTAAATAACAAAGACTATACCAATCACTACATACTAGTAGGAATATTGAGACATATTCGACAATGAAACACACTTCAAGCCCAACACTTATCCAATTCCGCCGCAACCCCAGCAAAGAACCTCGACAATTCCTTCCCCTCCGCCTCACTCCTTTCTCTAGTGCCCACAGCCAAACACTTCCTCACAACACCACCATAAATCGACCCTGCAAGACCATCCAGCCTCAATGTTAAACTCTGAAAGCCCCTCTTCACCCTCTCAAAATCCTCATCCTCAACATCCACAACCTCATGCAGAGGTTCCCAGAGTCCAATCTCCAGTAATACGCATCCCAAACTGTAGAAGTCATGAGCACGAGAGTATCGGATCGATGAGTTCCAACGTTTGTCGGGGTGTTGGTAGTAGTCGAGGTTGATGTCCTTCGGGCGGCGGGTCATGGAGATTTCGTTGCCGGGACCGTGATGTGGGGAGTGAATGCGGATGAGGCGTTGGCCGTGCTCGGAGACGTAGATTGGTTCGTGTTCGGACGGGTAGTAAGGGTCGGGGTCGCTGATTAGATCGTCCATACGGGCGTTCCCGAGGCCGACAAAGAGGGGATTGTCGAAGCCCAGGGGTTGAGGAATTCCGGACGCTGGGCCTGGTGGGCCGTGAGAGGGGATGTTGGCTGCTGGGAAGAAGAGAATGGAGTTGGAACGAATGTTTCTGAGACTTCTTGTGAGAATCATTATGGTAGTCCATCAGACAGCAGTACTTACTTGTGGACCCAGCCGACGCAATGCATCATGTTGACAGCTTCAACCAGTTTCTTAGCTAAGCGAAACCGGATTCCGAGGTCTAAGATCTCTTGATTGGCGGGATGTCTCTTCTCCAAAAGCTCAGTCAGCGATACTGGCATTCGTTTCTGTGAAATGGCACCTGCAGGCAAGATCTGTGGTAAGTTGGAGCGGATATGTGACGGCGGTGCGAGCACAAGTCCATATCTCCTCGCAATTGGGTCTTCTACCATGCCATAGCATTTCGGGAGCAGCAGACGGTCAGGTTTGGGCGTCGCCAGCATGAGGGTCTTTATCCTCGTATCTCGTTCCTGATCACGGTCAAGATTATCAATCCATTCGATCAACACCACCCGATTCTCTTTGCGAACGGGATAGTCAAACAGAAGTGCCATAGTAGATGAGCCAGATGACGAGACAGCATAGGAAGGATCCAGACGGAAATCCCTCATAGTAAACTTGTATGCAGCATGCTTTCTTTCGTACTTTACCACAGAGCTGAATTGCGCTGCGAGAGACATATCTTGATAGCGTGCCACATTGTTACCATCGGGTAAGGAGTGTCTCGCTTCGTAGCTCGCGGCTTCAGCTCTCCGCTTCAACTCCGCAAGTTGCATCTTCCGCAGAATATCGAACTCTCCTTTCAGCATCCTCTCTAGATCAAATTTCGGACCGTATGTAGCGAGGTTCTCATTGTACTCTTTGATCAGGTCGATCAGGCTCGTCCAAACGGCGTCTTTCTTCCTGAAGACGAATTTGCAGCGTTTGATGAAGGACATGTTCATCTTGCATCGCTCGACAAATATTCCTTGCGTTTCAAGCGTGAGATTCTCCCCTTCTCGTAGTCGAAACCTAGAAAGATCTTTCGACTCCTAATATGGTAAGCAGCAGCTTGCCTGAAGTGAGGAAAAAAGTCGTACCCGGTCAGGCCAATGACTTGGCTTGATGCCATATTTATCCTCGAGAGCATGAGCATCACATAGAGCTTGCGACATTAACGCGAGCTGACGCAATACTCTCCTTCCAGCAGCCGGATTGGCTTTCACGTACGCTTCGAACTTCATGTCCGGTTCTCCATCTTCATCCCGCCAGATGTCTCTCCATTCGTCAAATCTCTAGTCACGTGTGTTCAGCTCGCTGGCAAAAGTGCTCGTCGGAATCGGACTTCTCACATCTTGCTGCAGCTCTAATCTTCCTACTGCCAGTTCAAGAGTTCTCGCAGAGTCAAAGACATCTTTAATCATTCCTATTCCATCTTCGGCGACTCAGTATGGCAGACGAGAAGAAGGAATCGGTGTGTGCTTTCGGAACTTACCTCGACAGAGGGGGAGCAAGCCTAGGACCGCGGTAACGATCCCGAAGACCTCTGCCATTTTGGCCAGATACGATGAAGAATGAACTGCTCAAATAATAGCTTGAAACCTTGAAGACGTTCTTGTCGTGAGAGATGCTCATGCAGGCAACAGGCTCCACTCACGTGAACCAATCACACCACTGGAAAGGTAGCACAAGCTGGCAGAGCTGAGTGATCGAGGCTGGAAAGGACTCAGATATTATCGAACTCTTTCCGAAGGGTAAGTTTGGATTTAGAATATCCGATAAGAAGCATTCAGACGAAGCGACCCAATGTGGGGGAACAAGCATTCGCTGGCACGCAATTCGATGATGCAGAGAGACGCCGCGGTCGTGTAGTCCGAAGATTGGACGACAACGGTGCAGCGTGTTTATCTTCTGTCGAGGATTTCATTGATCGACCAGTTGGACTGGTATAAAATTATGATTTGCTAGCTGCTCGTGGGGTTCGCCTTCATCGTCTCATGGCGACATCCGAATTCTTGGTAATTCTGAAGTCGATGAAGCTGTCAACATCAAAATAGGACTGAGAGCCAAGGCTGAAGACTCTTCATGCCGTGCCTTTGCTAAGATCGCAAGGTGAGCAGTGCGCCTGATCGATCTTCTCGGGCTAGATGATTGTCAGGCTTTCATGTGGGCTTTTGGGGGCCAAAGAATCTACCTGGTCTCATGACCACCACCAAGCAGTTCAAACGCCATAGTGGACTGTATCGATGACCCATATTTGTCTGACATGTCAAGTCAGAGATCTTTTCGTAGATAGATATGTAAAGGACTTCGGGCAAATATTTTGGAAGATTTGGGAAGACGGAACTCTGGAACTCAGGATCTCATTACCGCACGTGCCATCGGCTAATTCACGCTAGCCCCCCTCTGAAGACCCAATTCAGGGCAGTTGTTTACATCGAACCGGGATCCAGCAAACCAAAGACCACTTTGTCAACGGTTCTTCCGCCACCCTTTATTTCTCTCTCGTCTCTCTGCCCTCAATCACAATCCCGTAACGCCAGTCGCAATCAAATTCAACCAAGCAGCCAGTCTATACCCGGCCTTCGCAACCTGCAACTCCACCGTCCCAACCACACTCTGATAATAAGCTCCCCCCAAATCCACCGTCTCAAGCGGGCTCACACCCTTCGGCATCACCTCACTGCACACTAAAGCATTACTGTCTTTCGCCCAGATCATGCTGCTGGCTACAGGGTCAGAGATTTTCATGCCCGTGAGCCAGGATGCAGAGGCACTTTTGTAAGTGCCAGTCTTGATGCCGGTGGTTAGATTCGTGGCCCAGGTTTTGGCGTAGGCGAGGGAGTAGCCGCCGACGAGCTTTTCGGGGATGGCGGTGTCCCACTGAGAGGGAAGAGTTAATTAATTGATGCTGGGGAGGCAGGTATGGCCTCGAAGTTTGGGATTTGGGATCAGGGGAAACGTACGATTGCATGTAAGTTAGTAGAAGCACCGTCAAATGTTACATCGATATCATTGCCTCCTACATCTAGATTTTCGTCATGGAGAGGCTGATGTATGTCGCCGATGAACTGCAAAATAGGATCAATTAGCTTCAGAAAATCCGCTTGGGGCTGTGATACATGTCTTCGGGCCAGGAGCCGAGAAAGCACAGAGAAGGGTACTTGGATTAAGATGCCGAGAAGAGGAGGATTGGAAAAGCTTTAGGCTTACGTGAATAAGCATCTGTTCATTCCTTCGTTAGTAATCCCTTCTTTCAAAGGAATCGAAGGAACACACCTTCGCGGCAATTATCCTCTCAGCAGAACTCAAGCTCGTAGTCTTGACTCTAGTAGTCTACAATCTATCAGCCTCTTTCCATACGTTACACCCCGCCATCCATTATCATGGCGCGCAAACTTCTCCACAACATCATTTTCTTCAAAGATCGGACTCACATAATTGTTGATAGCACTAACAACACAACCTCCCGTTCCACAATCTCGTGTATAATCGACGCCACATGATGAGGGCGGACTATCGAGTGCATCTATGTAATGGAATGGAGCAGAAAACTTCCCCGCTGTGGTGTAGCGGTAGGAATCTGCCTGGGCAAGAGTTAGCTTAGCCATATTTTTGCTGATGATTACACTTGGTATATAATGAGAGAGAGGAGGCAAGGATGTGGGAGGGGAGAGCCGGAAGGGACCACCAACCCATGTTGCAACTGATGCCAGGTAGTCGGTGCTTGTGTCGCCTAGAATTGTTTGGAAGTAGGTTTTTGTCGCTGCAGATACTTTCGTTTGTTAGCATGAACGATTATGCGGAGAAGGATGAGGCTAACCAAAATTCGTAGCAATGTATGCGACTGTGTCGTGCCCGAGCGTGCCCCAAGCTGAAGCGATGGGAGCTGAAGATGCTAGGAGCAGGATGGAGGATGAAAATTGAAGTTGCATTTTGGGTAATTGGAGTATGGAGATGAGAAGAAAATCTAGGGTCTGATCTTCTGGATTTGTGGTACCGAGAAGACACGGAAGCTATATACTTATTATTTCCTGGAATCCAGGTATATTGTGTGGAATTCAAGCAATCATAAGCTCCAGAAAAGGCATGCTTCATCCTCCGAATCTGATAGGAAGACAACTCCCATTTTCCGGATCTCAATCCAAAAGAAGCAGGAGCTTGACCTTCACCCGCACCATGTAGATCTCCCAGATCTCCCATGTCAATTTCGCCCCCACCAATTAGCATCCTCGTCTCCCTCATATCTCCATCCTTCCGAACCACTTTCAGAGATCGACCCGGGACCGAGAAAGGAACAACCCCACACTCCTCGGCAAAGCTTATCGAAAAGCTTATCCTCGCTCTCCCACCTTCCCGTTTCTGCTTCTGCCGATGCACATCGATCAATGCCGATGCATTAGCTTCTCGTGTGGCATATTGCAAGATGAGCGAGTAATTGATGTGTTGAGATATCTGGGTGGTGGGAGGCGGCGAGAACCGTTTAGTGCCTGGTGGTGCCGAAATGAGATTAGGTCGGCAGGATGAACGGTAATTAAGGGAACAGAGAAATTGAAACTTACCTATGAGCGAGGAGGTGGAGTTACGATTGCTGCTAGTCTCAATGATTGTCTTTCAGTGATCGATAACAGCTTCATGCTATGGACCTCCATGGCAATATGAAGATATTCGCGGGCAACGTCTCATTACGTGCTAAGCCGCTTCCGGACTTGAACTGACGTGTTGAGAGAATACCAGTAGACTGTGGGCTGTCAGCATCAAAGTTTATCGGTGGTTGTAGACACATGCATCCTTACAATGTCTCTTTGCGAAGTCGAGACTGCTAGTCCATCTTCGCCTGGCTGGTACAGATTCGTTGATTCTTGATCAATTCCTCCACCATATATCTATGTCTACACATCGTCAAGTCTTTAACATTGTCAGCCCCTTTAGTCATCATAGCGAGAAGTGTCCGAGATGCATAGCCACATTGAATTACTTAACCCTCACATATGTCTTGTATCATTTCATTTCTGCTTTCTTCGATCTTTTGAGCCGCCAGTTGCTTTCCGCGCGTTGTTCGTTTGAAATTGAGAGCTAGACAACGAGTCGATACCATGTCACGGGCAATGGACCGCTTGTTGGACTCGGGGGCGCTGTATTTGGTCTCTACTTTTCATACTTTTTTTTTTCTTCCTGTGCTTTGGGTACGCTGGAATGTGTCCAAGCGATGGACAAGGTGGTTGGTTGATTGAGCGCTTCGCTCGGAGGGTCACTAGGTGTCACCTGGCTATGAGCTCTGGGTCCACGAATCTGCTTTTGAAGGCCAGGAATATGGATCGAAGCGCTAGAATGAACTTTCGTTCGGCGATCATGTCGAAGGGCTGTGAATCGAGACAGGATCTGTAAAGGAGAAAATCCAAGAATAGAGCACGTGATGATCACTGGTTGCTTTTGCGTACTAGGGTACCTATATTTCGTTTCTTTTTCTTCTTCTTGTAACCTCCCACTCCGTGTTCAAGGGCTCCGGTGAAAGTCGATAGTCTGGGCGCATGATTGTTACCTTTAAATGTTTTGTTTCTATAGCGTTATTCTCACACGTGCGAATAGAGGGGTCCTCCCGATCTAACCGCAAAAAGGAAATGTCCACCCTGATGTCATCCTCCTGCATGATGCCCCTCACTCGAGGATTCGCTCCAACGACACTTCACTCCAAGCAAAGTATCAAGCACCTTGTTGTCTACCACAACAAGAAACCAGTATGCATTGCACCAATTGCTCCCATGCCATCCCCTGAATCTAAGAAGCGATTAAAGTTTCCTCACCAAAACGGTATATGATCTCGACCACTGGACGCCTCAAAAACGCGAAGAGCGGGACTAAACAAGCCTCTTGGCCAGATCATCCCACCAAGCTCTGCCGTATCGTATCAAAACTCTCCATGCAACGCACTTACTAAGTCAAACGTTACTTAATCTGATGCTGGGCTCCAAGAGGTTGTAACAGTGGACCAGTCGGGAGGTTTCTTCTGCACTATCCGGCAACCAACGGAAAGCTGCTGCTGCTTCAACGTCATGCCACAGCCAGATACCCCTCCACTTACTACCCCACCATGAGCTCATGCTGAGAGAAGTACGCGCTACATAAAGATAAGTACAGCTTGTCTCGCACTTTTTCTCTTCTTCTGAATTCATACCATTTCTCCCTCTTCATCAACTCACTATCAATTCCGTCAATCCATCAAAGTGATATCCATCACACACCCTACTCTCAACATGCCTATCGATATCCCAAAGACCGACTCCCTCGCGGAGATGTTCTCTCTGAAGGGCAAGGTCGTCGTCGTCACCGGTGCTTCCGGACCTAGAGGAATGGGTATTGAAGCTGCTCGCGGCTGTGCTGAGATGGGTGCAGACTTGGCTATCACATAGTAAGCATCTCAATTGTGTACTTCTCCAACACCAACACTCAATCACATTACATATCCGCCAAACCCGAGTGATCACCACCACTCTTCTCCTTCCCCTCATTCCATCTTCCACCCCACCAATCCACCCAATTGAATCCTATCCCTATCGACCTACAACACAAACTAACACTCCTCCCCCCACAGCGCATCCCGTCCCGAAGGCGGCGAGAAGAACGCCAAAGAACTCGCCGAAAAATACGGCGTCAAAGTCAAAGCCTACAAGTGCGACGTCGGCAACTGGGAGTCCGTATCCGGTCTCGTCGCAGACGTAATCAAAGAATTCGGCAAAATCGACGCCTTCATCGCAAACGCCGGGCGCACCGCCGACTCGGGCATCCTCGACGGCACTGTCGAGGCCTGGAACGAAGTAATCCAAACCGATCTCAACGGCACATTCCACTGCGCAAAGGCCGTCGGCGCACACTTCAAAGAGCGGGGAACCGGCTCCTTCGTCATCACCGCATCGATGTCCGGCCATATCGCGAACTTCCCTCAGGAACAAACCAGCTATAATGTTGCGAAGGCGGGGTGTATCCATATGGCTAGGAGCTTGGCGAATGAGTGGAGGGGCTTTGCGAGGGTGAATAGTATCAGTCCCGGGTATATCGATACGGGACTGAGTGATTTTGTTGATAAGAAGGTCCAGGATTTGTGGATGAGTATGATTCCTATGGGACGGAATGGGGATGCGAAGGAGTTGAAGGGGGCGTATGTTTATCTTTGCTCGGATGCTAGTACGTATACTACTGGGGCGGATATCGTTATTGATGGTGGCTATACTGCTAGGTAGATGCTTTTTGCCCGGTTGTAGGAAAAAGTCCTTAATTAGATAATCGTGGTCAAATATGACTTGAGCATGGTTCAGGAAGTTCTTGGCCGTTTCTTATTTCTCGGCTTCGTTTTTATAGGCTGTCTGTGGGAGCTGAACCAAGCGACTCCGGGTCACCAACTGCTGCCATGCTGGGCTGGCTGGCTCATTGAAGAACTGAAGCAATCAGTCGACCATCTTATCTCATCCTCACCAGTTCCTTCTCATCCCCATCATCTATCTCACTACCACATACCATGCCCACAGGAGAAAACGTTCCATCCATCCGTCCATCATCCCTCCTGACACACATCCACACCCCAACAATCAACAATCAACACTGCAGCACTTCAATGCCTACAAAGAACACCAGATAATAGTCCACAAACATCTCACTTCTTGCAGTGCCTGCCTGTCTTGCCCGGCTGGCGAGCGGCAATTGGCTGGGTTCGGTAGGGTAGGGTAGGGTATGTGATGTGCTGAGATAGAGAAAGAAGGAAGGGGACAGGAGGATTTTGAAGGCGGATTTAGGTGACAAAAAGTGAAAGTGAGGTAATCCTAAAAAAAATTGCTTATTTGCGCACTCGCCTGGCAAATCCTGCCGAACGAGTGAGTCTTGGGCGAAGGCTCCGTGAATGAGACGCTCATCGATTTCATCTTACCTTACGAGTATTTAGAATAAGGAAGAACTGTTTTCTGGCCTGGAACGTTTCCAATGTCGGCCGCGGCCACTTCATCATCAATTCTCACACCTATCACTTATCACCTATCACCATCACCTATCACCAATCGCCTGTCATTTCCTCATCTCTGATCTTCTCATCTTCTCATCACTCATCTCTCCATTTTTTCTCTCTACTGAAGGGTAGGTAATCTATCAACCAATATCACGCAATTCCCAGCGACGAAATCTCGCCCTGTTCATTCACCGGCTGCGTGCCAACCTTATATGACGCCTTCCACCTTAATTTCACCGAATCACCTTTCCCCTGCTCTACACCGTTCAAGTGGATGACTTGCTTGACGCCGCCTTGTTCGTGAGGTTGTAAGCGGCGTCCTGTTTGTGGCTGGAGTTTGAGGGAGTAGCCCTGAGCAGAGTCAGTATTGTATCTTTGAATTTTGAAAGGCGGTAAAAGCGGTATGAGAGTGGAAGAAGAAATTGTACCTTTGTTACTGCCGCCATAAACGTCAATTCGGATATCGGCTGGTCGGATTTACTTGAAAACGTTATCGACATGGTAATGACTGATGGTGTTTGCGGTTCTCGAGCGGCGTGTAATGAGATACTGAGAGCTGTCTCGCTGACTTGAATGGTATTTGACGCAGGTAGGCCCTCTGGTAATGCTGATGAGAAAGCCCATTCGTCGTCATCTGCGGCAGCTGGTGCTGGTGGGGCAGCTTGTTGATTTCCGAAGTCGAACATGGATGGTGTAGCTTGTTGTGGCGTTGCCTGGCGTGGCGATGCAAGTGCCGCGAAAGGATCGACTGGTGGCTGAGGTTTTGATGCTTGGGCTTGAGATTGCAAAAATTGCTGTTGTTGAAGAGCTTGCTGTTGTTGGAAAAGTGATGGCTGTGGAGTTGCTGGTTTGGAGCTGGCATTTGAGGAGCCGAAGGCAGAGAACGAAGAGTAGTCTGGTTTGACGGGTGGTTGAGGAGGTGCTGGAGACCGAGTCGGAGTTGGTCCTCTCGCTGTACTGTGGTCTACTGTGGAGGAGATTAATGCTGGACCTGGGAGATCTTTGTACGTGAGTAGAGACTCGAGCGAATAGTTTCACAAACTTACTTGTGTTGTTCCCAAATCCAAGTGAAATCCCACCACCTTGCCCAAAGCTACTCTCTCCCATAGACAGCCCTAATAAATCATCTTCAAGTCCACCAGGCTGCCCAACTGGGGCTGCAGCAGCTTCCGAGCTACTTCCGTTGGTCTCTAAATCTCCACCGAAATCAATCAGGGAGAGCTCGTTGTCAGCATTCTTGCTAACACCTGTAGTAGTGCCCAAAGTCCCCTTCGCAATCTTGGCAGCAGCCTCCACATCACCCTTCTTCATAAGCTTGTATCTCTCCACAGTGCGATGTATGCTGTCGTTGATCTCCAGTAATTTCGCCACAGCTTCGTGATCATCAGACTCCTCTTCGCACATCCTCTGAATTTTGGGGTGAGCACTCTGGAGTGCAGAAGCCAGCTCCTCGTAAACGTCTCCCTCAGTCATCACATCTCCTGCCTTGAAGGATTCGAGACGCTCCTCCAATAGTCGAGCTTTCTGTTGGACCTTCCCGACCTCCTCTGCTGCCTTCGCCCGGTAATCTGTCTTCTGTCGAGTGTCGTACCCCGCCATGATTTTCATTAATCGATTAGCCTCCTGTAGGTCTTCAGGTCCACCCCGCCGAATCAACTCTTGTAGCTTTGCTGATTGAGCAGCTTTCTCTTCTTCCTCCATCTCCTCGGCAGATTTGAGGTTCTACAGGAGTCAGTAAATGCCACATCTCCTTCTGTCTCCCGGTACTCACATCACTGGGGTTCAACACCGCAGCATCCTCTCTTCTGACCTCTGGGAACACGTATCCCTTGTAACTTAGCAGCCTATGCATATCCCGAATGAATCCCAAGTCTTCCTTGTACCGCGAAGTCTGACATATTGTACCCCGCCATTCCTCAATTGCCTCCAAGATCTTCATCTGCACCCTCGTCGCTCTGATCGGCGGCCTCTCGGGGAACCTCCGCACGAGCTCATTCAAGAACTCTTTTGTACTGATCTGAAGATGAAAAGGGTATCCGCAATTCTTGACGCATATATCCAACAAGTTGAGAGCTAGCAGGGAAACATTCGGGTTGCGATGGTTGATATAGTTGACGATTGCCACGGCAGCTTCTCTAGGCGCATTGCCCTTCTTCGAGTTGATCAGGTCTGCCACTTCGAGATTGACGGCGAGGTTTGGCTCGAAGTTCTCGGGGCTGCAGGCTTGCTGGATGTATCGTTGCAGGTTCGAGGGGCCCGGATCCCCCATAACACTGAAGCGGTCTCTGGCCGCCATCCTCGCGGACGCTGCCTCCATCTGGAGGTTTGTAAATAGCTATCACCACTGTAGATTCTTATGAGGGGAGAGTTGGGGGTCGTGGTGTGCGCGAGGAGCTTTTGCGAAAGTGAGGCGCAGAAAGATGGTGGGGGAACACGAGAGCTGGACAGATGCCCAGGTGGTCGCTCGTCGCTCTCGTATCAAAGTGAAGCCTTGGCTGACGGGCGAGGTCCAAGCGAAGGCTGACACCAGGACCTTGCCGCCTCTCCAGATAAAGTTTTAGAGGGGAACATTTACATTTCGACAACCACCATTCGCCTCAACCTTAAAACAAAAACATATATCCATACACTTCACAATGGTTCGACACAAGAAAGATGGATTCTCTTCAAGAGGAGGCAAGAAATACAGCAATGCGCCCAGAAGACAAGGTCCACGATACGATGATGACGACTCAGAACACCCCGCATCTCGCCCCTCCTTCAAAGCAGCATGTTGGGATCTGGGACACTGCGATCCAAAGCGATGTTCTGGCAAGAAATTGATGAGACAGGGCCTTATGCGCGAGCTTCACGTTGGTCAAAAGCACTCCGGCGTCATCATCAGTCCGAATGCGAAGCAGACAGTCTCCCCCGCCGATCGAGAGCTCATGGAACAATATGGAGCTGCTGTCGTGGAATGTTCTTGGGCTAGGATAAAAGAGGTGCCATGGCCAAAGATTGGAGGGAAATGCGAGAGGTTATTACCATACCTAGTCGCTGCGAATAGTGTCAATTATGGGAAGCCATGGAGATTGAACTGCGTGGAGGCTTTGGCTGCGGCATTCTATATCTGCGGACATCCAGATTGGGCGGAACAGATACTTGCACCTTTCTCGTACGGCGAAGCATTCTTGGAAATCAATTCATCGATATTGAAGAGATACGCGGCATGCAAGGACGAGGCAGAGATTAAGAAGGCGGAGGAGGTCTGGATGGCGAGGCTGGAGAAGGAATATGCAGATAGCAGAGGCAATGGAGAGGATGGAGGAGAGACGGATATGTGGAAAGGAGGCAACTCGAATCACCGCGCGCCAGTCAGTTCAGACGACGACGAGGACGAAGACGAGGAAGAAGGTGGCGAAGGCAGTGACGAGGAGATTGATGGCATATTTCTAGGCAAGAAGCCAGAGAAGGTCGACCTTACAGAGCCGGAAGTAGAAAAAGACCCTTTCGATATATCAGAGGATGAGGACGACGAAGAAGAAATGGCCGAGTTGAGGAGAAGAGTACTTTCTGCCAAGCCATTCTCGAATCCTACCGACACAGGGAAGAAGCAACCAGAGAAGATAGCTCGGCCAGTTCCACTGAAGGACGATTCTGAGGTTGAGCCTGATTCGGACAATGGAGATGACGATGAATTCGATAATATTATTGACGCCACACCCGTCACGGATAGGACAGGTATCAAAGCGAAGCAGAGGAGTAAGGCCGAGGAACCTCTTGCCAGTGCCGTCTTCTCTAGGACGGTTGTGGGCGCTCCAAAGAAGTGGTAATATAATATATAGAAATTGCCAACGTCACCACTGGAAATGTTTGATCGCCAATGCTGGGCACGTAAGTGATAACTATCTATTCCATCTTTGATTGCTCCGAGATTTGGCGCATTTCAGCCCAGACAGCGTCCTTCGAGTATTCGTCGAGTGATGTCCACTAGCGTATCCATGGTCGAAGGTATATTTGGATGGTCTGAGGTATTCAAGCCTGCTAATTCGAGAGCGATTCTACGTGCATTATTTGCTAAGATGTTTCTGTTTTCTGGTTTTCCATCACTCCCAAATGTAACTGTACGTTCAGGGCCACTAGAAAAGTTACTCTTGTTACTTTCTGATATACTTGCTCGCCAATCCCAAGGAGAATTGTTATTACGTACAGATTTGGCTGAAGTAGTCAACCAACAAATCACATCATTGGCCGGGAATGCAGTGGCTTACATGCTGACTAAACAAGCAATCTCACTCCCCTCATCTCAGGCTTCATGTTTCATACTCTAAGTCAACCATCCAGAATCATGCTTCTCAACCTTGCAACGGAGATCATAATCCAGATTCTGTCCAGCGATATACTCAATTACAGCGACTATTTCCAGATCATCTTAACATGCCACCGGCTGCATGCTATCGGTATACCACTGTTGTATCGCGAACTGGCGATAACCCCATTGGAAAGGTTCATCGATGTCCGAAGCAATACAACAGTGAATCTGGAACAGCTGCATGGAGCTTTCGACCTTCAACCTACCTATCTCTCTCTAGTCCACACTGCTCATATTATACTGTCACACCGCAAGTCTCTGAAACATGCTGCATGGCTCTTCCATCTCGTCTCAAGTTTCGAGTCTCTCCAGAGTTGGAGCCTCGCTTGTCCTGTTATCGGTATCCATATCATCAACAAACCACTATCTCATTTCTTGAAGAAGTGTAAATACCTATCTTCTTTGCGGCACATCATGATACATCTCAATCAGAACAACATCAAAGTTAGCGCTATCAATGGCATATTCTCAGTCCCCAACCTTGATTCCTTCGTTCTCAAAAACCTCCTCGAAGTGACAGACGAGCCCGATCAGGCTGCTGAATATTTTCCAACAAAGATCACCAGACTCGACATCTCGAGCAGCCCAACAGCTACTTTCAATTCTTGTGCCCTCCTCGCGCGCCACCCGGCGCTTGATTCACTCAGCTGGATAACGTACAGCTATCAGGACCCCCAGTGGCACTGTTCGGATATCTCTCAAACATTGGCACCTCTGAAGCGACGACTAGTCAACCTGCGTCTAGCTCATCAATCCTTGAAGGCTCCGGCCCCAGGGACTTTCCCATCGCAGCCAGACGGTGACGCCCATATGGACTTTTCCGACTTTACAGCTCTACGGGTTTTAGACATAGACGAGTATTTAGCCTTTCCGCGCAGGAAGCCTATTTTTCCCAATGACCTTTACGACCGACTTCCTCCATCTTTGGAACGCTTGACAGTAAGTTTTCCCACATCACTGCGTCCATTTTCTACGGAAGCAGAAGCTCGAGAGTGAACTACTGACGCGCCGTGATAGATTTACTTCGAGTCAAGAATATACAACAACAAAGCCTCGTTCTGGGACACATTAGACAATCATGACTGGTTGATATCTTTAGCCCGCCGGCCATCAACGAAGTTCAAAGCTCTTTCCAGCATTACTCTGATTGAGACACGAGAAATTGCGAGGGGACACTCGGAATCAGAACTGGATTTTGCGACGATTGTGAATGACGCTGGATGGAAAGAATGGGAATACTCGATGGGTCTTAAGGACGCGTTTCAGGGGTCAGGAGTTAGGTTGAGAGTTATGACACTTGCTGTTGTACATGAGGAAGAATAGCTGGGCTTGGCGAATAAGTCTTTAGCATAGTTCTCGGCTTGAATATGCACGACTCCTCCATAGAAAATTATTGGTGCTCAGGATGTGCGTAGAACTGTTGGTGTTTCGCAGGAGCCGGTGCTATGTTGGCGTTTCAGAGTCTGCAGTTGTTGTGCCTATTCACTCACCTCCCCGCTCTCCATCTTGCCTTCATAAGTTTCGTAACTTCGTTTTTTGTTCAAGAAGAAAAATTCCCACTCAATCCAAACAATTCCTAGATATTAGGTAACGATAATATGCCTCTCTTGCAATTGCCGACGGAGATTCTCGTTCTCGTTTTGTCTACTATTGGTATTCTTGAAAGGACTGAATTTTATGATGTTTTTCTTGACTTGCAAACGACTGAATACCATCGCTCTACCATTTCTTTATCAGTTCGTTTACCCCCAAACGCCGATGTGCAGAGAAACGGAGCCCCATTCCTTGGATTGTCGTATTGAGCACTTTCGAAAGAATCCGGAGCGCCTATCTTGGGTCCAATTGGCCCACGTAATGTAGGATCGTCGGAAGCATGAAGCAGCAGCCAAGGCATTCGATACCATCTCCGTGTTTACGACAATCCATCGGCTGATTCTCTGCTGCCTTGGTTCTTGGGATGAAGATGCCTCGTTCCACAAGTTCATCGGCCGCTTTCCTCGCTTCGAACTACTCCGAGATGTCGCAGTCAAAAATTCGCTCAAGACCGTAGAGGATCTACTCCAGATTTGCGCTGCGCCAGTATCGAGACTTTGACACTCAGAGAATTCAGAATATCAGAGGATCCTCACGCCACAACTCTTCAGGACATGTTGCCAACAAACCTGAGACGCCTCAAAGTTACCCGGACAAATTCTCTACCCATGGGGTCCAATTAGAGGTCCTCCTTCGAGCGATAACTTCTTTGAAGACTCTGGTCTGGACGCTCGAAACACAGTGTTACACCATCCAATTCAAACCACAACAAATATCACAGGTACTGTCTCCGTTGAAGGCAACGCTTCAGGATCTACACCTCTCGCTTGTAGACAGATGGGGTTTCCGAAACGATGCTGAACTAAAGTTTTCCGATTTTACGGCTTTGGAAAGTCTGAGAATACATGAGCGATTTATATTAGCGAATAGTATTCGCCAAGACGATCGAATATTCGCCGAGGGCACCTCCGGCACAGACCTCCGTCCTTATTACAGGATTTGACAGTCTGCACCCCTAAGTCCTAGATATATCGCAACTAATCTTTCTAATAGATAACGTTCGACGTCGGCGCACATATCCTACGTACTAAACCCTTGGAACACATAAATTATGAATGGATTCTTTCTCTTGCCAAGGAAAAGCTACACTCTGCAACATGCCTTCAAAGGGTCACTTTGACGAAACGCTACTCTTGGCCCATGATGAACAGTGGGGGAACCGAATCACATTTTGCTCCATCGATTGTGTGGGAATATCCAGATGAAGTGAAAATTGTATTCAAGAAGGCAGCTATTGAACTTCTAGTGATGCTTAGAGCATCAGAAGTTTGGTTGTTTACGGGGCATTAGGCACAGAATAATATACATCATCTGTATAAAGTGGTCACAGTAAATATAAAGCCTCCGAACGGCTCTGAGATTGAGCTGTCTGGTAGGCAATCATGACTAAGCGTGGGGAACGAATATCTTCGTTTGTACCTAAACATAATACTTCCTTTCCTCTTCAACTTTCCAAAAACCAGTTCAGATCATTATTATCGGCCACGATTCATCTTCGGGGTTCTGCTTACTCCTATGTCTAAGCATCTTTCTGTCGTCACACTTGCCTGACATGGCTCTACTCGATCTTTCGACGGAAATACTTGCCAATATCTTTTCTCACGTTGGTACCGGAATAGTTGCCAGACGTGATCTCTTCCGTCTCGTTCTATCATGCAAGCGTCTCTACTTGATAAGCCTCCCATTTTTATACCGGGATGTAACAATCTGGCTTCCTGCAGAACGAGTTACAGTCACGAAAGGAAACGAAATGTTGACAAAGAACTGTTTCAAACACCCAGGTCGATGCGCTTGGGTCCACACAGTCAGAGTGAGAGTGGATATGGCAATTCCTGATTCAGCCACTGGATTTCTCGAGCTTTGATCGAGCTTCTCTTCATTACGAGCTCTAATAATTTTCCCATCTGGTGCAGCCTTGGTTGATATGCCTCTAATGACCTTCCTCGACTGCGGCACAACATACTTATCTCTACTACACGTGGAAATGTTCAATGCACGCTTGACCTCAACAGACATATCAAGACTATACAGGATTCCCAGTCTGACGACACTGGTCATTGGTGACTTTAGCATTCCAAGCGATGCCGTTCTCGTGTCGCCCGAACACTTCCTGCCCGCGAAGCTGACAAGCATTGAATTTCGACGTACTACTGCTCTACCCATAGGCCGTTGCGTGGAATACTTACTGCAAAATCTTCCTCTTCTCTCCACCCTCCGCTGGTCGATACAACTTCCTCGTTTTTACTATGGTCATTTCTATCCTAATGCAGTCTCTAAAGCGTAGTCATGCCTAGCATCAACCCTCACCACTTTTCAGTTGCTTCTGAGTGACTGCAAATCAACGTCGAACAAGCAACAATTGTACTTCTCTGATTTCGTCAACCTGAGATCTCTTGAGGTCCACGAGAGAGTTACACTAGCGAGGACTACCCCACTACAAGTCCCAAACACGATCGTGGAGACCTATCTCCCAGACTAGCCGCCTCCCTTCAGAATCTGAAGGTTGGTATCTCTTCATTTCAGACAGTTCACTGTGCTGACAAGTGTCAGATCGTTTTTGACCCAAACTGTCAGGTGCTGCGTAACAAGGGATCGAGCGAGGATGACTAAAACTGGATACTGGAGTTGGCAAAGAACAAAACCCGTCAGAATACCCAGCTGTCGACAATCACCTTGACTGAAGATGTATGCTGGTCATGGGATGTCAATCGTATGTATGAGGGTAGGCTCATGGACGTACCGGGAACTATTGAGTGGAAATATCCCCAAGAGGTCAAAGCATCATTTCAGACATCTGGCATACAGTTGAACGTGATGCTGAGAGCCCCTTGGAGTTGATTTTTGCATGTCACGATACATGTCCTAATTTTACTAGTTTTCGCGCGAGAGTCATAGACTTCGTATCCTTCATAATGAAGTGTGTCTACGCCATCCAACGAGTTTTGTTCGTGCCAGGCGCCATGTACCCATGTTGATGTGCTACGCTGCAGTGTTGGCTTGCGCCGTATATCTAATTCTGTCTCAACCTGTGTTTCTACAGGGGCTCGCTTCAGCCGTCTTCCCGACTGTCCAGTTGATGAGTCCTATTAAGCACAGGGTACATCACTGTGCTTCTCCCTCTTGGTGTCTGTTTCCCCAATACCGCTTTTCCTTTCGAAATTTGAAGCAAATATACAATTCCTCGGCGCAGCAGCCTGAGCAGACGGCTACAGGTATGTCGCTTTTGGATCTTTCAAATGAACTTCTTACTTCCATTTTGTCCTTCAAAGACGCTCTTGACTATATTGACTTGTTCAACATATTTATAACATGTCAGCGGCTAAATCTGGATACCCTCCCATTTCTATATCGCTCAATTCGAAAATTAGCCCTACATTTGCGCGAACCCTCCCGTAATACATTCGAAGAAATAGTTGGTCACTTCAACCGCTTCCCCGAACGTCTCCTTTGAGTCAAGAAAGTCCGCGCGAGCTGGTATTGACAGAATAATAGGTAATCAGCTGCACTCTTCAACTTATCCTTCAGCTTCTCAGCTATGAATAGTTTAACTATGTATGCCAATGGCCCGTGGGACGAAGATCCGGCGTTCCAAAACTTTCTTGACAACTGTAATAAATTTACATCAGTACAGTACCTCAACATCGCAAAGCCTCATTCCGATTGGAGTGAGGCTGTCAGACTGTACGGTATTCCAAATCTGGAAACCTTGGTCATGCGCAACATCGAGTTCGCTCTCGAGTCGGAGATGGTACCCGGGAAAGCTACAAGCCCACGAAGCTGAAGAAAACAGTCATTCCCATGACGACATACCTACCTATGGGCCTACATGCACAATTAATCCTCCAAAATCATCCTTATCTGAAGACCCTTGTGTGGATCGTCACTCACGATCTCTCGCGGCCCATAACCTATCCTCATGACGTTCTCAGAGCCCTCCCCCCTCTACTTCCTTCTCTCGAGGACCTCACTTTGCTCTTGCGAGATCCCTTCGGATTCTACAATAGAAATCAGATGGATTTCTCTGCGTTCACCGCGCACAAGCAATTGGAAATCCAGGAGAAATTTAGATTTGTGAAGAATTTCCTCATGTTTCCACCGGGGCCCCATTTTCACCGAGACGACCTGTCCGATCGACTTCCTAGAAGTCTAGACATTCATCTTCGGGTTATGCTAAAGCCTGAATGCATTGCCTGAAGTGGTTTAGGGATTGGTAACGAGGTAAACGACCTTCATATCTCGAATGTCGAACTTAACTGTGCAGTAATCATGGAAAAATATATCTCGTGATCCAAGCTTCCCATTCTCAATGCCAAGATCTGCCATTGGGACAAAGGAGCTATTCTTGTGGGGATAAGGGTATGAAGCAACAGACTGCGGAGAATCGACCGGGATATGCTTGGTTTCAGGTCTTTGATTGGATTGCGATGATTCAATATTAAGCGTTTTGAGGGATCATCGTCATTTAGAAACCCTTGTAGGTTCATTACGAAGGTAAATCAGAAGTATGTCTGTGTAGCTCGTTTGCGAGCTCGCTTGCGTCCGCTTTGTTTACGTCGCTCTTCGCTTCACGTGGTGCCGCCATTTTTTTGTCGTCCACTTTGCCGCACAGCGCAAAGGGCATGATGGTTCAAGTATTGGGAAATTCATTTACCAGATTATGCTTGTTCCCCCAATGACTTCGTGTGTCATTGTTTTGTCGTCAGAAGTCTAAGACTTTCGCTTCCTCGAGATCAATAGGATTCCTCTTGGACCGAGCTAATTGATATTCCAACAAGCACAAATTCTTGATTGGCGACGCCACTGTTGCAATTTTGGTTAGCTTCACCTTCTTCTGATTGAACTCATCGAATAGTAACGGAGGTTCTGAGGCTGCGAGGGTCAAGGAACTAGCTCTCCATAAGCGAAATTAGAGCCGTATCGTCCATTCCTCTTAAACTGATTCCCCTCTCCTTTCTTTCGCCCTTTCTTTTTCACCTCTGTTAATCTACGTCTCCCCCTCAAGCTCAGCACAGTTGTTTGACTACATTGGTACTGAACACGATTGTGACAGTGAGCAAGACTATGGGTACTCTTCTTGCACCTTCGACTCGATTGTTTCGAGTCGATTGTTCATATCGTCTTTTCTCACCCAATCTTCCGTCTATTCCGTATTCGCATATTTCTTCGTTGTTTGCATTCTATCTCACTGACTACCTGCCCATTTGTTCCGACTTCGGAACCATGGAAAGGAGTAAGATTTTTCGACGCCAAAGTTCTTTCCATTTCATACTTTCCCTTCAAAAATCCAGGGGTTTAAAAGAGCATATGGTCAAGGAGAAATAACACGTGCCTCAATGCCGCATCGGGAATTTCGTTATATCCGTGTCCGCGCAACCCCGCCACGGAATCAACCCCACCAAAAGCCAAGAAACGATCTCTGATTCGCCCAAGTCGGCGGTATCCCACTCTCAAAAGCTTCATCTCTAAATCCCATTCCATGATGAGGGTCCTGTCGATTAACAAATCGCTATCCTGCGAGCTTGGCTTGAGTCCATGAATATCAGCAAAGGAGTACGAAACCCAGAGCGCCAACTTGGGCCTTTGACAACCGGCGGCAGACCAGCAACTAGTGATGGCGACCGCCTGGCTTCTCTCAACGAGGATGAAGTAGCTGCAGAAGGAGGATTCGGGGCGATGACTCCAGAGGTAGTGCAAAATGAGAAGCAAGAGGAAGTGACATGGAGGTCCTTGCCTCACAGGAAGCAACTGATTATCCTTACACTGGCACGACTGTCAGAGCCACTGGTGCAGACGTCGTTGCAGGTTGGTTAAACAATCCAAATTATGGTAGAAACAATTGCTAATAGTTCATTTGTAACAGGCATATATGTTCTATCAACTCAAGTCCTTCGATGAAACACTACCCGACTCCACAATTGCTACACAAGCCGGGTTACTAGCGAGTAGCTTTACGGGAGCGCAGTTCTTGACTGCGATGATGTGGGGAAGAATATCAGACTCGGACAGAGGAGGAAGGAAGTTGGTATTGTTGATTGGACTTTCTGGGACAGGTGAGTTACGCTTGTCGCAGAAGGCTCGAGCACTGGCGCTGACAGTGGGCTCCCAGCCATCTCGTGCCTCGGCTTTGGGTTCTCGAAAACCTTCTACCAAGCAATATTCTTTCGTACTCTTGGTGGTCTCAGCAATGGTAACATCGGGGTCATGAGAACGATGGTCTCAGAAATTGTGCAGGAGAAGAAGTAAGCTTGCCACTGTGACTACTGCAGCTTTTGCTTCGTCAAGGCTTGATCGCCTGAGGTGTAGCCGAATTCTAGACTGACGTTGAGACAGGTATCAATCGAGAGCCTTCCTACTTTTCCCAATGACTTTCAACATTGGAGTTATCATCGGGCCAATACTTGGTGGGCTATTAGCAAATCCAGCTGGAACATATCCAAAGACATTCGGACACATCAACTTTTTTATACACTATCCGTACGCGTTACCCAACATCGTAAGCGCGTTCTTCCTGATCTGCTCTACCCTCGGGGTTTTCTTCGGGCTTGCTGAGGTATGTCTTCATGTTACGCAGCTAGCCTCACGAAAAAGTGACTGATCATTTTAGACGCTCGGATCCATACGCCACCACGAGGATCTCGGCATGAGATGTAGTCGGAAAATCGCAGAACTTTTCCGGGGGCGCCAATCACTCGAATACTCGCATGCATATATCGCCGTTTCTGGCAATGAAAGAAGCACTGAAACAGATGTCGAGATGGCTCCCGCAACGCCGACTACACCGACAAGACAGAAAGCTATCCCGAGATGGAGACACAAGCTGCCGTTTCGAAGAATCTTCACCTACAACGTCATTTGTACACTGGTGGCACACACGCTCATGGCCACTCACGTTGGGACGTTCAACTCGTTATGGTTCGTCTTTCTCTCCACTCCCGTTCACGACCCTGCCCACCCAGACCCACCTGGCTTTCACCGCCGTCTTCCCTTCAGATTTACCGGCGGCTTAGGAATGCCACCTCGAGACGTGGGTTTCGCCATGGCCATCCTCGGCATCATTGGGATATCCATGCAACTCTTCATTTACCCAATCATCAACGCCAAACTAGGAACCGTGAAAAGCTGGCGCATATTCCTGTACTGCTTCCCAATTGCTTACACTCTTGTTCCATATTTGTCGATCGTACCATCTAAATCGAAACCGCCAGCCGAGAAGGATGGCTTGCTAGTTTGGTTCTGTCTGTGTGCGGTCCTCTTCGTGCAGGTGACTGGTCGCACATTCGCACTCCCTGCAACGACTATATTGGTCAACAACGCTTCGCCGCATCCATCCGTGCTGGGGACGATGCACGGAATCGGTCAAAGTTTGTCAAGTGCAGGCAGAACCTTTGGGCCCTCAGTGGCAGGGGCATTGTATGGTGTGGGGCTGCGACATGGTATCGTAGGTGCAGTCTTCTGGGGCCTCGGTGCAATTGCTATTTTGAACTGCATTGCCAGTAACTGGGTGAGAGAGGGAGACGGACACGAAATCATTTTAGAGGGAGACGAGGAAGCAGAGGCCGAGTTCCAAGCTGAAGCTGCGAGGAGGGGTGGGCTATCGAGGTGATTTTATTTGAAAACGTGCACAGGTTAAACATTGTTTGGTATAGGAAGGGGATATGAATGACGATAGACGCACGATTACATGATAGACATGATATGATAGAATGATACTTTACGATATCCCGGCGATTCAGCTCTGTAATAGTGGAGAATTGAGTTGTCTTTCCTTCGTCAATTATTGAGTTGTAAAATTGGTTGTACTTACAAAAGTTCCCAGGCGCCGATCTGCATCGTCTCCGATGAGACCCCCCTGGCATCCAATTCAATTGCAAAACCTGGACGAGGCAGAACATGCAAGCAATTCATCCCTAGATTGAAAATTCTTGGGTCGCAATTTGATCCTCTGCATGAGGTAGCATTGGCCCTGATTTACAGATTCTCAGTGCACCCTCTTACCAAGTCAACGGGAAGTGATGAATCATTTTCCGTCGGATCTGAGCTGGGCGAACTGCGTCCGGCATAGAAACACGAAACGATGCATTTCGTCCTTCCTCTTTGAGTGACCAGCAGCCAATCTTCGTCTAAAAGGCCCACGTCTGGTTACACGTCCTTGAACTCATGCAGCACAACCATTGCACCGGTATTCTGCTGCACGTTTTGCATACCCGTACTGGACCTGTCAAACCTGCGTGCCTGATCACAGCATATTCTGGGAAGACACTGCATTCTGCATCACTGGTGCACTTTCGACTTGCATTCGAGGCCCATGTCTAGATTTCTGGACTTCGAGATTATTTCCGTCTTCCTTGACCTCGCTTGCATTGCATTGGCTCGCTCGCAGACTTGACCTTGCCTGATACTTGGGCTGCAGAAGATCTCCACTAAACTACTGACAACAATGAATCAGATGCAGCTGTTCGACATTGCGCCATTATTCCCAACCGAAGATGCATGGGCGTACTGATGGGAACAATAGTTTAAGGGTAGGCCCGCCGTGGCGCTGCGCTGTGCTCGCACAGCTAGACGAATAGAGAAAACACAGCGGTTCGGGAGAATTGACACATGGATATGCTTTCAACAGCCCATGTTTGGAAGACCGAGACATTTCGTTATCGCTCAGCCCGGAACTTTTGGTCAATGAGGGGCACTTTTGAACCCCTCCTCCGATCCCCCACCTTGATCGAAAGTCTTAGAAATAGGGTTGGAGGGTCACTAGGACCTCAGCGCTTAGGCTTGAAAGTACCTAGCAGGGAAGTCGTTCGTCCAGGACTTGGCGATAGGGATGTAGCTGAATGTTCCATCTTCCTCTGGAAATAGAACAATTGTCTGTCAAGATCCGAAAGTCCGGCGGGAGTCAAGCACCTTCTACATTCGCTTTAACTCAGTCAGATGATTGCTCGACCAGACTGGTGGCCTAGTGGAGGACATGTGAAAAGAGACTTTCAAGACTGTTCTGTCACTGGTCTGCAGTCCATGACGACGAACTCTAAGCTGCAGATAGGCCTGTCCATGGAATGTCTGTGCGAAAATTGACCGTGCCTTCCCGTCGCGGGCCGTCACGGACGATTGATTGAGGTCATGGATTAACATTAACTTTGCACTTAAGCAGTAAGGATAGACATTTGGAGGAATTCTGGAACGAGAGAAGAAGTTCGATTCTTTAGGGTTTGGCAAGGCGAAAAAGTTAGAGACTGGAATTTACCAATCCATCACGTGGAAAAGCGAATCTCACCGCTAGTTCCTGTCAGATTTCTCGTCAACTTCTTCTCGAAGGCCAGACAACTCCACTTCAACACTTCTAAGTACATCGACACCATACAACGACTTCCATCTAGATGCCATCTACGTAACATTGTCACCTTTTCCTAATTCGAGCCGGGGTACATCCCACTTAGGATGCAGGACTATAGCCAGGGATTATGCCCGCCAGTCATATGCAGTCCGACATCGCGGAGACGACTAGTAGATTATAAGACGAACCTACCAGGAGCAGAGATGACCCTCCAAGACGGCCGTCTTTGCGCCCACGCCGACATATGCCACCGTGGTACTGGAATGTAACGACAAATCGACTTGCTCACATCGACCCTCGACTCGATGTCTTCAGCGAGCAGCAGTCCAATCGTTGGGGCCAACCCAGCAAGACCTATCTCTCGACGTCGTATCGATCATATCTCAGACCCAGGAACCGAGCAAAGCACCCTGAAGTATCTCGATGTCACATCGGCGTTCCCATGACGCTGCTGAAAGATGGCTCCCATGCATGCAAGCGGGGTCATATTTTTGCCGGGCAGCGGGCCGTTCCAAGCAAAGGGTTCAATAACAGTTGCAAGAGAGAGGCGGCCACGCGGATAACCTGGGACTGACCTGAGTAGGAAAGGCTGGGCTGCAGAGCATTCTCTCAACAGCCAGTCTGATGGTGACACGAACTCTCCTGAATAAACTTCTACAGAAGTATTGGTCTATGGACTTCTTCAGCGATTCCAGGCTAGGCAACGGAATTACCCCTCTCGGCCCTTAAAAACGCCCATTCTCTCAGGAATGTACGCTAATGTATGTGAGGATTCAACGTCTCTCGCGGATCCTTTTCGACGTTGCTATCTCCATTTCTAGTCTTGGCGGATAGAGCGCTGGAGAAGTGTATGTCTGGGAGGACTGGTGGGGCCAAACACTTCTTCTTGTCCAGTCAATGAGCTATTGGAGCAGAAGTGGCTCCATCCCCGAACTCTAAACCTGGCTATTTCAGTCTTCTGATTTGTTATTTCTCTTACACTGCCCTCGAATCTCTGTCTTCTGCCAGGTTGAGCCGTCTCGAGTCAAATGGCCGCGCTCTCATGCACACGGAGGAAGTTAGACTTTCGCCTGGCGGATGTCCTCCCTGAAGAGGCTAAACAGGTATCCTGAAATGGTCCCAGAGCAGGAGAAGACTCGTAAGAGTCGCTCATCGGCGAGATCGATATCTCTGAGCCCGTTATCTAGCCGCTGGTCAGTTTCCAGCTTTGTCCAGATCTCGATTGGAAGAACTTGAGCTCTAGTTCAAGGCTCTTTGCCACTCTCTTTCTCTTCACGTTCCAAGCCGCAGACTTCCCTACATGTTCCGCACTGCTTTCTGGTATCCTATAGCTTCCGCTCCTTCACACAGTTCCATATATGCACTTTTTATATCCCACTTCATATTTTTCCCCTCCAATTTCCCTCCCATTTCTCGGAACTGCTATATCTAGTCTTGGGAACGATCTACTCATCCCAACGAGCTGAAGAGTTGGGAGCTGATGCTCGCTGATGAGTGATGGACACTCTCAACGAGCCAATTGCCATAATTGGTACTGGTTGCCGGTTCCCGGGTCAGGCAAACACATCTGCGAAGTTATGGGAGCTCCTCAATCAGCCTAAAGAACTCTCCATCCCGATACCACCAAGTCGATTTAATGCCGATGGCTTCTACCACCCGGATGGCTTCCATCATGGCACTTCCAACGTTCAAAAGTCATACTTTCTGTCTGAAGATGTTCGGAAATTTGACTCCCAGTTTTTCAACATTTCCACTGCTGAGGCAGAGTCCATGGATCCTCAACAACGACAACTTCTGGAAGTAGTCTTTGAGGCAATGGAAGCTGCAAATTTGACTATGGAGGAGATGCGAGGGACGGCAACAGCTGTCTACGTCGGGTTAATGTGCGATGATTACTCCGGTCTCATATTTGCTGATATGGAGACTCTGCCGACATATGGCGCCACCGGCGCCGCGCGCAGCATTCTTTCAAATCGGATATCTTACTTCTTCGACTGGACAGGCCCGTCGATGACAATTGATAGTGCTTGTTCTTCAAGTTTGGTGGCGATACATCAAGCTGTCCAAACACTCAGGAATGGCGAATGTCGAGTGGCCATGGCTGCGGGTGCGAATCTCATCCTCAGTGCCCGTATGTTTGTCGCGGAAAGCAAGCTGAAAATGCTGTCGCCCAATGGCCGTTCTCGGATGTGGGATGCTGGTGGTGATGGCTATGCTCGTGGAGAGGGCATTGCTGCAGTCATGCTGAAACGACTAAGCGATGCCATCGCCGACGGTGACCACATTGAATGTGTTATCCGAGAGACAAGTGTAAATCAAGGTGGTCGATCAACAGGACTTACAGTGCCAAATCCTGTCGCTCAAGTCAACTTGATTCGTCAAACATATGCCAAAGCCGGGCTTGACTTAAATCGTCCGGAAGATAGGCCGCAATATTTTCAAGCCCACGGCACCGGTACCAAGGTAGGAGATTTGAATGAGGCGACAGCAATACACAACACGTTTTTCGGAAAATCCGAGGATATGGATAAAGAGAAACTCTTTGTTGGAAGCATCAAGACTGTCATTGGTCACTCTGAAGGGGCGGCTGGTATTGCTGGGATGTTGGAAGCTTGTCTTGCTGTAAGTTGCCCCTTTAGCCTCCCCCGCTACTCAACCCATATCGCTTGGTGTGATCAACAAAATGCTCCAAATAGCACCAAGCGACTCTTTCGAGAAGTTAGATAGTAGTAGCTAATCTTTTCATCATGCGCAACAGGTCAAACACGGAATAATACCTCCAAATCTCCACTTCGAGACTCTCAATCCAAACCTTGAGCCTTTCATCCATCATCTTGAAGTTCCAACAAAAGCACAGCTCTGGCCCGAGACTTGCAGTACAATCCGAAGAGCAAGTGTGAATAGGTATTGCTGCCTTCGCTCCACCTTACACATGTCACGCTAATGTTTCCAGTTTTGGCTTCGGAGGTACAAATGCACACGTGATTTTGGAAAATGCTCCCGAAATTCCCAAGACGGTGGCATCTGCCTTATCGACTGTTGTACTTCCATTCGCGTTCTCTGCAGCATCAGAAAGATCTCTGGCATCTCTTCTGTTTAATTACTCGCAATTTCTGAGCAATAACCCAGACACAGATCTTAATGCTCTGGCTTGGACTCTTATCTCTCAACGATCAGTCTTCACGCATAAAGTATGTTTCACTGCGCAAAATTCGTCTGAGCTGCGAGCCAAGCTCGACGATGAGCTAGAGCATAGACCAAATGGGACCTCGAGGTCGATTTCGTCACGCCTCAGCACGAAGCCTAGACATATCATGGGAATCTTCACGGGGCAAGGTGCACAGTGGGCAGCCATGGGTTATGACTTAATCTCACAGTCCTCGGTCGGTAAATCAACACTCAAAATCTTAGAGCAGTCCCTTGCATCCCTTCCTGCAGATCATCGACCTCAATGGTCTCTGGAAGCTGAGCTGTCTGCCCCGGCAGCGACGTCCCGGATAGCCGAGGCAATTCTCTCGCAACCCTTATGCACGGCTATTCAGATCATCCTTGTTGACCACCTACGAGCAATAGGAGTTTACTTTTCTTCTGTGGTGGGTCACTCGTCAGGCGAGATAGGGGCAGCATATGCGGCTGGCTTTATTTCCGCCGATGCAGCTATCAAAATCGCATACTATAGAGGTTTTTTCGCGAGCCTCGCAGGAGCGGGTAAGAAAGGTGCTATGATCGCTGTGGGCGTGTCAAGAGCTGATGCGCTGGAATTCTGCCAACTTTCAGAGTTTAATGGCAGGATCGTGGTTGCGGCTAGCAACTCATCAACGAGTGTTACGCTTTCTGGAGATGAGGACGCGGTCAATGAAGCTAAAGACTACTTTGAAGCGAAAGAAATATTTGCGCGAGTTTTGAAGGTGGATACGGCATACCATTCACATCATATGCTACCGTGCTCAGCTCCTTACCTTCTAGCACTTAAAAACTGCAACATTGAGCTCCTGCCGAGATCTGATGTTTCCTGTACATGGTACTCGAGCGTCAATGAGGGTCAAATCATGAGCTCTTCAGAAGCTCTGCTTGGCCCATATTGGATGGACAATATGCTCAATGCTGTTTTGTTTTCGCAGGCAATAGAGGCATCGCTTTCGGCTGGCGCGTACGATATTGCAATCGAAGTTGGGCCTCACCCAGCACTCAAAGGTCCAGCTTTGCAAACGATTCAGGAAGTCACAGAAGCAAAGAAGCCAATGCCGTACCTTGGTCTGTTCGGTCGCGGAAAGACTGGAATCGAGACCTTCGGCGATGCTTTAGGGTCGCTGTGGATGCAATTTGGCTCAAAGTCATTCGACGCTGCCTCATATTACCAAGTCTTCCATGGCGACGCGCCTCCCTCTACACTTCAAGGTCTCCCAACCTACCCATGGGATCACGAACGCACTCTCTGGTACGAGTCTCGTGCATCTAGAGAAACTCGTTGCCGAGTCGATGCCCCGCACGAACTCTTGGGTATCGTGACAGCTGATCAGGCCGAGGGCGAGTACAAATGGCGGAACTATCTCAAGCTGAACGAGATCCCATGGCTCAGTGGTCATCAAATCCAGGGACAGACAATTTACCCTGCAGCTGGGTATCTCGTCATGGCGCTGGAAGCTACGAAGACAGTGGCTTCTGGCAAAGAAGTTCGACTCATCGAGATTAAAGACTTCAAGATTCTGCAAGCGATATCGATCAATGATGACGATTCAGGCGTGGAGACTTTGTTCGGCATCACGAATGTTGTTTCGGATGCTAAAAGCGGGGCTCTCTCAGCTGATTTTGCTTGTCATGCTTGTTTGAGTCGGGATACTGGATCGCTCGTTCTTGTCAGCTTGGGCAAGATCGTTCTGCACTTCGGCCTTCCCTCGGCCACGATCCTACCAAGCAGAAGCTTGGCAGTGATCAATGACCTTCGTGAGGTAAACATTGACACCTTCTACGACTCTCTCGGAGAGGTCGGCTATGGGTACACTGGTCCATTCAAAGGCATTTCTTTCCTGGAGCAGAAGCTAGATACGGCGACTGGGCTTATTCTCGATGCAAACTCCACTGTTTCAAATTCATCCATGATGATGCACCCAGGAACTCTCGATTCGGCCATTCAGACTCTCTTTGCCTGTCTCGGTACACCAGGCGATGGCAGTCTCTGGACTCTCCATGTTCCAGTCACAATTCGAAATATCCGTGTCAACCCTGCCACGTGCTCGATCACTGCTGACGGATTGAAGACGGAAGTTATATTCGACGCCGCTCTGGCCGAAAGCACATCCGACACTCTTTGCGGCGACGTTACTTTATACGACATCGACTCCCGAAACGCGATTTGCCAGATTGAGGGCATTGAAGTCAAGCCGCTCATGCCTGCAACACCAGCGGACGATCGATTGTTATTCCACGAACTTGTTTGGGGGACTGCTGAGCCTGATGCCTCATTGGTCTATCGGAAGGCGGAATTCGCGGCTGCTGAGATGCAGAAGGCGGAAACGCTAGAGAAGATTTGTCTATTCTATCTCAACCAGCTGCTTGACACTGTAACAACTGAAGAGAAGGTGGAGACAAGCTGGCATGGGAAGAAGATTCTTGCATTTGCACGTCATGTTGTCGATGAAACAAAAGCTGGGAGACATATGTCTTGCAGGCCTGAGTGGCTGGACTATACTTGGGCCGATATCCAAGCAGTGGCTGATCAGTAAGTACATGAATCCAGAAGCTCTGTGAGAATTACTAACACAACCCAGATATAGATCAGATATCGACTGCAAGCTTTTACATGTCGTTGGCGAGAAACTGATCAAGTTTATTAGAGGAGAGACCTCAATCTTGGAGCATATGAGACAAGACAGCTTGCTCGATTTGTACTACCAGAATTCAGAACTGTTGGAGTATAATATGTATGCTGGACTGATTGCTGAACAGATAGCGTTCAGATACCCTTTGATAAAGATTCTAGAAATTGGTATGTCAGCCCCCCCCCCTACAAGTAACCAAGAAATATTGACTTGCATAGGTGGCGGTACCGGTGGTATTACCAGATCTATCTTGAAGCATATCAACAACAAGTATTCGTCGTACACGTTCACAGATATCTCTGTCGGATTCTTTGAAGAAGCGCAGGAGACGTTCAAAGACCACGGCCGAATTATCTATGAAGCACTCGATATCGAGCGCGATCCGACCACCCAAGGCTTTACCGAATACTCATACGATCTCGTCATCGCGTCGAATGTTCTTCATGCAACGAAAATCCTGGATGATACCATGACAAATGTACGCAAGCTGCTTAAGCCTGGTGGGAAACTTCTGGTCCTTGAGGCAGTCGACAACGGTGCAACTCGCGTTGGGTTCAGCTTCTGCGGAGTGCCTGGCTGGTGGGCTGGGGCAGACGACGGACGCGAGTTAACTCCACTGATCACACCTGGACAATGGGACTCTTTGCTCTTACGAAACGGGTTCTCTGGGCTCGATACCATTACCCCTGGAACAGAGTCTGTCTACCAACCAGTTGCGGTGTTCATCTCAACTGCTGTCGATGAAGAGACTGAACTATTGCGAAAGCCCCTCTCTTTCTCTGGGCCGAAGCCACAACTTGACACTCTTTTTTTGGTAGGTGGAAAGACCGATCGCACTGAGAAGCTCATGGGCGAATTGAAGACGATCCTTCAGTCATGGACAACCAATGTCAAGATACTGGAATCGCTGGAGGACATCCATAAGCTTGATGACTTCTCAATGGTTCATGTCCTCAATCTTGCTGAGCTTGACGCACCAATTTTCGAAGACCTGACCGCAGACCGTCTTGAATCATTCAAATCGTTGCTCAATATCGCCAAATCTTTCCTCTGGGCGACAGCAGGCAGCAAATCCGAGCGACCATACTCGAATATGGCCCTTGGCATCGGTCGGACACTTGTTCATGAGATGCCGCATCTTCGTGTTCAAGTTTTGGATGCTGCTAAGATCGAATATCATACCGCTCCTCTGCTTGCCGAGGCATTCTTGAGGATAGTCCTGGCGGAGACCTGGGAGAATGATATTTATGCTCCAAAGCGAATGTGGTCGAACGAACCGGAATTATGGCTTGAGGATGGCCGATTCCATATCACACGTGTCGTACCGGATAGGGCAGCTAACAATAGACTTATGTCTACTCGACGTCTAATTGAGGAGAACATTAGTGCCGAAGAGGCTACCATTGAACTCGGTCACAACGGCAGCTCTTACGACTTCCAGCGATCACCGTCTGAAGCAAGTCTTGCTCAATCGAAGGATTTTACGACAATTTGTGTCACGCATTCCACCTTGATGGCTTTGAATATCAAGTCTGCCGGAGCTCTTCACCTCGTCCTTGGTGAAATGTCAGACATCGGACTAAAGGTTATCGCATTGTCAGGAAGGATTGGATCTACGATCACCACAAATTCCAGTTGGACTGTACCATGGCATGTTGCAAGTGGAGACGAGGCATTGTTACTGACCGCCATTGCGATTGAGATACTTGCTCAATCCATCGTTGATCTTGCACGAAATAGCAGTAGCTTATTGGTATTCGAGCCAGATTTAGCCCTCGCGGATGCTGTTGCAAGGAAAGCCCGATATACCGGTGTCCAGCCACATTTCATTACAACGAAGGACTCTCCAGAGGATAGCGCTTGGATGAAGATCCATCCATTTTCTTCTGATCGTGATATTAAGTCATCCTTTCCAATCAACGTTTCTGCTTTCGTGGATATGTCAGAGACATCAGACTTGTCGAAACGAATCTCGACGTTGCTTCCATCTCATACTCAACGAGCAGATGCCGCGACCTTCCTCAGCAAGACTTCGAATTACGATGTAAATGGAGGTCGCAGCTTGGTTGCAGACAGTCTGAGCATCGCACTTGCGAATTCCATGTCGGTAATTCGCTCGATGAGATCTATCATCAGGCCTACGGTCATCAGTGCAGAGGCACTGGTCCAAATGACTCCAGCGACCTCGAAATTGCAAATCGTAGACTGGAGTGCCAGTCCTAAACTCCCTGTCAGAATTCAAAGCGCAGAATCCTTGATGAAATTCAAGGGCGACAGAACATACCTCCTGGTTGGAATGGCCGGTAATTTAGGTCGATCACTGTGCCGATGGATGATACTTCATGGAGCGAAGCACATCGTGCTGACGAGTCGGAACCCGAACATCGAACAGATTTGGCTAGATGAAATGCAGAGCATTGGAGGTGCTTTAAAAATAATGGCCATGTAAGTCCTCCCAATTCAAGACTCAGAATCAGGGAATTGACCATGCTAGGGACGTCTCGAACAAGGCTTCATTGCTCGAAACACACAAACAGATAACTTCCACACTGCCACCGATTGCCGGAGTCGCCAATGCAGCCATGGTCCTGAGCGATACTCTGTTATCCAATATGACTTTCAAAGAGATGCAAACAGTTCTGAAACCCAAAGTCGATGGCAGCCGTTACCTAGACGAGCTGTTCCCTCACAATGACCTCGACTTCTTCATCCTCTTCGGATCTTCAGTCGACGTTATGGGTAATTCTGGCCAAGCTGCATACTGCGCAGCGAACATGTTCATGAATAGTCTCGTCTCATCTCGCCAGAAGCGCGGCCTCGCTGGCTCACTCATCGGCCTCGGAGAAGTGAAAGGAGTTGGCTATGCAGCACGCATGAATCGCGAGTTGAACGATATTATTGGCGCGACCCTGCCCCTCTCTGAAAAGGAGGTGCATCACATGTTCGCAGAAGGCGTGTTAGCTGGCGCTCCGGGCAGCAGCCGTAACCCTATCCTATATGCGGGTATGGATTCGAAAGATCCACGTAAGGATCCGGATATCCTTTGGTACCCGCATCCGAAATTCTGGCATTATATCGAGAGTGGAGATGGTGTTGTCGCATCGGAATCGAAAGGGGCGACTGCGAGTTTGAAGTCGCAACTGGCGACCGTAACGAGCATGGATGATGTGGTCAATATTGTGACAGGTAAGTTGCTCTCTTATATGAAATCGGTATGCCTGGTGCTGACCGGTACAACCAGAATCATTCACACTCAAGTTGCGCCACAAGTTGCAGATATCATCCGATACTGCTGTCTCATCAGAAGCCGTGCTTCTGGAGCTCGGCATCGACTCTCTCGTTGCGGTCGACCTGCGCGCTTGGTTCGTGACTGAGCTGGGAGTCGATATGCCAATTCTAAAGATCCTCGGTGGGGCTTCGATCGGGGATCTCGTCACTGATTCTATCGCAAGACTACCAGTGACACTGCTACCAGCTGTTCCTGTGGAGATGAAAGAGGAGGAAGCAAAAGCTACGCAAGCCGTATTGGTTCCAAACGGGCTTGGAGGACATGATCTCGTGCTAGTTGGTCCGGTTCAGGAATCCGTGACCGAGAAATCCGACCAAGCCGTCCGAGGAGCAGAGAAAGAAGGCGAGGCACCGATGACTCCACTTGGCTACCAGGGACATTCCAAGAATCTCTCACTTGCCTCGACTTTGTCCGGGCACTCATCGTCCGAACAAGATACCTCCTCACAGCCTCACTCTCCAGCTCTTTCGGACACTTCTTCAGTACCAGATCATGAGGGTCTGTCGCAAATACCGAAGTTCCCTCTCGATACCGTCGCAGATGATAGTACCTCACAGCTGAATGAGGCCATCACCTCCGACGATAATGCGGAGGAGGCACTGCCATCTTCCTCGGCCGAGCAGATTTTCACACCTCAGTCTGAGATAATCGAAGTCAACAGTACGATCACATCACTACATCCTGCGTCCAATGAAGGGCGTTGTGAGTCTTTGAATGACTCGAGGATTCACACCGCCGACATTGATGCGACGGAATGGCCTCAATTGGCCGAGGAAGATCAAGCCGACAAGTTACCCGGCGCGATGGCTGAAGTCATAGAGGACGCGTCACATTGTTTGACAACAGGGATTGAAAATGACAGCCTGAATAGCACTTCTATTGAGAAGATGGGGATCGACAATGATGCATGCAGATTCCCTCAGGAACTGATGTTCACTACTCATGACGGCCAAACCATCACCCCGCCGCCGGAAAGTGTTGATTTTGACAGCCAAACCGCCTCACGACATAACGAAGATGGGACGGCAAATAATATTGCCACCTCATGAATATTTGTTCTTCGCTGGATAGGCTTTACATACTAGACTGGATGGTTTTCTTTCCTCTACTATCGTCTTTTCATTTATTTATCGCAGTGTGTGTTGGCCATGTTGGGAAGGATTTCCATTTATCCGCATTGTTTGGCGCTTTCTGATTCTGAACTATCTCATATCTTCTGTTCACCAATCTACTACATTTGTTTAAGAGGAGTCTGTTGCGTTTCATCCTGGTAGTTGCGTTGATGGCGTGTTTGAATTTTGCATTTCAGATTGCTTGCTTCAGTGGTTCAGTTGTCAAAATTATTGTTGGATATCTATCCGTCGAGATGAATGAGGATATTTGGGATATGAGCAATGAATAACGAAACACAGAATGGAATATATTCAACCAGAACTTAGTAATTGCAGACTTGGTAATCGCGGTGGCCTCCATTCGTCGCATCTGGACGATTATTGATCCTGTCCAGAATAAATAGGGGGCGGGGTAGTTATTTGCTTACAGTAAATTTACCCCTCCCGAATCTTTCAAATACTGCGCCAAAAGAGCGACATGAAGTCTTAGATATCCCAAGATGTACCGTGGGTACAGAGAATATTGCTTGCGACTGCCACAGTGCCAGTACGAGCTCTCCATGTTCATGTCAACTGCAGCCTGATCGTCTCTCAACCACCCAGTCATCGGGACTGCGATACATCAAAGAAGGTAAATGAAGTCTGCCACAGAGTGATATCCCACTTCATATGCCCATCAGTAGACGAAATGGCCTATCATTTATTTGTATGCAGTGCATGCGCATCCATGCTTTATTGATTTTCCGCGCACACCCCTCTCCTAATGATTGGCGGGGTTCAGCGAAGCGAGGAATTGTGATGATTACATATCAAGCCGGGTCAATTCTTCAAGTCGCAATTGCGCTTGCGGTCATCTCACAGCGCTTGCGGTCATGCATATGCGAGAACAACACAAACATCCTTCGGAAATCAGGGATTGCTGCACAGGGAGTAATTTTGGTCCCACGAAAATCAATTGTGATTTTTAAGCATATCTTCTTTTTCTTTTTCGCACTGGGGCGGAGTTCCGCTTTGCTTCTCTACAATGATGGATTTCCCGTGGAACCGGGTCAATTGAATTCGCTTGCGGAGCTTTCAAGATGTTGATGTGTGGAGTTCCGCCAAGGAAGATCGGGGACGATATGTATAAATTTACATCGTTCCCTTCGTTTCTACTCGGCATCTACTACTCATCACACAAGCGTTTTAAACAAACCAATATTGACATCAGACTCGTACTCCAAAATCCTAAATGGCTCCTATTCTTACTATTGTCGGCGCCACAGGCGTCCAAGGCGGCTCAGTCCTCGAAGCAGCTCTGAAGTCGGGTCTGTACAGTATACGAGCCATTACGCGCAGCACATCCAGCGCAAAAGCCAAAGAGCTTCTCGAAAGCGGCGTAGAAGTTGTCTCAGCCGATCTCGACAGTGAAGAATCACTCATCAAGGCATTCGAGGTAAATCCTCGCCCCTTCCTTTACCTACCAAATTCAGCTAATATTCATTCCAGGGATCGACAGCCATCTTCGGCCTCACAAATTTCTTCGAGCATTTTCCCAAACTAGCTCCAGATGTCGCAATTGCCCTCGAAGCAAAGCAAGGTCAGAACCTCGCCAATGCTGCAGCGAAGACACCAACCTTGAAACACTACATCTTCAGCACCCTTCCCGACGCGGAGAAGATATCGCACGGTCAGATCTCGGTACCGCATCAGCAGGGAAAGGCACAGATCGATGCTTACATCAAGGCAAATGAGGAGTTGTATGCAAAGACCACGTTTCTGTGGGTTGGTGCGTACGCGCAGAATCTTGAATACCCGTGGTATACCCCCACTTTGTTTGTAAGTGTCTGGGTCTTTTGCAATATAGCCCGCAAGGTAATTGCGAACATTGGACAGGCGCTGATTAGAGACAGAAAACTTCGGGTAAATATATCCAGCTCGGTCCAGTCTCGCCGAACACCATCGTCTCAACCATCGGCGATGTCGGCACGAACGTTGGCATTTTCACCAATGCAATTCTAGCCCAACCCGCTCTCACGAAGCGTAAGTATGTCCTCGCTACGGTGGAAGACATCACTGTCGGCGGTCTTGTCAAAGCCTGGGGCGAGGCAACGGGGAAGGATACCTTGTATGTTAAAATTGCTTCGGTTGAAGAGTATGATAAGATCTGGCCGGTCTGGGGCACGGAGATTGGTCTTATGATGAAGTTCTGGGAGAGTGCCGGAGAGAAGTGCTGGAGTGGTGAGGATATGCTGGGAAAGGCGGATTTGGGCCTGAATGAGAATATTTTCGTGCTTTCGAAGGAGACCTTTGGGAAGATGAATTGGGACTGAAGCGGACGCCTGACGATTTGTTCAGAGCTTGATTTGTGATAGGCACGCGTTAGGTAGCTTGAATAACATATGACTGAAGTACTAAAAAGGCTTTCAAGTGACTTTCTTGGTCTCTGAAGTGGGACATGTTGCACTCGTGTGTCCTTTTATGTCGATGAACTTTGGGGTCCAGCCCGCACCTAGCGTTTCCTGGCTTCAAACGGTACTAGCAGAGAAATACCAAGGCAGCAAACCATACGCAGTAGCATTATTGGCATCCAACTACTATTGGACCTAAAAATAGAAAAGCAAATATCTCTTCACTACGCATCAAGGCCACAGCTATCTGAGATGGGTGCATTGCGGGTCACGTGTCGAGCGCAAAAACTTCCTGAAGCACTGTCTCATACTTTTTGAGAACTCGTCGCAATGACCCGATCCAACCAACTGCCATTCTCTTCCTGATAATTACAGATTTGTGATAGTTGCTTGTTGGAATTGCGTTATGAATACATATTCGCAGTTGACTCCTACTGCAACCGAAGTGGTCTTTTTCTCCTGCACCCACCTCAAATCCAATATGAAAATGTATTTATAATCAATTTATATCACCTACAAAGATCAATCTACCCACTGGGTTTTTCTGGTCTTCGGCGTTTGAACTTCGTTCAAAAAGCTGTGCTCAACGGCCGTGGGATGCGCCTACTCTTTTGGATGATGTCAACATCGACCGAAGCCTCAACACTAAGGGCAGCTAGACTTAGATCCGCCCCAAAGGGCCTAAACATATACCCTAGCAACAGATTGTGTCTCCAGTATTGCAGCCATATCTAATTACCTTCCTTCAACAGCCCTTTCCTAGAGAGCAATAATTCATAGATCGCATCTCGAATCCTATAGTCGCTCCGTCTTCATCCATACACGCGCTCAGACATCACCAACCAGAAGCTAGTACCTATATCCGCCACTCATACACTCTCGGCACGAGCCTGAAACAATCACACATACATTCAACTATATCTGTTCAGTCAAATGGACATCCTCACCCAGCTTCGCGAACTCTTCGCCAGTCTTCCATTCGCATTGTCAATCTCAGCTTCACCAAACACCCATGTCTCCTCACGCTCAAGCTCAGGGTTAAACACCACTCTCATCATTTTCGCACTCACGGTCCTAATACTGCTTCTCGCAACACTGATAACTATTATTGCATACACCGAGTACCACCGCCTCTCATGCAGTATACCATGGGTCAAGAGACTGCGGAAAGCGATCCTGATTGCCGGAGGATGTTGTTGTTTAGCTTGCTTGAGTATAGCGGAGACTCTGTCTTCCAATCAATCGAATCAGGATGAAATGCGAAGTCAAGCGAGAGGGAGAAAATCTGATGGGCAAGTTCCGGGCAAGGGAGACGAGGATAGGGTAACGAGAATCAGGAAGGAGTCAATTGAGGGCGAGATGGAAATTGCGAATGGGACGACGGAACGGAAAAGTTGGCGGGCGGATCTGGGGCAGAGAGAGAGGTATGGGAAGCTGTTTAAGAATTCTTTGTCTTCGAATGGGGTCGGAAACGCAGATGAGAGGTTGTTGAGGGATATGGAGGGGAGTGAGGATGGAGTTGCGATTTTGCTTTAGTGCTGGACTTTGTGGTCAGGAAATGGTTGAGACAACAACAGCAGGTCAAATAGCATGGGAGTACTTGCTTTGATCCATTGTCCATTTCAACGAGTTTTCGTCATGGTCACAAATCCCGGATTGGTTGTTGTAGGGCTGAGTACTTCGCTTATTCGAGTCGAGCCAGTGCCAGAGAGTAAGCAAATCTGAATGTTAGAGTGGAAAGATTGTTATTCCGTTCGCGTCGGCAGACCTTTACCGCGAACCAACCATCCCGAGGCTGGCCTATCGTATCCTGTTTATACAAGCCCAGCCAAACGCCAAGCTCAGGCCATAGCGCCTTTCCATAATCACACATCTCACAACTGCTCCACGAACGCAAGAACTTTCTCCGCACAGTCCTCCCAATACAGATCGTTCTGCAAATGATGACCTGACCCCATCACGACCTCAAAGCCAACACCATCCTCATCGCCGGGTATAGCCCTCGCTGTCGTTTCCGTTTCCCCGACCAGGGCAACCCAGCCCTTCATCGCAGCCTTTCTATATTCCGCCGCCATCTTCCTCATCAAGTCAACTCCCATCAACACGTCCTTCTCACCAGCAATAATCAGCATTCTCTTCCCCTGTACCCCTCCTTTCCCCCACCCAACCACACTCCTCACCACGTTTCCCACGTCCACGAACCTCGTCATCATCTGCAACGGCCAAAGCATACTCTCATACTCCGGCATCCTGCTCTCAAATTTGCGAACTTCTGATACTGGGTATAAAGGACAGAAGAACGCTTGGTGGACGAGAGGAGTCGACGAGAGTGGCGAGCGAGGATGCCAGAGGTCGCGGATGTAGTAGCGGGGAACGAACCAGGGGTCCATTTTGAACCAGTTCCAGTAGCAACGCCACCTTTTCGATCCAGAAATGTCAGCACGATGCTTTCGAAAGTAAAATTCAGAAGGAGACCTGGATTGCCTCACCCCCCAAACCCTGGAAACCCAGCCATACAAACATAGCCACCGACCCTAACCAACCCCTTACTCAACGCAAATTGCGTCAACCCACCACCCGCCGAATGTCCTACCAACACCAAATTCTCCACCAAATCCTTCTCTCCCTCGACCTCTTTCACGTTGCCTCCTTCCTCAGCTGCAACCTTTCCCCTCTTCTCCCTCTCCAACTCCATCACAAACCTCACACCAGCCTGTAAATCGGCCGCAAATGCAGACTTCGGATACCCCCAAACCATACGCAGGAAAGAGGGCGTCCATGATGCGCCGTGGCCGCGCAGGGAGAGTGCGTAGCATGGGTGGGAGTGCTGTTGGGAGAAGTAGGTCAGGAAGGGGATGAAGACGGGGGCGGAGCCGAAACCGCCGTGTTCTGGGGGAGGGGAGTGTTAGCATGGGCTGTATGGAAGGTCGATTTGGAGACGTGGAATGGTGAGGTGAGGATGGGGAGGGGAGGGACCTGGGGAACTTACGAAAGAAAATGGCTTTCTTTCGTGGTGCATTCGGAGATGCTGGTGGCTCGGCGGCGAGCAGCTCAAGGGTACCGAGGGGAGTGGGGATGTAATGCCGCGTGACGTGTGGTGGGAGGGAGACTGGTTGATGAGCTGTGGTTGAGGGCTTGCTGTAGATGAGGATGTGTCTATCAGCCATGATGAGACTTGTGACAGGCTGTAAACTATGTCTCTTGAGTTGGATGAGGTCCGCGATTCACTCGATCGTATTGGAGCTTCGCTGTCGATCTGTTATGATTTAGGCGAGAAATTAATGGGTCGGAGGCAAAGAAACGACTTGAATTTATATACCACTCGATACGAGGTTCAACCGGGACATGACGTTGACTCACTGACTCGGGGTATCCGATTCTTGCAGATATGATGTCGTAGGAATTCGGATCGTGAGATCTCGGGTGCGAGATTTGTGGCTGAAGTTTCTTGTGCTCAGCTGTGCTGCAAGCGAGCGGGATGGACTTGGCGTGTGTATCATTCCGGACTTCAGCTTTCCCCGAGGCTATTCCGGGCGTCGTATGGAACATCTGAAGACTATTGCTGCTGGAGTTTAGTTGTGGAGCTCATGGGAATAGTAAATTGATCCTCGAAACTTCATTGTGTCGTATATGAAGTCGAAGGGAAAGTCTAGGTGTCACATGAAATTCACGTGTTCACCATTTCCAAAGCGAGTCTACGGAGTAAATTGCTTCTTATTTTACAGTATACTATCTTCAATTCTTGAGTATTAAGACTTGGTTTTGTTTTATTTTGTGAAGCTCTTGACACCTTTAAAGTGCAGCTCAACGAATGCCCAGCAGCGAGACAAGCATCTGCCTAATTGGGCCGCCAAGCGTCATGGGTAGTGAAATTTTATAGCGCACTTTCGCTCAATCGACACCAGAGTTCCAGGCTTCCTTCGCTAATCAGCCACGCACAATACGCTGTAGGCTGATGCAGACAAGCCTCACATCACTCAAATCAAAAAAGTTTCAAGTGATATGTCGGATCCATTTTCTTTTTTGTTCTTTTATCTCTCTATAATTACAAAAAGCATCCCAAATCCACCTTACGCAGGATCTACATCAAAACACGACATTAAGAAAATACAAAAGAAAGAAATCAAACCTCAATTTCTCATCCACCTCCATCTTCAGCCCAGCTCCTAAAAGGCGCCGTGGCCAAGACCTCAAGAGGTCGTTCTATTTCTCCTTCATCTTATCGCCCTTCTCGCCTTGCTTATTCTCCTTCATAACCTTGACCTGATTCTTCAGATTCGCGTTCTCCCTCTCCAGCTTCGTCTTCTCTGCAGCACGACTTTTTGTCTCTGCGTCCAATTGTCCTTGCAACCATTTGTGCTTCTCAGTGAGGGCATTAAACTCTGTCTTGATAATATTGAATTTCGACAAGAGGTTCTGATAAGCCTCGGAATCACGGATGTTGGTTTGAGCTCTTGCCTCTGTCTCAGCGACCAATTGCTGAAGGGAGGCGACCTGGGCGTTGGTGGAGTCGAGATCTCCTTCGAGGTTATGAGAAGCAGCGACCTGAGCCTGAAGTGATTCAATCTCTTCGCTTTTCCTGCTCAGCTCGGCATCAGCTTGTTGTAAAGCCTTCTCATGCTCGTCGCTCTCCTTCTTCAACTTAGCCTCAGCATTCTGGAGCTTCTCCTTCACGCCCTCGCTAGCCACTTTCTCCTCTTTCAGCTGCTGGATTGCGTTATCCCTAGCCTTGACTTGGTCCTTCAGCTCGAGTTTATCCCTCTCCAGCCTAGCGATTTCGGATTTTTGCAGCCCACACAAAAGCCGCGCAGAGTCTCTATCATTTCTTGCCGAGTCTCTCTCCCCTCGCGCTGAATCTCTCTCACCTTCAAACCCGTTTGCGACGCGCTGCAAATCCCTCAGCTGAGCCTCAAACATATTCTTCATTTTCTGCTTCTCAGACTGAGCATTTGAACCAACTTCACCTAACCTTCTCCTAAGCCTAGCTACCTCCTTTTCGTGGTTTTGTATGCGTTGGGCGGCTTCTCGTTCGCGCTCAAATTGCATCATATGGAGTTCTGCGTTTTCCCTGACCACTTTGCCGATATATCGGACTTGGTCTGGGTCATTGGGATCGATGGTTTCGTGTACCTAAAACAGACATGTCAATTTTGGATGGCCTCCACGATAAGTCCCAGAACTTTGCAAGGGAAGTACTTACCAGACCCTGAAGCATCTCAACCTTTCTTTTATAATACTTCTCTCTCGCCTCCCACCCAGCATAAACGGCCTTCCACTCAGCATTGACCGCCTTCCACCCCGCAAGGACCGCCTGAGCCTCTTTGATGGTTTTCTCGATGAATTCCTTTCGCTTACTGAAGTACGCAATCCACTCATCCTGATCCCATGTCTTCTTCAGCAAATGCGTCATACGGAAGATATTATCTCCCGTCTGACCATCAGTCAGAGCAATGATAAGAGCAGCCCATTCATCAAATGTCTCCGGTGTCTTCAGAACATCAAGACAAACATCGGCTGGTAGGGAGCGGCGACGGCTCAGGATCAGTGGTTTGGAGAGGGTAGAGGGTGGTTCAGGAGTGGATGGTCTGTGGCCGGGGATGTGGGTGGTATGGCACCCTTTTTCTCGACCTGCTATTATCTTGGTGTAGGGTTCGAGTTTGGAGAGGCTGAAGATGTCCATCTTTACTTTTGGATGGGACTTGGTTGGCCACCATTGGATGGTGTCGCTGGATGGGTCGGGAGAGGAAGACGGAGAGGTGTTGGCAGGTATTTGCGTCGTGGCTTGAGCTGATACTTCGTTTCGGAGGGAGGATTGTTCGGATTGTTCTTGACTTGTAGACTTATTGATATCCTTGGAATGCTTCGAGACCCCACTGGGATCCATGATGTCGCTCAGGGCGGCGTTGTCCCTTTCCATGGGAACCTCGTCGACGTGTATTGAGTGGTTTGCTGGAAACATCCTGAATTTTTTCGACGCGTCTGAGGATATGAGGCTGGATTAGATACAGATTATGCATGAGGATGGGCTGCGGGATACTTGAGAGTGTGTGTGGAAATCGTGATATAAAACCTTGCGGATGGAAAAAAAAATTACTTCTGTGGAAGACTTCCACCAAGCAAATAAATACCTATCCTGCAGTCCAGATCGCATTTCTACTAACCAGATTTAAAAACTCAAAATCATTTGATCAGTAGCATGCATACAATCAGAATATAGGAAACTAATGATTCGGTCCCAGATTTTACATGTTCTAGCTCAGACTCGGTTAACTTTTTAGGTGGTGGTACTGGTACCGAACGACGAGACAGTCATAAATCTGACTCTGAGCAAGAGACTATGAACGTAGTAATGCGCCAATTGAGTTTCTCGAAGGAAGGTCGAAGAAGAAGATATGAATCAGAGCTCTCGCGTCATACTTAATTCGCTTACGTGGATGTAACTGCGGATGTACCTAGTGTAGACGGGTGCAGTCGGATGCTCAGCTCGTGCTCAGATCGCTACTGTGTTTCAAATGTTGGAGGTATTCTGACGACGCTCGGCGAGGTGTGGGGTATGGGCAGCGAAGATGCGTGTAAAGGTAGCGGCGTGCAGACAATTGAAGCACTTTAAAAATGTAAACTAGTTTTTGAATCTGTTTCGTGTCTTGTACGGTCACATATTGTGAAGGACAACTCATGGTTTGAAGCGTGGGGCGCGACTTGCTCAATGGAGAGACGATATCTGCATGAATTCACTAAATTTTACTCGGGCCGTATGATTTCATAGAATAAGAATGTCGCAGAACCGGAATCAATGGTGGCTTTGATTCTATATAGCCTTCGGGATTAAGCTATTCATGTCTTCTGGTGCTGTGTTTCCTTCCAGGTGATCAAGCAGTCTTTGGTATGATGTGTGTCGATAACCCCGCTGAGTTGTAATCGTGCATTCTTTCGTGAGTTTCAATTTCCATGCAGAACCAGGCTAGCTCACTATCGAATCTTCGCCTGCTAGTACTGTAGGCCCCAGGCTTCTGAAGCAAAGGTTATCAACTGTTTTCTGCACCACAGCGCAAACGCCAAACGCCATCCGTCCACCTAAACAAGCATACAGACTTTGAACTTCTAGCCCACGACTGACCCGATCTCCTAACTATAGGCAGCAGCATCGATTCCTTGAAACAAAGCTTCAAACTGACTTGCATCCAGATCGACATCAAAGTTGATATTGTCATATGGGAAGTACTCGCAATTGGGCCAAGGATTCTGCATCTCGACCGTCGGTAAGTTGGGAGTTGATTGGCTAGTGTTATTGTTGTTGAGACCGGTCATGTACACGACAGGTGGGTTCTGGTACGATGCAAACAAGGGTTCTGTGGCCATGTATTGCGATTGTTCCCTGGCGAGTGGTGGTTTGTGAGCATTGGTATTCGAGCCAGCGTTGGGATCGATGATCGAGTTTGTTGTAGATGCAGTGTATGATGTTGGAGGCGGCTGACTGGAAGCTTGAGAAGAACCAGGCCGCGGCGGCGAGCCACTCTTCTCAGAAAGCATCTTCTTCAACTTCATCAAACCCCTCGATGCAATCGTGCTCTCTTCCGCAGTTCCTTCCAACAATCTGAAGCACTCCAAGATCTCCTCTTTCCTCTCCTTCGCTCTCGGTTCTTCGCGATTGAAGCAGTAATCCATCACCAGAATCACGGTGGAGACGAAGACATGGTGGTTCACAGCCCAGATCTTGATGAATGAGATGTCTTCGAAGGATATGGTCATCATTCTTCCGAGCTCGATGACAGTACGTGCAGATCGGAGACATACCATCCTGCTGTAAGAGTAGCGAGGGTCTTGTGCGCCACGAACCAGATAGGGACGATGTAGTCGCGCAAATCGGGTATGCATTCCAAACATCGCCATATTGCGCTGTCGAATCAATTGCGTGGATTTAGAGTCGGCCGAACTCCCATCTTTACGAAGTGTATCAGTCCCCGAGGGGTCTGGAGCATTCTTCATCACCGTTGAGTATGCGATTTCGAACTCGGCAGCAAGGTCGTTCAGCTTCTTGTCAAATTGTAGAACCATTTCGTAAGGGAGATCATCCATTTCTGAACCCGTCTCCCAGGCTGCGTCGACCATCTCCCGGAAGACTGTCGCGAAACGAAGGCGGAAAAGAAAATAGGTCATCTCAGTGGGCATTTTGCAAGATACCGCGTAGGAACCCGGGCCAAGAGGTGTGATGGAGTCGTCGCAGACGTTGGTGGGGTAATCGACGTTCATTTGGTTGGGATGGATCATGTAAGAGCCACATCTATGATAGTAGACGTCAGCATCGCCAATCATCAAAGGAAGAAGGCAAGTCTCGAGGACACCCGGCTTGGACTAATGAACCGCAGAGGACGACGGGCTTGGGAGATACATACTGGGCACCACTCATGAAGGCAAGCATCCTGCAAAGCATCAGCATCGCAGATATGTGATTCAATGCTTCATGCGTACCAGTCGGTAGAGGCAATGTGCCACCATAATCGTCGCTTGACTTCCAAGTCCAAATGATTTACTGTCGTGTTTTCTCTCAGTTTCTTATTCCTTGGAGTATCCAGAGTATGCAGTGACATTGTCCTCGCTGTGTGCATGATGGTCGCTGAGAGCGTTCTCAGTGTAGCAATGGCTCCGATATTGGCCATCATATGTGCTGCCATAAGGATGAGCGATTGAAGCGTCTCGACAGTAGGATCGGTGAGACAATTAGCTGCCGACAGAGCTTCCTGTGCCAGCAGCGTCCAACGACGTGAATGAGTCATTGCCTCCGTAGACTTGAAATATAATCCTGATTTAGGACCGCAGAAGTATGCACTGAGGGCGAACAGTGTGGTGATTAGCGACAAGTGTCCGTAGTCAGGGATCCGGCCCAGCTCGATGCTCGTGTACAAAGAATCAAAAAGTCTCCGAACAGTTGGCTTATGTATGATGTGATATATCCAGTTAACGTGGTCAAAGTAGTAATCAAGCAGAATAGTGCCTTGAGCCCGCGATGGTAACAATGCCGGGAGATTGTTGTTAAAGGTTGGGGCCATTCTTGGGCGTGTGAGCGAGAAAACGAAGGAGCCGAAACTTTCGATGACTTTAACATCAAGTGTTGATTGATCCTAAATCATCAGATGGATAACAATTTTGAAGTTATTGGATGTACATACATCTGCGCCGGAAGGTGTATGTTCAAATGCATCTGTCTCCACCCAGGAGACGGCCCTAGTGAGTTCGATATCCTCTGGTGGATGGTCTGGCGAGTGTTCGTTCTTGGTGTAAGCTAAGATCGGCATTAGTACAGAGATCGTGAAAAGTCGATTTGCTGTTCAGGGACTGAGGGACTTGGATGTAAGAAAGGGCAACTGACAGGCAGGTCGTTCCGCTCGTCTCTTGGTAGGAGGGAGTTCAAGAGAATGCTTCTGTGTTAAGAGCTCTTCAAGTTTCCGTACACGAGCATTCAACTCGTCAATACCTTGACTGCAGAGCTGCCCATTAGTATCATTACCGCGGTCAAGCAAGATCCAACATCAACACACCTCGTGCCGAGGCTTGGCTGTTCGACTGATTCCCTACCTTGAATAGCATGACCATCTGTGCTCTTCCATCAGCACTTCAAGAGTCAATCTGTCTAAAGCTTCAACGTACCGACAGCTGACGAACAAGTCAACTTTCTCGCCCTACAATTCGAGCACGGCGCTCCACGATCGCACTTCAGCTTCTTCCTTCTGCAAAACAGGCAGGACACAGGATCTTGACGTCGAAAGGCCTTCTCACGACCACTCTCCAGATCTGACGATGAGGAGTGCTTCATCTTACAAAGAGGTCGTGTTGCGTAAGGAATGGACGACAGAGTTGATAAAATGGATTTGTGAGCATTGTGATGGCCGTGTGCAGAAAAGGGTGTTTTGAAGTCCGGATGTTCCGCGGAATGTCCGCCCCACTTGTCACGATTTCCCTCTTTCATTGGCCGCCGACGTGCTGGAACTACGCCTGGGCGAAATTCTCGGGATGGAACATCATTTCACTTTATCTTATCATTATATTTAACGCAACGGCATACAAAAAGAGTAACATGGACTGTCCGAGCCAGCTTCTCTATTTGTCCGATAGGAGTCAATGCGATTGGCTATTAGCTCTTCGGCCCTTCGCTCTTTGACAAAATGTAACAGGGGCATCGAGATGTCCAGAATGGATATATATCCTGCTCTGACTCGCTCTGAGTCTCTGAAATCTCTTTCAACCATCGAATGTTTATACTGTAGGAGTGCGACTTGGATATTCCTAAGATGTCTTCCGAGGCCCATACTCAAGATCCTGTCTTCACAGACTCAGACACCTCTCGTGATGAAGAAAAGACAGCTGGTCTTTCAGACCACCAATCAAAGGTCGAAGAGCCTAGCGAGACTCAATCAGAGTTCAAGTACGTTCTTATTTATTCTAATCCCAAGCACAAATCGCTCATGAAACTCCAGCCTCCGCTCAATACTCGTCCTCGTCGGATCTTTCTTCGCCATGTTCTGCTCCGTCGGCTTCGTCAATGCATTCGGCGTCTTCCAAGAATACTACTCAGGACATCTACTCTCTGACAAGTCAGCATCTGATATCTCTTGGCTGGGATCGTTCAATCTGTTCTGTATGTTTGGGGGCACAATCGTAGTGGGGTATATGAATGATACACATGGACCTCGTGTATGTTCCCCCGTCTTTCACACCACCAACATTCCAAGATAACCCCAGTACTGATACCCACGAAGGTCCTCCTAGCATCCGGTTCCATCATCATAGTCTTCGCCCTCTTCATGACCTCCCTCTGCAAACAATACTACCAATTCTTCCTCGCCCAAGGTCTCCTCCTCGGTCTCGGCCTGTCCCTCGTTGTCCTCCCCGCCTTCGCAGTAATTCCACGATACTTCACCAAGCACCGCGGTCTCGCCATGGGCCTCGTCGTATCCGGATCCTCAATGGGCGGAGTCATCTGGCCGATCACCCTCCGCAACCTCTTCACTGACGTCGGTTTCGGGTGGGGCGTACGGATCTGCGCATTCATGATGCTGCCTCTCCTCTCCTTAGCCGTCCTCGCAATCCGCGTCCCGATCTCAGCATCGTCGCCTAATGGCACACATGTCAAGGCTAAACCAGATGTCTCGATAGTGAAAAGCCCGATTCTGATTCTCCTGGCTTTGGGTTTGTTCTTGGTGTATCTGGGGCTGTTTAGTCCGTTCTTCTATGTGACATCTTGGACGATTAGTCTTGGGTTGGATGCGGATATGGGGTTTTATATGGTGTCGATCATCAATGCTGCGAGTTTGTTCGGGAGAGTCTTGCCTGGCTTGTGGGCGGATCGCGTTGGGCCGTATAACATCATGGTTATTTCTGCTGGGCTGTCGGGATTGATTTGTATGTGTTGGACGGAGGCGAAGAGTATTGCTGGCATTGTGGTGCTCAGTTTGGCGTATGGGTTTGCTTCGGGGGTATGTCCTGCTCTTTCACTCACGTCTCTTCTTCAAGTTTTCTTCCAGATGAGGATAAAACTAACCTCCTCAGGCTGTTATCGGACTCCAAGGTGCCTGCGCATCTCTAATCGCGAAGCCCCATCAATACGGTATCGTGATGGGCTTCACGATGGGAATTTTATCGATCGCGTAAGTTACCCTCATTCCACTTACCGACTGCCGATAAAAAGCTAACCATCCTCACAGTGGTCTCATCGGCTCCCCAATCAACGGCCAAATTCTCGATAGATGGGACTATCTTGGCCTCTCGCTCTTCTCTGGCTTGGCAATGCTGTTGGGGATGTTGGTACTGATCCTCGCTAAGCTGAAGGTCAATCCCAACTTCTTTGGCAAGGCTTGAGTCTTGGAAGGCTTGGAAGATGGATCTTCGAAGTCAGAAGGTTGTACTGAGCTCAGCTGGATCGAGATTATGAGGGTGTGAGTAAGTGGTCTGAAGGAGTGGAGGAGACGGCAATGAGGTGAGGTGAGGTCAGCCCAGCTTGTCTGGACTCTGGTTGATGAAAAGATGCCGTGGAGATCAACTGTCCAAGAGAATCCGCGGAGACTTGTACGATAAGACCAGGTGGAATGCTGGTGGATATGGGCGAGTAGATGATAGTTCGAGGCATGTGGGTATCCGCCACTCGGCTTGGACGGTCGGGACATCCGCTCCAGCACCTCTGACATAATAAACTTAGATAGCAATATATTGAATCTACTACCTTACCTTTGACTCACAACTTACCAGCCAGATGCTTGGGGCTCAGCCGCCCCTAACAGTGCAGTGAAGTCTTGGTGCAACTCTACAGCGTGATGACCGAGTCTCAAAACTACCTATAGATCCCGTAGATCGTATCTCATAATTCTTGCTGTCCGTTTCCTCCTTTGATGATGTCTAGTGGCGTCAAATGCTAGACCCTGATGGGTTCCATACCCTTAGGTAGCTATCACCAAGACCTTTTTGGTGGAATACCTAGCACCTGCGATGAAGTGGAGTTGAAGGACGAAATTTAACTCGCTTACAGGATTATGGGTATCTTAAGGTCCATTCCGCGGAGATGGCGCTCTAGATTAGACGACAGCATCCATTTGACGGATAAAGACGAGTCTTAGATAGATCAATGCGCAGAGACGTTCCTCTAAAATCCATCATAGGCCAGGGGTATGTGTAGCAACACTTAAGCGCTCTGTGATAGTCAAAGCTGATATTCATGAGGCGGCTTGCAGACTTTGAGTTTAGAGCTTGCTGCTTGCTATCGTGCAGAAACGTCGCTTAAATTGTCTGTCTGTTGTGCCTGCCCTACTTCCGAGACTTGCTGAAACCGAGCAGGTCACGTTTCAAAAGAAGTCACGTGAAATCAGCTCACACCTCTTTCGGAGGCTCAAAGAAGCCTGGTATCATGAAAAATTGAATAGGCGTATTATCAAATCCAAAACTTTGAGTTCATTCACGTTAATTATCCAAGAATTGGCATTCGTCCTTGTCGTCGAGAACTCCTCCATTCCGATGATCATCTCCTCGGCCGCTCAACCCTTCACGACTTCTGCATCTTTGTCGATACCCATTCCAATGGTTGCAGAATATCCCCATAAGTTCCAATTCCTTATCGCAGATTTTCGAAGATCCGCGGGAATCATTCCATATTTAAGCATCAGACCCAACCCCTATCTCTTATCATGGCACGTGGCAACGACAATGACATCTCCGCCCTTTCTCCGCGCAACGACATCCAAAGATATAAACAGCCGCCAAGCAGCCAAGTGTGTCTTTCCTTCCCACGCACTCCCTTGCACTGGCTTCCACCAGCTCCAGAGTAGTCTTCCAGGCACGGCTAAGCAAGCCTCCCGTCCTTGGCCATGGAGCCTGGTCGCTGACACCAGCCAACTGAGCGAACAAGCGTTATCTCTGGGCGTGGGACTGAGACTATGGCGCGATGGCTGAGTCTGCGATGCAGTTCTTCTCTCCCTTTTCTTGTTGGTGAGTACAGGAACAAGGAACTCCTATCTCTACAATCTGCACATTTCACAGCCCATTCAGTAGTCAACCTATTGAAACCATCAGATCTCGAACCCGAGAGTCTGGGTACGGGTAGTTCCTGCCCATACAGAGACACGGAGACAGTCTGAGCGACCACATTTCCATGCTGTACGTCCTCTTTCAGCACCTCATCTCAGTCCCTTACTCCCCCATCCCCAGCATCTAGATCTCCGTGGAATTGATCGGGGAATTCTCCTCTCTTTATACTGGAGCATGCAAATGCCATGTCATCCCGCGCTGCTCCAGTGAGTACCGGTCCGAGACGCACATGCTAGGGATACCTACAGGTCCTTGCTCGAATACCTGCGGATCCTCTACTGGTGGTACCCCGGAAATCTGACAATAGCCAGAGGTCTGGGTTCAGCCCAATTGCCCACGGAGAAGGAAACTTCGCGGTCCAAGAGCGACCGCGTCGCGCAGAGATAAGGAATTGCGCTGGTTCATGCGAGGGTTTCCCAGGAGATGAATGATCGTCTGCATCCATATCGACGCTCCCCGCAGTCTCTCTATCGATTGCAGATCTATATATGAGAAGGTTATTCTCGTTGTGGTTTTCTGTTTTGTACAACTCAGTTCAACTCACCTTCTCGGCTTCAGTCTTCGCCTCCCGACTCGACTCGCTCCACATCGGCAAACTGGGAATTTTCCGACTGGACTCGCCAATTTCTTCAGCCTCACGCATTCTCGTCTGATCTCACCTCCCATTCCGAGAATTTCTAGTCACTATCGTCGCTTCAACGTCATAACTCACGATGCCTTTCAAGATCTCCCATCTCTGGGTGGCTCCTGAAGTCAACCCTTTGAACGGAAAGGCGCGATCGATTCCCGTGTTGAACCCCATCAACAAATATGGTCGCACATTCTTTTTCTCCTGGTCCGGCTTTCTCGTGGCTTTCCTCTCCTGGTATGTCCCTTTTTGATTGCCTTTCCCTAATATGTCTGGATACTTTTATCGCAAGGAAATCATGATCAAGTCTAACATTCAACAGGTATGCTTTCCCACCGCTACTCACCCTCACCATTCGCAAGGATCTCAACATGAGTCAAAACGAGTATGCCAACTCCAACATCATGGGTCTGACCGGTACACTTGTCATTCGTCTTATCGCTGGTCCTCTCTGTGATCGCTTCGGTCCCCGCTATGTCTTTGTCGGCTGCTTGCTTGCAGGCGCCATCCCAACCGCCATGGCCGGTCTCGTGACTTCCCCAACAGGCATCATCGTGCTTCGCTTCTTCATCGGTGTCCTCGGCGCTTCCTTCGTCCCTTGTCAAGTCTGGTCCACTGGCTTCTTCGACAAGAATGTCGTCGGTACATCGAACGCCTTGGCAGGTGGTTGGGGTAACTCTGGTGGTGGAATCACTTATTTCGTTATGCCCGCTATCTTCGATTCGCTCGTCAAGAACCAAGGCCTTACTCCTCACGTCGCATGGAGAGTCGCCTTCATCGTCCCATTTATCATCATCACAGCCATCGCTATGGGTATTCTGTTCACAGGCGAGGATTGCCCAGCTGGAAAGTGGGAAAACAGACATCAGATGCTCGATGCCGTTGTCGTCGCCCCCTCATCCCACAACTCCATCATGGAGAAGTCGGCCGATTCTACTACCAAGTCCGACAGCGTCAAGGCCGACCCTGAAGCTGCCAACACCCGAACTGCTATCGATACTGCTGAGGGTGAAGTTGTCGTCGCTCCTACTATGAAAGAAGGTCTTGCAGTTCTTTGCTCCCTTCAAACCCTCGCCTTGGCCGCTCCATATGCCTGCTCATTCGGTAAGTCATCCCCAAGCACATACACATCCAGACCCCAAGCTAACACATCACAGGTGGTGAACTCGCCATCAACTCCATCATCGGCTCTTACTACCTCAAGAACTTCCCCCACCTCGGACAAACCGGCTCTGGCCGCTGGGCCGCCATGTTCGGTCTCCTTAACGTATTCTTCCGTCCCCTCGGTGGAGTCGTCGCCGACATCATCTACAAATACACCGGTTCAGTCTGGGGCAAGAAGATCTGGATTGTCTTCTGCGGTGTCACAATGGGCTGTTTCGAACTCGCCATCGGTCTGCTCAACCCTCACCACGAAGCTACCATGTTCGGCCTCATCGCCGGTCTTGCTGTCTTCATGGATGCCGCCAATGGTGCAAACTTCGCTGTCGTGCCTCACGTACATCCTTTCGCCAATGGTATTCTCTCTGGTATAATTGGCGCCACAGGAAATCTTGGTGGTATCATCTTTGCCATTATCTTCCGGTACAACGGCAAGGATTACGCGAAGGTTATTTGGATCATTGGTGCTATTTCAATTGGTGTTAATGTCGCTGTTGGATGGATCAGACCGGTTCCTAAGAACCAGATTGGTGGGCAGTAAGCTGCTTACCAGAATTGTTTTCTTTCTTGCGGTTCTATTTGATGAGCGAGCGAGCGTGCGCGTTGCGAGAGGAGTTAGGATAGAGATTGGTTGCATTGTATTTTGATTGAGTGGGAATGGCTGGGTGATACCAAAGCAATGCCCTGCAACTTGAAGAAGAGAGGAGAAGACTTGTTTTAATTCATATATATATATATATATATACTAGACCAATGAGACAAAAGTCGAATCAGAAGATCATGCAGATACTTCTTATCATTTCAATCCTCTCCCTTAAGCAACTTTCCTTTCTTTAAACTCTCGGAATTTTAACTTCGGCGAGCAAAAGGGAAGATGAGATTCGAAGACAAGTAAAGGCTGCTCGCTGTCACGTGATATCAAAGGCACGTGGTAGAACACGGGAGAATACGCTACAGCAAAAGTGCTTATTCCCTCAACAAGCATTTCTTGCGTCACGTAAACTTCATTCCAATAGTCTCAAAATATCTGATATGCAGTCCTCAATGACTCCTTCAGGATGTTAGACTGGAAATCAGTGGTCTAAGTATCAGTGTCAGTGCCTAGGTACCAAATAATTAGCCGAATTAGCACTAACAACATCCAAAATCTGGGACCTTGTCGTTGGTTTGCAGACTTTATTACAGATAACATCCATACTAACAACATGACAAAGACTTATTCGCTTGAGAAGGCTAGTAACATTGCAATCTGAACTGCAAGATGGGCATATCAGGAGAGGGAGAGGTTCCCACACAGAGACTTTTCTTCCTCCACTCCAAACACACTTTCCAATTTTTCATCCGCTATTTCCTATATCATATATCAAAACCCCTTCACGTTCATATCCTCGAGTAATCTCAAGGTATTCAAGATGCCTCGCTCTAAGAAGCATTCCAAAGCCATCCAAAAGCGGGGAAATCCGCAACCCCCAGCACTACCACCCACAAACCTCACCACCTTATCCCGCCTCCCTCCTCCGCCACCGCCACTCCCTCCCCGTCGGCGCTCGCTTCGACGCCCTAGTCTCACCTACCAACTTCTCCGAATGGAATTCCGAACTCAGCACCCTCGCAGCTGCTCAAACTGTAGATAATCTCTTCCGGCTCGGACATCTTGTTGAGAAACTCAATCTTCAGGATCAGCAGCTGACTGAGCTGTGGAATATCGCGGAGGGTTCGGTGGTGATGAGGGAGCTTGGCGTGGAGGCTGTTGAGAAGTTGGAGGGGGAGGAAGGGGAAGTGAAAGGGGAGAATGAGAGGTTGATGGGGGAGAATGAGAAGCTGGTGGGGCTTAATGAGGTGCTTCAGAATTCTGTAAGTGACCCGCGCTTTTCTCCAATATTGCGTTTTGCGTTCTCGGATCTATGGAGTATGTGTAATCATTACTCCCATTTCAGCTCTTCCAAACCTACGGAGCCAACCACCCAGAACAACTCGACTATATCAACAGCATCACGAAGAAACACGTCGAGCAGCAGGCCGAGATCGAGGCCCTTCAAAAACATAATCGCCAGCTCGTGAAGCAGAACAAAGTCCTTCTCATAGACAACAGAGCGCTACACAGTCAAAAATCCAATTTTGAAACGGAAAAGAATGAACTGATAGCAGACCACAACGAATCCCAATCCGCACTCGGCAGGAGAAACCAATCCAAAATCCAGCTCAAACTCAACGAGGATAGGACCTGGTGGACCATCCTTCAAGATTTCATCCTCGCCGGAGATGAGAAGATCATAGTCTTGGAGACGCAACTCCTTGTCAAGGATGAAATGATCCGTGGATTGATATTGGCAAACTCAGGCCTGTCATTCCAGCTTGATCTCGCACGTGATGCGCTGGTACAAGTGAGGGACGATCTCGTGAAGAAGGAACGCGAGATTAAATCGCATTCTTGCGTTGCTGGGAAGGAGGAGGGGAAACTGAAGGAGAACGAGCAGGAGGAGATGATTGCGTTGCTGAGGGAAGAGCTTGATATGGCCAATGCCAGAATGGCTTCTGTTGGACTCGCGCCAGATGAGGGACAAGTTTGTGAGACTTAAGAAGGGAATGTTGAGAGTCGGCCATGCTAGGGCTATGGAGTCAGCGTCTTATAGGACCTGGGCGGGAGAAGGTGAAGGGCGCTTCGGGTGAGGATTCTGAAGTGTTGCGATGATCTGGTGGTTTCTTTGATTTATTTTGTAATTTTATGTTTGATGTCGCACCAGAGAATACTCATTGATTCCTTTAGAATCTAATTTTCAATGAAATGGGAAAAGAAAGATTGACCGGTATACTGCACGCAATTGTGTTTTTGAGAAGATGTTTTGAGAGGTGAAGCAGGGTGAGGTTCGGTTCAGATGCACCGACAGCAGATTGATTCGTGGGATGGTTTAGCGAGGTCAGTCTGAAACTACAGTGACATAAACCTCGTGGGCGTCTGGATCTGCCTTCGCTAAGGGAGGTACAGCGTACTGCCTCAGTGCGCACGTGAATATCTTTAGGCTAAGCAGTGGAACCGAGACGCTGCCTGGAGACCCACTTGAGTCTAACAGCAGCTCCTTTTACAGAAGAACATTTGACTCCTTGGATACCCGTAGCAACGATCACACTACGTGTATTTATGCCCATAGTGCCCATGTAATTTTTATATGAGTCTGGTACCGGAATGGACATTACAGGGCGGCGACTGGACCACTGGAACTGTGGTCAACTTCGTTGGCGAGATCTCAGGCACGCAAGAAAAGGCTGTTTCATCACTTGAACGTTGACAAAGAATGATAAGACGTGGAATGCCCAAACTTGGGTAATCAGTCAACAAGAAGATGTTTGTTTGTAAACAGAATCTGGTAAATTTGCGCCATTAATATCTGGCAAATAAAATTGGGTTCTGCTGTGCGTCTTAAAAGTAAGCCGCTGCCCTGACCTTCCATTGCTGACCCTGCATCACAATATACATAAGGTATGCACAAGAATTCCCTTTAAATTATTCAAATAAGAGCTTTTTCGAAGCATCTACAGGGTATACATGCCAACAAAATTTCATGTCAAATTTATTCTAGCCGCTTCCTTTCCACTTCGCCAAGCATCGTCAAAAATCACATTTGTGTGTGCGCCCTGTGTCATCGCAGCATCAAGAATCCGCACCAAAACAGAGCGGCGCCGGAACTCTCCATTCTAGCTTGGCGCACAAAATTTCATGAACATCACTTCTTTGTTTGTCGTCCATCAGTATCAGCAGCAACACGGCTTGTTGGAAACAGAGAGAACGATTTGGCGCCAGGATGCTCTGACAAAGGCAGTGCTGGAACGAGATCCGCTTCGGAACACCCTCCCGAGTTTCCAAGGACAGCTGAAAGTTAAAATCATGGACTCCAACGCTCCAGCTGGTTATACTGTAAGTGATCAATCAAAGCCGCCACGATTGTAAGTGTGAACCTCACACTCCTCAGACCCTACGGGACTATTCCCCATTGTCAGCCGGCCAACGTGGAGAAGTCAGACCGAATCATTTCGAACTCGATTTAATCGGTCAATTCACCGGTATCTGCAGGCATTCAGAGAATACTGAAGCGGTAGGTGACGTCAACATCGCCGGTAATGCTTCAGGCATGAGAAATACCCCGACGACTGAGGCAAGTTCTCTCACTGGACCTCCAGTTGTGGATGGAAGCACGAACATGAGGGAAACTCCCAGGGTAAGAGGACATCGCAATGCTCTCGCGTGGCGAATCGGGGCAGAGCAGTGTCTCGAATATTTTCCAGCGGATGCAGCACCGAATCATTTCGTTGCGCCAGCAACGCAGAGTACTTCCTGGTTCAGCGGTTTCGCAAATGGGCACCACCAAAATTACGCGAACTATCAACAACCAGTAATGGAATACCATCATCCATACTACTACCAGGCTACCACACAGCCCTTTTTGAATTCAGTGTTCAATCGGCAACTTATACAGGAACTCCATATACGAGAACGTCATCTCCACGAAGTCCAGCTTGACAATCATAATCTTCGTGGACAGATCGAACACCTAAGCAACGGTGTGGCGGCCGATACAGCCACAAATGAAGAGCTACGCCATTCTTTTCGACAAGTTACCGCTGAGAAGGACGCCCTGGAAGGTGATAATCGCGAGATGAAGAGGCAAATAGAAGAGCTTACAGCCGAAAAGAACAGGCTTGAATTTTCTCTCCAGCAGAGTGGACGAGCGGCTGAAATGGAAATACTCAAGACAGATCTTCGACAGAAGGAAAACTACATCGAAAGACGAGAGTTAATTCACAGTCAACGGGAGCAAGAGATCAGAAATCTAACAGCTGCCAATACCGAACAACAGAAAAATATCTACAACTTGAAAAGGCACATTGAGGCTGCAGTTGGCTTCTACAACAGTGTCATCATGGGTTCATACTGCGCGAAGCCCGCGTCCTGTCAGGAGTGCACTAAGAAGAGTGACAAGGTAAATGCCTTACAAAGGCAAATCGATGCTAGGGCCCACGATTATTTAAGAGATCTCGAGAATCTGAGAAGGTACTACGAGGATTACAGCAATGGCATAGCACGCTGCTGGATCAAACAGCAAGAGGAAATCGATGCGCTGATGGAGACAAACAAGGACGTCACTACAGCTATAGGGATCACTATGCAAGGAGCGAAGGAAGAGAAAGACAGGCACAAGTCGAAAGAGGAGAGATTCGAAGCTGACATCAGCAATCTACTGGTCAACTTGCAAAACACTTCCGTAGCGCTGGTTGTTGCCACGAGTAGCATCCGAGCCAAGGAACAGGAAGTCGACGAACTCACGGCGAAGCTTAAAAAGAAGCCCAAGGAAAATGAATCTCGAACCAAGCGCCAGGCTCGCTTGCAGGCCACGGAGCTGAACCAAAAGCTCAGCAAGGAACTTGAAGCTGAGAAGGACAAGTCTCAGGCTGCGGAATTGGAGAAAATCGAGTGGCAACCGAATTATCAAGAGTTGACTGCCAAGGAATTCAGCGCGGGGAAGGGGACTTATCTACGGAACATGGGGATGTTTTTCATTTTCGTTGTCGTCTTTTTTACGACTTACATGTATCTACTGCCTGTAGGTACGGCTATAATGGGGTCTTCTTCGATCTAGTCGTGCAGCCTTTTTTCATTTTGGCATCAAGCCTGAAGTTGTACTTAGCTGGTTCAGATAGAAATACAACTAAGTTTTGACTGCAAATTTCTCACATTCATCTCATTCCGAAAAATTGAAAAGATACTCGACTGTCACATGACCTGGAAGCTACTAATTTCTTTAGCTAGAAGACCTATCTACCGTTTACATTTGATCAGGGGCCTAATTTTTAGCTCGCGACACCTAGAGTAGTCAGTCAAAATATTTAGTTTTGTGATCCACAATTGGGTTTGCAGTTCAGATCAAAAGTGTCCATATATTTAAGCAAAGGCACTCTCTCTTCCCCCAATTTCCTCAGCATCCACCACCACGAGAAAAAAAAAAAAAATCCAATACCGCCTCATCAGTATGCGAACTTTGACAATGGAGAAAAGAGCAGAGATTATACGAGATCTCGTGTCCGCTTCCCAGCGTACACGAGCTGATCCGTCGAGCTCATTACCACAAAAGCCAGTCGCCGCCAACGACACCGATACAAAGTCACAAAATACGAAGAAGAAGAAGAAGAAGACAACAAAACATGCCAACCCTTCCACCACTTCACAAGCCGTCATCCCAGCCAAGAAACGCAACATCCTCACTGAAGCCAACGAAATATGCTCCCTACAACTGCAACTCACCAAGAAAACACTCGAACACGACGACCTTAAAAAGTCATTCGACACAGAGATCGCCAAATTCCAGTCCAAGCACCAAGCTGAACTCGACGCCAAAAAAGCCGAAATGGAAGCCAAGAAAGCCGGTCATAGCGGAACACGACGACAATTGGCATTGACAGAAGCTGCACTAGAGAAGTCCGCGCAGCTTGTTGTAGACTTGGATGCTCTCTGTCAGACTTTGAATAAGAGGATGGCGACGAGGCAGGAAGAGAAGCTGAAGAATATCAATTTCGAACTGCAGGAGAAGAGGAAGATGGTGGAGAGGGAACTTAAGAGGGAGAGGAAGGTCACTTTGTTTCTGCTTTTTGTGGTGGCTGTTGCTGTGGGCATGATGCTTTGGATGTATAGTTCTTGTTCAAGTGTGTTTTGATCTTTGATATGGGTTGGGAGTTCTGGTAAACGCTGTTCTCACAATAAATTGATCGTCGTTTGCGCGATGGAACGATTACCTTTCCCTTGCTTGTCTCTGTAGTCTCTTCTCTCCCCATCCAGTAGGAGCTTGTGCTAATCCGTGCGGATTCTCCTAGTGATGCAGTAGAGTCTGAAAACATGGTCAACAGACGTGCGGTGATGATTAATTATTAGTTGCATAGAATTTCCTGTTGTTGAATGACGAATCACAATATCTACCTCGTCAATGGCGAAGTAGTCAGGGATAATCTCGAACTCCAAGTTATTCGCATCCTCTAGAGATGCGATCGGTGAATCAAAAGAGTAAGCTGTGCCCTTTGGTGCCGCAGTGATCTCATGGAATTCTCCATTTGAGCTTTGGACTGTTTCGATCGCCCTTTCACAACGTTGGTAGAAATGTCCTGGTAACCCATGCGCTTTCTCGCACGTTCTAGTATGACAAGAGCGTTTTGACCTCGATGGAATACCCTCACCGCGAATGGGCACGTTGAGTAGATGTGAATCCACATCACCTCCCGTTCTTCACAAGAAATTATTATAGTATCTAGGATGGAGAAGGGGTAGCATACAGTACATAGGAACGATGCAATCCCCACTGGTGACAACCTCCGGAGCGAATGAATCCTTGAAATGAAATGAGCAGCTGGATAGATCGTGAATCGGCCGGATCCTGGCGGTGGTATGGACATGTCTTTGCTATCGCGGCGGAAGCTGCGATGAAAAGTGATTTCAAGTTTCCCCAAATACTTCTTACCGTTTTCCTATTCAAATCGGAGCGTGTCACAGGCACCTGCAGATATGCCGGGCGTTTTCTTCAAGAGTCCTCAAATGAACCTGGCATTTTCTCGCCCTTGGCTCTCTTGTGCCATATTGTCTGTAGAATGAATGTCGTTGAACTGGTATGGCTGCCGAATGAGCTGAAAGACAGGTGGGATGGTAGAGTCGAAGGTGAGTCTGCGGACCTGGGGGATCGTTTTCCGGCGGGCAGATCGTGGCTTGAACGGTGAGGGTAGTGTGGCAAACCTCTTGCAGAAGGAATCGCGATCGCTGAGTGCGAGAAAAAGCGTTGTCGTGCAGATGGTGATCAAAAATCAGAGCTGCTGGCGCGTTCGAGGAGAAGAAGAGGTCGCGTCCAATTCGAGATGTGGAGAAAAATATTGGCGTCAACAGCTTAACCGAGACTGGCGTATCTCTCACATGCGGGTCTTCTGTTTTAGTCCCTTCGGCCTTCAGACCCTTCTGCAGGCATTTGACAATGTATCGTAAGGACTTCAAAGTCTTGCATGATTTGATATGCCAGATCATGGCTTTTGACGCGCACTCAATCAGACATAAAGAGGGCACAAGGGGCAAGGTCAACGAATTGGGTCACAGAATGATGCCATTGTTGAATAACGAGCCTGGTGCCATGATTTGCTTCGTGTACTTACAGGTACCTGCATAAGGTGCAGTCAACAGACTGCTTGTGCCTTAGAGCAATGCATGCAGTATCTCGGCACATTCGTTAGCGGTCGAAGCTTCTCAGAAACTGCCTAGAATACCAATGCCCCACCACAGATCCACATCACGAACGCCGGCCTCGTAATAAATGCTCTTCTAGAACCAACCCGCGATTACAATCGCCAAGACTGAAGCAGCAGCCGGTGGGAACTTAACAGTTGGTTTCGCAGCAGACCTGCAAATCCTAGACTCGTTGTCTCGGTAGGCAACTGCCAGCTCAGGCCATACCCACCGAAGTTAAGTAGGATCTGAGACAACATGAACTAGTAGGTTCGCGGGTTGAGCAGAGAGGCGATGATTTCATTCTTGCTAAAAGCTGCATCTTCAGTCTTCGGTGCATTCTCCGAAAGTCGCACTTCGAGGTATTCTTGCTTGCGAGGCGTCAACCATTTGTTGCTGCGTAGGCTTTTTGGGTAGTCTCGCAGAACAGCAAACACCACGAACGAGAACAAATTTGTCATAATGACTTCGAGAAGATAAACCCATTGCCATGCACTCATTCCACCCAGTCCATCTATGTAGGAAATCCCATATGCGAGAACAGAGCCTACGATGCCTGAGCGGTTCTGAAAGCCGAACATCCACATGATAGGCTTGCTCATCTCGTCACTTCGATACCATGAACAGAGCTGTGGGCGAAGCCTGGGAAAATTCCTACGTCCATCATGCCGAGGAAGAATCGGGCTGTGTAGAGACCATGCTTGTCTTTTACGGCGGCGTGGCAGGCCAGTACGATGCCCCACGAGAGCATAATGCGGAATTGCCAATTGCGGGGTGAAAATTTCTTTAGAAGGAGATTGTAGGGACTTCGAAGACGATGTATGCGATCTGTTGATTGTCAGTGAGAACAGGAGCAGCGAATGCACAGAACTGGAGAGAGATGGAGGAGTAAAGCAGAAGGTGGGGAGGTCGCAAACACTTACGAAATATATCGTTTGAACCCAGTTGTACTCGTCGGCAGTCATCTTCAATTGAGTCATAATGTTTGTAGGTTTTCCAACCTGAAGGACTTTCACAACGGTGGCATTTGTATAATCGATCTGTCGATTTGGTCAGTCCAACCATTTGATCAAGGATCTGTTGCCACTTACATTCTTGATGGTATACATCAAACCGATCAACCAAAGAAATCGATAATCGACCTTTCTTCTGATGGCTTTATCCTCTTCAAGACTGAAAGTCGACAAGAAAGCTCTTCGCTCAGCTTCTGCATCGCTGTGAATACTGTTTGATCCCGAGTCTGGAACTTCAACCTTCGTTGAGACCTCCTCGGTCTTGGGAAGTCCTCAGCCATTTCAAAAAGAATCTAGACAAAAGCTAATCTAGAATTGAATTCTGGTTTGATTACTTGAAAACCCCGTCGGAAGATCGTCAAGTGATTCCAGCTCTCCAACAGAGCGCGATCGGGCTATTTATGCCAAAAATGTGATTTTTCATGTCAAATCTTGCTATCTGCTTCAAGATCGAATCACTCGTTCGTACCAAGTATTTGGCATCCCACTTATGCAGGGACGTTGATCTTTGGATATGCCTAGACGATATCTCGACGGTGCTCATGATCGGCTAAGAGCACGCAATAAGTTAGCGGGCAGCGTCAGCAACATCGTGCGGAAGTCGGCACGCCTTGAAATTGAACGATAGAGGAATGAGCTGGCAGTATAAAACAATCTTTTGGTAATAATTCGCGGTCACTCCGTTTCAGACCTTGAAGTAAATTGCATTTGTTGTTCAAAGATATTATTTCAAGATGCCGAAACGAACGACTCGCTCCTCAGATGTGGCTGCCTCGCCTCAGCCTAAGCGGCATCAGACTTCCGCGCCCATCAAGAGTGGGACTTTGAATGGCGTAAAGTCATCTCCAGCACCACAGCATAACAAAAGTGAAAATGCAGAAAAGACAGAGAGTAAGAATGGACAGCCCAAGAAGCTAATTCTACTCAATGCATTCGACATGTCGAATGTAGGCCATTTGAGTCCTGGGCAATGGAATGTCTGTGATTTACTCTCCTTTGATGGGTTTATATGAGGATCATTCATATCATCGAGATGGATTGCCGTTTTGAACTAACAGAATGACTAGAACTCCGAAGATCGTTCGGCAACAAAACGTGACCTGAAATACTGGATCGATCTCGCCAAGATCCTTGAGCGCGGGAACATCAATGCCCTATTCCTGGCTGACACCTACGGTGGACATGATACATATGAAGCGAGTCTTGACAACTGCATTCGAAGAGCTGCGCAGTGGCCCGTAACTGACCCTACTATCGTAAGTCATGCGTTCGGATTCGGGTTGACGAACTTGATGCTGATGACTTATAGCCGATCAGTGCAATGGCAGCTGGTGAGTTGGCTGAGAACAACGATTGCATCTGAGAATTCTTCGACTGATTTCTTGCTAATAATAAAGAACCTAGCATTCGGGATCACAGCCAGCACGACCTTCGAACCGCCATTCCTCCTCGCTAATTGTTTCTCAACACTCGACCACCTGACCAATGGACGCATCGGATGGTACGTCACCCTTATCCCATTTTCGTCTGCCTCCTGTTTCTTTGTGACGTACTAAAGAACTATCAGGAACATTGTGACATCCTGGAAGAAAGCGGCTTTCAAAGCCATCGGAATCGATTCACCAATCGAGCACGACGAGCGATACCGCCAGCCGTGACCCCAAATCTATCAAGTTCTTCTGCACGTTCACACCGATCGTTGGTCGCACCGACGCCGAAGCCTACGGGAAACTAGCAACATGCAAGAAATACGCATCTACGATTGGTTGGGAGTTCAAGCAAAATAGCAAAACTCACAGAATAATCGCGATGAGGTGGATGAATCCGACAGAGAAGCGACTAGTCTGATAGAAATCATAAGCTAGTTATGACTTTGAAGAGGCATCACCGTAACGTAGAACGTGGGTGCTTGTACATGGTATCAAGTTCTCTTATTTTGCTACATAAAGCAGCTAGCTAGATACAAAATCACTTCCGCTCAGCTGAAGGTGAATGAGGTCGACGATTTACTTTTTATCTTCACCATCACCCTCGCACAGGCGATACCCTTACGACGATGCCGACATCCCAGTCACAGGACCTGTGCTTCATTGTGCCAGATCTACAAATAGTCAGAATCAAGGAAGTGGGTAACTCATTTTTGTCCAAGAAACCGAGCCCGCCCTCATAAATCCACAACTGCCGGCGCTATCTACTTAATAGCAAGACCAGCAATTTCCTTTTCCAACTTCTCCATCTCGGCTCTCATCTCCATCAGCTTTTGCTGCTTTGCTTCAAGCTCATCAGCACCCGCAGCACCCGCTACACCAGCTGCATCACCTCCCACCACCTTCTCCTTCCCCCTCTTGACCTCATCCCTCATCATCGGAAAAGCCAAAACCTCCTTAATCGAATAATTATTCGTCAAAAACATCAACAGTCTATCCAACCCAATACCACACCCACCCGTAGGCGGCAACCCCAGTTCCAGCGCCCTCATAAACCCCTCATCCACCACCCCCTGCGCCTCATCGTCACCCTGATCCTTCTGCCTCGCTTGTTCCATGAACCTTTCACGCTGCTCAAACGGATCGTTCAACTCTGTAAAAAGATTACAGATCTCGCGCTTGCACACGAATGCCTCTGCGCGCTCTGTCAGGCCTGGATAGGTGGGGTGCGCCTTGGAGAGTGGGGAGAGGATGACCGGGTGGTGGATGATGTATGTTGGGTTGATGCATGTCGATTCGATGAACTCGCCGACGAGCTTATCTAGCATTCGTGCATTGGTTTGAGGTGGTGAGCAAATGATCTTATGCTTCTCGAGCAGACCCAGGAGAAAGGTCCCTCGTCTCGTCGGTGTGCAGTTGTTGACTATCCGGGAAGCGAACACCAGTCGCTTCTTCCAGAGCGGGGATCATCTCGATGCGCTTCCATGGCGTGGTCCAGTCCACTTGATGAGTTTCGCCGGTTTGAGTGGTGTAGCTGGTAATGTGAGAACCAGTCACTGTCTTGACGAGTCCAAATACCATCCCTTCGGTGAGCGTCATCATGTCTTGATAATTGGCATCCGCTTGGTAGAATTCGCACGTGGTGAACTCGGGACTGTGCGTCAAGTCGATATCCTCATTCCTAAAGACTCGTCCAATTTCAAAGACGCGATCGAGACCTCCAACGACGAGCTGCTTGAGGGGAAGTTCAGGGGCGATGCGGAGGAAGAGATCACGCTTCAAGTCGATATGATATGTTATGAATGGCTTGGCGGACGCACCACCAGCGATCTGATTGAGGATTGGTGTTTCAACGCTGATGTATCCTCGCGAGCTCAGAAAGTTGGTGATAAAGAAATTGGTCTGGTGGCGGGCGCGAAACATGTCCCGGGTGGAGCGGTTGGCAATCAAGTCCAAAGCACGATTCCGATGTCGTTGCTCAGCATCGGTAAAGCCTGTGTCCTTGGGTATCATCCACAATGATGGTGCGAGGAGGATGGTTTGGCTAGCGAAGATGGAAAACTCGCCAACGGGACGACCACGAGGTGCTGTTCGTCCTGGGTGACCTATGATGCCGATGATGTCGCCGCGGCCGAGGTGCTCGTGCTGTCGCAAATATGGTTCCATATCATCTCCTTCTTTGGCTTGAGAGACAATTTGAATTTGCTCCTCTCCATTTTGGATCACGTAGAACCGCAGACGCTCGCCGGCTGAGCGGATAAATATAATCCTTCCGCGAAGCTTGACCTCGACTGAAGTATCTTGCTCCCCGGTCTTCATGTGTTCCCATTGAGACTTGAAAGCTGCCAAGTCTGTGACATTGGCTTGGAATGTGGATGGATAGAGATTGTGGCCAGGCGTGGACTTGATTGATTGGAAGAGCTTGACTCGGTTCTCGTGGTGTTGGTGAGGAAGGACTTCTGCTTCTCGAGCTGTGGAGTTTTGAGGTGCAGCTGGTTGCTGATTTCTCTCTTCCCTCTCGAGCTGCTTTGCTCGTCTCTTTTGTTCGTTCTTGCTGCATGCCAGTCAGTACAGGTACGTAAGAGTAATGAGGTAGTATCTTTATTGTTTTCGAAAGTGTGCACAGAAATTCGCGTACCTTATCTTCTCCGTGGAAGGCTCCATGATGGGCGATTGAATTTGTGATATGATAATCAGATTGTGGGCGGCAGACAGACCCGTTGGCAAAGCAATTCAATTGCACTGTAATGTTATAATCGACGTCGACGGTTAGGAGTAGATACAGTCTTGAGAACTCTAAATATCATTGACGTGGAAACTTAATTGTGAAGTACATCTTAGCCATGAGTCACTAATGGTCTTGCGTAGAGTCACTGAAGTACCGAAGGTTTGGGTCGCTTACACACCAAGCGAGGGGCTGCTTCACTCGGTCCCGAATTTTTGAGGTCATCCACGTTGGTTGCGCGATACATTAGCAGTATCTAAACAATCTTCAGTCTGTGAATAATTCTCGTAGCTTCGGTGCTAGGAAGCTCAATAAGGTATCCAAATGAACGTCAGAGACACTATACGGCTTTGCTGAAACGAAAGTAACACTTCGAGCAAAAGTCAGCAGTCATGATCTAACTTTTCTCACTTCTGACAGTAGCATTCTGACGAAATCAAATTCACACAAACTGCAGTGCTTTCTATCCATATCCAGTCTAATGCGAGCCTCTGTACCTTCTATATCAATTTCCTTTGCATGACGATATCTAGTGCCCACCCCATTTAAGCCGAGACTGAAATTGGGAAAGAAATGACCTGCACTCAAGCTGAAGCGTCAAGTAACCTCCTCCCCACCTTCAATTCAAATGCATCTCATCCTTCAAGTGTAATCTTGTATGTAGCAACTTCAAACTGCCCCAACTGCACCTCAAACGTCGCCCCACCTTCAGCTTTCTGCACAGCAATTTCCTCCAAATCATCTTCCAAAATGTTCGTCTTGGATACTTTCTTAACGTCCCATGCACATTCGACAACACCTCTTCCCATTCCACCAAGCGCATCATATATTCTTACTATCACAGTCCTCTGGATTTTCTTCGGTAGCGCATCGGTGGAAACATCCGCATCGTCTTCACCCCGCTTGATCCAATCAAGCACGAGATTTTCATCTCCTGTGAGCCTGATCGGAAACCTTTCTAAAATCCCTCTTCTGCCCTTCTCCTCTCCACTTTCCGCTGCGGACTTGCCAACGAGCTTCAGCGGATTGTTAAAATTGAATGCCGCTATCACAGTCTCATGACCCAGCGCGCCTTTGTGTGGCAAGATCGCCCACTTTATCTTATGGTGGCCCATGTCCGCGTTGCCGTCGGGTGCTTTGGGCGAGCGAAGAAGAGAGAGACGCATCACGTTGCCGACAGTTGCGAAGCCGTATTTGCTCTCGTTGAGAATGGAGACGCCGTAAGCATATTCGGAGAGATCGGCGAATTTGTGGCAGCAGACTTCAAATTTGGCCATGTCCCAGCTGTGCGTGAAATGTCAGCCTAGGCTCCGTTCGCAACTTATAGGTAGAAATGAGTAGACTTACGAAGTGTTGTAATGAGTCGGCCTTTTAATAATCCCATACTGCGTCTCATACGAAGCCTCCATGTTACTAACATTCACCGGAAACTCCACCTTCAGAAACTTCATTGTTTCATGCCACTCCACATCCGCTGTACACTCCACCATCGACGGTTGCTCGTCATCAAGTACAGCACTGAGCGATATCACAGTCTTGATCAAGCTCTTCTCACTGATCCTCGTCTCGGTAATAACACTTGCACGATATCCTTTATCCTCATGAATCGTAGTTTTTGAGTTAGGGAGTTCTTGCCGAGTCTCTAGGTGGTATACTTCCACGTCCCAGGCTTGCCAATACACGGGCTTGTCGTCGAAGATGACGAATTGATTGGCTGGCCCGGAGAGGGTTTCACGATTGGCGCGGCGGTCGAAAAGAGAAGTTAGGACACCATTGGCGATGGTAGCTGTGAGATGGGCGTTCTGGAGTTGGAAGGTGCCGGGTGAGGTTTCTTTCACAGTCACCGCTTTGACACCCTCGGCTGTGGCATTGAAGGAGGAAATGGTTAGTGCATGACCAGAGCCAGAAGCAAGAATGGCTTCCGAGTCAGAGACCTCGATAAGCTCTTTCCGAGGCCATGGTAGGGTGTTCAGGGCAGTGGCTGTTTCGTAGTTCAGAATTTTCGCGGCGTCGAGCTGCTCGATGCCGAGACTGACGAAGATCTGTTGCAGGAGAATTTGACCTGTTTTGTAGACATTGGTGTAGACCTATGTTTGCGTCAGGATAAGTCTCACTCATGTTGTCAAGGAGGGGAAAGGCAGACGCTAACTCACCTTCTCGGAATCCTCGTAACACATCTCAATCGCCGTACCTGGCAAACAATCATGAAATTGACAAAGCATTACCCCATGCCACATCTCATCGAATTCCTTCTTTGGATACTCGTAGTCCTTATCTTGAATCGAAGCAATCGTCGCCAACAGTTCCAAATCATGTAACAAGTTCTCTGATTTGCGATTGTGCGATTTGGTGCGCGCTTGTGTCGTGTATACCCCGCGATGAAGCTCGAAGTACAACTCGCCGTACCATGTCACTAGACTGGAAGACTTGACTTCTAGCTTGTCGAAGAATTGATCAACCGTAGACCCGGAGTGTACGCGTGGGATGGAGCCTATGGTGTCGGCCATACCACGCAGACGTCGGAGTCGCTCCATGTGTTGCCAGGTTGGACCGCCGCCGCCGTCGCCTTTGCCGAACTGGTTGCAGAGGAGTTATTAGCAAGACATTCAAAATGGGTTCCAATATGGGGCCATCGGATTACTTACTGCGAGAAGAGCAGTGTTGTCCTGGTCCAGAGACTTGTGGTTGGAAATGCTCTTCGTGATGTTCTCGTAGTTGCCCTCTGCACAGTAAGTCTTCGCTGGAGGCATATGGCAGATTACCTGGCTTCCATCCAACGCCACCCTGTATACGTGCGTCAGCGTCCGATGATTAAATATGGATATGAACGCGGAACAGGACTGCATACCAATTGAACGTCGTATGAGGAAAATCGTTCACACTATTGAAGCAGGGCTTCTGCGTCAAGAACCTCGTCATCCCCGCCAGTCTGCAAATTTGCGGAATCTGGCACGAGAACCCAAATGTATCCGGTAGCCACGACGTCGTCGATCGAGCACCGAACTCTGCTTCGAAGAAACGTTGGCCGTAGAGAAATTGACGGATGAGGGACTCCCCGCATGGGAGATTCGTGTCGTGCTCGACCCATGAGCCGCCAATGGGGTGGAATTGTCCTGAGGCGACTTTGACTTTGACACGCTCCCAGCCATAGGGGTATATTTCTTTGAGCCATTTGAACTTTGGGTACCATTAGCTGACTGTTATAATGGGAGATAATGATGGATTGGCCAGCGACGCACCTGCTGAGCTTGCGAACAAGCAAAGTTCAATTCTGGGTACCGATCCATCAGATCGCACTGATTGGACCAAGATCTTACGACCTTCCGCTTCGTTTCATCCCATGGCCAAAGCCAGCACGTATCGATGTGACAATGGCCGATAGCATATACTGTTGGTCTTCTATCAAGCGCCGTCTGATACGCTTTCGCAGAATCAATATCCTCGCCCAGATATTCCTTCGCGATTTTCCGACACGCAAGGATAGATGCATCATCCCCCTCTTTGAACGTATCGATGATCCTGCTGGCAACATTGAGCGCCTCATGCTGCTCCCATGTGTCTTCTGGCAGCTCAGTAGCCGCGTCGTGGATCACAGTGAAGTCAACATGTAGCATTCTAGCCTGGTAATTGACGTTGACGATCTCGGCCTTAGTCAACTGAAAGTACTTGTCATTGTCAGGCGGTTGGATCGAGTCTCCGCCAGCATTGTTCTTGAAAATGGGACGACCAGGCCCGTTGCCAAACATGCCGTTGCATGCCATCTCGAGGTAAAGAACATGGCTTTTGCCATCTTTGAAAGACTCGGGAATGATCCATTCGATACGTTCACCACGTCCCGTCAGTCCTTGAAGCGGTTCACCTGAGGCTGTCCAGATTGTAGCTTCATTGTTACAGTCCCAATGCAGCTCGATGTGCTGGTCTGCTTTGCAGAGATCTTGCGGAACAGTGAGTTCGCACTTGAACCAATGGGTTGTCCAGGATGGACCGAACTTCTCGCCAACTTGGGTTGCTCGGTAATTGTTTGACTCGGATGTCGCCTCGGAGAAGGATGGGCGATCAGTGCCTGGCGCGTCCCATACAGACAATTCCACATGTGGTGAGCCTGCATATTTGCCATAGTCTAGAACGCTATATCACAGATTGACAAAGTCAGCACCACTGCATAGCACATACAGATTGACCGATTCGGTAACGAATGAAAAGATTGAATACTGAGAGGGGTATGCTACCCCCTTCGCTTTTCTCGGAGTGCGGCAGAGCAAAGCAATGCACTTACGACAATAGATTAACCTTTTCCCATTGGCCCGGTGTGAGAAAGTTCATTAAGCGCTTCTTGTACAGTAAGGTGATTTTCTTGCCAACAGGCGCCACAACCTTGGTTGGGTATGGCTTCGCATTTTCGGTGTCGTGCAACCCGTGAGGGTGGGTGCCATGTGAACACATTTTGAGCTCAGACAAGGAGTCGAAACGAGTCGCGCCTCGTATGTGTAGGTGTTTGAGCTTGTGGCTTTCTGTTGGCTTTTGCTATGTTGCTCTTGGTGTCTTTGGCTTGATTGTAAGGTATTGGGCGGGAGTTGGAATTATGGCGAGTTCGGGCCAGCTCTAGAGAGATACAGCGAGCGGTTAATCTGGAGGCCTGCAAGCGAGCGAGGACGACGTTTCCGTAAACAATCAGACAAATCGTAAAGTAAGCTCAACTTCGGGATCATAAACTTCTTATGATTCTTTCGCCAGCAGATCTCAGGACCGATACCGTTGCCGCTTACAAGTCATGCTCAAAAGTGGAATGGAAGGAGCCGCTGTACTGGAATTCGATCGCTTGGCTTCTTGACTCTATTACTGGGTCTGGGATGAAATTCCCTTCTGGGCGAGTGCAGGAGAATCAATGCCAGTCGATGTCTTGTGTTAGAATGAGGGGAAATCCGCCGATGTGGGGAGAAGGTTTCAGGGAATTTCGCCTGCATCACCGTGTTTGCCGAAATGTGAGTTCTGCGATGGCTGGTTGGTTCAACTTCATTTAAGGGGGATTCTTGGATCTCGTTCCAATTTGTGACATGTGCAGCGAAGTGGGGGAAAAGAGGCACACCCAGGAGAGCACGAGGTTAAAGAACCTCCTCAGGTGGAGACATCGTGGAGTCAAAATCCAAAAGGACCCATCAAACGAACTCGCTTGTCTGGGCACGGAGCTGCACGAGGTGAGACGGGGTGAATTACCTAGCCTAGAACCATGACATTTAAGGATTGCGCGACCCCCGACACCATGGAATGCCATCTGTCACGAGTGCCATAAGGGCGTCCCGAGCATATGGCGCAGCAGTCAATTCCTCTATCAAATCTGTTGGAGTAAGGAGTCCCTTGATAAAACTATGCGAGATCAAAACAACCTTCGGCGAGCTGGAGTCCGGATCGTCCCCCCCTTTAGTCCCTAGCAAGCTAGCCGCTTAAGCGAGAGAGATCTTGGCGGGAAAAACACAGAAGATTTACATCCTCACTTGACCGTCACTTAGCCAAACTGCGCTTGATGTCTATGGCTTCAATACTTTCTCGTAGAAATGAGACTGTACCATCGAACAGTTCCACAATATCTGCATATTTTTTATGCCAATAGCACAGCAACAGACACTTGGTTGTGACTGAGAATTCGTGGTGGCGCTCAGTGCATGCTCGGTTGCGAGTAAGGAGACCGCACCTATGACGGACACCAATCCGACAATTACCTTGGCAGCTAATCCTGCATTGGCACAGTTCCGCTGCATCTTCGGTTGTTTGTGTCGCAATATCCGTCGTCCAAGACACTATCTCTGGACACAGGAGGTTCTCCGAAACTCTGTATATCTGATTGGCTGGCAATGGCTGTGCCTCAATATTGGACCCTTGGCGGGAGACCCCGCGGGGAAGCTGGGGGCGAGAAGAGACGAGCAGGAATGCGGGGGGATCGGTGTGAGATATCCCAGGTTCGGGTGAACATGACTCGTCTTGACCGAGGGACCCTGAAATCAGCGGATTTGTTGGTTGTGATAGTTCAAACGTTGAGTGTCTATTGGTGGAAACATCCACGTCGACCTCCACCCTCCAATTGAGTCGTGCATGGTGCTAAATGTTAGGAACTAAGGTGAGTTTGGCACGCTGGGTTAGGGAGGGGACCTGGGGTGGGAATGGGGACTCCAGTTCATGATGGGTTCAGGATGCAACAGGATGGGTCGAGAGCTGAGTTCATGTTCCCAATTTTTGGCGGGGTATAAGCCTGTTTCCGGCCTACCTTACCGTGCAATATTGACATCCAAGATCAATTGCTATCATGTGGAAGACATGGGCAACACATGGCGGCGATTTTCCATGCATGAGTAGGCACAAACTCTACTTGGCAGTTCTTGGACGCGCCAGGATCGTGGGTGGCCAGCGGTTTGTGTGTCGAGTTTCCAACCCAGCCATCCAGATGTACCCTTCCCCTCGGTGGACTTGGCATCTGGGGTGGCTTAATGGCTTGTTGGGCCTTCTTCCGACATTGTTTATATAAATCCCAGAGACTGCCCCCCTCCCACACACACTCTTCATCGTTGTGCTTTCCTCTCACCCAGTCCCTTGTCTCTCCTTCCCCGGCAATCTTGTCGTCCTTCACCCCTCAATCAGACCTTCTGAGGTTCAGCGTCGATAGACAGCGACAATAATGGCCGTCACAGAGGTCGACCCTCGCAGAGCCGAGGCGGACGTGGGTAAACCTGTCCCCTCACACCACGAGCATGCTGCCTATACGCCCAACATGGAGGTAAGAGAAGCGTCCAAAAATTTACCTGAATAATGAAAAGCGCGCATACTAATTTGGTCATCAGCTCATCGAAGCCGCCGTCGCTGCTAGTGACGAGGAAGCCACCCTTCCCCGCAAGGAGCTTTTCAAGAGATACACACCGGCCGTCATCTTCAGCATGTTGCTCAGTTTGGCGCTAGTCATGGAGGGCATGGATGTTGGTCTGATCAACAACTTCTTCGCGCACCCAGCCTACCTGAGAAAATTCGGATGGCCAGATAAGAATGGAAAGCAGCACATTTCGTCAGCTTGGCAAGGAGGTATTGGAGCCGGAAACAACTGCGGTTCAATTATTGGTCTTCTGATCAACGGTTACTTGCAAGCTCGTTTCGGGTCCCGAAGAGTCTACATGGTATGTTTTTTCTCTGCTAATCTATGTCGATATCGGATTATGGCTAACGTCCTCTGTAGGGAGCTATGGTTCTCATGGGATGTACCATTTTCATCCTCTTCTTCGCTGGTATGCTGTCCAATCCTACCTGAACAATCAATTGCTCACCATCGTAGTCAACATTGAGATGATTCTCGCCGGTAACATCATCTGCGGCATCCCGTGGGGTATTTTCCAAACGCTCACGACGGCATACGCAGCGGAGATCTGTCCCGCTGCCATGCGAGGTTACCTCACTGCCTGGGTCTCTATGTGCTGGGGAGCTGGGAGTTTCCTTGCTACTGGTGTCCTCCGCGGCTCCCTTCAACTCGGAACTGACAATGATGCCGCCTGGCGCGTACCCTACGGTATCCAATGGGTTTGGGTTCCCCCGTTGTTCATCGTCGGTTTCTTCGCCCCAGAAAGTCCGTGGTACTTGATCCGCCGTGGTCGTCAAGCCGACGCTGAAAAGGCACTCCGCCGTCTCGCTCGCAAAGACTTCTACACTGAGGAAACCATGGCGCAGACTCTTGCTCTCATGAACCACACCAACGAGATGGAGAAGATCGAATCCGAGAACGCATCTTACAAGGAATGTTTCACCGGCACCAATGCACGCCGTACAGGAATCGTGTGCATGGCCTGGGTCATTCAAATGCTGAACGGACAATCCATCACTCAATACGCAGCTATCATGCTCCGTTCCGTTGGAATGAGCGCAACCAACGCATTCAACTACAACATGGGTATTCAATCCGTCAACATCCTTGCCACTGGTATCGCGATCTGTCTCATGGGTCGTATCGGTCGTCGCGCTTTCTACTTGTTCGGAACGACTAGTATCGGCGCATGCATGTTGGCAGTCGGAATCGCTGGTTTCGTCGGAACCAAGAGCACCATCCCTTATGTCACAGCAGCATTCTTAATCCTCGTACAATGCGCATTCAAAGTCTCCCTCGGCCCAACCACCTACGTTATCGTCGGTGAGATGTCATCCAGTCGTATCCGTGCGCAGACTATCGTCCTCGGTCGTGCAGTCTACGTGTGCTGCGGTATCATGGTCCAACAGATCAACCCCCGCATGCTGAACAGCAGCGCCAGTGATTGGAACTTGGGAGCCAAGACCGGACTCGTATATTTCTGCTTGTGCTTCGTTTGGGTCGTCTATATCTGGTTCTTCTTGCCAGAGACCAAGAACAGAAGTTTCGCCGATATCGACTATCTCTTCCAGAAGAAGGTCAACGCAAGGAAGTTCACTACCACGCCTGTTGATTGTAAGTTTTCATGCTCATTTCGATCTTCGTGATAATGTCACTGACTTGCAATAGTGTTTGAGTTCACCGCTCCACCAAGCGATGCCAAAGTTATGTACGAAACAGAGCACCTCGAGACTACTGAGAGTGACAATAACAAGAACGTGTCCGAAATTCGACATTAAATCCTCAACCAAATCCAAAACTTGGCACCACAATCCATAAGTTCGTGAAGCTGGTTGGATCGAAGAAAGGGATCTGGCTCGGCGACATTTGGATTCATGTTCGTCTCGCTAAAGAGTCGTGAGCGCTGTCACTGGTCGTGGACTTGTCATGTCAATAGACATAATCATGCATTGATGAATGATTAGGAGCCTTCTCTGAAATTCACAACCTTTAATTCAAACATAATCAATCAATGCCGGTGAACTAAACATTTCATCTTCTATAGATATGACAAGTGGTATGCCAACAACGTGCCTATGTAAAGGACCTCGTTTGGGGACTCGTTTATACAGTGGGCTCGATGCTCCATCATTCTTGCAAGTGATAAGCTCTTGAATCTCTCCGGTGGGTTGAAGCATCCCTGGCTTTACGCAGTATCCACATTTTATGCACAGATTGTGTCCGCATATTCGAAGATGCCGCCTACATGATAGCGAGCGGACCTGGGTCCCAGAAGGTCTCCGCCATATTCGATTCCGATTATCAGCTTTGCTTGCAAGCCAACTTGCATTATCGTAGATGTCACTTGTGCACGCTTCTAAGCATACACATCAAGAAGCTGCTCGAGGACGTGAATGAGGAGGAACGCTTAGAGTTGGTCATCAGTCAAGCTGGCCACCTTGAGCTCTTCCCAAACATGTTCACCCGAAGCACTTGAAAGGGTCAGATCTTGGAACAAGGCTTGCCTAGAACATCATACCATCTGCCAAAGGCCCCGCACCAGCAATGAGCTTCCGTTACGACTACTAGATGTATTGCCGACCATTTCAAACCGATCACAGGTGACAGAAATTATTCAAGGGCAACAATATGATGAACTGAGTCTTGAGAACATTTTTCAAGAACGATACCTCGCACCAAGGGTGATACACTTCACCAAAGATCAAGCCTACTGGGGATGTAATCAACTTGTAGCATCTGAGGTTTTGCCTGCTGGTCATCCGAATTCCAGGACCGCGAAGCGTATGCCATTCCAGAACTCTTCCTATTTACTCTCTGAGCAGCGGACTAGGACGAAACACCAGTGGTACGATCTACTACATGAATATTCAAAGCCTTCACTCACGTTCGGTAATGACCGTTTGCTGGCTATATCTGCAATTGCGAAGAGATACTGCACCGGAGTGAGCTTCCATCCATCGGAATATCTCGCTGGTATGTAGAAGGCTGATTTGCCGGTTGCGCTCCTCTGGTTTCAAACAGGTGTCAATAATACCAAACAACCGCACAGCAGTGCCTCCCAAAATGAAACGACTGTTGCACCATCCTAGTCATGGGCCTCAATTCAGACTAGAGTCGGATTTTTCAATCAATTGGCAGGCGATGAGATGATGATCAGGACCGAAATCTTGGAGACTGACATCAATCGTATATCTCGAAATCATTTCGATGGAACCAACTTCTGTCGATTGCGTCTTCGCGGTCCTTTGTGTAAAGCCCGCAGACAAGTAGTCGACGATCAACCAGAGCTTTGTATCTGGAACAACCAAGAGAAAACGGAGACTAGACTACGCGAATATGATCCCGAGGCAGTCCCACTGGATGGAAGTGAACATATGCTTGTGACTTGGGATACTAGTCGACAAGCTGTGCTTCGCAGCTTGAAACACTCTGTAGACACTTCATCTAAGTTCGTCTTACTCCACATCGCGTCAATGACTTATGGTAAATTTGTTCATGTCCGTGGAATTGTACTTCACCGAACCGAGCTTCACGGGACTTTCAAGAGAGCTGGATATTGGCGAATGAAATGTGAAGGTGACTGTGGGAGTTCTGAACTGCTGAATGCGTTCAATGGCATGCTCCGTACCTTGGACGTGGATGACTATCTCGACGCTGATTCTGATGGCCAACACACCATCGATATTGATTGAGTGATACATTTATAGGGACTTCATGTTCTGTTCTTCACTAGACGCTTGGAACTTGGAGAGACAAGCACTGTGTTCAAGAAGTATATCATTATTTGGTCTCAAGAAGTCATTGAAAATGAGCAATATTCTCATAAGACTTTCCAGTCATACCAAAACCACATCACCCACTAGCTTAGAGTCATAGTCCTCCCCAAACATCGATCTGTGCAGATAGCAATGGCCGACTAAGCTCCAATGATTTTCCCATTCGTTTCTCAGTACAAACGGAACATCGCTGCCTTGTAATACAAACAGAGAATCCTCTTTCTGAGTCGACTGAGGCACCAGTCCCGTCTTCCCATCACAAGTAACTACAACCTTTCGTCTTCTGCAGGTTCTTTCAAGGACTGTGTATAATTCCCCAAGAACAGCATCCGCCAGAAAATGCTGTTTCATGACATTCTCTACATCCATCTTTGAATCCAAGAGGTCCAGTAGGTCAATGAACTTCTGTTCATCTATCTCTGACCTGAGAGGCGGGCCATCGTAGGGACTTTGAGAGTCTTTTGTGAAAGAAGTGGCTCCAGCCCTCATGGTTGCCGCAAATGCAGCGTCAAATTGCCAGTTTGAATGGAAATTAATTCCGGCTCTCCGCGTATGTCTTCTGACCAGACTTTTCCAAGTGTGGAAGGTACTCAAGCCCGAGTCTCTAAGCTGTAGGGGAGGAGAGATCATTCTGAAAGTGTCGACTCGTATACCACGAACGAGAAGCTGCCTGAGATCTGTAGATGGTCGGACATTGTGCTGGGAATTTAGGGCCGCACAGAATCTGGTATTCTCGATTGGATGCAGCACAGTTTGCTTATTCCAGTTTATCACCCACGAGGGCAATTCCGAAGCTATACTATTAAGCGAGGGTGTTCGAGATAATCGAAGCAGCAAATCCGAGCTTGTGGATGATGCCGAGCTGGAATAATCATGATCCATTTCGAAAGGCAATACAGACTCGGGGCTGTCAGCCTCCCACGATTCAACACATTTCAGGAATCTCAGATCTCCATCGATAGCTATTACATTCCTCATGAATGCCGTATAGACCTCGCTGACTTCCTCGTGGTAGTTTGGCTGAAACAAAATTGCGCCTCCCAGGTTCTCAACCAGTCCAGTCAACGCGAATAAATTGTCTCGCGGATCCGAAGCTCCAAGCCCTCTCAACTGAAGTGCCATCACCCATGGCGTTGTCTCCGCTCCACCTTGCGGAGTCATATGACGGAGACACTGCTGGGTGCATCTTCTCATATATCCCAGCCTCGAGATGGCTTCATACGCTGGCCGCGAAGACGTAGGCATGAAAATATCTAGCATCGAATTCCGGACTGCGAAGTCTAACGTACGAGCTGTGTCATCCCAGTCAAGCAAGACATCTCCACATATAAGCGTCACCAGACGCGGGAAAGCGACTTCTTGCACAACCCAAGCTCGAGTGCACCAAGGCGCCAGAAGGATGGCTTGCAAGGCCACCCAGCCTTCGCTGTCGGGCTCAGGCAGACCAGAGTCTAGCCATCGAGACACTATGGTTTCTAAAGTCTGTTGGTCGTTTTGATCGTAAGGATTCGACAATCTCAATTCCTCGATTTTTCGAAGTGTTGTAAGCCCCGTTTCCGCCGTGACAGTATCACATCCAAGCCACGCCAGACAACGACTCGTTGAGGTGTATATACGTCCCATGAGTTGTACCTGATTGTTTCGCTCCTCGATATCTTCCTGGTTCACGCATATAGCATCGATCCACATGCGTCTGAGTGAATTCTCTCTCCTCAGCCTTCTCAAAGCGTCTAGTAAGTTTCCACGAACTGGAAAGTCCACCCCGTTGAGAAGTATTGACATTGTATTTCTGCTATCACCCCAGCAGTAAGACAAAGCCTCATACGAATCGCCCTCTCCTAGGTATGCGTCAACAAGGCTGCATTCAATGATGCTATCCGTGTTGCTCTGATGCGGCTGGATGTGAAGGATCCGTATGCTCGGACTTCCATTCTCATTAGCAGGAAGGAGTGGTGAGTAACGAAACATCTTGAGCTGATCTAGCCCCTGTTAGTTCTTCAAGTACAACTGAACAGCGATCTTGAGGGTGTATTATTGCCTGTATCGTTGACAGACCATCAGATGATTTGTGGTACGTATTTTGGCTGACCAATCGAACAGCACAGCCGACGCCACATTACGACTGCGATCACGACAAGAGGGATAAAGAGACGCAGAAGAGTAATCTGAGGGAAGTTGAGGTAAAGACCGTAACGATCGTATAACATTCTTGCAGTCACCGACTACCTAAAATTCACAAAAACATCGATGCCCCTATCCATTTATCCCACCAAGCCCTTCCAAGCCAAGCCTGTCCATATAAAATTTTGTTTCCCATAGCACACGCATTCGAAAAACAAATCCATCCATTAAGCATCATCCATCATATCCATATCAATACACGCATCCCTCCTTGTTCAGATCCAAAAGAGTGAAGAAATACCGAAATGACAAAAAAAGTATCCGAAAAGACCCCAGCGAGCAACAAGTGTAGAAGCTGTCTAGAAACAGCCTGCCAGCCACCAAAGATCCATCTCTTCCAAAGCCAGGACCGAAACCAAAAGCTATCCGTTCAATCTGTATCGTACACCAAGTGATCCAAGCATTCATCGTGCCAGCGGAAGTGAGCAGCTCGTAAAGGGCAGGCAAGATAGCGAAGGGAACAAACCCCATCAAGGGGTTCGAAGACACATCTCCGCTAGTCTCACCACGCCACAACAGACCCATCCTACTCCACTACAGCACCATCTATCATCGTACAAGCAACATCCACCACCCAGCAACGCATCGCATCAAACTCATTCCAAACACAGTGAGGGGAACGGTACTCCAAATTATGGACTACCGAAGAACACATCCTCACCGTTCCGGAACAAATCATCTGCATCATGCGCCGCAAATGCATCCTCAAACTTGCCCATCAAGAGATCCGGCTCACGTTCCAGGGCCGACATGTCTCCTGAGTGGTGGCTAGCCGCGGCCGCAAACGCCTCGAGGAACATCTCGTCGTCGTGTTCGGAGATGTTGGCCAGGCTGTTCACGTTCAGAGACATGTGGACGCCATCACCGTTGTGTTGGGAGGCGCTGTCCATGTCGTAGTAGATGCTGGCTGCGGGGCTGGAGGAGGATTCGCAGAGGCCGGGGGGAGAATGGTAGCTGTGTATGCTGTGGATGCTCTTTGCGGGGGAGGCGGGGTGCGACTGGTGGTGTACGCTTTCGGAAATGGAGCCACGATGGGATTGGTGCGAGTGAGTGCTGTAGGCTGAGGGAGAGTGGACGGACTGGATCGCTTGGGGAGAGACGCAGTTGGAGGGTGTAGGAGAGCGAGGCTGCGAATACTCGAAGCTAGCATTGTCCATCATGGATGATTGCTGGGAGTATTGGTTCTGGCTTGAATTCTGGCTCTGGCTCTGTTGCGAGTAGTCGTAGTCTCCGAATGGCTTATCATCCAGGACGTCAAGCTCACTACGAGGAGACTGACCACCGCGACTGTCTGATCCTGAAGTTGAGGACGAGGAAGACATAGCCTTGTTCTTGCTGCGAGTTCTGGAAGATTTCTTGATCCGCTCTTCGTTGTCTGGTCGGTTCTTGCGGGGTCTACCTCGCTTGACGGTCTTCTTTACAACACCTTCGAATGCGCCAATGCACATTCCGCGCTGTCTGTGGCGAGTGAGAGCGTCGTGTCTGGCGAAGCTGTTTCCACATTGGCATGGGTATGGCTTGACACCGCTATGAATCTTGGCATGGCGCTTCAGGTCGTGTTGGCGGACGAAACATTTCTGGCAATGAGGACATTGGAATTGTCTGTCTCCAAGATGGGTCTGTACGTGCGATTTGATGTTTTCCTTACGGCCGAATCGCTTGTTACATTCTGGGTAAAGACAAATCCACTTTCCATCCGATGGGTCAGGTCCTTGAATGAATGTTGCAATGTCGTCAATGGTGATCCCAGTGTCTGTGATTGACTCATCAAGATTGATGCTATCAACAGATTCGGATCTTCTATGAGATGACTGGTGAGACTGGTGAGATGGCGAAGACGACATTGGAAGACCGTGGCTTGAAGGTTCTTGGTAAGACATTTCAGGAGCTTGAAGTTCTGGCTTGTTGACAAATGGATCGAACATGGCGGATTGAGATACCTCTGGAGATGAATTGTGCGAAGACTGGAAGGACATGTTTCTGGAGTGTGGAGAGTATTGCGGACTGTCAAGGGGCTCGTTCTTCATGAATTGCATGTTCATATTGGGCATGTTCATGAAGTCCGATGTTGGCATGGGAGCCGAATCGAAGCTGCTGCGAGTTGGAAGCGGGCCAGTCTGGGGAGGAGACGGCATGTATCCCATCTCTGCCTCCTTTCTCATGTCATCAAACACGCCCCTAGCTCTTTGGTTGCTCCTCGGCTTGATTGTCTCTTCCATGGATGTGTCGTAGGTATCGAGAAATCTCTGGTTCATCTGTTCCTGCTTTATCATACGATCATGTGGAGTATCCACTGGTGTTGGGGGAAAGTAATCTGTGAATGTTAGCGGGAATTCTCAAGAACTAATAGATGAACATACGCGAAACATTCTGATTCGGAGGTGTAGTTGGGCGGCATGGCGATTGTAGAGCGAGATGCTCGAACTGTGCAACTCGATCCATTATGCCACCACTGATCCTCCTGCCTGCTGAACTCCTCCTGCTGTGACTCTGACTGTTCGTGCCTTGGCTGCTGGTCTCGAATCCAGCCGAGAAATCCAGGTAGGCGGATGGAGTAAGGACAGTCTCGGTCTGGTATAGATTGAAGTCTTGGTTCCCATTGTAGTTGCTATTGTTGGGTTCGACGCTGATTATCGTATTGATAGGTCCGGGAAATTGGAACTCAGACTGGGAGAGTCTGTTTCCGTACTGGTTCGTACATCCGGCATCAAAAGATTGTCTCTGAGGGGTGACGGCGGGTGAATTAAGATAATTCTCGTCATTGTCGAATCGCGCAAATTGCTGTTGGCCCGGGCGTGCCAGTCTTTGCTGCTGCGTTTCTCGCAAAATATGCTGTGGTTGTGTCGTTTGATATCCTGGGTTAGTATTACTTACCATGTATTCCTGCGGTGGTGTTCGTCGTCGTCGTTGATCCAAGCTCATCCCCCGGCGATGGGAGTTGTGTCTCTGGATATTGGGCAGGTTGGCGGCCTTCACTGGCTCGAATGCATTTGGTGTCGATTGTTGGCGTCGGTGTTGTCGTTGTCGATTGTGAAGGTTGTTGGTAGGATTGGACAGCATTTTGAATGCTTGAAGAGTCCGGAAAGTTGTCGATTGAAAGTAATGCAATTAAGCACACCTGGGTTCCGAAACTGGGCAGAGTCAGCGTAGATCTTGTAAGTGTTGGTAAGGTTTGTCTGCGCATCTCGTGGAGCTCTGGATAGATGATGCAGCGTTCGCAGATAAAGTCAACAAGACCACATTCTGCAAACGAATGCATCGCCCATCCAAAGTCCGTTGTTCAAGATCTACAATTGAAATGTTCCATAGACGAAATGCGCATTCAGGACATTCTCACCTCACGCAGCGCAAGCCGTTAGGCCGGGCAAATTGAGATCGTAAGGCTGCTCAGTAGTTGTTGACTCTCAGAGTCTTCTTGGGTAGAGTTGGGACCTTCCTCAGGCCTTTAGTGGAGGACGAAAAAGGGTATCGGGTTTTCGTGTGCTCGCGACCAGAGGAAGTTGAAGTTTGAGAGATAGAGTGTAGGTAAGTTTTGTGGTAGAGTTGTGAAGTTGAAGTTGTAGATAGATGTATGTGGATGTGGGTTTTGAAGATTTGGATGAGGGATCTGGATCTGTATCTGGCTTGTGATCCAGATGATATCTTTCGGCGTGAGACGTGAAGTCAACATTCGCTCGGACCATCTGGCGCTCCGTGTTGTTGCCCACAGCAACGCCCCCAAGCTCAACCCATCGGCATCTCTTAGGGCCGATCTCTCTGTCCAATCGGTTGAGTGCAGCAGAGAATGGGCGGCCCGGACTGGCAAATCATTTCAGGCGGGTTTCCCTATCAACGAACGCGGAAAGCATCCACACCAAAAAACAAGACTGACCAGATCAGTACTGTCCAGGGCGGTCCGCATCACTTGTTCATGTTCCCCTGTGGACGGACGGACTGACCACGAATAACAGGCAAAGCAGAGTCACATCATCCCACTTCACGCCTGCACCTGCACACACAAATCATACTTCCAGGCATCGGACAATCAGCGCTTAGCATTCCTGTCTTCAATCCTATCAGCAAATACAGCCTGCCCGCATCGCCTTATTTCAAACAAACCTCACCATGGCTTCCACGGGAACCATGAGAGGAACTCCCAGTCGAGGCGGCAACCGAGGGACTGTTCCAGCGTTTCCAAACAGCCCTGCCTCAAACATCCCTCGTCCTACTTTGGAAACACATTCTACCCAGAGTGAAGCTGGAGGATCGACCATGAGTGTTAGCAGACAGAAGCAGACCAAGAAAGATGAGGTGCGTGGACTGATAGGAGCGGAAGAGCAGGATGCGGGCAAGACACATTACTGATAATGTCCTCCAGGCAATCCGAAGGAAAATCGAGACGGACCTCAGCAAGAAAAAGCATACTACAAGTCGAGCAAGACAAACACGAAAGGCTCCCCCAGGAACTGTCCTTGCCCTGCGACCCAGTCAAGCACTACAGATCAAGCCAAATACCACTGTTGCAGAAGCTGCACAATTGATGGCAGCAAAGAGGGAGGATTGCGTACTGGTCACCGACGATGATGATCGAATTGCTGGAATCTTCACGGCCAAGGATCTTGCTTTCAGAGTGGTTGGAGCCGGGGTAAAGGCCAGCAATGTCACAATTGCAGAGATCATGACCAAGAACCCCCTTTGTGCCAGAACAGACACAAGCGCAACCGATGCATTGGATCTCATGGTTCGAAAGGGTTTCCGTCATCTGCCTGTTATGGACGAGAACCAAGATATTTCCGGTATTTTGGATATCACAAAGTGCTTCTACGATGCTATGGAAAAATTGGAGCGGGCATACAGTTCTTCGAGAAAACTGTACGATGCATTGGAAGGTGTGCAATCGGAGCTTGGATCAAGTCAACCCCAGCAAATCATCCAATATGTCGAAGCTCTACGGTCCAAAATGTCAGGGCCCACTCTTGAGTCCGTTCTCGATGGCAAACCACCTACCACCGTCTCCGTCAGAACATCGGTGAAGGATGCAGCTGCATTAATGAAGGAGAATCATACAACGGCTGTACTTGTCCAGGACCAAGGATCAATTACTGGAATTTTCACCAGCAAAGATGTTGTGCTGCGTGTCATCGCGCCAGGGTTGGACCCTGCTACATGCAGTGTTGTTCGTGTTATGACCCCACACCCAGATTTTGCTCCTATGGATATGAGTATCCAAGCTGCCCTGAGAAAGATGCACGGTAAGCCAACTCTGCTCACCATTTTCTTTTGTCTTTTCACTGATTTTGTTTTCAAGATGGCCACTACCTGAATCTCCCGGTTATGAATGATGCTGGCGAAATCGTCGGAATGGTCGACGTTCTCAAGCTGACCTATGCTACCCTGGAGCAAATCAACACCATGTCTACTGGAGATAGTGAAGGTCCAGCATGGAACAAGTTCTGGCTCTCGCTTGAGAATGAGACGGAATCGATCATGTCTGGAGAGGGAAGCCAGCATCAGAGTCATCAACATACCCATGGAGCTAGATCCTTGATGTCGCCGGATCTTTCTAGGGGTCATGAACGCAATGTGGACGCCAGTGTCGCTCCTGGAGATTCAGCTTCGCACACTGGAGCCGAGTCACCGCCACATTCAGTTGTGACGCCAGGCGAGACGCATCTCGAGGATGTTCCATTCCCGTTCAAGTTCAAGGCTCCTAGCGGCCGTGTCCACAGACTCCAAGTCATCGCTACCAATGGCCTAGCTGAGCTCATCGAAGCGGTCATCTCCAAGCTCGGCTCGGAAATCGAAGCTGTCGGAGGCGTCGCAACCTTTGAGAACGGCAAACTCGGTGCTTCTGGATTCGCTCTTAGCTATCTGGACGATGACGGAGATACCGTGTCAATTACCACAGACCATGATCTGTTCGAAGCCATTCTCATCGCCCGTCAAGGCCACCGCGACAAGGTTGATCTCTTCGTCCACGACCCAGAAAAAGCTCCTATCAGTGCGACTCTAGATCCTCACCCTGTCATTCCTAATGAGCCAACACCGCCTCAATCTACCATCCGTGAGCGTAGAAAGGTCATTTCGGATGAAGAGGAGAGCGAGGACGAGCAGCCTGTTAGACGGAGGAAGAATGCTCCTCAGCAGCCAATGCAGGAGCAGGTTATTTCTGGTGTGCCGAATGAGTTGTTGTTGCCTGGAGCGATTGTCACTCTTGCGGTTGTGATTGTTGGTGTTTTCACGCTGACCAGGTTGACCAGTCGTTAAGGCGAGTCGTTGAGACGAGCCTGGTTAGAAGGAATCGCGGATTGTTAATTTGAGACTGGAGCGGAACAGGGGAGAAGAACTGTGGTAGATTGCATGCATGGAAGCGGTGAACTGATTGCTTGTTTGGTTTTGTATATTTATGTCTCTATATCCGGGGTGCTAGCATCGAGGTGTTGTAATGAGACTGACAGAGAGGTTTTTGATTCCCCGATTTGACTGCCAAGGATGTAATATTGACCACTGCAGTCATTCTGCTATTGGCATTGAAGAAGCACCGAGACCTGCACGTCTTAACTCAAAGTATTTCTATTTTTGAACTCTCCGCCAGACACGGACTGATACTGCCGCTGTATATCTTGAATGATAAGGGGTTCGAAAGATATCGATACTTGCGAAGAATCGTTTCAGCTCCAAATATATACACATCCCTTTTCAAGGACTAAAAAAATCAATGCTTCAGTTGTGAAATCAGATGTTTCCTGGACAAGGTTGTGTTCGAGAGTCTGGCAGCTAGCATCTCCTAAATAGGTTTAGCGCGGGTGAAGCTTGTCGAACGGGAATATCATCAACTTCGAAAAAGTTGCTAGGAAACAGACTACAATGCACTCCCCAACCATGATCCTCCGAAACGTCGCTATACGGCACGGTACACCTCCCAATCCATTCCTAAACCTGCGCCTAGCTAATTGATCATCTGCAGGCCGAAAGGCTCTCTCCTCTCCCCTCCGAAAATGCTGTCTCCGAACCCTCACCACCGAAGCCCTCCAACACGAAACCACCGCCATAGAGCACAGCATCAGCAACCACAGTAAAGAAACGCACTCCATCGAAGCCAACATCAACCAACTCCACCTCACCAAATCCTTCGTCTCCCCCTCCATCCCCGGCAGCAGCAAACGCTCCAACCGCCAAGTCGCCCGCGATCACAAACTGCAACGACACATCAAGAAAACCACATCGCGCATCGGCGCCCTCGTCGAGCCGCACTACGAACCCCACGAGGTCCTCACCAACCCGCCGAAACCTGAAGATGTGACGTTGGAGCTGTTGATGGCTAGTCAGGCGCATCTGGGCCATGCTACGAGTCTATGGAATCCTATGAATCAGAGATATATTTTTGGGATTAGGCAGGGCGTGCATATCATCTCGCTCGAGACTACAGCCGCGCATCTCAGGCGTGCCGCGAAAGTAGTAGAAGGTGTCGCCTACCATGGCGGTTTAATCCTCTTCGTCGGCACACGACCCGGACAAGGGCCCTCCGTCGTCAACGCCGCGAAGATGGCGAAGGGGTGCCATCTCTTCGAGAAGTGGATACCGGGGTCCATCACGAACGGCGATCAGATTCTTGCGAAGTGCGGCATTAGAGCGGTGGATGTGCTTGATGAGCCACTCGAGGGGTTCGATGATAGGATTGCGGAGTGGAAGGCGCTGAAGCCGGATTTGGTGGTGTGTTTGAATCCGTTGGAGAATTACATTCTGTTGCATGAGTGTGGACTGAATAATATCCCGACGATTGGGGTTATTGATACGGATGCGGATCCGACTTGGGTTACGTATCCCATTCCGGCAAATGATGATAGGTTTGTTTACTCCTTGCCCTCAGTCCCCTCTCAAACCAGTCATTAGTGTATCTTGCTAATCATTCTATCTATCTAGTTTACGTTGCATGCAAGTCGTCGCCGGAGTCCTCGGTCGTGCAGGTGAAGAAGGCCAGAGGAAACGTCTGGAGGCAGCGAGGTCAGGAGAAATTACTTGGCAGCCACCGCCTGGACTTGGTCGGCCGTTTACAGAGGAGGATGAGAAGAAGAAGGAAGCTAGGGTTGCTGAAGCGGAGGCTATGAATCGTAAGGCGGCGGAGAGTGTGGACGAGAGGTTACATGAGTTGTAAGATACTGAGGTACGGGGTAGAAGACAGAGGTCAGGTGGACTTGTATAGATAAGTATGTATGGTATGTACAAAGAATGCATAGCATGGAAGGTATTCTGGTTACACACAGCCACCTCTTACACAGCTGGGCGATTTCTACATTTGGTATGCCTTGTTTTTCGTCTTCAGGTCCTTTATCTGCTCCTCTGTAGCAGCTCATCTCCCTCTGCCTTCTTTCCTCTCGCACAGAGTTGCCCAAGCATACCCAAACAAAATCTACACCGACATATCCAACCCAGCATCCCAACAGTACCATCGCATTTCCACGCCGTGGTCACACAACATAACTTGATCTCATCTGAGATCTAGGTACCACGACATCCCCAACACCACGAAGCAGCCATCTCGTCACTTTCCCGCGCAGGTCCGTCCCACCAGTAGGTCATTCCCATCTTGTTTTGCCTCACTCAGACCGTTAAGTTGAGCATCCGCCATCACAATGCTATCTTATTCTTCCTTGCAAAGGAAAGATGCATAATGCACTTAGTTTCGGTCTGCTTTGGCACCGTCGACAACGGGAGATTGCAGAGGAACTTTTTAGCTTGAAGAGAGGAAGAGGCGATGACAGGGGTGGTGTTGTACGGAGTGGTCGAATGACCAAGGTCGGTTGTCGCTTCCTGCTTCGAGTGACAGGATAAGCGAAGCCAGCAGGAGAAGAGGAACAGTGAGGAATAAGAGAAATTGCTTCAGGAGCCTTTCGCCACCCTGATTGAAGGGGATGAACATGGGATGATACGCTAGGATGGTTGAATGGCCACACTGAAGCTGGAGGGTTGAGACCATATGACTATTTGCTTGCGATGGCGAATCTGGGCACGTTTCTGGGCCACAGTCTGAGAAATAATGTACATGATACGGCGCGCAATGCGTGGGGTTATAATGGGCAGTTTGGGATGCAGGGAGAGTATCATGTAAGACTCTTTCTTTCAATCCTTTCCTTGAAACCTCCAGGACGACGGATTGCTCTGACTGATACAAATAAGTAGGGCTTCTCACCCGACTGGGAGCCGGATTTCAATTGGTGCTTTGGCGCTTATCCGACGAATTGCTGAATCGCTTTCCGCTGTTTCTGTATCCTTCATTGCCAATTGGGAGTAACGCGCGCGGGTCGATGACAGGACTTGTCTGGTACAAAGTCCCCGATTACCTTCCCGGAAGCTGGCTTCTGGTGTTTGATGTGCCATGAGCTTTTGTTGATTGTTACTCTTTGCTTTTCCTACATTGTCACTTTAGCCTCACTAACGAACTTCAACGAAATGTCGACTCACTCTCCTCCGTACTCCAACCATCTCCTTCTTGCCACATTCACATCCTGTACCATTCAGCCAACCCGATATCTCCGTCCTAAATCAGTAACAAAACAGCGTCTTGCTTACCTCTCCCATCATCTATCTCCTCAGTCCGCTCTTCTTACTCGACTGCACTCCCCATGCGGCGATGCGGGGTGATGACAAAGACCAAAGGAGCCGCGTCGAACACGCCAATCATGGGCACTAGCGTGCTTACTGAGGATGCTATGCGCATGCAGGTACAAGCATGAAGTTGCCCTTTCTGGGGCTGGTGTGGTGGTGATTGCTGGTTGGTGGTTAGTGGTTACAGCCGTTGCTTCGATTGATTTTGAGTGAGGTTTGGCATAGAGACTTTGAGTACCTAAGCCAAAGCCTCGAGGATGATAAGCATAAAAGAAGCTTACTTTTCCGGGAAGTTTTGTCTTTCTTGTCTTTCTATTCAACTTCGTGTTGTCGACCCGGAGTATCTTGATATCCGACTTCCTCTTCTGAAGCTTTCACTTTTTCTACTCCCTCAAACGGTCTGAAAAGTTTGAGAACAAGTGACACTGAAGCCCCACAATCCGATCTCGACAATGACAGCTGCCAATAAAGCAGTTTGGGTTCCATCTAAGGGTGCAGAGCCTATCGTTCAGGAAGCTGAGGTTCCGAAGCCTGGCCAGGGAGAGGTTGTGATTGAGGTTTGTTGGGATTCGAATCCTTTTGCCTGAGTCTTGGCCATCCAACCCAAGATTTTCCATTTCGTGGGACGTGGCTGATGATTCCTCTTGGGATAGAACAAAGCCTTCCCATTGCATCCGGGAGATTGGAAGGTTCTGAAGGGAATCATACCGATTGACTTGAATTATCCGACTGTTATTGGAAGTATGTCTACCCAACTCCCCTTGTTAACACTTCCTTACTCCACCCTTTGTAAGCCTGGACCTATTGGTTGTCGAGCAAAGCTGGAATTTTAACTTGAGTTTGGCTGTGCTAATACGATGCGAGAATTTGACAGACTACGCGGCTGGTGTAAGCTCAATGCCGTTTTTCTTTTAACATCGTTATGAATCTGAAATCCTCCCATGATACATTCTACCAGTTCGAGTCACTTATGACTATGAATTTGCTAGATTCCGGACTCTCTTCCCTTCCCGGAAGCAACCAGTGCGGCGCAGATATATGCTTCCATGTCAGCGACGGTTCTTCATGTTGGTCTTGATACACCCTCGGCGTCGCCGAATCCTGGGAATAAGGATAAAAAGATCTTGATTTGGGGAGGGGGGTCGAGTTTCGGGTTTTTTGCTGTACAAATAGCAGTCCAGGTAGGTCCCAACCGACAGTATTCCAGTAACCCTGACCAAGAATGATATAATATCTACCATCAAGACTGTACTCTATATTCCCCTGAACTCCACTAGGAGATAGTACAGTCATGGAAGTAAATATTCTGGACTGCTAACAAACTTTCCCAAATAGGCAGGCTACACAGTCCACACTACCGCTTCCTCCACATCAGAATCCACCCTGCTCTCAATTGGAGCTTCAGCCGTCCATCCTTACAAATCCCCAACCCTCCTCTCCGACCTCATCGCCCACGGTGCCTACCATGCCATTTTCGCCGCCTCTGACGATGCACCCTCTCAACTCCTCATCGCCCAACTCCTCGCCTCCCAAGGCGGCGGCTCATTCATCTCCACCATGGGCCCGCGTCCCCAGCCCAGTGGTGTCTCCTGGCCCAAGAACGTCACTGTGGAGTTCGTGCAGTACATGGATGATTATCTCAAGCCGGAGAATGAGGAGTTTAAGGAGTGGGTGTTTGGTGAGTATATTGAGCAGGGACTTAGGGAGGGGACGGTGAAGTTGGGAGAGGTGGAGGTTGTGGGTGGATTGGGGAGAGTGAAGGGGGCACTGGAGAGGTTGGAGGGTGGTGGGGTGAGGGGTGTGAAGTTGGTTGTTGGCGTTGATTAGGCTTTGGGGCGCGAATTAGAAGCTGTGCGGAAGTTCTTGGACAGACATCCCGGAGTATTTCTCAACTGATGGGCTATATTAATGGCATTGAAGCACGTTGATAGTTTATATGCAAGCGAGTATAATGTTCGGAAGTCGTGGATATTGGCGTCGGTTAAACGATAGTTAATAATTGTACAATTCCACGGCATTGGCTCTAAAGGAACCTTACATCAATTGAGGAATTACCGTCGTTCACTTTTTAAACTATGTTGTCGGAAGTGGAAGGAGTAGGGATTCGCCTATCCCAGTGTTTAGTAGAGCGATGTCTGCAAGACACTCGATCAATTATGCCATCTTGCGATCCACGAGGGGGCCAGAAAAATTAGCGAAGGCTAGACAGCATCCAAAATTATTCCCACCCATCTCCCCCTGAGCAGGTCCACATAGCAAAACTCGCGTGAAGTGGTAGTTTCAAGGTCGCCCGTAACAATGTGTCAGATAAATCCATGTGACCAATATCAATCGTTAGGATTTCAGAGAAGCTAAAGGATTTATTCTTGCTGACAAAAGCAAATCGCCGTTTCCGAACTGCGGTCGCGACCCATGTAAATATGTGCAGCCGCAAGCCACCGCGCTAAATACTTCAGCTGCCACAATGTGACTTCAGCTGTACATTTTCTGCGCGATTTCTTCCGAAATTTGGATACTCCCATCAACAAGCTGTGCAATAAATACCTCTCTGTATTCAACTTCGTCGATGACCACACAATTACGTCCCACTGCGGGCTTCCCATACAGTCCCCTCCCTCCAGGAATAATCCGTCTGGTCCGCCTCTACGCCGGTACTTATCTCATGTGCGACCTCATCATCGCTCATCTCGATAGCCTCCCACCTTACGAAGCACTGAGCTATTGCTGGGGTGATTCCAAAGACAGGTTTCCCATCACTTGCAACGGTGTTCGCGGGTTAGCAGTAACGGAAAATTTGCATTCCGCTCTCAAACGGCTCCAGCTCCCAAATCAGCCGCGTCTCATCTGGGCAGACGCCATATGCATCAATCAGGAAGATATTGACGAGCGTGGCTCGCAGGTTCGGTTGATGAAGGACATCTACAGAAGGGCTTCTTCTGTTGTCATTTGGCTTGGCGAGGCTATCGAGGTGGATGGCAAGGATCTCTGGCCTATCCCGTCGCTTTTGGAGGCTGCTCAGAAGAATCTCAAACGTACTGAACTGCCGATTCGTCACGGTACAAAAGATTGGGTTAGATATGTCCTTCGGCCAGATTACACGACGAGTGGAGATCTGGATAACAAGAGGTGGAACAGAACGATCAAGAGCTTAATTCTACTCTTGCACAGGCCGTGGTTCTTGCGAACTTGGATCGTCCAGGAAGTTGCTTTAGCGTCTCATGCCCTGGTTATGTGTGGATGTCACATCGCGAATTGGGATGATTTTTATCGTTCAGTCAGCTATGCTATCGATCTGGACTATTTTTCTTCTACGCAGCCTGAGATGTACAGCTCTCTACAGAACATCGAGCATGTACGCCGGGATCTGGCTCAAAATCACTATTCTCGCCCGTTAGATCTACTCGCCTCTTTCAGGATCTTTCTCGCGACCGACGCACGAGATAAAGTCTTCGGTCTGTACAGCCTTTTCAGTTCTTCTGACCTGGCCATCCTGAAACTTCAGCCAGATTACACGATAGATCTCTTCAAAGTCTACACCCAAACAGCACTTGACTGTATCGCCACAGAGAATAATCTCGATGTGCTCTCGTTCGGCGGACAGGACTGTCGCCCGGAGCACAGCCAGCTGCCTACCTGGGTTCCGGATTGGTCAATCAAAGATCGCAGCATTCCACTGTCCCCTCGATTTCTCTCAACCCTATCCTTTCGAGCACATCAATGGCCATGCACATGGCAGTCCGTAACCGGTCAAAGCTGTCCAATCGTAGAACAAACCTCAGATCCAAAAGTGCTCAGGATGTCCGGCTACATTTTCGACGAAATCACTGAAGTTGGTGGCATGCTTGAGAAGCAGTATTTCGACACCCAACCCGGCCAATCTAGCTTACAAATCAGCAGCATGCTCCAAACAGGCACTGAGACCCTCGCAAAATGGGAAGACCTATGTGGCGTCACGACAAACACACCATACCGTACGCGCGAGGCCGCATGGGACGTATACTGGAAAACCCTCCATGGAGGATTCTATCCCTACGGCGACGAAGCAAGCACAAAAACCGCGTTTGAAAATTGGTATCAGACCTTCCGCAACTTTCGCTCATTCACAGACTACACATCTAGCAGGCTAGACGAGATAAGTGAAAGCGAGGCAAGTACGGTGGCCAAGGTCGCTGCAGGTGCAGGCTGGCTTGCGAAAGTGATGTACAAGAGCATGCACATGGGAGTGAAGATGGCATTGAGCGCGAACAAACTTCCGCCTTCGAAGATCTTGGCGTTTCATAGGACGCTGTTTAAGACGAAGGCAGGTTATGTGGGGATCACGTCGCGGCATGCCAAGTCTGGGGACTCTGTTGCTTTTTTTCAGGGTGGGAAGTTGCCGATGATAGTTTGTGAAGCAGAGAGCGACGGGCAGTGGAGAATTGTTGGTGATGCGTACATTCATGGTGTTATGGGTGGTGATAAATTTGAGAGCGCGAAGTGTGGGATGATGAGCATCTGTTGATATTACTGAACGGGGCTCGCCCTAATCGAACCCGTGAGTCGTACTCACGGAGCACAGGTACGGGAAACTGAACATTACAAGCACCAGATGACTTGAACCTCCCGTGAAAGCCCTATAGGGTGTCTATTTGCTCTTTGTTGATTTTCACGTCATGCTCGGTTAGTTCGGACGTCATGGTCAATGACCCTTGCCCTAATAGGCTCTCAAGTGTCGCAGGTTTCGGGCCATAAACAACTACCTAATTTGTAAAAATAATAGATCTTGCTTCTAGTTCCTCAAAACCTTGGGACGCTACTATTATCACAGCAAAAAATTCGTCTTGCAGCTCTCGCAAATCACGTGCTACGTACAGCTTCTTAGAGCTGGATTGCATGTGGGTTCAAAAGCCCAACTTCATCCATGTTCACTAATTACAACAATACACGAAGCGAGAACTCGACTGTCATAAAGTATCGTTAAGATGCTAGCTTGTATTTCTGAAATCCCAGGTATCAACCCGAGTGCTACTCGGCCGTGGGCCAGGCTTTCAATCTTCGGAGACCTGGCTCAGTTACTGCCCACGACTCGTAAGTATTCGAATGTACATCCAATGTGCAACTGAGCGCTTGAGGTCTATATGACGCCATTTCAGTATTCTAGTAAGGCTGCACAACTCAGTGGTGCAGTATGAAGTGTGTCGTCCGTGAAGTCGCAGGGCCAAGTGCCCAGAGAGTTCGGCTGGGCGGATCCTCGGAAGCAAAGCTTGAGTGCCAACCACCATACTAGGCTGGCAAGGGCTTGAGGATGGGTCACATTTGGCTTACATATGCTTACATCAATTTAGCCGTACTTCTAAAGCTTTTCGCTTGAGGTGTCGAGAAACACAGATTTCTGTTTTGCACACTCGAAAGATGTTTGCTTGCTTGATCGTATGTTGCCAAGTCCCATCCGACAATCCATTCTGGCTCAAAGTGTGTTGTGGTCGTAATACATACTTGTTTCGTGAACTGCCCTTTCATTAAATTGAATGTTGCTTTCAATGACCAAATTCATGTAAGAAACAATCTTAATTCTGTCAAGCAATGGGAGGTCTGCGTTTTGTAACTCGACTATCTTCAACGATATACACCTGTGACCATCAGAACGATATCACCTGGAACAATTCTAGAATTTCGCTCCTAGCAAAGCAACCTCAGCACATAATATGGCGTGTTCATAGAATCACTGACAGTGAATTTTAGTCGGAGGGGGGTCTCTCTACCATCTTGGCATGCAGATATTATACCGATATTGGACAACGAATCAGACCTAGTTAGTGTCAAGCTACATGCAAGCAGAATCGATCTTGTACCGGCGCAAACATGCACACCGCTTCCACCGCCATATTCTGTTCCGCCGGAATTGACCCGCTTGAGTTGCCGGGAAAAGCTGAGTGATAAAGATAGACAGATTGGCTGGAAGGGTGTTGAGGTCCTTGAGCTGCGGTGGCAGTTGTGGGCTTGAATGGAGTGATGTGGTCGCCTAGGACGTTGAACTGCTCATCAATGTGACCCAAGGAAATTCCATTGAAGACGGTGAGTGCAGGGTCGTACAGTCGTAAGCAGCTTACGTGGGTCCTTATCATCTTTCGATTGGCCTTCGAGATGCGAAATACTTTGTGTCACCTTGCAAGGACTGGCTGATCTTTCCAATGATGGTGATATGTCAGCCTTGTGGTTTACCTTCAGTCGAGCGACCTAGTTCTGCCGAAACCAGTACTTCGCTAAGTCACTTGACTTCACATGTATTTACCAAAGAGTTTTCGCTTCATCACGGCAACCAAGTTTACGATGGACATTTAATCACAATCAGGTACTTTATTCTGGCAAGTAAGATAGCTGGAACGTGGGTATACACTTATGTGGCCCCCTTTGAATATCTTTCGAATGAAGACGTAACTTTTCGCTGGCCAAATTCTTTTGAATCGGAACGCTCATGGCTGTGTGCTTGCTCTGAATACTGCAAGCCATCGCTTGGCTTACTTCCATGTGGTAGAGCCTGGGCATAGAAATGTATGTGGACGATGCTTTGCTACCCTCATACGATGCCTTCATGTAAGCGGCCAAGATATCAAAACTGCGCCAGCCTGTCAGAACTTGTGCTTTCAGTCCGCCCACTTGCTGTCACATGTAGATTACTACATAATTTCTGGAAACCATGGACCAAATTAATTCTAAACTCGAACGGCGTGGCCGCGTTCAGCTCGACCATACCCAGCAGTGGCTTGCTGGCAGTTCTGGACCTCGAATTAAGTGGAAGCTCAGTGCAGCACTCTCATATTCTGATTGTCACAGAACTGCCCAGGCTGTATTATCGTGCAGGTAGCTGTGCACCTGGGCATAGAATATGGTGGAAAGCAGAAAGAGGTTGCGGCATCTATTGTGCGAGAGCAAACCCTTGATTGAGACATAGCTTCCCGGCATTAGATATATAAGACTGAACTGCGTCCCCTCTTCTGTGATTCCTTCTGAACAATCAACTCGTTACATCAGCACTTTTACTCCAATCTCACTTTTGCACCATTTCCAGCTATTCAGTCCTGTTTCCTTATCGATATATTGTCTGCAACCATGTCTATCCCTGATATGATCCGTGATGTGGCTACTAAAGACGGAGGTAAGATTTGCCCCACTGATGTAGTGGATCATGCTGTCAACGAAGCGCTCTTTCATCTTTCTAGTATCAACAATCAAGCTAAAATGAGACTTTAGTCGTTTTGAAGACGAACTATCCCCTTGGCTCTTCAGTTTCAGTGACACCGGAGATGAAGCAAGCTTACGAAAGAGGCGACTATGCTGCTATCCAAAAACAAAGGGATCTGCAATCAAACGACCTGGCCCCGATCTTCGAGAATATCCGCCAGCGTGCCGAGAATGCATTCTTCAGAATGCTCAACCCATCGGACAATACGGTGTATTACATGTCGATCGCAGGTCCTGCCAGCAAGCCTGTCTCATACATGGTACGTAAAAACAACCAAGCCCTCATCGCAACTCCCTCATCTTTTGCTTCTAAAAATTGTTTTGAAATCGTGCTCTGAAATAGATCAAAAATCTCCGAAAGAAAGGCGGCTGACTTGTGAGAAGTGGGTCTACCTCCCCCCGGATGTTCAGGCTCCGGAACCTTCTGAAGGCTTCAAACTATCCCCAGTGGCCCAATTTGGTCATTATAGCGTCAACGGCAAATCCATGGGCATCACCATGTCGACTTGGGATAACGTGGCGGCCAACATAGCATCCCTCATGACAATAGCTATTGTGAGAACCATAGCCAAGGTCATACAGTTACGCATTGCTGGAAAAACATGGTCTGTCGCTGTAAAAGAGGCCATAAGCACTGTTGGGAAACAACTCATTGCAAGCAATGCTGTAACAGCTACCACGGTAAGAAGTACCACAGTATCTATCTTCAAAAGCAAATATCAGCAACCTTACCACCTCAGCCGCTCACAATGAAGACATTTCGTCCGTACTGAAAACCGAGGCTGACATCGGAATACAGTGGAAATCAATCGCTGCAAAGATCGGTAGAACCATCCGTGGCATGGTTGTGACTGCAGTAGCATACTACCTCATCATGTTTATTCTGGACTGGGTGCTTAAAAAGTTCACCGTTGCTGTCAACATTTATAATTGGGACCCCGACCACAATTATATTATTAGCGAGGAGTACAAAGACAACGCGAAAATCGAAGATGGAGAACCTTTCACAGCCACTGGACTTCCTTCGAAAGCCGGTCAGTAACACTAATACCAGTTCCAGATCTGAGAAGCTGATCGTACATTGACAGATGAGATCGTCCTACCAGACGGCTTTCCCCAACCACCACTGGACTTGGTTTATCAATATGTCGCAATGGTTTACACGAATGGTATGAAACTCCTGATGGGTTCGTAGCATTCTGAAGCACAGCCATCTTGCTAACACGCGTCTACTACTCTCTAGACCAGCAATTTTTCGAAGGTCTGGGCATGGCATTCCGAGTGCAGTCGGAAGACAAATCCACGGGTAAGTCTCAATCCACAATAGAAGACCCAGCCCGTGATTTCGATTTTAGCATTTTGTATGAAGTACCTTTGCTCCCGCGTACATGACAACCAGCTTGGCATCACCGCGGGTGCAAGCGGAAACTTGAAATCGTACTACGACGATGTCGGCGCATGGGCTCCGATAGGTGATTACAATGCTTCGACCACGATCCCGGGAACGAACGTACCAATTTCGTGCGTAACCAACAAGCTTAACTTTGCGGAAGATGGCCTCTTTGAGTTCGACGTCCACATCGGAATCCAGCCGCCAGCCAATGCCAAGATTTCTCGCTCCGAGGTTCCGCAAAGGGTGGTGTTGACACCTGTGGAGGCGACTGTGCCGGAGGAGAACACGTTTGTGGTGTTACCAAATGGGAAGGAGGCTATGGTTGCACCAAGAGAATTGTGATGCAGGAGGGACAAGAAGCCCATCTCTTGTGGAAGACGTCGTTCGTCGTTCGATGCTTTGAACCTTTTTCTTTTTTTTTCTTTGTTAAATTGCTTGGTTATATTTCTTTACAACACCCTCCCTTAATTCCTAAGTGATCAGGTATCGTTCAACTACGCTCTTCTTGCAATAGCTTATGGCTCCGTTTTAATGACAAAATTTCTTTTTTTACCTACTACGACTTAAATACTAGAGGTCTTTTGACGATGCGAGTAATTATTGCATGCAACTCTTGAATCCTCGAGGCAGAGACTGGGAGGCGTTATCGGGGAGAAAACATTATTCCAAGCTCGCAGTCATTCACACCTCCTTGGCAGATCACCCCCAGACCTAAATCAAAGTGCCAACCAGATGATCGACGACATCGCTTGTACAAGACACAAAAAAGCAGAAGGTGCCCATCTGCCCGCCACTGCGGCACTTGAACTCGTCGCAGCAGGTTCACTCCCAGTAGCCGTCCCCGCAGCAGCACTCGTAACACCCGCGACCCCAGAAATCGTCGCAGTTGGCGCCTGAGCTTCAGCAGCAACCGTCGTAACACCAGCACTCCCTGAGTCCGGCTGCGACAAATCTGCACCATCATTCGGTGTAGCATGGACCGTACCCGGAATCGGATCCCCAGGCTTAGGACAAGTTCCATCCTTGATGTTCTGCATACTACTTACTTGCTGGTTCTGTCGAGCGAATATCTCCCATATGTCATCGCGGCGAGAAACGGTGGGATCTTTGGAGCAGGCGTTCTTGATGCCAGCGCGGTAGAGGAGGTATCGTGCGAACATGCGGGCTTTCTGGTCATTGGTGAAGCCAACTTTGGTCATGCCGCCGCTGATGTCTGCTCCGCGGCATCGGGAATACTATGCACAGATGCTTAGCTTTAAAGGACCAATGTGATAGCATTTGGCAGGAAGGACTTACACTCATATGGTTCTCGATCCGACCTGGAGTGGATCCGGAGCAAGCAACTTGCTCGCACTCGTAGACTACTCTCGAGGAGCCTGATGTACGGGTAGTATCGAGCAGACCGTCGTCGAGGGTACAAAGCGAGCCGACGTCGCCGAAGGTGTGTTCAAGACCGAGCCAGTGGCCTATCTCGTGAGTGAGAGTATTTCGCTTCTCATTTCCAAGTCGTGCTTGATCGAGAACGATGCCGTCTCCTGTTCCTCTATTTGTTTTGGAGACTACTCGGGCGTACTGCCAGTCCACTGTTAGTATGTTGGAGTGGTAACAATGAAAGCATAGAGATGACGGAATGATAGACATACTCCGTTAACTGGTTTACCCGAGTCCCAAGTGATCGAGTCTGTCATAAACACATTAAGGTCAGATGCCTTACCCCTGCGATTCCTCGCCATGAACGCAAAATTGGCGTCCCTGTTTTTCTTTTCGTTGTTGCAGAATGCAGTATTGTTGAGGAATCGGATCGAGCCTGAATAAATTGGGTAAATCCCAAGGGGATTGTAGACAGCCTTGAGGAAGTCCATCTATGGCTCACTGTCAAAACAGCAACAAGACAATCATATTGGGTGATCTCAATCATACCTGCAATTTGATTCTCGATTCCCACACACTAGTTTTCGCCCACGTATTCATAGGATTCCCAGGCTGAAATACACTCCAAAAGTAAACCTGAAAGCTAAAGCTCCTAATCGTTCTGCAAGCTGGCTTTTGTCGTCTGGCAAGTCTCGACGACCCTCCACAAGATACATCTGGCAGAGTGATTGGCTGACTGCCTGGTACTGGGTCATTCTGAGCAATGTCCGTGTAAAACTCTGATTCCATGACAGCTAGCTGGATGGACTCTTCGGTAGACAGGACAATTGGCTCAGGTGTTCCGTGGTTGGATTGCTCAATGTCGACGTTTTCATCTGTGAAGCTCTCAGCGGCTACAGATGGCAAGTCATCTTGTGGATACCCGGTCTCAGATGGCTCGTCTGTCCCTGCTGTGGAGGTCGAGGGGATGGATGTGCTTGACTCGGTGCCAGACGAAGCGAGCGTGGATGTGGAGAGTCTCTGCAGTACTCTCTGAATTGACAATGGCAGTACTGGACAACGCAGGCGCGGAAGTAGGTGTGAGGACTTCTGCAGAATTCGTGGAGGTTGTTTCGGGAACTGCTGTTATGGATTCAGTTGGCTCAGATGGATCGATAATAGTGGTCGATGTTTCTGGTGCCGATGATATTTCAGAAAATGTGGTTGAGGTAGACGCTGCGCTTTCAAAAGTGGAAGACTGTGCTAATCCGATTGTTGCGAATATGAACGCCAAAATTGCATAGCATATGAGACGCATAGAAGGTGGCATCTTGAGGGAGGACAAGAGATGTTGAATAAGACGAGGTGCAACAAGAAGCTGAATGGCTGTCTATTTATCTTCCTTTTTCTGGTCTGTATTACCGGACACATACACTTCTCAGGCTGGTTGAGAAGACAAGAAAATTAGTACAGTGACCAACGGCATGCATCCCCACTTACAATCTCTATACCAGTTGCATCTCTTTTCCACAGGAACAGTGACATGTCCGAATAGTTTCAGGTCTCAGCTGGTCCGCCTCAGCCCAGGAGTCTGCCCATCGCGAAGCAGGGCCAAGAGGCGAACCCGGACCCTAGGATGTTGTACACTGTGTTCGCATGAAAACATTCGCGTGGAAACATAATGCACTCATCTTGGCAGCATCTGGATCCTCATCGGCACGATCACGATACGTTCAAAACATGATGTCGCTAAGCTATTCCTCAAAAGTTGCGGCTGAGTATCCAGCACCTCCGAAAGATTTATTGGACAGCTCCGCGATGGAGAATTGTCTACCAATACACTGCCACATTGCCATAGTCCTGTATTTTTCCAAAGTCCCAAGTATCAGCCCCGCGCACGATCGATCCCCTCATCCTGAACCATGGAATGGGGCCTTGGCAGTCCCGAGTAACAGGTACTCCGCTAGTCTTGGAAGTTGATCTCGCTTATATGTCGTCGAATAGAACTTTGGCTCGGCAGGCTTGATCAATGCCCAGCTGCTACTAAACTTCTAGGCTTCAAATTTTGGGGGGAAAATGTCAACCCCGCATTTGCAGGATTACTAGTAGTAGTAGCGCTTCAGCTTGTTGATCTCGCGCCTGGTGGTGCACGGCCAAGATTGTCAGGGCTGAACCGAGAACTGGCCGCAGGTACCAGCCACTGTCAGAATATGCCTCGTCGATCCTTGGTAATTCTTAGCTGCTCAGCGGGGAATTTCCATGCAGCTTTTCACGAGTGAATAGCTAAAATGTTTTCGAGGTGCTCTGCAAGCTCATAGAAACTGCACGAACAAGTATACACGGATGCTTGGTTTGCATCAATCGTTAAATTAAGTTAATTCACTACCTAGGACCGCCAGTAACTATCAAATTTCAACAAATTCCTCAAAGTCAACGCCCTCACGTCTAATACCATCAACTCCAATAATCGTGCCAATTTTGTACTTGCAATCCCAACCCTTCACAATATTATCTCTGGTCTCGGTATCCACATCACCGAGATCATAGAATCGCTCCACCATGTGACTTCCGGCCAACAATCTCATCTTCCCTCCTAAAGTAGTGGGAACTTTCACCTCGCCTCCAAACCGACCAATTCTGATCAAGACGACAAGAAGTGTAAGGAGCATGAAGCCTAGGATTGACACGGAGATCCATACGCAAATAACGAAAGTCTCGTAAGTCATCCCAGAACTGAACGGAACGTTGGCGAGAGAGACTGTGAGTGGATCGCAGAGCACTGTCGAGAAGTCGATGATGAATTGGAAGATCGCGAATCGGCGCAGGGCTCGGAACATCCCAGGAATGGGGTTGGGAGATGGAGTAAGAAGGACCGTTGAAGAAGCAGGCGCCCCTTTCTTGAGATTGTAGTAAGGCTCATGTTTATGGATCGCTAGTAGTGTCAGTGAGCGGTTCCCCAAGCACTCGCGAAGAACATACCAGCACGTGCATAATCCCAGAACAATCTTATCAAGACACCGAATGCCGTGAATAGGAAGCGAACACCAAAACTCTGACTACTCATGAATTCAAAGACGACATTTTCGGATGAAGAGAAGCGGTACCACAGGACGACGGCGGCGAGTGCAGCGAGAGCAAGCGAAAAGAACAAGACTTGCGCGGCTCGCTTCATTTTTCGAGCTTGGTTACCTGCCGAAGAAGTCGTGGATGGCAGCCCATCATTCAAATTGATATATGTATATCCCGTTGGCTCGCCCTGGTCCGTTGGGTCGACAAGAACGCCGTATGATGTGCCTTGATTATGTTGATAGTAACCCATTTCGTAGCTGTGGGCATTCAGAAACGAAATGAGGGCTTTCTCCCGAGTGGATGATGGGATGTTCTGAAAAATATCAAGAAGACGAGGATGGTGGAAGAGAGTCGCTACAGCAGCTAGGCTATGCGGGTTGGCATAGACACCAGTCGGTCGCCGGCGGGCGAATATCATGACCAGGAGCAGGAAGACAGCCATGAGCGCGAGTAGACCCTGAAGAACGCGTGCAGCTGGAGGATAGACGCTCAATGTTTGTATACAGAGCTCACCCGCGGTATCTGCGTTACATGTGCCTTGTAGAGAGATGAACACGGTCTCTGAAGACAAAGGCGCCACGATCAATGCCCCAAGACTCAACACTGAAGTCAGAAAAATTATCCAATGCCCTCGAGAGAGTGACTTGAACGGTGATACGATAAGAAGGTCTCCAGGATAGTCTAGGCACAAAGAGTCTCTTGCCGAAGATCCATCTGTACTTGCGAGCCGAACGAAAGGCTCCATTTCTTTCGCTGCAGTGTCTATGATACCCCAAGGTATGCTGAAGAGGACTGCAATGATTGTGGGAATGAACGCTCCAATGATATAATCCCGCTTCGAGAAGTAGACGACAACATCCTCAGTGTTGCCGGAGATAGGTGCGTCTGTCGGGAGAAGGACGATAGTGCTTCCTGAGATGACGATCGTATTCCCAGCTTTGGTTGGAGAAGAAACACTTAGAGAACCACTTTCCGTATTGAGCGTCGCGGGGATTGTTGTTGGAGGAGGTGAAGCCGTGGACACTGGAGTTATCAATAGAGTGACTGGGGGGACATAGTTTCCCACTGAATCGAGAGTCTCTGGAACAACTGATATGGTAGCCTCTGCGGGAGGTATTCCTACCGGTTGACTGATTTTTACGCCGGGGACTACCTCCGGAGTCGGTTGTGCGTTTGGAATAGTCGCTGGGGCATTTGGAGTCGGGACTGCAATCGGCGTGGGATTTTGATTTGAGGCTGGAATTGGCGTCGAGATGAGTTTTCTTCCAACAGTTTTCGATCCTAATTCAGCATAATTTCCAGAAGCCACGGAAGCCGTCACAACCCTGCAGCTCGTGGTGTCTTCCACGGAGGTTCCTTCCCCGGTGGATTCTTCTACGGGAGGTTCTTCCACTGGCAGGCAACTCGTTATTGGCGTTGCCGGCAAGGTCGGATCCCAAACCGAGACCAGTTCGATGGTTTCTTCCCATCCGGAGACCCTGAACTTGTTAGACTGTTGCATACACATTGGAAATATGCTCATACGTTGTAACAACGGTGACTGTAATGTTAGGACGCGTCGGTTCTTCATCTTGTCTTCCTAACAATACAAAATGCCTCCCAACTATCGGGGACGAGTCTCCGTTGAACGTGGCAACAACCCCTCTGTTCGGAGAACTGGGAAGTCGTCTACATGCGACCTCTACTAAGGCGATCAGAATGAGGGTTATTGCAAAAAGAGCTGACAGAACTGGGGTTCGGAGAGACAGCGGTCTGAAAAACTTTTGGCGGGACCGCAATCTCTGGTTGAGATCTGCGGATAGTCAGCAGAAGACCAAAAGGTTGAGGTTGCTGAACATGCCCTCGAATGAATATACAGAATCGAGCTGCTGATTTTTGTTCTCCATGTTGCCAGTGACTCAACTCCAGTGGCAGAGGGAAAGAAAGTGAAAGAGCAAATAAAATCATACTGAGCAATGTCTGCTTGGCCATCGCTTCTTTAGCTCGATGCAGACCTTAGCAGTGACAGCCACAAAGTAAAGGTAGCCTTGTTGGGAATCTCACAGCCCGCACGGTACGCTAAGCTGTATTGTGGCTTCGATTGGAATGGGGGCTGATGCTGAACACTTTAGCGGGTGACATGCCGCTACTGTAGACTTAAACTTTATAGACAAAGCTCTTGACAAGGACCTCAGGGAGTCAGAGCTTTCGATCGTCTGCTCTCAAAACTAGCACAAATCTATGGCAAATCAATGGTTTCCCGATGTTCTAGTGGTTGCTTCAGAGTTGTGGCTTCAGAGTTGTGGTGGCAGCAAGTGCAAGTGCGAGTGTGTGACGGATAGCTTGTTGTTCTAGACGCACGCCAGCCGAGGAAGCCAAGGAATTAAGCTTAACTTAGTTCATGCAGGGCATCGGATGTGCCAAGTCTATCCTCATGTTTCCGTGGGTCGACCTCAGCCCTTTGCGCTAACAAAATCTAGAGACGCATCGACTGCAGAAATATTACCACAAGTGGAATTGAAGGAACCTTAATGTCGAATAGGGAAAGGTTTAAGTCTTGGCTTGAATCCATCGCGATATCAAGTATCGGAAAATACTCAGGTGCGGGGTTCTTTGTTTTCTTCATTTGAGGCGTAGTGGTCATTGCTCTGGAGTGGTTGGACAGTTGGGTTGGTCACGCGTTTAGGAGATCCAATACTGAGTTTGTATAGAATCTTCGTCTGCTACACTATTCCCAGGACCTGAAATCTGATTGTTCTCCGACTGCACAGAACCAATCGCAGCTTCCCCAGCACACGCTCTACTTGAACAAATGCCAGTGGTATCTGATATACCAAAGCGAGAGATTCTTCTTCAAGTAATACATTGACTTGGAATGACTCTTCGGGCTTCTGTATGTGATATATCAGCAGCCAATATTTAGACCTGTGGCGCTCCAGAATTTTAGGTATCAGATACAGGCCATATGTGACTACGTAAGGATTCGCTATGTATGAGTGGTCGATCTTGAGAAGTAAAGACACCGAAGCTAACATTTTGGGGCAAGTATTGTGAATTCTTGACCAATCTCTCCTGGTCGCACATCCACTGCGAGGTCACGTGCAAATACACTGCCAGATCAAATTATGATTTCGTGCCTTCACATGTCTAAATCTCTTCTTTCGATGATTGACGAGTTTCAACAGTGACTTGAGTGTAATAAAAGCATCTTTTGGCGCGGTAGGAAATGCGATGAGGCGGTATGAGTCTGAAGTGTTGTGCAATGGTCTTGAGAGCTCGCCCGACCTGTCACAGTTAACAATGGCGTATGATTAATTATGTGGATCTACTCATTATGGCATCTGCTCTACCAAAAATAATTTTCAATAGGCCTTCACACCAGTCTTTCCACAATGTCTCTATCCCGTATTCGGAGATCAGCAACAGCAAATTACCTGAGAAGGAAATGAGGGCCCTGGTCTTCTCAGAAGAGGCAGCGCAGCCATAAATTGCGAGTCGGCAGTAAGGCATAAACCGCCTCAAGGTTCCAATACCATCGCTAACCCAGGCTGTATGCAACTCGGCCCCGCGCGAGGCAGATATGCTGGAGGTGGCGGATCCTACAACAATCCGCTCACGGCAGCAGCCTATCCTAGCAGCACACCAATCCCGAAGTGCGGAGTCTTCTTCGCACCATTGTTAAAGGACTTCTTGATTTTTGAGGACTACTGTCTTAGCTGCTCTGATAGCATCCCTCATCTCGATATATGGATCGGTGGTGGACCAATTACTGCGAATCTGGCGAGCGTCTATCGATGTGAATGTTCCTTGACCCCTCCAAGCAGCAAAGCGTAAGTCGCACCTGTCTCACCTGTCAATGTGTTCAACCAACGGTGTGTCCTTTGATGCTCCTTCTGGCATTTCAATGGGAACGCGATTTCAGATTTGGACAGGAGTTTGAGCAAAGGAAATTTGTGGAGCAATGGGAATTGCAACTCGGGCATCTTTGAACAGATATTGGCAGTACTCAAGTAGCTTGAGCACGCGACGTGGCCCAACCCGAGTCACATCTGCAAATAGATGATGCAACTCAAGACAGGCTGCAGGGAGGCACTAGCTGGAGTTCAGAATGATCTTCTGGGATGTGTCGTAATTTTTGAGAGTTCATAATTCGTCATGCGGAAAATTACGGCGGGCATCGAAATGAATTGTTTTGCTCTCGCTTGATCTTCCTCAAGAAAGTACACCACCATCGACACGATGTACTGAGCCCGTGATGTAGCTAGCGTCATCGCTCAGCAAGAAAGCAAACAGGGTTGCTACTTCCGTGGCCTCGCCAAACCTTGCAAGTGGTACCGCAGCCATCGGCTTCAAGTCTTCATCCGACTTTGATTCTTCTTTCACCTCTCCATACACCCTAGCAAGCATCGGGGTCTTGATAGGTCCCCTTCAATCAATTAGCCTTTGATCCGTAAACTAAGCTTCGTGGGTTTCAGTGAACGTACGGTGCGACTGCATTAACCCTGATTCCCTTCGGACCATACTCTTTCGCCGCGGATTTCGTCAGGCCAATGACCGCATGTTTACTTGCTGAATATGCAGCCATTCCAGGTCTTCCAACAAGACCTGTACCACTCGATGCATTGACTATCGATGCCCCCTTCTTCATCACACGAATCTGAGCTCTCAGAAGATAGAAGAGTCCAGTAGTATTGACTCCCATGACAAAATCCCATTCTTCGTTCGACACATCTGCCAAGAATGGATACTTTGCTTCTTTGGTAGTGACACCTGCAATATTCGCAGCGCCATCTAAAGATCCGAAGTGCTTGATGGTCGCAGCAACCCAGTCATCCACTTCTTGATTTGATGTGATGTTCACGACTGTGCCGATTACATCAACACCTGTGGACTTCAGATCCTCAACAACCTATGAAAGTCATCACCTTCGCTTCTTTTTCTTTGGTCTTGAGCTTATAGACATACCTTCTCCAATGGCCCCGACTGGATATCAGCGAGAGCTAGCCTTGCGCCGCGTGTACCAGCAACATGTGCCAGCGCCAAACCGATGCCAGATGCTGCCCCGGTGATAGCAATTACCTTCCCCTGTAGCGATGCCATATCTGTTTACTGTATATTATATAGAACAGTGCAAGCGATGGACGGTACGAGCATAGACTTCGAGCAGACCATGCAAAGTTGCAAGGCATGGTTGGCGCATTGGTCAGACGAGTGCCAAGCTGACCCGACTCAGAAGCGAATCTTTGATCAACTGAAGCCGATGGAAAGTCACGCACGGGATCCGATCGGCGTTCAGTCCGCCGGGAATGTCACAAGATGAAGTTTTACCCGCTTCGTGGCACTACTGCTTCGCGATCGTAAAACTGTGGATCCTCTAGTAAACCCCATTCTTGCCTTTGCCGTTGCCGATAGCCGAAATCAACATCATAGCCGAGCTGGAGACCCCGCATTCTCTAAACTCCGTGCCAGAACACCTAACATACTGCACCCGTTCAGCCGCCCCCACGAACTATCTGTCCAGGTATACAGTGAACTTTCATGGTCATGCTTCCGACCTACAGTACCGAAGACGAAGCCAAATTGTACTTCGACCCCACCTGATATATTACTCTGGAACAGCTTGACAGTCCATCGACGAAGAAACTGCAATTTGTTGATCGAAACGCTCCCTTTTTTAAACAATCTTCGCCACCCCTTACTTTGTAAACCTTTGCTCAAACTGCATCTTGATTAACGACACTCCCTCGCATCTCAATACAACAGCACAAATCCGTTCTCCCAGCTATCATCATGGCTCCTGAACCACCTCTCGATTATGAGGTGATCATAATTGGAGCCGGCCTCTCCGGCATCTATTCACTCATCAAGATGCGCGAGTTGGGGGTCAGTGTCCGAGTGATTGAAGCCGGCAGCCAAGTTGGAGGAACGTGGTATTGGAATCGCTACCCAGGGGCACGATTCGACTCGGAGAGTGTCTCCTACGGATTCTCATTCTCGAAAGAATTGCTGGATGAGTGGAAGTGGGAGGAGAGCTTTTCTCCACAACCAGAAACCGAGAAATACTGCAATTTCATTTGCGACAAGTTTGATCTTCGTCGGGACGTGACTTTTGATTGCAGGATCCACACTGCGAAGTTCCGTGCGAGTAGTCGGTCGTGGAAGTTGACGAGCGAGGCGGGAGAGACGTTCACTTCGAGATTTGTGATCACAGCCATGGGTCCATTGACATCTGCAACTTTACCAAATGTACCAGGTGTACACGATTTTAAGGGCCAATCTTTTCACACCTCTCGATGGCCAGCAGGCGGTGTTGACCTTTCGAACAAACGAGTGGCTGTCATTGGCACCGGTGCCACTGGAATTCAAACAATCCAAACCATCGCCAAAGAGGTTGGGTCGCTGAAGGTCTTCCAACGACAGCCAAACTGGTCAAAACCTCTACACAACACCAAAATTTCCGACGAAGAGATGGCCAAGATCAGATTACGATACCCCGAAATTTTCAAGCGGTGCAAGGAGACTTCAAACGCCTTCATCCACGGCTGCGAAGACCACAGAAGGACCGTTGAAGTGCCAAAAGAGGAACGCGAAGCTTTCTGGGAGGCATTGTACGCAGCACCCGGATTTGGCATTATTCTATCCAATTTCCCCGACATCCACACTGACAAGGAAGCGAATGACCTGCTCAGCGAATTTGTAGCCAACAAGATCCGATCACGTGTACATGATCCTGTCGTTGCCGAAAAGTTGATCCCCACAAATCATGGAGTTGGCACGAAGAGACTACCACTGGAGACGAATTATTTTGAAGTTTACAACCAGCCAAACGTTGAGCTTGTTGATCTCCGTGATACACCTATTGAGTGTGTTACCGAGAAAGGGATCAAGACGACAGACAAGGAGCACGAGTTTGATATCATCATTTACGCCACTGGCTTTGACGCAATTACAGGCGCCTTTGATGCGGTCAACTTTGTGGGTGTGAATGGTGTAAAATTGAGAGATATGTGGAAGGAAGGACCCAGAACCTATCTGGGAATGACAGTGCAAGACTTCCCTAACATGTTCATGATCATGGGCCCTCATCAGGCAATGGGCAACATTCCGAGGAGTATTGAATACGCTGTGGCATGGGTTTCGACACTCATCACGTACTGTCATGAGCGCAAGATTACTTGGGTGGAGCCCACGCCAGAGCAGACGGAGGAGTGGTTTGAACATGTCACCCATTGTGCAGATGGATTGCTAGCCAATGAGGTTGACTCATGGATGACGGGAGTCAACAAAAATGTGGCAACTAGACAGAAGCGGATTGTGATGCGGTATCAAGGTGGAATTCTGGTCTTCAGGCAGTACTGTGACAAGGTAGAAGCGGAGAAGTACAACAAGATGATTCTGTTGTGAGTTTGGAAATTATTATCATTAGCATTTGGTTTTGATGCACGTTAGAAATGTATGAATCTTATAGAAACTATCTCTGAAAAGTTTTATATCGTCTCTGTGAATGGTAACATCCTGGGTTGAAATCTTCGGACATCGATTTCTATTCCATTTCTTGATCGTCGACATTACTTCGTCTATTCGAGAAACCTCGCTTGCAGAAGTCAAAGTGACTATCAGGTGAGAGTGGAGATGGCATTTTTGTTAAGCCGAAGTCTATAATGTCACGACAGGGAACCAGGAGCTTGGAGGCGCGTGGTGGCGTTGTTGCGGGGTATACCCGCCAAGAGCTGAGGAGGGGAAGGGTTGTTGGCTTTCTCCTTTTGGATTACCGACTCGGCAACTGTTTAACCATTCGCAGTCTTGCGAGCATGGCCCGCTGGTAAAGACTCACCGGATGCATGCCGAGCAAGGACGCTCAGAGGAGGAGTTCGTTTGACTTTGGCTTTTGGCATGCAGAAGTACCGATCTCGAAATCAGTCCATGCCGGACCAAAATCGCCTGTTGATCTCGGCTGTGATAACTTTCTGATAGGCGTTTCTTTGAGCTCTGAACACAATTTTGAATACTTATTCATGTTGATGGCTTGATTTGAACTCATCACAGGGTCCAATAACACTCGTGCAAGGCGCTCACTTTGGCTTGAAATTCAATCCCAGTACACGTTCAACACTTACTCCTCAAGCTTCAGCATGACCGTCAACCACGATGGGAGCCAGGGAGTCGCAACTCCTCTGCCAGACGACCGTGAGATTCCTTCTGTCGCCAGAACGAAAGTAAATGGGGATATCAAGGCAATGCTCAATGGTACCAAAAATGCCCAAACGAATGGAATCAACGGAACTTCGCACGCTTCCAAAAGTAAATACTGGGTACCTCTAAACAAGCAATTGGCCTTTACACCTCGAAAGATCAGAGTAATTACGATCGGTGCGGGGTACTCTGGATTGATTGTAGCACACAAGTTCCAGCATAAATTCCCGGAGATGCAGGACATGGTCGACCATACGATTTTTGAAGCTCGGTCAGATGTGGGGGGTACATGGTTGGTGAATACGTATCCTGGGGTGCAATGTGATGTACCCGCGCAAATATATGTATGTACTTTCTCCTTGCCTTGCTGTGAATCGGAAACTAACTTGATGTACAGGCTTTTCCATTCGACCCAAATCCAAATTGGAGCCGGTTCTACGCGAGTGGGGCAGACATTCAGGACTACATCAAGAGGACTGTCAAGAAGTGGAATCTCGATCGAGATATCCAGTTGAATACACAAGTGACGAGAGCTGAGTGGCAGGCAGACCAGGGGGTTTGGAAAGTTACAGTCACCCACGATGGAAAGACGCGCGATGAATATGCGGAGGTTCTCATTTCAGCACAAGGTGTTCTCTTGTAAGCTTGCCATATTTCCAAATCTGTACATCACTGACAACATTTCTAGGCATCACCAATGGCCAGCCATTCCGGGACTCAAGGACTTCAAGGGACAAGTCACGCATTCAGCGAGATGGGACCACGACTTCGACTATTCCAACAAACGCATCGCGGTCATTGGCAATGGTTCATCGGGTATTCAAATCGTGCCTCAGATGGCAAATCTGCCAGGAACTGACGTGACAAATTTCATTCGAGGCCCAACTTGGGTCACGTATCGGGTATCTCCTGCCACGCATCTGGGTCGGCCGTCGGACGAGGTCAATCCAAGCTACCTGGAGGAGGAGAAAAAGAGATTCGCGGAACACCCTGAGACCATGAGAGATCATCGAAGGGCCATCATTGGCAGAAGTACCAAAGCGTTCCGAATGGTAAGCTCTTTGTCATTTCATAATTTATAATTTTGTTACTGATAAAAAAACAGTTCATCAAGGGCGGCGAATCCAATATCGAGGGCCAAAAGTTCGCAGTCAAGCAGATGTCAGAAAAGTTGGGACATGACCCAGTCCTCTGCGAGAAACTCATTCCAAAATGGGATTTGGGATGTCGTCGCGTTACACCTGGTCCTGGTTACTTGGAGTCTTTCCGTCTGCCGAATTGTCATCTCACAGACAGTGGAATCACCAAGATCTCGGAGAATGCAGTTCACACTGCAGATGGAAAGGTTCACGAGGTTGATGTTGGTAGGTTTAAGTCCCCAAAACGAAGTGGGTCTTGGCTAACAGTCCCAGTTGTATGCGCGACTGGGTTTGACGTCTCGCATTGCCCGCATTATCCTGTTGTCGGCGTTGGAGGTGTGGATCTGAAGACCAAATGGAAGGATGACCCACAATCATATATGTCTCTTGCAGCTTCGGACATGCCCAATTACTTCATCATGACGGGACCCAATGCCGTTGCGGGGCACGGCTCCCTGATCGAAGTGATGAACTGGACGAGCGACTACTTCGTTAAATGGATCAAGAAGATCGCGACAGAGGACATCAAGTCGGTTGTACCGAAAGAGGAAGCGGTCGAAGCCTTCAATCAGTATGGAGATGAGGTTCTGAAAACTCTTGTCTGGACTTCGGATTGCAAGAGTTGGTACAAGAGAGGGACTGTTGATGGCAGAGTAACGGCATTGTTTGGTGGGACCAACATCCTTTACAAGCGACTGATTGAGCAGATTCGAGGGGAGGACTTCAATATTGAGTATCGAAGTCGAAACCGCTACAACTTCTTTGGTACAGGGTTCACACCATATGAGCTTGATGACTCGAATGATATGGCATGGTATGTAGAGAAGTGATGATAGGGGAAGCGAGAAGGGGGTTATATACATTGAAACGAGACATCTTGTAGCATTCAATATACCTTTTCAAATTGAATTTTGTTCACTCTCTGATTCTCTCTTCAAATTTCCAAAAGCCTACCTAGGAGGATTGGCCGTTTATCCGGAGGATAAGGCAGCGCGGGGTAAGTTCCGCCAGCTCGCTTGGCGAGTCATGTAGCCGAGCAGCTCGAGTTCAGCCCCTAACCCACTCTTCCCCGCGTCTTCTCCAGACTTGCATAATCATCAACATCTACCTTACCGAGCACGCGTCTTAAGGCTCCTACTTCATCGTAACCGCCATTACCATCTGCTATTGCCAAGTTGAAAGTATTTCGTCTGAGCCATGTCTACTTGGGTTGAGCAGAGGACAATGGCGCCGAAACGGCGGCGCGCGGGCCTTGTCTGCGTTATTTGCCACGAAAGAAAGATCAAGTGCGATCTACAAAGCAAAGTAGCAGATGGAAGTGGTATCGGCTACACGAATTGCTCAAATTGTACTGCCAACGGACAGCAGTGTCGAGTCCGGCCATCAAAGCGGGGCAATCCTCGTCCCAGTGCAGCGCAACGTGCAGCTCGGGATCAAACAAACCAGCAAAATGAGAGGCAGCCGGCCGATGAGCCTGAGAATCCTCTTTTCTCACCCCCAAGAAGTACAGCTACATCAACGAACGAAGCGACAGGGGCTGACTATACCCAACCATCTGTCCCGGTTCAAAATCAATCTCGAGGTGGCCATGATCCTCGTCTGACTTTCGCTCATACGCAAAACTATCTCTATCCAACTCAAGGATTTAGTCAACATGAGCCACCAATTGACCCTCATCTGGGAGCCATTCGAAGCACTGAACGATCAGTATCCGTGTCATCTCCGCAATCAGCGAGGAACAAGACGTCCGAGACCTATCTGGGGGAAAGCGGGTTTCTCCAAGTCTATACACAAGAGCATCGCGATTACACAGCAGTCCAGGATCTTGGTCCTAGAGAAGGGTCATTGAGTTTGGATCTCCCAGGAGCCGATTTACTACAGAGCTTCAGCGAAACATACTTCCAATCCTGCTACCCGTTCTGTCCGGTCCTCGACAATGAGACCCTGGCAAGTGATCTTGCTCGATCGCCTCTCCTGACCAACGCCCTCGCTCTTACAGCGAGTCACATACAGCCTCCCTTCATTCCTTCTACAAAGCCAGTGACATACTACAGTCGAGCGAAGCAAATGTTCTACAATGATGAGGAAGAGGACCCCATCACTTGTTTGCAGTCTATTTGCTTATTTTATTGGTGGAGTCCGCGTCCAACATCCCATGCACAGAGAGATGCTGCTTGGTGGTGGAACGCCGTAGCAGTCAGACAAGCTCAACAGATTGGTCTGCATCGGGAGCTCAAACCGAGTCATCCAAATACCGCTTTGGTCAATCGTGGGTTGCGCAGGAGGATATGGTGGACCTTGTTTGTAAGTAAATGCCAGAGTATTCTGCTTTCCCCATCAAATATTAACTAAAATAAGGCCCGAGAGCGTTTGACAGCCATTTGTCAAAGTCGACCTTGCCTCATCGATCCCGAAGACTGCAACATCCCAGAACTGACCTTGGAAGACTTTCCGGATCCTACCAATCCAAAAGCCGAGGTCTTCATCTACTGGGTCAAGCTATGTGCCATTATTGGTCGGATAGCGAAGTATCGATCTCGAGTGACAGACGTTGCCTCACTAGCGTTTCCAGCGCATCTAGCCAATGAATTGGTGGAGTGGATACACTCGCTCCCTCAGCATCTGAAGTTACCCCTCGAAGCGACATCCACAGCGAACTTCAATCGAGATGTGCATCAATTACATCTGCCATACCTCGCCGTCATTGTCATTCTCCATCTAAGCCCTTCACATGAGGCTCTGCCATCTGCTTACGCTGCTGCGGTTATGGCTGCGTCCTGCATTGCTCGAATATTCCGGAACTACCTCGCCCGAGGTGGAATCCGCTTTCTCATGCCTGTATCAGGTTGGATCTGTGGTATCGCAACATTGGCACTTCTGAGAGCAAGTCGCATACAGCAGCTCACTCATCATGCTGAGGAAGATATCAACATCCTGGTCATTGCACTGAAAGAATTACGAGTTTCATATCCTGTCGCAGACATGTTCCTCCAAGGATTCGAACGCCTGAGAAGCGAAAACGCCGCTTCCCGCAACGATGGCGCACTGAATCCAGAACCGAGTGATTCCACTGCTGGTATCAGCAATGGCGTGAATTGGATACAGTACTTTCCCAACGTGACGCCGCAAACGAGCGGTCTTGCCAAAGCATTGCTCTCTGGCCAACAAGAGGAACCATTCTTAGATGAAGCGTGGCTTTCTTCGATACCGCTTCAACTGGAAGAGCTATTTGGGCCATATGAAGACTTCTCCGAAATGCCAATCTTCTGAAGCATGACAGTTGCAGCCACATCTCAGGAGCTGCGTTCAAGATTGGAAATCAGAGATCATTCAACAAGGGAATTTCGGCTGTGCATGAGTCGGCAAGACACCGTATGATTGAAGGCTGTTGGGAAGCATTGTGTGAGGTCAAAACGCTGTGGTTTTAATGACCACGTGGGCTATTGACTATCTACCGCTTTACCCTCTACCACGCCCTTCGCCCTCCAATAAAACTCAAAATCCTTCAGGAACGCCCATCTCAAACTCGTCCCCCAACCTTTTGCTTTCCACGCATTCAAGCTTGCGGGAAAGTGGTCAACCTGCTGGCAAGCAAACTTATCATGCGCGATGATGACCAGCACATCTTCCTCGCAATCAATCTCCTGCAGCTTTCCAATAGTGTCCAGCGCCAGCGGAATGTCGTACCCAAACTCTGGCTTTAAGATCGGACCATGGGGGTCCATGCCGCGCTCTCTCTGGAGTTCCTCGAACGCATGGCCGGGACAGAATGGAGCTTCAGATTGTGGGATAATTGGGTTTGGAGTGATGGACGCTGGTAATGGTAAATGAGATGAGGGGCGGAAGATAGATCCGTGGTGGCAGATATCCCCTCCAAGGAGGACAAAGGTATCTGGGCTGGTGGTGGTGCGGACTAGGCCGCACAGATGTCCGATGGCGTGGCCGGGGCTGTCAAGTAGGTAGAAGGAGCCATCGCCGAAATAGTCGAGAGCTGGGAATTGGCCAATTTTCAGAGTGTCAGAGCCATTAAATGAGATCTCTCTGAGGTTCCGACCTCTGGATTGCATTCAGCTACGTGGTCATGTGAAATATATGAAATGAGTGAGAGGTGAGGTCACTTACGCCCAGTCGCTTTCTTGAAGCGGCGACTGTGGATTTTGAGGTGATGCAGGAAGAAATGCCTCCTTAAACCCAGGTCCGACAATGAGATCTGTTGTTGCCGGAAACGTTGAAGGGTCTCCAATATGATCCCAGTGCCAATGGCTAAGCGTCTTTTATCAGTTCATATGCCCGTTGAGAAACAAATTGAGTAATCGTGCAGTTAGAACAGCAGTCCCCTTCGAACATACCTCCAAATAACAGCTTCTATACTTTCCCGCTCAACCCCACCTTCTTCTAAGATCACTGCAACACTCTTCTCCACATCGATCATGTAATTCCTCGTCGGGATATAATTCGCAATCACAGGGGCATAATTCTGCCAATCTTTTCGAATCCCAAGGTCCCACACTAATCGTCTCCCAGAGCTGTGTTCTAGGAAGAAAGACAGGGATGGAGATCGTGATGATTCTTCACCAAGTGTCGTGACATGCGGAATGGGCGGTCCCATCAATCCTTTCAGCACAGCAGGGCCAAAGTTCACCGGGTTGATGAGCTTCAAAGATGCGATGGCTTGGCCAGAAGGTATTTTGAGCTTTGGTGTCTGTGGCGACATGTTGATGGCTTGTATGGTTCTCGGACAAGGGTGGGGTGCTTTGTTTATTTTTGCATCTGAGGAAGTCACCCGTCATGATGATGATATGTTCTATTACTCTCGATGATCCGTTCAATTAACGGCAACGAAATCGTACGCCCTACCACCGTCACGGGAGACCATGCGAGCAATTAGCGTTCGCCCTCACAGTGGGAGGTTCGCGGTCGAGCCAGCCACACTACACTGGTTAGCCCCTTTTCCCAGTCGCTTACGGTAAGTTAGCCGAGTCTGTTGATTACCCCGCACTTAGCGGGGTTTTCGGCTTTAGGGTGGATATGGATAGCCAAGCTCGATACCGATTCGCAGACGGTACACACGGCAATGGGACTGGCAATGATGTCTCGTACCCAGATCTGAGATTGCCAGGGAGTCGGAACTGATGGAGCGTGTCCAAGTTCTCAATTCTTCCCCGCTAACGACAACGTGGAAGACACGGGCTTGGCTCCTCGGACCCGATTGACAGTGGGGTATGCTTGCATGCAAACGATAAATGTCAAGAAAGTCATGAGATACACATGAATAATAAGCTCCTTTCTCAAATCATTCTCAATCTCAAGACCGAATCGAATCCGTAAACGAAAATCTCGACACCATCTCTCCAGCACCTCACGGAATATCTTGAAAATGCCTAAGTTAGATCGTTACACATACAAGGGACCGGTGGACAATACCGTTCTACCAGACAAGGGCAAACTGAAAGAGAAAAGTGTCATAGTTACAGGAGGTACATTAAATTTGCTCCACTGAAAGCCAATTCAAGTCACTAATTCTCGCAGGCGCAAATGGCATTGGAGAGGCTCTCGTCCGGTCACTCATTGCAGCTGGGTATGAATATAAAAGTCCCAGAAGTACCATTGTCTGACAGCGTGCGCTTGATTATAGTGCATTTGTGACCATTGGAGACAATAATGTTGAGCGTGGAGAAGCTATCGCAAAAGAACTGGGCTCGTCAGTATCCTCTTCACATGATCAAGTACGATTCGAAAGGGCTCACCAAGAACTTCAGCAATGCGCAATTTATAAAATGCGACATCCTAGAGTGGGAAGACCAAATCAACATGTTCGAAGCAGCTGTGAAGAACTCGCCTCACAAGTCATGCGACATCGTCATAGCCAACGCTGGCATTGGACGTGGAACCGGAGATTCGTTATTCAAGCTTGACGGTAGGTATTGTGTTCTTGGGGGGAAAACATCCTGCTGACATTTACCGAGATGTGAATGGACCTCCAGTGAAGCCATCTCTGAAGATCGCCCAAGTCAATGTTCTGGGCACGATGTACAGTTGGAAATTGGCTGTGCATTACTTCCGCAAACAGCCAGACACTGATGACAGAGATCGCTGCTTTATCATTACCGGAAGCATGGGAAGCTATACTGACTCCCCAGTGAGTCCTCTAGATTTCTCTATCCGCCTGAAGAGCTCAAGTTGAAGCCCAGGAAGAATGTGCTGATCAATTTCTAGGGAAGTTGGGAATACACGGCTAGCAAACATGCTGTCAAAGGTTTGATGAGAACAGTTCGTCGATCATGTTGGTCCCAAGGCATCAGAATCAATGTCCTCGCTCCATAGCAAGTCACCCATCTGTTACTCTACCACAAGCACTAATTTTCTTCCAGTTGGGTGAAGAGTGCAATCAGGTCTCCTGAGATGGAGGCTTTCCTTCTTGGACATGGTGTTCAGATGGCGCTTCCTGAAGATTGTGTTGCTGCTATGATGAGGCTGGCATGCGATAGAACCATCAATGGTCAGTTATTTTTCTTTTCGTCATCCTCATACTGTCCGATTGGTGCCTTCAGAGACAGGAATAGCTAATTAAAGTGTCTCGACCAGGTCACTCACTGATCATCATCGGCGAGAAAGAGTGCAAAGGCGGCTATCGGGATGCTGAATCAGATGACCATACAGAGGGGTTCTTCAAAGAGGTCCAGGACAGGTTAGGTAGAATCAACCTTGGAGAGTGGAATGAAGAAGGGATCAAGAAAGGAGGTTCCTAGGCTTGATGTTATCAATAGAATCCATTTGATCTCTATCTGGTAAACCTTTTCGGGTGCACAAATGTGTTGAAACATAGCAAACGAAAATAATCTCGAAGTATAAATCCGATATGCGCTACACTATACTGCTGACACGGAATATTGAGCTATTTACCGGTTCCCTTAAATGCGGCATGCACATGTTCAGGGTTGCTACAGGGTGCCGGGCAGGGTTTAGTGGCTGATCTGCCGACAATCAGGCCTAGCACTTTCGCTTACGGGCTTCGCTCTCAAGGCCTCCAGGGCATGCGTCGAACCACTATTAGGGAAATACATTTGATTTTGCCACTAGTTCAAGCTGGAAATGCGTCATGTATCCATATACTGGCGTGAAGAAAATCTTTAGGAGAGTACACTTTTGGGCCTAAACACCCCTACTTGACCTTTGGTTTCACTGCAAGATTATGAGTGATTGAGATGTTCTTCGGTCAATACTGAGAGCGTTTTGTCGGTGTCACCGTGCGACTTGCATGTTGATTTAATGCCACTGAAGCTCACGAACTCAAGTTTTCTGATGATTCACCTGAAATTCTGCCCACTCAAACAAGATTTACATTCCGAGATCAATTGATGAAAGGCACACAAAGACATGAAGATCTGCATGTGAGGTAGAGTTTGAGCTTCTTAGAATTCGAATTTTACTATTTGCATTTCGCAATTTTGCTCGTAGGTTGCCCCATTACTTCACTTCACATCTCTTTATCTCCAGGCCATCGCCATGCATTCCTCTTTGCCAGTACTAGTGACGTTCATATTCCTTATGGGGTATATTTGAAGCCAACAACACCCTCCAACGGCCCGATCTTGCCTTCATCAAGCATACGATTTTGCTTCTTCAAGTGCCATGTCAAGCCAAGAACGCAGAATATGATCGAGATGTTCAGACAGATGGAAGTCCTGCAGTAATAAAGTCAGATTCGTTCTTTGCATCATATTAGAGAGTGGAAAAATTGAACATACCACATTCCAGGTAGATATTTCTGTTCGGAGTCAGCGATCTTGTTATTAATTCGGGGGAAGAAGAGGAACTCACAGGAGCATCCTGGGATCTGAAAATAGTACTTCCGGCAATACCACCAAGTGCGCCAGCCATGACGATGGCGACGGCTGTCATCGATCGCTTTTCGGGGTTGGCGACTTGGCTTTGGGAGTACGAATGGATGGAGGCACTGAAAGGTGTTTTTAGTCAAAGTATGTCCAAATAGACTTGGGACTACTTACGCGTTCGACTGGACTCCGAATACTGCAACGAAGATTCTAGGGAAATTAGCTTTTGCGAGTGTCCTCTATCTGAGAAATGTGCTTACCCGAAAAGTCGTGCGCCAGGAGTTTTGACAAGAAGTACAAGAAGAAGTCCAAAAACACTGCCAATGGTCAGTTGCTAGCCTTGAAAGTCTGATTTTGAGTGCTTACGCAGCAACTGTCTGGAACAAGATTATACTAGCGGGTTATCAGTAATTTTCGAGGATGGTTATGGAGTGGTACGGAAAACATACGGCCAGCGCGTGCGATATTTGTCAGACAGCCATGCCAGTAAAACACTACCGATAATTGCCGAGAACTGAACATTGTTAAATCTCGAAGCTTCAGTGCCTGGGCGGAGGCACTTACGTATGGGGTGCTTGTTAGGACCAATGCAATGGTGTACTTGAAACCGATGCCTTGAGTCAGGATGATAGGAAAGAAAAAGCTGATGGAGTACGAGCTGGAGGCGGTAGCAAAGTACATCCAAGAACTAACATGTTTGTTAGTCTTCAAGACTTCATGCTTGCTTGAGTGGAAAATCCTTTGGGATAGGTGAAGCTTACGTGACGAGGAGCTTGGGATCAAGCAATAACTTTAAGGATTGTTTAGTTGTTGGTTGTTTCCACTCCTCTTCACCTCTGTCAACCGTGATACGCGCAGTGGCAATGTGTCTCTCGCGGTCAGTGAGCCATGTAGCCTTCTCTGGGACTAAGGTTCATTGTCAATTGACGCTTCAGTCGACAAGTCTGTATATGTTCACTTACATTGAGGCACAGTGAACAAGCATGCAACAGCAGCCACTATTGTGAGTAGACCTTCGATGATATAGATCCATCTCCATCCTTGAGCATACATCCCGTCACTAACACTGATCAGCTGTAACGCATATGCGAACTGTCCCAAGCTGTCAGCGAAACACGCCCATAGATTAACGGTAAAATCCACTTACGATACCCCCAAAACCAACCGCAGTGATCGAGCTCATGTAGAAAATCGAAATGCGCTTGGCTGTTTCGAAAGTTCGGTACCAGCAAGCCACAAGATAGATACAACCTGGGAGCACTACACCTAGTTAGCATCAGGTTCACAGATGTCCATTGATCTCACTTACAACCAGCCTCGAATGCACCCAAGAGGGCTCTGAGAACTGCAAGTGGGATCCAGCTCTTCACGAAACCCATTCCTAGGACTGTGATACCAAAACCGAGGATGAGAAAGCTCAACCAGATTCTAGCACCGATACGACGAATGACGAGGTTCGAAGGGAGTTGAAAAATGACATAGGCGGGGAAGAAGACCAGAAGAGCAATAGAGTATCGGGCACCTGTATGACTTGTCAGTAATGAAATCTTGTGTAGGGGTAGGAGAAGTACCTTCAGCCATTGCAAGATCTTTATTCATGCCAGAAATATATGCCGCCGAGATGTTGGCCCTGTCGAGCAGCGACAACGCAAACACGATGGACATCATGGGGATAATGCGGAAATCGAGCTTCTTGACGAGAGCATGTTCTTCAGCTGCAGACCAGTCTTGAGCATCAGGGAGTGCGTCGAGACCTGGGTGACCAGTGGTGACAAGGTCTGAAGAATTTGCATCGCTGCTCTTCTCCACCTGATTGATGGATGGAGTTTTCGAAGACATCGTCAATCGAGATAGGGTGTTTGTTGAATGGAACGTAGAAAGAAAATGTTTTCCGAAGAACTTCAGCAGAAGCAAAGTTTGGAAATCGATTGGAACTCAATCTACCTGTCCGTTTTGGGGGCGGGTCCGCGACGATCCTTTATGTTGTTGGGATTTGGTGTTTAGTCGTATTTGCCCACGCATGTACGGCCTTTTCGGTAGTCCTTTTCAGTACCCCAGATTCCAAGTCTTAGTGGTTTGTGGGGTTCAACTTGGAATAGTGAATGAAGGTTTGAACCATGGAGTTGGATCTTTCATGGGGTTACCCGCCATTTCAATCGCATAGCCGGATGACAAGGGATCTAGAAGTTGATTAGTTCCCTCTTTGTGATGCAGCGGACGCCCAGAAGGGGCCACGCGCTTGCAAGATTGGACCTCCACTTTCAAGAAATGCATTGCCACCTTGGCACTCACTCTTTACCGGGACTGCCGAGAAAGCAACATAGCCGAGCTCGGTAAACTTAGACTCGAGCATTTGATGTTATCAGTTCTCAATCTCACATGTTTGGCCAGCACAGGCTTCCAGGTTAGTGGTCTATTCAGTCATGGCGGATTTTTCTCAATTCGGTGGCATTTCGGACGATTGGACTGCTTACGTGACAGCGCACCCCCAACCGCCACTGCCTCCTGACCTGACCCCTGTTCAGTTGCAGGAACGAACCAATGCAGGTAGAGAAGCAAATTCGCGGGAAATACTCAGCAAAATTACCAGTAAATGTCAAATTCATGAATGAAATGGTGGATTCAAGACTCACAGCAGCGTAGTTGACATCGACACTCGAGACTTTACTTGTCCTACCTCAAATGAGGAAACTATACCTTTGCGGGTATACAAACCTGCATCAACACCAACTGCCGCGAAGCTCCCATTGTTTATTTTCTATCATGGTGGTGGCTACTGCTTTGGAAGTTTATCAAGTGAAGATGGGTTCTGCTCGTGGATTGTCGAAAAGCTTGGCATTGTGGTAATCAACGTTTGCTATCGCCATACCCCGCAGTGGAAATGGCCTGCCCAAAGAGAGGACGCGTACAATTCTTTGAATTGGGTCTTTGGTAATATGAAAGAGATTGGCGGAGACAGCAACCAAGTATTCGTTGGAGGTCGCTCGAGTGGATCCAATCTCGCAGCGGGAATTACACTTCGGGAAACAGAAACAGTACGTTTTATGATCGCTTTTTCGGTTTTTACTTACCGTGAAAGGGTTCGAGAAGAATCAAAGGTCTGATTCTTGATCTACCGCATGTATGCCATACCGATGCTTTTCCTCTACAATTGATCGCGTATGGGAAAGACTCGTTCACTGAAAATGTTAATGCTCCAATCCTCCCTTCGAGCAGGATCAAGTTCTTCAACGATTTGCTCAATGTCGAAGATCCAAGGGAGAAATACTACAGTGTCTTATTGTCATCTCAAGCTGACTTGGCAAATTTCCCTCCAACACATTTTCTTGTCGCCGGACGAGACCCTCTTCGGGATGAGGCTTTGTTGTTCGAGGAGAAACTGAGGCGCTTGGGGTGAGTACAGTGACTTAAGCTTGAAGAGCGCCTCAATATCTGACATCGTGACAGAGTCAAGACCGGCATCAACATATATCCAGGAGTACCCCATGGCTTCAGGCGATATGGGGAATTGAAATCTAGTCAGCTATATGACCAGGACCTTGTCAAGGCACTCACACGGCTCTTAAAGCACTGACTGAATCACAACATTTTGTTGCTAGCTGTGGAAAAAAATCTGTGAATTTCGTTTACTCCGAGTCTGCGATCGCGGATGTATAATCATCTTCTTTAGATCCGACATAATGAATTGTATAGGAGCAGAAACTTGAACGATTTTATTGACTTCTACAATCTAGCCTGTACTCTCTCCAGCTTTCTCCTCGACCGGTCCGCATCCCTCAACATCCGCCGCAGAATCTTGCCTGATGGTGATTTTGGTATTATATCGATGAACTCAACTTCACGGATCCACTTGTATTTCGTTTTGTGAGCCTTCACATCGTCCAAAATGCTTTGTATGATCTCATCATCCTTCTCTCCAGATACAATATTTTTGGACTTGACAATATATGCTTTTGGGGCTTCGCCACTCGATTCGTGCGGAATGGAAATGACAGCAGCGTCTGCCACGTATGGATGCGACAATAGGTGAGCTTCCAGCTCCGCAGGAGCGACCTGATTTCCCTTCGTAATGTTAGTGGAATGACGGCCATCGAATTTCATGTGTGTTCTTACATTTACTTTGATGAGTTCCTTGATACGATCCACGATCCAAATGTGCTCGTTGCCAGTCTCAGGACACACGCGAACCTCACCTTCGTCGCCTGTCTTCAGCCACCTGCCGTTAGAGTCCTCGAAGAATGCCTCCTCCGTAGCCTTCGCGTTCCCTAGATATCCGATCACAACACTTGGGGCCTTCACCAAAATCTCTCCAGGGGTATCGTAAGAATCAATCTCTGTGCCATCTGTTGACATAATCCTAATTTCTGCTCCTGGAAGTAGAGAACCAGAACTGCCAGGCCATAGATCCACTCTTGAAGTAGAAGATACGACCGTAGCGCTTTCAGTCAGACCGTATGCTTGACAGACGTTCCAATTGTTATATGCTGTTCGGAGCTTTGCCACCGACTCCTTTCCCAGCGGCGCGGCGCCCGTGTAGAGGAATTTGACGCTGCTAAGATCGAAAGTTTTCAGCAGCTCGAGATTATTTGTCATTTGCACCACTACTGGCGGAACAACGAAGAGTTCCTCTATCTTGAAGCGTTCGATGCTTTTCAGGAAATGCGTCAAGTCGAACTTTGGCAGGACAATTACTTGGTCGCCTCGGTAGGTAGATGTATGACATATGAGGACGAGACCATAGATGTGGCTGAAGGGCAAAAAGCCGATAACAACTTCACTGGCCCCATTGTTGTTTTTCTCCCTCCACGGAGCTTCAAAAGTTGCTCGCTGAAGAACGTTGGAAATGATGTTGTAGTGGGAGATTTGAACCCCTTTCTGTTCTCGGTTAGTACATATCCCGAGTGTTCTGGGCCGAAACTTACAGGCAATCCTGAAGTGCCGCTCGAATAGCAGATGAATGCAGTTTGTCGCTTTCCTTGTCCTTGGCTCCATGTTTGCTTCTCGAGTCTGGAAAGCAACCGTCCTCGGGAAATGAGTTCTTCCAATGTTTTCGTACCTTGAGTTTTCGGAGGGAGACCAGCAACCGGACAAGTATATATTTTGCTAGGTGGAATTCCCACAGCTTCCGCAGCTTTCACTGCAGTCGGGTAAAGAGAATCACAGGTAAATATACATGAAGCTCGAGAGTTTTTGAGCTGGAATGCAAGTTCGGGAGCGGAGTACGCAGCGTTGGCGGGGCATGAAATTCCGTTCAGTCGATGTATAGCCCAAGAAATCATCATTAGGTCAATCTGCAGGAATAAGCTTTCTCCACCAAAAATAAGAAGTTAACTTCGCATACCGTGTTGAGACAGAAAATTGCTGCGACTTTGTCGAATTCCGTGCCTTCGTTGACTTCCCAGCCAAGCTCCTCGCCTAACGCCTTCGCCAAATCATCTCGTCTGCCCCGGACCTGAGCAGTGGTGAAATTCTTTCCAGTCAGACCGCATGTATATGGAATTCGTGAATCGTGAATAGACCGCCGTCCATACTCCTCGTTAAGTATGAATTCGGAAATTGGTAAGGAGTCTGGGATAGTGGGTAGTTTGGGAACCCATGCTGGCGGCGTGAAAACCATAGCTACATATAAACCTGATTGCGAAGTCGAGGAACGGTAATTTAACGAGTTGGATTTGAAAGGAAAAAATCAATCTGCTTTCAAAGCTTCCTGCTTTCAAGCTCTGAAGTGATTCAAGTACTTCTTTCGGCCAAGGAATCTTTTCTGTGGAACTTAAAATGTCATGCCAATAGATGCAATTCCATCCTCTCTGTCGCAAAGAGCATCAAGAACCAATTGCTGGTAGTGGCATACCGGCTGACAGGCTCTACTGAAGGTTGCCCCAGTGGTCGGTAATGGGGGTGTCTATCCCAATTCTGGTTTGCCGAAGACCCTGCAGGAAGCGTAGCCAGTTCCGACGTGGCAATCCCGCAGCTGAATCTCGACCCTGGACGTGGTATTTGCCAAGGAAGCGGGGTCATTTTAGACCCATCACCAGCCAACATTTGACAAGAAATTGATACGACGGCAAAGTGACTGACTCGGGATGCAGGAATTCTCGGAAGCGGGAAGGCCTTGTACAACGCGCCTGGTCATGGCTCTGAGGTTGGGGCGCGGGGTACTGGTCAGGTACAACTAATGATCGTGTTACCACCGATGATCTGAGCCGAAAGAGAATATGAGAAGTCTGAAAGTCAATTGAGCTCTACAGCAAACACATAGTAACCTCGAGTCAATTATGGACGGCCCCCCAGTTCCCGCAACCATGTTCGCATGGAGGAAATACAAGGGGAATTATGAGCCTGTGAGTGCATGAAAAGCATGGGCTAAAAAGGAACCAAGAGTTGGATGAGGTCAAAATTAGAGGTGAAATAAGTCTGACATGTCTTGACAGGTCTATGAGGAAGTTCCAGTGCCATCAGCTCCGGATACAGGATTTCTTGTAAAGGTCCTCGCCGCTGGCGGTAAGTGATTGTCAGCCACCAAGAACGGAAAGGATTCTGATTGCGTACAGTCTGCCACAGCGACTGGTCTCTCTTGAAGACAGAGAGGAATTTTCCCCATTATCACGACGTTTATACCTTGGTAAGTTTCCCAGTCGCTTTTGCAATTGCTCGTTTTCATGTTAAGTGCTTGATCTGACGATCTCAGGGCCACGAAGGGTGCGGAGAGATCGTACGCGTAGGATCGCAAGTGAAAGACTCCAAGCTCAAACTGGGAGATCTTGTCGCCATCTATGCTGTCCCAGGTTGCGGAGAAAGGGACTGCTCGGAATGCGGCCGAGATCTCGCTCAGCTTTGCCAGAAAGGGCAGCATCATGGTATTGGCCAAGATGGAAGTTTTGCAGACTATGTGGCAATCGATCAAAGAGCTGCGGTTCCGCTTCCCAATGGTAGGTTCAAATTACTTAACAAGCACAATGCACGAAGAGATCACTCATCCTAATTTTTGATACGCAGGCGTATCCCCAGCTGAAGGAGCTGTCGCTACCGACGCAGGAACTACCTCGTACTCAGCCATCGTCAAGCGAGGTGAGATCAAGAAAGATCAGACAGTCTTTTTATTTGGACTTGGTGGACTTGGTTTCAACGCTTTGCAAGTGATCTTGTGGATCGGCGCGAGGGTCATCGTCTCCGATACAAGGCAGGCTACGCTGGATGAGGCGGTCAAACTCGGTGTGCCGAAAGAGGATATCGTACCTATCGGTACCTCAATCCCAGACTTTGTCAAACAGAGGGGATTGGAAAATTCCATCGATGTCGTTGCAGACTTTGTCGGCTTGAAGCAGACTGTGAGCGATGCACAGAATATTGGTGAGTCTTCTTCTTCATCTTTTCGCAGGCAGCTCCCCAGACCTCTCGCTAAACAAGCTTCCAAAACACAGTGCGCATGGGTGGGAAACTTCTCTATGTTGGAACTTTATCAAATGAGACGACTATTGATGCGAAGCTTTGTATCAAGAAAAGATTGACCATTGTATTTAATTATGGTGGCCAGTATCAAGATGTGGTGGAAGTTCTGGATCTGATTGCAAAGAAAGCGGTTCGTCCGCAGGTAGAAACGGGTGATCTGAAGGACTTCCCGAAAGTTCTGCAAGACTTGCACGAAGGAAAAATCAAGAGTCGTATGGCTTTGATACCTGCTCATGCTAGATAGTCCAAAGCAGTGTTGTATTGAGAACACTGTATTGTGTTGCAAAAATGACTTACGACCTATCTTGACTCCCCCTTGTTTTTGGTTGCAAACTAGAAGCAATTCTGAACCACCACATTCAAATTGTATCACACCTAGCCCACCAAAGCTGGTGGATTTGGGGAGATATGAGACGGCTAATCTGCTCGGCTGTGAGTCTCACATAGCCGAGGCATTTCCGACTAAATAGACGTTCGAATACCTATCGTTCTGTTTTCCGTTCATTGACCTGAAGCACGTGCCGAGTTTCAGCCATATAACACACAATTGACATTCCAGACTTGTAGCTGTCTGATCTGATGCTACTCAATTATCGAGGGCCATCAAGCAAACAGACAGAGCTTCCGACCACTTCATCCACGCCCAAGTAGCCCAGTAATCACTTGGCCACCATGGAAGACCCAATATTCCGCCGTCCAACCCGCTCACTCGCCGGAAAAGTTGCTATTGTCACCGGAGCAGGTGCAGTTGGAGATGGCATTGGCAATGCACGTGCAGCAGCAATTCTGCTCGCTGAAGATGGATGCAGCGTCGTGTGCGTCGACATGAACATGGCTCTCGCCCAGCGAACAGTCGAAATGATCGAAGCAGAAGGCAAAGGAAAAGGCATCGCCATCGGTGCCGACGTTACCTCATCAGAAGACTGTCAAAGGATAGTCAAGACGGCAGTGGAAACGTACGGAAGGATAGACATCCTGTTCAACTGCGTGGGAATTGGAGGAGCGTCTGGTACGGCAGTTGAAGTCGACATGGAACTTTGGGCGAAAGGGCTGGAGGTCAATATATCGACGATGGTTCTCATGTCGAAATATGCGATTCCGGAGATGATGAAGAATGATCGCTCGATGGGGTATACGGGAAGTATCATCAACATGGCGAGTGTTGCTGGCTTGATGGGAGGAACGCCACATTTGCTCTATCCCACGAGTAAGGGTGCTATTGTCAATATGACGAGGGCGATGGCGGCACATCATGCACCGGCTGGTATTCGAGTCAATTGTGTATGTCCTGGAATGGTCTATACACCAATGATGTATGCGAAGGGTATGAGTGAAGAGGCCAGAGAGGCGAGGAAGAACAGGAACTTGTTGAAGACAGAGGGCAATGGGTGGGATGTCGGGGCTGCTGTTCGGTTTCTTGCTGGAGATGAGTCGAGGTGGATGACTGGTATCGTATTGCCTATAGATGCTGGTGCTACCGCTGCCATTGGAACCGAGTTACCTAAGAATGCCAGCGTGGGTACTTAGATATATTTCAGACTCGTTAATTTGACACCATCCCTTCGCTTCTTATCGTCCTCCCAATACACTCGAGGAAGGCGGGATTTTTCGTAGCCACTATCTGAGCTGATGTTATGGACGCATCACGTCTCCGGGAGTGTAGCACAGGAGCACTAGAGATAAGTAGTCTGAACAGACACAACGTCACAGCTATTCTTCACGTAGAAGTCACAGGATCCTGAGAGTTGGTCAAAGGTCTCTATATCAGTGGCTTCGGCCAGATCGACAACCTTCGAGCCCGGAGTCAAACATGGAGAATTTCCGAGCCAGGTGATATTCAATCGGCATCCAAGGTTTCCAACTGCGACTTTGGCATTTGAAAGAGAAGTCAAACTTTGCTCCCAAGCTTCGTAGGAGAAGGTGAGATGGATGCGTGGTGTAGCCACCTTCACCAGTCGGGTATAACAGGAAAGTTCGAATGATCCCATTTCACCGATCGTCAGTATGGTGTAAGGAAGGGTGTGGAGTGACTTCGTGTTGACAATTCTTGATCGGACTGTAGATTTTGACGGTAATCCGGACTCGGTCAAAACTAGGGACTTAGATTGAAGCAACGACGTGATGGTGTGCGCTGCTGATGCGACGGTATATTTCTCCCCGCCATCATAACCCGAATCAACACGTTCTAAAGGATCCAGCGACAGCTCTTGAACTTCAGATGAAATTGCCGAACCAAGTATTAGACTCTCGGGCGCTGCGTGGAACCGTTTCTCAGGTAGCAAGATTTGGCTCTTGAGCTCCTTATTTATTGCATTGCTGAATCGAACAAGCACGGCTAGTAGCGAGTTTGCCCTTTCCATGGAAAGATCACATAGGCATGATGGGAAAGTCCACTTCTCGTACAACTTCCCATGGGTGTTCGCCACGAAGAACCTTCCGTGTTCGCAGATGAAGAGGTTGCACAAGAAGCAAGCTTGCTTACTAGAGCAAAGTATCCTTGGAGGTAGATTTGGATGGTATGTTTCGTAATGGAACAATAGCTGGATTTCTGCATGGACTACGAACTTCTTTGATGCTATCCCGGAGCAAATGTGACTGAGGTTCTGCACCTTGAGCTGATGCTGGATCGTTCCCGTGGCACATTTCAATTGTTTTGCTTCCAATAATCCAGCTAACATAGTGCTTGCAAATTGCGTGGGCTGCTTGATAGGAGTGAGAGGTAGTGCGGGCATGCTGACGAAGGATACTGTGATGTCGGCGAATATGGGGAACGTTGCTGCTGATCGGATGAGGAGTTTCGAAACGGTCAAATAGCGACCGAGTTTCTCAATGGTGTGGCAAATGTGAGTTTTTTGCTTATCGTGGTAGTCGCTCAGATCCAGGGCTTCCCTCAAAGATCTAGAACAGTGCAACCTCCGGGCAGCCCTTATGATCTCGATCAAGATGCAAAGGCCAGGAGTTGACGTCGCCTCAGGCTTTGAAAGCTCCTCGAGATCTAAAAACAAACGATGCAATTCTCGAATCGTAGATGCCAGCTGTTGTTCAGTGTCTGAAGAAGCATCGTTGATGGCCATTCTTTGGACCTCTGATAGCATATTTAGGAGAGAAATTATTGGCTTAGGCTTGCGCAATTTGGAATGACTTGATTTGGATTTGGCGTGTCTGGATCTCAACCGACATAAGATTCGATTCTGGTTTAATGTAACGACTTCCTTCAGTGTGTTTCTTTCGAAGATCATTAGCTCTTCTGAACCCACATCTAGACTTTCTCCGTCAGCGACCTCTGATCTAGTCCGAAAGAGAATGTTTCCAGAACCCGACCTTGATGGTTTGCTTTATGCAGAAGGTCAGCGATTCCTCGCAGTCCTAGCACCACGTTGTCCAACACACCAGTATTCACCGCTAGCTTTATAGCCATCGACTTTCCATCGGTACCTTCTTCGATACAGACGGCAATGACTTTCGCTGGATCATCAGTAGTGCTAGCGATGAAGGCCACGGACTCAACAATTTCCCTCTCTTTGACAAATGATAAAACATGAGACGATGAAGAAGTGATCGAACTGGGTGGAGGATTATTGACAGGAGGCGATGGCTGATCGTTGAGATGCTGCAGCAAGACAATCCTAGCCTGTAGCTGCTGCCATTGAGTCTTCTGCCATTTCTCGAGACTCATATCGTCTTCGTTCTTGTCTCGTCACTTAAGCCGGGGATTTGAGGCATCGAACAATGCTGGCATATGGGTTTCGGGATTGCCATTGCAAGGCTGATGCTACTTTCCTATCAAGTGTTGATATCTGTCTGCGCGGGAGGCCGCATTTTCTGCTACCTCCTCATTTGTTAACCATGCCCTCGACATCGGAGGCTCGGGCTTTGTATGCTGCAGCAAACCGAAAGCAATAGGTTAGTATGCACGTAGACGTGTATCCAGAAAACAGCCAATGGCCACCAGCCTTGCATGTGGCTCGTGTAACCCCAGAGGTCAGACGATTGGACAAACCTCTTTCAGCACTTATCCCAAGCACAAAACCAGCGCTTGTTCGAAACATTTTCATTCAGTTGTAATTCCAAATGTCCCTAGACTCCGTGTCATACCGCTCCAACCCATTCATACAATGCATTTTGCTATACCTACAAACACCAAGGATCCTACAAAACACGCAGGTCCAGTCCCCGTTTCCAAATTAGACTCACGGAGGCGTCGATCTCGGCGGCGCAGGTGATAGACCCTTCTGCTGCTCCAGATCAATCCAAGGTGAAGTAGGCATCGGACTCATCATATCCGTCCTATCACTCCCCGTCCCCGTCGAAAGCCTCCAACTCGAGTCAGCAAATAACGGACCCGCAGGAAGCATTGGCGTCAACCTTCCAGTCTCACTCGGACTCTGAGAGTTATAACTCGTTCTGCGCATCTCTTTCGGCTCTTCGTGGATAATATCGAGAGCGAAGACTTCAGCGGTGTGTTTATCGGAGGCGCTTTGGTAGCTGGTGAGGTAGGTGGGGTCTTGATCTTCTAAGTCGAAGGTTTTGGATTTGAAGTCGAGGTTGGGGTGGGTGGTGGTGCTGATGCGGCTATGGCGCGCGACGCTGCCGAGTTGGCTGCGGTTGAGGGAGCTGTCGCCCATGCGTTTCGAGGACATGGAGGTTTTGATGTCGCGGAGGAAAGGGCGGAGGATGGGGATACATTGAACTATTATGGTCCCTGCTACTTCTGCGGAGTACCAGATGTTTGACATGCCATTTCGCCCTGTTCGAAATATCTGTTAGATGTGTTTCGAGGATGGGAGAGAAACGGGACTTACACATGTAGTACTCATCGTGCACATGCATGATTGGACGGTCTTTCCAACTCGTCCGTATAGCAGACATGACTGCAACCCTACTACCTGTCAGAAATTGTTGCGTACGATTTTTGATACCCCAGAACTCACAGCATTCCCAAACTCATCGTCATACACAATGCGATTTTCTCAACTCTTCGCATCTCCAACGACCAAGTAATCCACCAGGGGAAAGCCGCAAACACGAAGTCCATGACGATGTTGTACGTATTCCCACCAACCTTGAAGTCCTGGACGATATCGTAGTTGAGACATGGACCTTGAATATTATACCAATTCTGATAGTCGCTTTTGCCGCAGTATTTCGCCCATTGGAAGAAACATTTGATGATCATGTAGACGTTCATGGATACTATACAGTACCAGAGGATTGCGGATTGCTTCTTATTCGACATTCGGAGGAGGGTAATTCCGAGTGCTGTTTTCGACCATGCTTGCCCGATCAAGGTTCCGCATGATGTGATGTTGATGAGAATGTGCATCCGATCGTCCCAGTCGCCTTTTACATAGCCCGTCGACCACCTGGATTTACAAAATTAATACTTGTTTCGACGACGAGATTCTCTGATTGAGAGAGTCCACACATGCCAGCCCCAGCAGATCATAACGTCTCAATTATGATTGTTGTTTGGGGGCGGGCTGAACATGAGACGTTCAAGATCGAAACCATAAACTTTTCGGATGAACTTACTCAACATCGATGATTATGTCGTTGACTAGGAGCACCAGCTGTAGAACGAGGTCAGTATACCCTCGCCAGTGGGAACGCATGAATGTTTGAGAAGTACTCACCCACGATAGGATCAACACATAATCATCGTACCACAAACCCGTCCTCCTCGACAGCTTGCAGTAAAGTCTTAAGCCAAGAAAGACAGTCGCACCGGTAAAAAGCGTCCACAGGCCAGCATTGACTTCCTTCACGGGAGAGATGTACACAACGTCGTCGGCGCGAGGGAAGTTCATCCTTACATCCTCCTTCACTTTCCAAAACGAAACGTTTCCACCGGTAAAAGGAATGAATAAAATGAACTGAACTCAACTCGAAATCAAGAATGTAAAATCTGGAAATTGACCGGCAAGGAAGGGGAAGTTAGGAAAGTGGAAGAAGGAACACAAAGAAACGAAACGGGACATGGGAGCACTACCAATACCCAAGGAACAAACGCGGGCGTGACCATGGGACGCCCATCTTGGGATCTGACAGCTGAGCAGGGAAACCACGTTATCGAATCCATGGCAAAGTCAATCTCCTTCCCGTAGATCTTCCACCACAGAGGGGCTTAAAAGCCCGCGAAAACACCACAAAACAGGTGCAAAAACATCAGTCCAGACCCCGCTCCATAGCACTTTTTAATATAGATGGGACGGGACCCTCAAGGATCATGTTTCAGGAGAATCTGGCCCGGATTTCCAGCAGTAGGGGTTTCCCCAGCTCGGCAACGGCCGTATGTCCGTTTCCATCTATGGAAGCGGAGGAGTGGATGGGGCACGGAGCGCATGATGATCTGAATCGAGCTTTGTGGAGAGTGCTGGGTCCAGGGTGAGGGCATTCGGAGATGCTCCTGTACGGTTGGAAGAAAGTTCGTCCGGGGGGCTGACGCAGCCACAATCTAAATAAACCTTCCGAATGGGCCAGAGGCCAAAGAGTGGTCCCGTAAGCGAGTCAAGGCCTTGAGAAAAACAGGAGAAAATCAAGTGATCAAGCGAAATGTGATGTGGTGAGATGTCCTGAAGAGTTCTCCTGGAATGGTCTTTGACATCATCGCTGGGATGAAACTGATGTTCTACAAAGATGGCGAAGAATACTTCTAGCCTCGTTACCGAAGGATCTGTGGCTGAATGCCTCCCTGCTAGACGGTCAACTAATACTCGATGCGACCATTTTTGCACACTCTTTCATAAGCATCTCGAAGCAAGCCAAACACTAGAGAAAAGTAAATATTTTGGAACCAACTCCAAAGGCAACTCTTCGAGAAAGATCTCATCTCTAAGAAGTAGGTCCCAGTTTCGGCCTTTGAAACAATATATCTGCCCTACCACACTCTGCCTGCCCCTCACCTCTCAAGTCTCGAGTCTCAGGCTCTCATCTTCCCCTAAGTATCTGCCGGATGGAGCCTCATATTCTCGTCGTCATCAGGATCTACAGTACTGCTCCAGTTCACGGACTCCTCCCATCCAAAACATCAAAACATCATAGCGAATTTTGATCCCCGGTACATACCTAGAACCCGGTTCGCAATTATCAAATCAAGCTAAATAAAACCGGTATTTGATAACGACATTTCATAAAAGCAAGCTGTCCATGTACATAACTGGATATAATCTGTTATGAAGATTTAACTTTGTTGTTAAATAGGCACGATCTGGAAGCCATAGCTTCATAGATAATGGGTCTAGACCTCGTTTTCGAAGCCCGAACTTTATCTTCATCTCATCAATCATACTCCAGTAGTCTGAAGTGAGTTACGGGCGGGCCGACGGAAACTCTATCAACATAACCCCGGCTCGTTAAATCCCATCAAGAACCCAAACATCTCATTACCTACTTGGCTCCATGCATTCTAGTATGGTCATCATCTCCCATATAAAATCAAAAGCAAAAGGCTCTTCGAAAGCAACGGCTGATCTGTATAAAAACCGACATTGCTAAAAACCGAGAATGCAAGGAAGAATCTACACCCAACTAGACGGGAGGGTATCGCGCTTATGGTTTATCTTGAGAGATGATATGCTTGGGGGCTTGTCCTAGGTGTTTGATGGGAATATGTTCCTTGGTGTGACATTTACTGGAGGTGAGATGCTATGAGAGGGGAGTAAGAGAGTACAACGACGGATGGATAGAGATTGTCTGATCTTGAGGATTGATTCAGGGCAGGAAGCCTAGCCAGTCTAGTATTCATCATCTCGTGTAGAATATCATACATCAATCTCAGCCTTCACATCACCAACACATCACATCACCAGCAATTCTTCCCTCCAGCCCGAGAATAATCTTTTCTTGCCTCTATTTCCTTTCTTCTCATTGTCTTCCCTCACACAACTACCATCACATCCCTCTACCGTCTCGGCATCCCGCGTCCCCTACCACGCATGACTCTCTGCGCAGCTCCAGGCGGTAATCCTCTCTGAGGCGCCTGAGGCTGCGCACTCTCCTCATTCTTAATCGTCTCATCAACACTCAGAATCAAACAACTCGCCTCAGTAGCCGCCTGCATAGCATTAATCTTCACCAACGCCGGCTCCCAAACAAACGCCTCAAGATTATCCCGTACGCCCTCATTATCGAAATCGACACCAGCCCAGGTGTTACCCTTGCGGTGCTCGACCCGCAGCTTGTTCAGGATGTCCGTGGCGTCGAAACCGGCGTTGTCGCAGAGCTGGCGCGGGATCACCTCGAGTGCTTTGGCGAAGGATTTGATGATCGCTTGTTGTTTGTGCGGCACGTTCTTGTCGGCGTAGCGGTGTAGGTAGGCGGAGACTTCCATTTCGCAGGCGCCGCCGCCGGCGACGATGGTGTTGTTCTTGATGGCGCGCTTGACGATCATGATGGCGTCGTGGAGGGAGCGCTCGACTTCGGCGATGAACTGCTCGGCGCCGCCGCGGAGGACGAGCGTGCAGGTTTTGGCTTCGGGGCAGTCTTCGAAGAAGTTGAAGCGCTCGCCGCCGATTTGGCGCTCGTTGAAGGAGCCGCAGGTTCCGAGGTGCTCCGGGTGGATGTCGGAGCAGGTGGATTGGATGGATCCTCCTGTGGCTTGGATGATACGCTCGAGGTCGTCGGATGCAACTCGGCCTGCGCAGAAGATGTCTCTGTCTGCGAAGTACTGGGTTGCTAGATCACCAATAGGCAGTTTGGACAGAACGACCTTGGCACCAGTCTTGTAGAGAGCCTCCATCTTGTTGTAGATAATCTGCCATTCCGCATCGACAATAGCTTGGTACTCAGAAACCTGCTCGACTCTGACTTCGGCATTGTCTTTCTCGGACTTGAGCTCGAGCTCGACGTTTAGGCAGACGATTTTAGGGTTCTTGAAGGTCTTTGGTTGTTGCTCGAATCCGGCGTAGGAGAAAGTCTTCTTGAATGCTACACCATTGACGAATAGCGAATCGGTAAGGGAGCCACCAGGAATCTTCTTGACACCAATGAGTTTCTCGTTGAGGTCGTCTTGATCGAGGGAAAGGACTGCATCAACAACCACTAAAATATGTCAGCGTAGACCCAGCAGATCTCGAGATGTGAAGATCCTACTCTTTGTGAAGAACCCGGTATTTCTCTTGATCAACTTGCTGCTCATCGCCGTTCCAGCCAACTTGACCAAAGTTTCTCTCTGATTACCCTCACTGGTATTCACGGCAATCTCCCGCACCTTATTGACAGCCATGTTCGAAGCTCTTCTCAGTCCCTTGATGATCGTTTGCGAGCTGACGCCCTGCTCAACATGTTCCTTGATCTCCTTCAGGATCTCACCAGCCAGCACCACGACGGATGTCGTTCCATCTCCAACCTCTGCATCTTGTGATCTCGCAATATCGGTCAGGATACGGGCGGCAGGGTGTACGATTTCGAGAAGCTATTTTCAGTCAGCTGCTTGCTTTCAGAAGACCAAGCGAGGTGAGCAAACCTTCATAACAGTTGCGCCATCATTTGTAATCGTTTGTCTTCCATTTTCATCCACGAGCAGCAGATCTCCTCCGTAAGGTCCCAGGGTGCTTCGTATCGTAGCTTGCACAGCTAAACACGCATTGATATTCGAGACTATCTGGCCCTTTCCCTGTGACGAATCCGTTCCTGTATTCCCGCTTCATCAGCTGTTGTTTCTTCAATCGAGATTTCGCTGTTGACTAACCTTCCTTCAACACAATGATCGTCGGGGTTTGGCCACCGAAAGACATGCTTGCGGCTTTGTATAAGCTATTTTACAAGGTCTTGGAGGTCGCAGACACTGAGAATACAGCTGGGAGTGTGGTAGATAGTGGTTGAGTTTGTGGTGGGGAGATGGGGAGCTAGGTGCTGTCAGGTTGCTGTCGCTGGAGCTTTTCAAAATTTCGCGAGACGCGATCCGGATCCGCGCTAAGATAATAAGATACAATGAGTTGCACGTGACTGGCAGAAAACTGTTCTCATGAGCTTGGAAGAAGCTCGGAATACTATGGCCGTGTCATTTTATGGGTGGCATGGATAATTCGTGGGAAAAAAAGGTTATATAGACGGTTTGAGTGGAGATCTAAGTTGTGTTGTTTTTGTTCATTATGTAGATAGTCTCTGCTACGTGAGCCTCACCAAAATATCTCTTTGTGCCTGAACTTCAACCCATCCAATGCTTTCTGAGTAGCACTAACAAGACATTTCTGCTTATCCATATCCACATACGCAGTCGTAACAAACCACCTCCTCTCTTCCGGTATCTCACCGTTCTCGTCTCTCCCCTCCTCATCCAGATCTCTCGCCCACACAATAAACAACCCTGCTGCAGCAGAATCCCAAAATCCTTCTCTAAGTCTGTAACCCAACAAGAGATCAATAACTTTATTCCTCAAAGCCAGATCTCGACATCTGGCACCAACTAGAAACAAACCGATCAAAACACCCAGGTCGAAATGGTAAACTGCCTTGCCGGCTGCTGGGGCCATCAGTCGTGGGAGGACCCATTCGCTTAGAGTGACGATTTTGCGAAATTCAGAGAGGTATTGATCGTATGCTGTTTGCGTGGTGAAGAATGCGCTCGTAAGCATGATGGGGCCCATGATCGAGTGTATCTTCAATAATGCGATCAAGATACTCTCTTCCTCTGTCCCTGTCGTTTCCATCTCTTGGAAAACCTTTGCAGAAGCTTTCCTCCACCTCGTAACGTCGTCGCAGTAACGCATACACGCGGGGAAGAGTTCGAACGGCGGCTCTTTAGGTGTGCTGAAAATATTCCCTCCAGGAAATATGTTCACGCAGTCTTCGTACGGAGCATCGCCGTGCATCAGCGGGCCACACATCTCAGCTGCTTTCCCCTGCCCTAGAACCATCACAATGAAGTGATAATTCCGCCTCATGATCAGCATCCAAAAGTTATGTGCCCCTTTCAACGTCACGAACTCAGCAGGCATGCGAGCAATCGATCCCTCCGCACTGCCTATCACATACTCATGCATCCGGCGCGGTCTCGCATCCGCGAAGAACAAGAGCTGTAAATCTAGACCCGAGAACGCAATCATGAGATCTTCTCCGATTCGGTGCTCCTGCCATTCTTTGCACGGACTGCATCCAGCATGATTGGGGAGATTTTCCCGCATCCAGGAATGTAAAAGGATCAGTCCACTTTCGGCATTAATCACAGCGTTATTCATCTTGTTCGTCAGTGTCTCGAAACAGAAGACCAGGATACACGCAATCAGCGCTTTCTGAATATCCTTTTTCCCATCTGCGATATTCTGCCTCATTCCCTGTAGAGCTTTCTCGTACTGTCGTAACGCATAGAAGAAATCCGAAGCGTTCGATGGCCGTAGCTGAAAATCCCCTCCTGCATTGTCTGGTCCATGCGTGATCTTCTTCATAGCTCCGAGAGCAATGATAGCATGTCGAATGAATGGCTCTCCCTCGCTGACTTGTGGAATCAACTGATTCCATAAAGAGGTTTTAAATGGTCCCTTGATCTGGTGTGCCATCTCTTCGCAGTATATCCTGAAACAACGCCCTTCCTGCTCATCTTCGAATAGTCGCGCAGGTTGCATGTAACAAATCACAGTTTGTCTTGCTAGAGGAGCTATAGCTCGGTGGTCTCGAGGTTTGAGATGTTTGGACACTCGTGGTGGGCCTTTGGGCGCGGGGTAGCCGTCGCAATCGACTCCAAATTTGATGCAGCGTTGACACCAAGGTTTTGCTTCGTCGCATTTTACTCGTCGGTACCTGCGTTTACTGAGATTAGAAAGGATGTTGCTGATCCAAAGACACCACGAAACTTGCTTGCATGTGTAACACCCAGTCTTAACTTTAGATCTCCTCCTCGGCGCATCCTCAACCGGTATCTGTGACGATGCTGGGCTACCAGACCGCAGCTGCAAGCCATGTTTATGGAACTGTGCGATGGGCGCTTGAATGTTGTCGGATGTGGAAGCCATAATTCAGCAGAAAGACGAGACACATAATGAGGGTAGAGAAGATACAGGTGAGATGGACGTCGGCATTGAATTGGAGAAGTAAGAACGGGGCTCCAATGCCATAGGTACTGTACGTGAAGTGGACACCAGCCGGGGCTATCCTAGGTGCTGACATGATGGCGCCCAGAGCTTGTCCAGGAAAGGAAAGCAATGCGCCAAGCGCAAATGATCATGGAGAGTACATGGTCATGGCCGGTGCTGCTGTGCCTCTTAAAAGATGACTTTGAAGCGCTGAAATGCAAAGAAGTTGAAAGTGAAATGCAGATGTCGTCGACAGGTCGTCAGGATTGGTGGGTGGGCATCCAGGTGTGGTTACAAGCCTGCCGTTTTTAGTGCGCCTAGCCAGCAAAAGCCCGAACTAAAACTCAGACATGTGGGTATGCGTACAGAGTGTCATGCGGCCGCACCATGTAACATCAGGATATATCATTCTAATTGGTCTATACTTACGATGACCTGGCAATCTCAATCGGAGACTCAGAAACTTGCGTGTAGGGCTGAACCTATAGTATGCTCTGGTGCTTGGCACTGGCGGGTACGATCTTGACCACCGTCGCCCACCTTCTCTTTAGAGTCTGTTGTGCCGCTCAGCGAAGGTGAAGCCTGGTATAAAACAAGAATACGACTGACAAATTGGAGAAGTGTGTGATTCCTATTTATGAGTTCTGGATTACCTATCCTTCGAGATGAAGACGGAAGACACTCTCCGAGCCCTCATCGTGCGTCCTACTACTCCTCCGGCCAACCCGACTAACCGAGCCCCTTTCTTTACCGACCTAATGTCAACATGAAGTAATCCAAGGGCTACTTACTTCAAATAAGCAGCTTCTTGATTCCTAGGGGATGAATATCGAATACCCAATGATAGATGTTTGCTTAATCTAGAATTGAACACAGTTTCCAACTTCTCAATCTCCACCTCCAACGGGAACCAAAATAGACCCACCATTCCCTTCTTCAACATAGAAAGTTTTCCATCCCGCCTTTGGCAAATCAATCCCCTGATCCTCAACCAAAAACCTCATAAAAACACCATGCGTCACAACAACCACATCCCTCCTCTCCCTCCCACCTTCCCTCCTTCTCAACTCCTCGACATACCCCTTCAACTCCCCCCTCACCCTCCTCGCTCTCTCCTCTACACTTCCATCATCCACCGCATAAAATCTTGCCTTCTCTATCCACCCCTCATCCAATACGCCAAACTCCAATCCAGGAAACTCCTTCCCCAAAATCTCACGAGTAGAACCCGTATCGCATGGCTCTGCACTCCGTTCCTGTAGTTTAGGATCGAGAACTAGTTTCGCGCCATTTGGTATCCCACCCTGGCTGTCTGGGTAGTAGGATTTATCGAGCACATGGGAGAAAGCTAGGAGGGTTGTCTGGATAGTGCGATGGAGAGGCGAGGAGATGATAAGTCCGATTTTATGCGCGTGTGGGAATGTTTGGGATAGGGCTGAGGCTTGGGATTTGCCGAGGGGTGTGAGGCCTGGATCGTGGAGGGTGAAGTCTTTGGTTATGCTGTGGATTGCTTCGGCATGTCGGATTATATGGATTCGTCCTGCTATTGTAAAGGGAGGTGGGTTCGGCGTGATGTTTAAGCGGGATTGGGGTTGAGATGGGAATGTTAATTAAGGAGATTGAGGAGAGATAAGAGCTTGTGTATATTTGTTATATGGGCTATTGCGCCATGATGAGGATCATTGCACCATCGTTTTTGAAGAATGCCATTGATTGAACAAGGGACATTCGTTGCCAAGTTTTCGCTTATCATCGTTATTGACGTTGGGCCAATGGGGGTGTGCGGTGACAGCTTGGTGCAGCCCGAGACAGGGGAAGCATGAACCCTTCACAAGTTGAAATCATACACATTTGCCTCCTTGGAAGCCATCATCGGGCTCAATCATATATGGTAAATTCATACTTGAAGCGACACTACGTCCTCACGCTGCTGTGTATTCTTTTCCAGGGAGGCTGTCGAAGTCAACGGTCCTACGCTTCAAATCGTGGACGAGGTATCGTCGTAGCACAGTCTTCACAATTGTTCCCAATATTATCCAAATCCTACCCGATGCACAAAGGCAGAACCCAACTTATCTCTTGTTGACTTACCTAAGCTTTGTCCCATCAAGCGAATTAAAACTCAGGGAGCCCTCAATGTAAATAAAGTCATTTTCGCCAAACGACAATGAACACGCCTCAGAAGCACATGTGTACTTTAAGAATTATTCTACATTCACCGGAAGGCTGCCGTCCTTCAGTCAGTGGGTAGATATGTATGTATCTTTCAGCCTGCTCGACGATTCAGCTGCGCTTGGCACGGCATACGGGTGTGGTTACACACGCCGCAGGGAGCCTTGCATCTTCGCTTCTGGATCGCGCAGCAGTGTTGACAACAGCCACCCAATAAGCCACCGGACTGATTTCGACAAGAAGGCTTGTATGAGCCCCCACCAGAGTACCGGTAAGGCTGTCAGAGTACGAGGTGGGCAGGTATATGTTTGACCGCGGGTGCACTTTGTTTTCGTCACTTGTGTTCCACGATCCATCTCTTGCATTTCGTTTTATTTGCTGTACTACCTGCGAAAAGGCATTTCGTAGCCATGCTGAGTCGTCCCATTTTTGTGCTTGAGTTGGTATTACATTTCGTACTTGGTGTTCAGGCTGGTCCAGCTTCGAGACCGACGGCGGCCTCCGGACATGAAGGACTTTCAGGCGATCACCCACAGCCAACAGCCCCTCCGGATGTCTCCCTCATTGATTTCTCGAGTGCGGAGCTGAAAGAACGACAATATTATGGAGATGTTTGCGGTTATGCGTCCGGCGATATTCGTAAGTTTGCTTCCCAGCTGCGATGTTAGCTCGCCTCACGGATTGTGCTCAGAGCTACCCGTTACCTGCGCCGTTGGTATGGAATGCGCTGTGAACTATTACCTCGGAGCCATGGGATGCTGTCCAACCGGCTATCTGCAATCTTGCCAACTGGCGACGGCATGTATCGATTATGCATATCTTGGAAGCTGCGATTTTGCCTGCCAGGCTGATTATGCTATTGGGAAATGGTTTGATAGATGTACTCTATTCTTCTAGGTCAGTACTAACAGACTCCAAGCAATTTCCAGTATCCATACTGCGCAACATACCTCTCCATCGACGGGATGACAACCCTGCAAGGGTATCAATGCGCCATGACGCCCGGCATCATCATACCAGTCGAGACAACAGTTGTTGCACAAGAAGACGAATACTCTCCAACTCCCATCGATACACCTGTCATCAACACGATCACGGAAACACACATCCCTTCCAGTAGTGTGACTGCTGCTCCCATCACGAATAACTACTTCTATGATAACTCGACAGCGAACAAGACGGAGATTACAACGCCGCCGGAAAAGAAGGGAAAGGGAGGCTTGACCAAAGGAGAACTTGCTGGTATCATTGTTGGATCTGTCGTGGGGACGTTTACGATTATTGGGGTACTGATTCAATGCTGCTGTCGAGACTGATGTATAGGCGTATGTTGTGTTTATGGTTGTTTTGTGTTTGTACATGTAGGATTGTGGGGTTGATTGAGCTGTTTTTGGTTGATGGCTTTATTATTGGGTTTGCTTTACACTGCCAGGAAGAAATTGGAGTTCGGAGTATCAAATTGTGGTTCCTATTGGACATGATGGCTAGAGTGGATGTGTGTTAGCGGCTTCAAGACGAATATCATATTAATGATGTGAGATATGCCGTATGATAAGAAGAGGATTTCGTTGAACAGAACTTGCCACGTCTTATTGAAGCGGGTTGATTCGAACTTGTGGCTTCACAATGAAGATAGCCTCCTCCTCTCCGGTTCCGTCCATATCGTTTTTGGGCAGATTGATGTTTGAAGTTTCTGAGGTTCGTACCTAGATTGTAGGCAACGGCAAGCATATTTTTGACTCCGAAGGATAAGCAGTCTGCAGCTTAGAACGGGGGACGTCAACGACCAGAGTAATGCCGATCATGTTTTCGACCAATTGCAATAGGAGGCAGCAAACTCAAGAATGCAAAGCTGAACGGGCAGCCGACATTCTTACTGGGGTGGGCTATGGAAGAGGGCGATCGGAACCGCAGGTATCGGAACCGACACTTAGCGACGAATCAAAACACTGTCTCGGAGACGAGTCCGCCGCCACTATTCCCCATTTCGGGAGAAGCCCGCCATGCTCTACAGACGCTTGTACCCCTGAACCCTTCAATTTAGTATCGGAACCGACAGTCAGAATTTCTCAACAGCCAGGACAAGCATGGAAACCGCTGCCCTAGTGACCTAGTAACGCCTTGAAGTTTCTCCACAACCTGGAGTAACACTTTCCTGGCAGTCATGATGGCTTCCCCATACGGGGAAACACCTGACACGAACAGATATATATGTCCCCAGATCTCCCCCAGAGTGTCAACTTTTGGTTCAAGACATTCATCATCATTCCTTGTTCAGTGAAACAATCTCCTACACACTTTTGACACGAACACAATCACCAAAATGACGAAGGAAGAGTTTTCTGGTGTTGATCAGCAGGAGTCCATCAGTTCCTCTGAGGATCTGACGGTCACTCCTCAACCGCAGAATTTTGTCGAGCGCGCTCTGAAGCCAGCTATTTACATTCCTCGATACCCACAATGGATGGTTGGAAAGCCTCTACTATGGGCAACTTGCTTCTTTGGTTCATTGGGAGATGCGCTCTTTGGTTATGATCAAGGTATCATGTCTGGACTTCTGGTCAACGAAGTCTTCATCAAGCGATTCTACAGCGACCACGGAGGATTTGATGGGACGACGGAGGGTATCAATCCAAATTTGATCGGTAAGTCGCACCACCCTGCATGCGAAGCACAATACTAATATGCACAGGTATCACTGTGTCCTGCCTGCAACTTTCTGCAGCCATTGGATCCCTTACTGCTGGCTACCTTGGTGATATCATGGGAAGAAAGAGATGTGTGCGTGTTGGTGGATTCATATACTTCGCCATGGCTTTCCTCCAAGGATTCGCCCCTAACTTGGCATGCTTCATTGCTGGACGGACTATCCAAGGTCTTGGTGTCGGTTTCCTCTCCATGACTGTCCCAGTTATTCAGACCGAGATTGCAGCCCCTCACAGAGTAAGTTCTGTCTGTTCCTTATTAGAATTTTTTTCCAGCCACTGACAGTATTTCCAGCGTGGTCTGATGGTTGGCGTCGAATACACATTCCTGATCGGTGGTTACATGCTTTCCTGCTGGGTTGACTACGGCTTCAACTTCCTCCTTCCAAAGGACACATCTTGGCAGGGACCATACTTCGTTCAAATGGGATTGGCATTTATCTTGTTCTCCATGTCATTTTTCCTACCCGAAACTCCCAGATGGCTCGCTCGAAATGGCTTTAAGAAAGAAGCTCTTCAGACCGTTGCGGATCTCCACTCTGCTGGCAACATCGAAGATGAAGGCGTTCAGCATGTGTTCATGGAAATTCAACAGGCTGTCAAGTACGAGGCTACCATGGGAAAGGTCACATATCGTGTAAGTGCAAAAATATTGTACCATTTCTTGGTCGATACTGACTCAGGTTAGGAAATGTTCACAAAGTACCGCAAGCGCACCTTGGTCGGTATCACAGCTCAAATGTTCGCTCAGCTGAATGGAATCAACGTCATTTCATTCTACCTACCTTCCTCTCTCGCCGCAGCCGGCTTCGACAACAGACGATCCCTCCTCTTCACCGGAGCCAATGCTCTCATCTACACGGCTGCGACTGTGCCAGTTTGGTGGTTGGCCGATCGATGGGGCAGACGACCACTTCTGATCTTCGGAGGAACTGCTATGGCTGTTGCTCTGAGCATCATGTGTGTCTTCAATCAAGCCAACGGACTCAGCGTTACAACTCGCGCGAACGGCATCTTCAGCTTCGTCGTTATTTACAATGCTCTCTACGGTGCGACTTGGGGTCCAATGCCTTGGCTCTTGCCAGCAGAGATCTTCCCACTGCGAGCTCGAAGCAAGGGAATGGCTCTTGCTACTTTCTCCAACTGGTATGTATTTCAGATCAAATCCACCGTCAGATATTCGTCGCTAACAAGTTCTAGGATGTTTAACTTTATCATCGGCATGTCCTCACCAGCAGCTTTCGACGGGATCCACGGATACTACTATGTTATTATTGCAGGCTTCTGCTTGTTCTCCGTCGGACTCGCGAAATTCTACTATGTCGAGACTGCGAATCATACCTTGGAGGAGATTGCGGTGGCTTTTGGAGACAAGGCTTTCTTGATGGAGGACGAACAGGTCATGGCATCTGCTGACCTGACGAGACGGGCATCTGTTAAGGCTGGTGGTGTCTGAGGAGGTTTGGAGTGTTTGCTGTTGATAAAATGGTGCGGAATACCGTGTTATATTGGAGACAAGTGGCGAATTGCAGCCGTTGCAACATATGCTTCGCACATGTCTTGTTGTTATGAAGCAGTGGATAGTGTAACTATTCAGAAATTGGATACTGTATTTACATGTCATACGTCCCAGAACCTCAAACAGCTATGCTTTACTCCCGGGAGGCTGACATTCTCATTGTATATTCGTGCTCAGCTAAGTCCGACTGAATGCTATTTTTCTACAACACCTGAAAAGCCTGCTGCTAGAAAGTGCATCCTGTAAATATTGTTTAATTGTGCATAGTGCGTGGCAGGATGTAGAACCTTGCGCAATTGGAATAAATTTTGGCAGCAAAAGGTTAAAAGCCCGAAATCTTATTGCCATGATGTTGAAGTACCCATCTTGACTTTGGTCAATCGGGGGCAAATACAGGATAAAGTGAAATGTCTGGCAGTCTCGTCTGTACTTATTGTGTTAAGCGAAGAGCCCTGTAATTAGAGTGATACAACGCTGTGTGGTCGCTAGCAGCTCACTAGACGGAGAAACGTTTTGTCCGGAGCCGAAACATATCTTGGACCTCAACCTTCAACCCCGCCCTTATGATGTAGCAAGATCATTGCGCCAACAACGATGTCCTCCAATAAATTGACAAGCCATGGACAGGTCAGAACGCCTTCCAACGCGGGTCAGCAAAGCCTGCGATAGGTGCAAGAGTCAGAAGAAACGAGCAAGTATCCCAAAATGCCTGCATCCGATTTCTGGAACCCATGACTGACCTTTGGCTATGCAGTGCGACCTTGAGCGACCATGCCGCCATTGCATTCGTGCGCAGAAGGAATGTAGGACACAGCCATTGGAAACAGTGAAGTAAGAGGGACCATGATCAGCAAGTCAACTTGAATGGGGGCTCATTCGCTATCAGGAAAGTCCGGGCCAGAAGGCAGACAGAGACGCCTACGCCCACAACATACCTGCAGTCCCCCGACGCTCCAAGACCACAATCACAACATACGGGCGAATCGACACCTAGAGAGAATGAGGGTGGCCAAGATGACATGGTCTGGAGCGCGCCAACAGCGTCGTCTGCAAGCGATAACCAAACTCCGCGGGCATCCCACGCTCAATTGCAGCGCGAGAGCTCCAATCTTCCCGGGTTCGATGCCGACTCTGCACTGGCAATAGCTCGAAAGGTTGTGTTAAGCTTTGTATATGGTTCTGTAGTGGCTAACGGCGAACAGATCTTTGGCTCGCAGAAGTCCCAGGCTTTCAAGGACCGCGCGACGTCTGCTATTCCAGGAGGAGGATGTCGAGATACGAATGGTACAAACAGCTCAAACATATTTCCAGCACCTTTGATACCGGTATTTGATATTATCAGAATTGAGCTTCCAAGTCTTGAAGTCTGTAACAAGTTACTAGAGACGTACTTCTCATCCGTCCATTGGTTCTCACTTGTGGTGTATGAACCGAAGTTCAGAGGCCGTTACATTGCTGTGGTGGGGAGTGGACTGGCTAGCCGCAGCGATCACGGATTTTTATTACTTTTGCTCATGGTTCTGATTATGGGCTGTTGGTACACTCCAAAGAACAAAACACAGGATCTTGGTCTTTCACCTCAGGATATGGAAACCTTACGAGGCAGTTTGTTGGCAGTCGTGCAACAAGACTTCATGGAATTAATGGATGAAGACTCTTTGGAATTTGTCCAGGTCTGCGCTCTGCTCGGATCCTTCTACTTGTATCACGGCCGGCCAAGGTCATCATTCTCCATTCTTGGTGCTGCGACTAAAACATCTCAAGCCATGGACTTACATCGTGAATCAAGCTCGAAAAGATCTTTTGAGGATAATGAAGAGAGGAAGCGTGTTTGGTGGACGATATACACCTGGGACAGGTAAGCAATGGCCCCCCATTTCTGGACTACCGCCTAAGCTAGCATTCAGATTTGCCACCATCACATATGGAAGACCTCTCGGCATCAATTCCAAAGACTGCAATGTCACGATGCCATGTGAAATTTTCGAGAACATCCATTTCGATCACATGTTTCCTCCGGCACTAGTCTGTCTTTCCTCATATCAATATTACCTCAACCATGTTTACAGGATTGCTTCGCCCCTCCTAGAAGACATCTACGGCATGCGCACCTCCAGCTATCTAGATTCCTCCTCTGAGCTTCCTCAAAAGGTTTCTATAGCCAACAGAGCGCTCTTGGAGTGGCATCAGGATCTTCCACCCCATCTGTCCTTCGAACATCTCAACGATTTAACAGCTCAGTCTTCGCCAGAGGAGAAAATGCACGCCCTTCAAGCACTTTCGCTGCAATTGACATATGATAATCTTGTCATTGTCATACACCGCCCATTACTAGCTGGGCAAGGGCAGCCGGAGCAGATGCTTGATGGGCATGGAACATCGCCAGGCTCCCAGTTCTCAGACGATGTCCGGGAGGTTGGCTTCAAAAGATGTCTGGGCTCCGCTTTACGTATCTCGAACCTTCAGCGGAAGCAGAATCTATTCTACCTTGCTCGCTCAAGTCATCTGGTCTCTTTCCTAGGGATGAATCTCTTCACCGCCTCGGTTGTTCTCTTTATCTGCGCACTGTCCGACACATTGTCCGACACGGCACAAGAGGCCAAGCGAGGTCTTAAAAGAACACTCCAGATGCAAAAGATACTGTCAAATCACGCATCGCTATCATTGCAATGTAGTATGGTGTTGGAAGACTTGGTGCAGCTCATTCTGAAGCGCGAGATGGAAGAGATGCTGCGTGATGATTCAGCAGATATGGATGGCAATTTCAACCGATCGGCGCCACAGCGTGAAGGAATGGAGGGTGTTCAGATAGGGGACGGTGCCCAGATCAGGTCCCAAGCTGGCGCTTACCCTACTTCTGTCGATGCTCCCGTTGGACACAGTGCGGATGGATCTCATTTCACGCAGAGTCTCCTGACTCTTCAGAGAGGTATTATTTGACAAAATGGGATACAAATTCATATGCTGACCTTTACTTCTAGTCTTCCAGGATAGCAGTGCCATGCGACATCCAATTGATGAAGTGGTACCCAACCAGGACTATGCGAGCTACATTCCTCAGAATAACGGTCCGGAAGCCAACGAGCTGGGTAATTCACATGAGATGGGATACAACGATAACATGTATACGAGGGTTGAGGATCTTGGCCAGTTTTGGCTGTGGGACGCCGGAAATTTCAATTTCTGATATTTAAGCAACCACAACTATATTACGATCCATTCCTCAACGGCACGTCATCTTTGGGGCCATATATGATGGTCTTGATACCTTCTTGCCTGCTTGTCGATGCGAATGCCTCTGCTGCTGATCCGAAGTCGAAAGTGTGGGTGACAAGGGGCTTGAGATCTACCTTCTTTCCTTCGAGCAGCTTGATCGACAAAGCATAATCTCCAGGGCCATATCTAAAACTCGCTTTATACACTCCTTCTTTGGAACACAATTCACCAACCGGGAATAGTATATCTGGAGCCCCTAGACCAGCCTGTACGAAGACTCCTCCCTTCTTCAACGCAAATACTCCGGCTGCGATGCACGCAGCGACCCCTGTTGCGTCAATCACAACGTCTGCCCCGGTCGAAATGCCGCAGCTAGACAGGATCTTTTCGGCGTTTACTTCAGGCACATCCTTCTTCATCTTATATGTGTGAGTTGCCGCATACCGCGAGGCGAACTCTAATCTCGAATCGACTATGTCCGTCGCGATGACAACAGATGCACCTAAAGCCTTCGCCACGGCACAGCACAGGAGACCAATTGGCCCTGCTCCCATGACGAGGACCTTGTGGCCCATTGACACAGAAGCCAGCTTCGTGCAATGCACCGCGATGCTCAGCGGCTCCACCAAAGCCCCCTCTTCGATCGATATGTGAGGCGGCAGAACAAAGCAGAAGTCTTCGGGAACAGTGTAGTATGTAGCGAGTGTCCCATCAACTGGAGGTGTTGCTGCGAATTTCATCTCATCGCAGAGGTTATATTTCCCACCTCGGCAAAAGTCGCAGCTTCGACATGGAACGCCAGGCTCGATGGCGACTCGATCACCAAGCTTCAGACTCTTGACTTCTGACCCGCATTGTACTATTATTCCTGCTGATTCGTGGCCGAGGACGAGGGGCTTTTCGACGACGAATGGTCCGATTTTGCCGTGTTGCCAGTAGTGGACCTGGCAAGCATCACTGTCAGTTCTGTACTCCTGTATATAATGAGCAGGTGTACCTACATCGCTACCGCAAATTCCCGTTGCGATGATCTTCACCAGAACGTGTCTACTTGTTGGTAATTGTGGTGTTGTGCGCGTCTCGTAAACGAACTCTCCTTTCTGACGGAGCACGAAGACTTGGTTCTCCTATCCCACGTCAGTAATCATCAATCATCAAGTATGGACAAGAAAGTGGTATATACCTCAGACACAACATGTGCATGTCCATTCATCTTGCTCTCAACCCCAGAATTTTGATCGCCGTTCATCGTGCCTTTCATCCTGTCGATTGTGATAAAAATCCCGGGTTCGATTTGCAAAGAAGTACAGGTATTGAAACTTTTCTGTAAGGTTAAGAAGAAGATGTGAGAGCTGCAAATATCTACTCTATCTCAAAAGTACCACGATGAGAGGGAGTCCAGCTCCTCTACCTCGCCCTCAACTAGACCTGTAGCTAAAATTCCGCTCTGCTCGCTACTGCTGAGCCTAGGATTTAACCCCTGAATGGCGGGGTAGTGGGGTATTTCGAAGTCGGTTCCGACTTTGCGCAACGGACCAGCGAAATGTCGGATCCGACTTCTCGGCACTTGTGATCGGACCGATCAACAGTTCGCATTAGCTCTGAAGACGGTCGGCAGTCTGGCTCACCGCACTGGGTTGTGATGCCTGCAGTCGCCGACGGAATGTTTACAGGTTCAAGTTTATACCATGTCAAAGCCTCGAGAAGGGCCGAATAGAGCTTGAAGTTCGGTCCCGAGTTCGGTTTGCGGAGACCCATGGGGAAGGCAAGGTATGTAGCCTCCCCCAAGCTTGTAAAAAGCTGTTGGAAAGAGGTTGTACGGAGTACAGAAAACAATTATTTCTATTCTACTACGGAGCCTCGCAATTAAATTACTAGTATCGAGCTCGATTTTGCTCATTTGATGTAGCTATTTCAACTTTGCACCTAACCCAAACTTGAATTTCAATGGTACGATGACACAAAATCAAGAATGCTTTTTCGGTAAACCACAACTAAACCTTTTATCTATACTATCTAATGTCCTTGAATCCATTGGTGGCCTCATGGGATGATGATCTCAGAAGACACACCCTCAATTTTCATTTTCTCGATCACTCCTCGTCCAGCTCAGGATAGTGGCGGTAGATACCCATTCCATAGGCTTGTCTTCTATCACTTGCCAAGTAGTCCTTGATATTTGGACGTTCCTCCACCCGTTTGTGTAATGCAAAGACTTTGCTGAACTTGCCCTCATTCTCAATTCTTTTCATGGCGTTTGGGAAAGCCTCTTTGATACCATCCACACATTCTATTCCAAGTCAGTATTCAAGAACTCAAAAGTCCACACAAACCAGCACTCAAAATATCCAATCAAGAATACTAGCGAAAAGAAGGACTCACGAAAAAGCACCAAATCAGCATACGTCAACCGTCCACCATACAACCATTCCCCACCCTTACTCGCTTCCCCTCCAAGCACCCTCTCAAAATACCCCAAGAACTTCGGCAGCCTATTCTTCAAATAACCATCCGCCTTCCTCTTTGCTTCCTCTTTCTGATCTTCGTAGTACAACCCAGTATCGACAGGATGATGCACATCATGCACCTCATTGCTCAACCCATCAAGCGCCGTCAGCGTCAGCTGATTCACGTGATATACCCCACCCTCATCCTCCTCCGCCGTAGGAACCAGACCTAGCTTTGGACCAAGGTAGAGTAGGATGTTGGGCGTTTGGTTGATGATTAGAGAGCCGTGCTTTAGGATTGGTGGCGCGCAGATTGGTGGGTTGAGACTGTCGCCGTGGTTTTCGGGCGAGATGTGGGAGAGGACGAGGTCCATGCATTTAGGATCGAACGCGCTGTCTGTGTAGGGTATGCCGGACTCTTCGAAGGCGAGACGAATGTGTTCGCCGCGGCCGGGGAGGCCGGGCCAGTAAATCAGCTCGTAGGGAGTGTTGTCTTCTTCGCTTTTTTCGCTGGTCTTTTGACGTTTGGCGGAGGGTTGAGATGATGTCATTTTGATGGTGATAAAGGCGAGCAATGCTAGGGGGAAGAAGGCTTATGTCGGCGATGAGACGGTTTGAAGATGCTTTGGATCCTTGATGATGGTGTTCTTTTCAAGATATTCACGATTTCGATGTTATTTCTGAGTTTGGATAGGGCTGAAGAGGGGTACAAATAGTCCCGGCAGTCTTACCAAGCGCTAATGTGGCATATCCACTCGGCCCCGTGATTCGTTATATCCGAAAGTAAACAAAGCTGTAGCGAGATTTTGAGTTAATCGGGGTTCTTGTCTTTCTCTTGGAACATATCAACTCCGAGGCTTCAGATAAGTCTATGGAGTCTATCGGATCCTTGATACATGCTTACATTGCAGAAGATCACTGGAAACACGTGATAGCCCCACTCATGCCACCTCACCACGGCTTTTGCATTCCTTCATCGTTCGAAGATTGAGCATTGGTTTTTCTGTTTCTTCATAGAAGCATACATCTGGCATTAATAGCTGTGATATTATACCATTATCTAACACCAATGGCAGAAGATGCCATTGAGATCAGCAGCCCCGAACGCACAGCAACCGATGGTGATCCACCACGGATAAGCAGGATCACGTATCATCCAGATGACACCACTGAACAGCCAGCATGCAAAGCATGCACCAGATTTGACCAGAAGTCAATATACGACCGTATCGAGCTTTCTGATCTCCACTCGTCAGCCGATTCTGGGTGCCGCTCATGCCTCATATTTTGCTCTGCCTTAGGCTATTTCGGTCATCCCGGAGGGTCGTACTGCAGCTTAGGTAATCCCGACGATGAATACTCGATTCAGTATACCATACTCTACGCCAATGGAGATGAAGATGAAGAAGAGATCGAGTTCTACGTAAAGCTGGACGAGGAGCTCGAAATACCTGGTCAGTCCGTTGTATACTCCTGTGAACGGCTTAGTCCAGCCGAGAAAAAGACTAAGACGTCCTGCAATACATCAGATGGTCTTCCTCCCGCAGTGCCGCTGTCTGCTTTGACGAGCTGTGCAGTGTTTTCGTCATTTTGGAGAACGTTAAGAGTTTGCTCGCGCATCGATCGTGATGCATCATCCAGTTCGACTTTTGCGAAGATTAGTAGATGTTTGGCGCGTTGTGACGGAGAACATGAGAATTGTGTAACCGAAGAAGCTCGCCTGCCCACTAGAGTCATTGATGTGGGCACACACGACGGCGATGCCCCTTGCAGACTGTACGAAACTCAAAGGGAAATCGCAGATTATATAGCACTCTCTCACTGCTGGGGTGCTCCAGAGCTGACTTTCCAAACAACAAGAGAGACGCTAGAAGAGAATCAGCTGCAACTACCATGGGACGAACTATCAAGAACATTCCAAGATGCTATCCATGCTACTAGAAGACTTGGCAAGAGATACCTTTGGATCGACTCACTGTGCATTATCCAAGACAGCAACGAGGATTGGGATAAGGAGTCTGCGGTTATGGGCGACATTTACAAGAATGCTTATCTGACTTTAGGAGCAACAGCCTCGAGTGACGGAGCTGGAGGTCTCTTCGTCGCACGCGATGGTGACACATTTAACATTACTATCCCTAATAGTGCCCCTCTACACAAGGTGTCACTGAACGCTCGACGCCGTCGTCTTCACGCCTCACTATTACCACCACCGCATGGCGAGCCTCTTTCCAGTCGAGCATGGGCATGGCAAGAGCGGCTTCTTTCTCGACGAATCGTGCACTTCGGCTCTCAAGAATTGATCTGGGAGTGTAAATCTGGATCAGGTTGTGAATGTGGTATAGAAGGCGTGCTAGACGATGCTAAGAGCACATTCCATTTAGTAGTCGATGTCCCCGGATGGAATACGCAATTGTGGAGAGGCTTGCTAGAATCGTATACACAGCTAGAGCTAACATACGACACGGATCGATTACCTGCTTTGTCTGGAATTGCTAGCCAAGTTTTCTCCAGGTCCGGCTACTTGGCTGGGCTGAATCGAGAATATCTTCTGGGAGATCTCTGCTGGGTCACTGTTCGACGTCATGACGATCTCCGGCCTGTCTCAAGAAACACAGGCGCGCCATCGTGGTCTTGGGCAGCTGTCAACGGGCCTGTATACTGGCGAAGTGAGATTGGTTGGACACCTCCGGAAAGCTTGGAGCTAGTTGACGTATCATGTATGCCCGAAGGGGAGAATTTATTTGGCAGAGTCTCTTTCGGCTACTTGGTTCTGCTTGGTGTGGTCATCGAAACAAGTGTACGCCTATCTGCCAGATCTCAAGACAACTATCAGGCTGAACCTCGCTATGACCATAGCGTTGGGCTCCAAGCAGTTTGCGAATTGGGACAGGGCTGCATTTTCCTGGACTGTACGCCCTTCGATGATATCTGTTTTTCCGCTCAGCCTGCTGTACTGTTGATTCTATCCTATGAGAGACCATCTCTTGATGTCTTTGCCTTGGTTCTGAGAAGAGTCGGAGGCCATGAGGTTTTATACGAGAGAATTGGGGTTGCAGACTTTGAAAACGTTTCTGAAGAGTTTTCCGACTCTCTGGAGCGACGTGTGATCAAGATAATTTGATATCGCAGGGTCTCAGTCTGAACAATTACCCATCACAATTCAAAAATCCGTCATAAAGCAGCAATGAAATCAACATAGAATATAATTAGTAAAGAGCTAAGAGTAGGTCTCCAAGCAATCATCAGTCAGCCCGGTAGACCCATCGTATTCTCGACGAGATACAACTTAATCATGTCCTAGATTGATTTGCGTTGACACCACATAATTAGACTTCTCAGTATCAATTTAGCGAATACCACACCTGATAAATCTAGATATGAGCCCTTGGCACATCGAACCTAGGCGGCACCGTCAACAAGCCCTTCTTCGTCATCTCATCCCACACAGTCCCCGAATTCTTCCCTTCATGATCATCACACAAATCCACCACCTCATCCGGCATAATCGCCAGCGCACGTCCTACAATACCCAATCGTTAGCAATATGTTCCCCAATCGCCACGAGCACTCCGCTCCATACAGATACGGAGGCACCACGAGAGATCCTCGATCCAATACAATCTAGGTAGAAAAGATACACCGAAAATACAAGAACAAACCTACCATTAACATCCCGCTCACCAACCAATCTCCCTACTACTCCCGCCACACTCTCCACACTCGCAAACCTCATCCCCTTCCTCCTCAACTCCGGCACAATACCCACCGTCATCGGCGTCTCCACGAACGTCGGAGCCAACATATGGACCCTCACTCCGGTCTTGAGAAGTTCGACTCTCAACGAGCGGAAAAGTCCTCGCGTTCCCCATTTCATGGCCGTGTATTCCGGACTACCAGGTAAGGCGCCGTAGGAGGCGAGGGAGCCGATAAGGATTATTGTCTTATCGAATCGTAACGGTGCGACGACGCTACGTTGTGATTTTGAGCTAGTTTGTGTCTGTGTCTGAGGGATAGAAGAGGGAGATGACGATGAGAGGGGTTTGGATGCAGTATTTGTACTCGACGTATATTGGTGTAATCCCATGCAATATTTCGCACACAGTAAAGCAGAGTGATATGTCCCCAGGAGACCGACTTGCAGGCCTTTGGTAGGCGGTTCGATGGCGCTGGTGCTTGGATCGATTGAAGTTAGAGAGGAGGAAGGTTGAGGCGTGGAATCCCAGAATCCGCCCATGATGACGGCGCAGGGGATTAGGACGTCTATTTCGGAGCCGGGGAGGAGGGTGAGGGATTTGGCGAACATGGATTTTTGGGAGGTGAAGGATGTTACGTCTACGGGGACGAAGTGGATTCTGTCAGAGTATTAAAATCGAGATTCATTTGCACGGAATGGTACATTTATTGATAGAAATATAAGAGGGGGTGTTGTGGATAGGTGAGGAATATTGGACTGAATACGTACGTTCCCTTCAACCCCTCCAACTCCTTCACCACGGTCATCCCCAACTCCTCGTTCATATCAGCAATGATAACATGCGCGCCATGTGTAACAAAAAGCCTCGCACACCCAGCACCGATCCCAGATGCTCCACCTGTGATAAGCACTCTCTTCCCTTCCAACTGCGTTTCATCTAATGGAGCATTGAAATCGATCTTGCTGTCTAGGCCTGATTGCGACATTCTGAAAAGCGACTTGATTTTGTGAAAGACGCGCGATGAAGTCGACATATCTCTTGAGAGCAGTAAGGTAAGGCTATATATATATATGTGGACAGCGTGTATGAAAGATGGCGATGCGAGCTAAGCAAGCAGCCGGGTGAGAAAATAGTGGTGAAGTGAGATTTTCTCGGATCCGCTACCCTTTTTGGCTCACGCGTTTGAGTGTGGATACAAGAGCCGGGAAGGAATAAATTCCGTGAAAAGCAAAATGAGGCCTTTCAGCCTTATGGGCGATATTTGACGGAGCTGACCAAATCCCTGGTGAGCATTTGTATGTTGGGTGAGATCGTGACTGGGCGGCCACGTTTCTCGTTAGTGGGGTGTATCAGGAGACACGGGTGCCTGTAAGCGAGGAAAACATTGCATCGAAGCTTATCCGATCCTGGTAGTCTTGGTGGAGTTCAGATAGAACTTTCGGGTACCGGCATGTACAATCTATTCAGTAATCATACTGGATACTGGTTACTTGGGAGCCGTCGAGGAGGACGTGGTGCTTTGGCGGGTAGATTCTCTGCTGTGATTTGAATGCGCGTCAGGAGGCCGCATGTCATCAAAGGCCACGTTCTCATATCCACGCTAAGTAACCTTGTGTCATCCTAGGCGTGAGTCTCACTTACTGCTCCAAAGCTTGAAAATGACTTCTTACCTCCTATTCCTCCTCAAAAATGAAGCTGCAGTATGATGCAGGAGTATGATCGACGCCAAGGCGGCCGGCCTTGCAGTGAACGCGATTCTGGTCAGGCAGCATCGTCATTCGCAGTCAACACCAACTGTTGCAGCTCTTCTTCAAAGCAGATCAATTCTACTCTAGTAAGGAAGGAAGATTCTAATGTTTATTTTTAAGCCAAGGAAAATAATCAAGAACTCCTCCTAAACACAATGCCTTTACTCGCCTACTTTAGCCACTCCAAATCCCCTCTCTCCAATTGGCTCGCCACCACATTCCCGCCCTTCCAAGTGGGGGCCCCTCCCCCGCGACGCAGCCCCACTAATCGCCCCTCTTCCCCGCGTCCCCATTCGCTAGACTGCCCTCCTCCCAATCCCTACCCGCTTCCAGTTAGACTCGTCTTACTCGTCTCACATGCTCCAATCAAGGCGCTACCCCGCTTTGTACCTGCTACAAGAGCTGAGGAGCTCTCTCTCTCGTACGACCGTTTCCTTTCGAGCTTCCTCTTCGTTCATCCATCAAAACAAGTCTCTTCTCTTCATCATCATATCAATAATAATAAAGACACGAAGCAACCTGCGAATAGCTTCTTCTCCTGATACATAACAACTCTCTACTCTACAAACACATCAACGATCAAGATGCCTCCTCTCCCTGCCGCGCGTACCTTCACTCTCTCTCCCGGTCGCCTCGGAGGAGCTGCCAGTACGTTCATTCCCTCCATCCATACATGCCCATCCTCTCTTCTATACTTCCTTGCCTCCTCTCCTACATTGGATTTTTCCAATCACTTCTATCTCTATGTCTCCCTTCTTGGAATAATAACTGACTCCCTTTCCCCACAGTCGGCGTATCCTGCGCCGTCGGCAGCGTCCCCCTCCTCTGCCTCATCCCCGGCGTCGAAGAACGACTAGCAGCGCAAGCCGCAGTTTGGGGTCCACGATGGAGTCGTGGTTTCGCGGCCGTGACACCACATGTTTCGAGACAAGCCGAGAGAGTCGAGCCGGGTATCAAGAAAGGTGTTGAGAAGGTTGAGCCGCCGTTGAAGAGGGCTGCTTTGTAAGTTGTCTCTATCTTTCCCTAATTTTGTATACCTCATTCTATGGAACCTGGTGCTTAGAGCTGTGGATGGCGATGTGGTGGATGGGAAAGACTTACAGGGGATCGTGGCGTGATTGCATCTTGGAACGTTGAAGGATGTTGGCTGACTTGCATCATACAGTGCCGTCGACCGCAACATCAAGAAAGTCGTTCCCGAGCGAAAGGAATAGATTCCCTCCCTCGCTCCCATCATCGAATTCGAATACAAGCATTGCATGCGGGTAGCTAGCTAGCTGGAGGAGGATATACCAATTCACTGCATAAGATGAGAAAGACATAGATGATAGATTGCACGTCTCGTCGCCGTGCTTCGGGCTGAGCTCTTCTCTTGGGTTCTTGTCCCGTTTTACCTTCCTTTGGCTCTGCTAGGATATTGCCGTTGCACTGTGCTCTGAAAGGCTGGCCAAGATGGATTGAAGTGTAAATACGCAAAAAACAACACAAAAAAATTATCAAACCATTCAGATAGCTCCCGTGCGTTCTCAGATCAGAGTATGTGATGCTCAAGCTCTACTTGTTCGCGCCATCCATTCTACGATTTGCCTCAAACTGGTGTGAAATTGCAGCCAATTTCGCTTGCTAGCTCAGCGAAGCTATTTATTTCGTCAACACGCGAAAAGGGCTCGGACTTCTCAGTCGTATGAAATCGGGAATCGTCGACTAAGTACCGCAAAGTGTTTGCTCTATTTGTTCTAAGTTTCTATCCATATCTATTCCATCATCCAACCTCATCATTCCCTCTCCTCCCTCCTCCCTCCTCCCTTTTCTGTTCCTCCTTTCCCTTCTCCTCCTCCCTCCTCTCCACCCATTCTTCACGCTCCCTCTCCCTCTCCCTTTCCACCATCTTCCCCCTCCCCCTCACCAACAACAAACCCCCACATAGTTCCCTTCCATCCCTCCCTCCTCCTAATCCTAACCCCAACATCCCCCTTCGGACTCGTACTCCCATCCCCCAACCTATTCGTCGCCATCTCCGGCGCCTTCAGCACTCCCCCTCCCTTACCATCCTTATCGACTCCTTCGATATCAAACCCAAAAACCACAACAGCAACAAACGCCGCTATCTCATTATAAGCGAGATGGCGTCCTGGACAGAGATTCTTGCCGCCGCCGAAGGGGATGAATGCGCTGTTTTGGAGTTTGCGCTTTTCCTTGCTTTTGAATGTGTCGCCGCTCTTCTCGGCAGTTTCAGCGCCACCATTTGCAGTACCGTTTTCCGAACTTGAAAATGAGTTCGAAGTCTGATCCAGCCACCTATACGGATCAAAAACCCCCGCATCATTTCCCCAAGTCTCCCTATCAGCCTGCAAGACACCCGTCGGAATCTGCACAATAGCTCCCTTCTTGAGGAGGTACTGGTCTGCAAGCAACGTATCCTCCAGAACCATCCGGATCGAGAAACCTGTTTTTACGAGACGGAGAGATTCGTGGAAACAAGCTGTTAATAAAGGACATTTTTCTCTCAACCCTGCAATATCCAACACCATCTCCTCCTCCCTCTCACCCTTCCTCATAATCCCCCCAATCTCCCTCCTCAACTTCTCCACCAATTCAGGCCGTTCAAAAATCCAACAAAGCATATAAAACACATTCGGCACCGTATTCGTCACAGCCGCAAAAAGGATGCTGATTTCGGCTTTCGAGATCTCCGGAGTGGTAAGGCCCCATTTCCGAGCGCAGCGTTCACGGCCTTTGATGAATGCGCTGGCGTTGGAGAGAAGGCCTTGAGCGTAGTAGGATTCGAAGAATAGTTGGGCAGTGGTGCGTGCATGATGGCCTTTGCGGGCGGTGAGGGAGGGGTAGAAGTCCATTGCTAGAGGGCCTAGGTCTTTTTCGAAATCCCTGGTTGGAGGAGATTTAGTACATGGATATGGCAGGTAGAGGTGCATGAGTATACAGGGTGGCGTGGTCGGGAAGGGAGGACGGAAGGGAAGACTTAAACTTACCAGACCCATTGTATGAATCTCTTATCCCATTTCACTGGATTCTCAACACCGTACAACGCCTCCGCACTAGCCGTCGTATAAAACCCTCTCAACCACTCAAACATCATCTTCTCTTCCCACCCTCCCTTTCCCTGTCCCCCCTCCCCACCAATTTCATTCAGACTCCTCACCAAACCCCCCAACACCCTCCTATTCGTCTCCAAAAGCTGCCTCCCCTGCGCCAAAGCCCCATACATCTCCGTATGCAACTCCGTCATATAATTCGACATCCTCCCCGGGATCAGCTGATCAGGCACAAGAGGCGATTTAATGATGGCTGTGGCGCGCTCGTCGAAACCGACGGCTTTGCTGGATGCGGTCTGCTTGATTACTTCGAAGTCGATGGTTTTGGAGAGCCGGAAGGCGAGTTGGGCGAGTACCGGGGAGGAGATGATGTAGATGCGCTGTTTGAGGATGAGGAGGGTTGTTATTGGGGAGGGTTGGGTTTTGCTGGATACGATATTAGGGTATGTGAAGGTAGAAGAGGTGGGGAGAGAGGGAATGAGTAATGAGGGAAAGGGGGGAATGTTAACACGAATATAACATGGAGTAATGAGAGAGAGAAAGCCCTCTGCTCTCTTGTGAAAAGAAAAGAGATAATGACATACTGCAAGATACTGAAATACTCATTGTGATACCAAAGCATATTGATCACATGACCAAACACCGGAATCCTCGACTTCGCCAGCGGTGGCTCCCTAGGGTCCAATTCCTCCTTGGGAAGAAGCCATAGTGTAAGTACCAATATGGTCGCAAGCCCAGCAATAACAACTATCGACGTAGACAGCGCATTCCAGCTTGACGTGAGAAAAGACGACATGATTGTTTGGCCTGGCAGGCGGGTCTAATTTCCGCTGGTGCCGCGATACTTTCTGTATACCAGACGTGCTTTCTGATCTGTTGGAATGGATTAGCAATGTACTATCAAGAGACGAAGGCATACTTTCTATATATCCTTGCGAAACAGTTAATGGCGATCACATGGGATAATGAGGACTATGAATTTTGCGCGGGAGGGAAGTGTAGAGAGAGGGAAAGTGAGATTGAATGCTGACATAAGATGCAGTCGGCCGACCCTTGCGCTAGTCTGGTCACGTGTCTAAGCAAGCAAGCGAGGGCTTGGCCATCAACACCACCCTCCACTCCCACTTCTCCAGAACTGCTTGAGAGACTCAAAGTAAGCTGTTGACTGGTGCAACAGTAATACAAGGGTACGGTTCCTCGTACTATGTTCTAGAGATGCATTGACTAGGCATTTGCGCTTGTGCGATTTGGTCTTGAGGAGTTGAAGATGGCCTAATCTTAGCTATGTCACATACTGAGAGGTGGTTCTGGGCAAGGAAGCGTGAAATCTTTGGAGGCTTGATATGGAAAGATGAAGAGATGGATCTGGTTGGAAATATGTGTTATTCCTATCAATGCACGCTAAAGATGCTATGCTATGCAAGACTATGCTACGCAGCAGCAACCCAAACACAAGCGAGTAAATAAACAAGCAAACCCACAAACACATGCAACCAAGCTCCAACACCAAGCTGTCCCCACAACGCCATCTCATATATATCCTAGCCCAACCCCACCTCCTGTCACCACGTTGCCCAGTCCGACCCATCAAATACCGTCCAACACCTCCTCAACAACAACCCCCAACATCCTCAACCCCCCCACGCGCGCAACATTACCCATAACCCTCAACCTCCTCACCAAGCCCTCCCTATCCACACTCTCCCCCCACTGCCCACTACAAGCACAATGCTCCATAAAATCATTGACCCTCACACTCCTACACTTCACACATTTAAGATCCTGACCCGCCCACTCCCCAATCATAGCTTGCACGCTAGCAATGAGTCTCTCTTCGAGCTGCAGACGGTTGAATTCCGAATTGCAGAATGTGCATGTCCATGGTCGTGTGGCTGCTCCAGAGCCTTCGGAAGCAGTGTCCAAGGGCATGAGGTCTTCATCACGACAGAAATCAATGTCGCGGCTCATAGTGCAGTTCTCGCAGATCACGCCTTGGATCTTGAGACTCTCGCTTGGGTTCTCGAAGCGCGCTTCAGTGCTGAATTCTCGAATCTCGAAGAGAGCTAGTAACTCTTTTCGTAGGAGTCGAGCTTCCATGGTGATGTTGCGATCGAGACTGAGGACTTGCATGAGCGATTTGACAAGCTGCAGAGCTGGGTTCGAGAATGTGAGATGAGAGCCTGGGAGGGTGGGAAAGCTGTAGTCGGATGCTAGTTCCGGGTGTAGCATCTCGTCTTTTTGACGGCGGATGAGGCCGGCGATTTGGCGCTTAAGTGGCTTCTCGAAGTCTTTGCCGAGGATGATCTTGTCTTCTTTGTCGTCGCCTAGTTCGCGGACGGGGATTTGAGTCGGGCGAGGCGTCGATGTGGACCCGAGAGTAGGACGTTTGAGTGCGTGCATTTTCTCCACGAATTCGACGACCCAGTCATTGAAGATCGGCTGAAGAGGAAGAGGGAGGAATTTGCTGAGTTGCCAGTGCATGATACAGTCCAGGGTCTGATTCTCCGCCTCGACGACCTCTGTCGTGGCTTTGCCCCCGTAATTGAATTCATCGTACCAAATCAGGTAATCCCAGTATTCCTTGATCTCCAAATCCAGGAAGTGGAAAAGTGGTTTCGCTTTGATGGACTTCAAGATGTACTGACTGTATGCGTACGCATTGCCGACTTCTGACTTGGTTGTCTGCAGCAGGAGGCGATTAGAAGAAGCAAATACGACATGAGAACCGACACGACGGAAGTCAGTCATGAGTTGCTGGAAAGCTTTCCGAGACATCATCTGTACATAGTAGTGCAGTGAACGATCATATAGGAAGGAGTCGGGATTCTCAACCCATCGGACAAGGTGTTGCACCATGATATCGGCCATGTTGCTTCCCTTGCATGCCTCGGTCCACCAGGCTTTGACCATCTCTCGAAGAACAGTGACGCCAGCTGTTGCGAAGGCATTGTCGGAATACAGTACATTTGTGCCATCGCTGGGTGCATCGTCTTGTGGTGCAGCGGGGTTGAAGGAGATGGAATCGCTTCCTTCCAGCTCATTGATAAGTGAAGAAGTGAGAATCGTGTTGATAGCCAGATTCCTTACATCGATCTCGATGCAGACGGAGGGATAAGTTCCAGGATTATTCACAGAAGGCATCTGCACCGTATCCAGAGGCCCAAGGACATCATCCTGTTCATACCCAGCATGATCTGGTCTCGGTCCTCCAGACCACCACAGCACCACATTATTCTTCTGCAGTCGCCTTGCGTATGCAATATCAATCAGGAAACGAGGATCGTCTCTTTCGAGATTACATAGTGGGACATCACCATATCTTGCAAGCTCAGTAAGATGCATAATCCAAGAGCCAAGGCTAAGGTAATGGTTGACCAGACGTTTGGCAACGAAAGCCTGCCATCCAAGCGGAGGGAGATTGCTGTCGTCAATCTTGTACTTCAATGGTAAGACAGGGAAGTCGGCCAAGATTGGAACATCGTGAATGAGCATGCGACGCTGGGGAGATTGAATAACGAGCATGAGTGGCTTCGACTCATCGTTCCGCATCTTCTTGACGATATCACCAACCTCAAGCAGAGCTTTCCGTCGGGTTGTAACCTGGCTAGTCTTGAATTGCAACTTCTCCTGGTACGAGAAGCAAGTCTGCCATTCCTGACCATCTGCTTCTTGTTCCCTCCGTGCCAGCACATCTCCATAGATCTTCCCAATGTTCGGTAGATCTTGAGCGGAGTCCTTATTTTTCTGCAGGATGACAACGTGTGCCTGCTCTTTCGCCGAGGAGAACAGCGCAAAGACTTGGCGATCTCCAGCAACGACGTGGTAGAGGTAGAGATACGCCATAGGTGATTGCGTAAGATACGGATTCTTGGAGACAGCGCGACGAAGGCCTGACAGGTCAAAGCCAGACTCCAGACCCTTTCCAAGAACGCCAGGCTGACTTTCATCGAAAGTACATAGACTTCCCAACTGCAGCACAGCTCGAATGCTCAGAGGAACTTGCTTCTCATAGACACCTTCCACACTAGGATGATTGAAAAGAAGTGAGAGCTTCTGGGCATCGTTGACGTAGACACTCTCTGGCATTGTGAGCTTGAACAAATGCACGGACGGATGCCCGTTCGGTAAGGTATGTGTGACTTTCTGAGCTTCGCATCCGTCTACCTCAATATCTGGAAGCTCCTTGCCTTTCAAATTCAGGAATACTTGGCGCGGGACATTGATTTTCAGAGTATGGATCTTCGAATCGATAAGCACAAATGCCAACACCACACCGGGATTGGTCGTGCCTCTGAGCTGAAGAACCTGCCAAGTGCTCTTATACGTGATCTCTGCCTGGTTCTGGAAAGTAGCACCAATATTGTTCTGCGCGCTGACACGAGACTCTCCAAACAAATGTCTTCGCCGAATTCGTGCTTGTTTCTGGATCTTCCATTTCTGTTTTTGGTATTCCAAGAAGCCCTCATAATCTTCCGTGGGGTTAGGCATCTTCTCAGGCAAAGCAGCGTATGGATTGGTCGACACTGCAACCGCTGGTTCCGGCGATTTGCGCTTCTGTGATTTCTGTGTCGCCTGTGTTAGCTGTGCCCCGAGTACTTTCGGCTTCAACAGCTTGACTCCAAAGTCCTCCATGTCACCAGCGCGAGGATCCATCAGGTTGGTAATCTCATCCAACGGCGCAGACTTGAATAGGTCTGTCATCTTCTTCTGCTTCAGCTTGTCTTCCTTCACATTTATCCTCCTCTGCAACCACTCCGGATGAGGTACTCTAGGTACAGGATTCCGGACTTTCTGCAACGCAGCTGGGATCGTGATGAGTTTTTGGATGACCGAGCCAAGACGCTCGAGGTAATAGTCCCAGTCAAGAAGAGCTCTGGGATCCATGTTGGTTGGATCCTCTTTCAGCCATTTGCGCAAGAAATATCGCTTGACCGTGGTCTCCGCCGAGAAGATAGCCACAGGGATAGCACGTTCTGTGACAGGCGCATTCTTTGGCCGCGAGCAAATAATGTATTTGCAGTTCAGACCTTTGTCTTTGACCATCTGCTCACCCAAGAAATCAGCCAGACGCTTGGCGGTAGTAATCGAAGTCGATTTCTGCGTGCCGTATTCCTCCAGTGTTTTAGACATGCTTCTGTTCTCGCAAATGAGGTCAATCAATTCCTCATCTGCGAGCGTCTCACCCTTCGAATGCAGCACGTCTAGCCACTGGTTTGCGACTTTCGCTACGGCAGTGTACGTTTCGGTCAAAGTAGTACCCTCCAAGAAGAATTTGAAAATTTGCTGTTGGAAGATCTTGATCAGTTTCAATTCTCCTCTTCGCTTGACTTCGAATCCTTTCAGCTCTGCCAAACTTCCATCGTCGTTGAATACAGCATAACGCTTTTTCAAATTCTTGTCTTCTTCCTTGGACGTGGGCAAGATCATGGCACGGTATGGACCATCGACTTCGAAGAAGATTGAATTGTCGCTGTGCGTTTCATATCGGAAAGTCTTCGGATCCTTGAGTGTCTGGTATTGATGATTCGTGAATTTGGCGTGAACGAGATGGTTTAACATGACGCAGGGATACGATATGGCGAGCTTCTTGCCATTCTTAAGAGTGAAGCCGTAATTTTCAGGGAAGGTGGCGGGCAACATACACCAGATACCATCGGTATCGAGTTCCAGAGGTCGTCCGATTCGCTCAACAAGCTGGCGGGCCATCTGAATGATGTGCGCACCAGTGAGACAGGTTACACCAGCCATCTCCATAGAATACCAACGCGAACCCTTTCGCATAACATAACCATAGAACGAGTTCAGAATGACCTTGTGGGCCAATTGCAGCGAATCAAAAAGTACAATCATCTTCTTTCCACTCTCAATTTCCGCAGTCGGAGCACCAGACGCTTTCATGGCTTCTGTCTTACCTTTCCAGAGTTTCTGCTTGCCCTTGTAATCGTACCGACGATCTCTAAATTCTGACACGGTATCGATGTAGAATGGGTTCTCCCGCTGGCAGATAATGGCTTCCCGCTCGATTGTTTTCGACTCGTGGATCTTGTGGTATATTTTCTGGCTGTAGACTTGCAAACGTTTTCGGACGAGGGTGGACTGCTCATCGGGCGATAGATCTTGGAAAGTCCTTGCAGGGCTGTTCGGCCATTTTCCTGGAAATCGCTCGTTCTCAAGTGAATGCCTGATCATATTGTACTCGTCTCGTTTCGCCGGTAGGTACTCTCCTCTCCAGGCCCAGGGCATTCTCCGATCGCAAGTCTTTCCAGGTCTGTTGAAGTCACAAGCCGCGCAGTCCGCTTCTTCGATCATAGAATCTGGCTGCAATCGATTCGTGGTCATGATGTTCGGATACATGGATGCGACATCCAGATGGTAGATTAGAGGCCTTTCGCTTCGATTCGCGGTCTTCTTCAGGCTGTTCAGACGATCTGCTATTTGTTGCTTGATCTCGTCGTAATTCGTAACATCATCCAGTGACTTCTTCTCTTCAACCGTGATACTGAATTTCAGCGCTGCATCCAGGTCCACGAGAAGTTCATCGATGGCGGTCGTATCGACAGCAAAATTGACAGGAATGTCAGCACGGAATACTCCTGCTTCTATACTCTCAACGTGACCACCGACGTATGTCTCGGATTCCAGTAAATGGCCTTCCCAGAATGCTTCCTTAGGCGAAACGTGTTTGTTCGGAAGAACGATTTCCTTTTGGTATGCCTGCACCATAAGCAGCATCTCGCAAAGAGTTCCAGTTCCTTTCCTTAATACGGCATCCGGACCCAGGGGAATAATCGTACACAGGGAGAAAATAAACGGATGGACATATTTCATGTACAGATAATATGTCGCCACAGCATCGGAAACCGAGTATTCTGAAAGTACCTGGGGTTTCTCGCTTGCATATCGCAACATCAATTCCGGATCGATTTCATCGGGATCGTAACCAAGCTTGGCCGTCGTAACGGCTTTTAGACCTCGACTTCCCTGAGGTAAATAACTGTCTCGATTGACCCAATGGAAACAATCCATATGAGCACTGTAGTCACAGCAATATTGATCTTCTGGACCTTTTCGCCATCCGATTTCCTGGTACATATCGATTCCATTGACACTTGCTCTCGCATCCACGAAAGGCCAATCGAAAAAGTCTCCGTTATACGTCGCAATAACCGTCGGCCGTGCTTCCTTGATATGTAAGAAGAAGCGCTCGATTACTGCTTTCTCGTCCGGCTCGTTGAAAATCATAAATGGACCCTCGTATTCCGGTTTTGGGGTATATTCGAAATCCTCGATATCTTCTGAAACAATTTCTCGATTGGTGATCAGAAAACCTTGCCCGTCAATCATGTATGATATCATCATGATCTGATCGATTGTAGCATCTGGGAACTTCAGAGGCAATTTCGTCGTTTCGATATCGTATGCCATTACCACTGGATCCGCACGCTCCAGTCGCTCTTCTAAACATTTCATTGTTGTAACGCCGTGTTTCGCCTCGACCGAATACCATTTTCCAGTCCGTATATCTAGTCTTGTTAATATTGCAATACCAGGGGTGTGCGAGATTCATACCCAAATCTATCATTACCCGTACGTGATATGGTACATCCCATTCCCTAATATCCACAATGAAATCGCTCGCATCGGCCACAGAAACATTAAGTCGTCGTTCGTCATCTCGGTCATCATCAAAGAGGTCAAAACCAGCATTTGCGCTATTCTCAGTCAGTATCCCGTTCCAAACATAATTCCCATTGCGCCATTCAAAACATACCTAGCAACCTCCGCATACGTATCCATCGCATTCATATTCTTCTTATTCTTCTCGGCAATAGGCATAATATCCCTCCTCGCTGCGAGCAAATCACTCACATTCGCAAACCTCAGCTCGAAAAACGTCCTCCTATAACCCAACAAATGATTGGGCATCTGCAAATCCTCCTTCTCCACCTTCCTCAAACTCTTCACCACTCCTCCGCCTGGCGCACGCTTCAACCACTCCTCCGCCTCCGCCTCATGCCCCCTCTTCACAGCAACAAGAAAATACGGATCATACTCCAGCGTCGCCTTGAACGTTCCTCCATCATCTTCCAGAAAGTAGCAATCTAGAGCCGCGCGCCCGTCTGCGATTTTGGGGTCTTCGACAGAGGTGGCTTTGACGTTCACCAGCCAGCCGGTCTTCTTCTTGCCTGATTCGTAGCGTGCGAAGCCTTGCGCTTCGTCGATGGAGTGGGCGAGGCGGACGGCTTCGCGCTTTTCGTCCGAGGAGGTGGCTTCGGTGCCTTTCGAGGCTGTGAAGGTTTTGGCTTTTCGAGGGCCGTGGTAGGCTTGTTTTCCGCCGCGGCGGTAGCCATTCTTGGGCATGCGGGGGCCGGGCATGGTGAGGGTATTCGCAGATGGGATCTGCTGCGGGTTTTCGTGGTGAAGTGAGGTGTGTAGATGGTGGTGGGAGGATAGGGGTCGTTGACAAGTCTAATTAAAGAATTGGCATAGATTCAGACCCTTATGAATTTCGATCTTAGGTAGAATTGAAAACCCGAAACTGAATTCGTAGTGATCGGATGAAACCCTCGAGTCTGTAGTGTTGAGGTGGAATGTGGTGTTGTGAAGTTCAAATGTGGTATAGAAGGTTTAAGCCCAAGGCCGAGCGCGTAGCAAAATCGCGGTTCGACGCGTAAAGAAGTCGCAGTCGCGTTCAGCACTTAAACAATCGTAACCGAAAGAACCCCTGATATTATCAGCCTCGCATCTCGCGTGGACATCATCACAGCCTTGCACTACACTAGAGTGCTGCGGTGACCAGGAAGTCTCTCGACGCACATTGATATCATTCCACTCCACCACTCCGACTTCCTACTCTACCTGTATATTGTAGTTATACCAATAACCACAACAATGGCCGGCGACACCAGAGACGGTTTATCCCCCTCACAATCCACGCCTCCCCTCCCACCACCAGGCGCCACCTCTCCACCACCACATATAACATCCTCTTCGCCCAAAATCTACGAAGTCTTCAACGCCCCCTCCTCCTCTTCCCCTTCAGCACCTTCACAATCCGGTCCCATATCGGCCAATGCTCTTCCCGAAGGTTCAGGGCAGAATACAGCAGGCGCCAATCAAGAGACGCCCACATTAGCGACGGCGATAAAGACGGTTAGGATCCAGGACTTCAAACAAGTGCATATGTATCCATGTGTAAGGGAGAGTCTCTTGATGGGAATTGGTGGTGCTTTTGGAGTCGGTGGTGTTAGGGCGCTTTGGGGTGGTAAGTTCATCTTTGTTCTTGGTTCATTCTCGTCACAGTTCAAAGTATTCTGTCCATTGGAATCAGTACATCCTTGGACATTCCTATCTGTACATATGGAAAGATCCGAGAGGACAGTCTAGTCAATTTGTTGCCTTGCTTTTTCCTTTGTTCTCCAAAACCTATATGCTGACTCTCTGATGCAGCGCCAATCCCAAAAGCAGCCAACTGGGCCGTCGGAACCTTCGTCTTCGCCTCCTTCGCCAACTACGAATTCTGCCTCTACAGACGTCGCCTAGAGCGCCAACACATGAAACGCGCAGTCGAGATCATAGATCGCAAGAAAGCGGAGAAAGAAGCTGCGGCGAAGGTTAAGAGGGAGGAGAGAAGGAGGGCGAAAGAGGAGGCGGATAGGAGGGCGGAGGAGGAGGCAAGGAGGAAGAGTTGGTGGAAAGTGTGGTAGTGAGGGAGCACATCCGAGAGGAGAGAAGGAGAGGTGATGGAAGGGCATAGTGTACCACTTTATGTATTATGATGTGATTGTATAGCACTATGAGAATCGCGGAGAGGATATCCGCTGTAAATACGATATGTCTCAACTTGCAAACGCCGTTGCAGTCGATCCAGAACCCCTTGTTGAAACAAGCCATACCAGCGCCGCGCTTTGATTCAAACCATCCACTGCAACCGTTTCGAGCGAAGCAATCAAAAGAGCCCCGAAACATAAATAGCGCCTCTACGTGGGTATCAATTCCAATTCCATTCCTAACGCCCGCAACTTTCATACCTGGTTTCCATTTTCATCCAACCCTACGAAGCGGACACAGGCGTCTTCGCGTCCGCCTCCAAAAACCTTACCCTCCTCGCCGTCTCTTGCTCCTCCTTACTCGCCTTCGACATCTCGCTCCCCCTCCTCCTCTCACTCCTCATTTTCCTCGCCTCTCTCGCTTCCCGGTTCCTATACTCCGCCATCTGCTGTCTCCGTTTCTGAGTTCTAGCATAAGCTTCAGCAGGGGTAGGCCTAAATCCAATCCCATTGATGCCTTCTCCATCATCATCTGGATCTGTAGGATCATGACCTGTAATTTCATCGTCGTGCCACGTGAGCGACGCCCTCTCGTTATCGATTTCAGGATCGGCTTCCATATCCTCGCTTGAAAAGGAGCTCATTAATGGTGGTGTACCAGTTCTCTTCTTCCTCGATTTTGATTCCGCGAGTCGATTTATGGACGGGTATGTCCCTTTCAAACTCCCATTCCCAGTCGACGAACCCAATCCTCGACTCACCTTCCCACTACCCGTGAATACCATTTCGTCCACACTATTACTCAAAACCACACCCCTTGCTGCTTTTTCCAGCACCGGATCAACAATCCTCTCCTGTCCAATGAAGATCCCGAATTTGCCCTCTTCATCTCTCTTCCTTCCAAGAGTAGCAGTAGAGCCAGCACCGATATGCTGCGGTGTTTCTGGCACTTCAACCCTTTTCTTCTGCTTCACAACCTTGACCTTCTTCCTCGAAACCTGCTGATCTTCTTCTCTGTCCACCAGTTCATTCCCATTCCCATCCATCATCATATCATCATCATCAAAAGCTCCATCCCCACCAAACCCATTTTCTTTCCTCGGTCTCGGCCCATCAAGTTCGAACCGCGCAACAGTCCCCGCATCTTCCAATCTCAACCCTTGAAAATTATACGCGACTTTTGTGCGCGGACTTCCCGGTCCTTGCTCTCCCTCCTCCCGGCCCTTCTTCCCACTCTTATTGTTATGATCGACAATCGTCACCCCGGGTATATCCGTACTAAGTCGCATATCTGCCGAGGAAGCAGGTTCGTAATCTGGAGCTGGAGAGGATCGCGGTGGTGTAGGTGGGATTGTAGATATAGCTGGCAGTCCGCGTTTGCGTTTTGGAGAATGCGAATTCGAGCTGGAAGAATTGGAGGTTACGGAGAGGAAATGCGACGGCGGGAGGGAGGCCATGGTGTGTGGTTTTAACATTGGGGACGTGCTGAATGGTGCTATGGCAGAGGGTGAGATGAGGTGATGTGATGATGATGCGCTGCCAGGTTGTCTGCCCTGGTCTGTGAGTCCGAGGAGACGGGAAGTGGCAGCTGTGATGTCAAGGCACGGGACAGAAGCAGGGTCCTGTTTGGCGTTGACGGCTGGTGAGGCGATTGATCGTCGCTGATTGTTGAGGTCTGGTGATATTGTCGGTGTGGTGAAAAGATGATTTTCCAGTGTGATGAGGATAAATAGAACTGAGGCGAGGCAAGGTAAGGTGGGCGAGTTGTTTGGTGCCCGATTGCTGTAGAGTGAAGATGGTGAAGTGAAGTCGAGCTCTGGTGGGGTTCCAGTGCGGGCGGTCTGGACCATCGGGCACTTCTCGGCCCGCCTTATTGAGGGAATTTGTCACGTGACATTTATGGCTAACCTCAAGACTCTAGGAAGCTGGCCTTTGAGTGGCTATCCAACCTATCTTATCATATGAAACTCGGTATTGGGTCGGTGTTGTGTGAATGGTAAAGTCTACATTCCGGACGGGAAAGTTGGTCATTTTACCACGATGCATCTATTCCAAGGCTTACAATAAATATCTTCAGGAGCGACTTGCCCTGAATGAGGATCGAGGGGCATCTCTAGCTGCGATCCAATAATCAAGAAAAGAAACCGCGTAAAAAGGCAGGTCAATAGCATGGCTACCCATGTATACAATTTCTGAATTGTTGTCTTTTCCGATATTGAATTTCGCTTGATGCTCTTTTTACCTCGCTTGTTTGAACTAGCGAGCAAAAGTCAACAGCCAAACAATCCACTTCAAATTCTTTATTCACCCTCCAAAGTATGTATTAAGCAGATCACTTGAGTAGTCCATTGCCAAGTCTGAGAAATTTGTGAAAAGGATGTTAATTTTGATGCTCAAAGAGCGACCTTTTCTAGCCGTGCTATTCTAGCTGAATAAACAAATGAAATATTCTCAGTACAAGAAGACTGTATGATACTATAAGATCAACCAGACGACTCCAAAGATCCAATCCATGCCTCATAAATACTGATATCCACTAATAAGAGAACCCCTCCTCCACAAGATCAATCGACCCCTGCCCCATCCTCGCTCTAATCGCCTTCCTCACCCCATCCGCCAACTTCCCCGGCCCACAAGCACCCACAACCATCGCCCCCACCCTTCTCTCAAAAATATCTCCCACCACTCCCTCAACCTCACACCTCCTATACTCAACCTTAACCCTCGCATCATGCACCCACCCCGGCATACTAACCTCCTCCTTCCCACCCTCAACATCCCTCTTCCTCACCCCCCTCTCATTAACAAAAACCTGAACCAGCAACTCCAACCGCGCAACTTCCCTCGCAACATACAGAATCTCCTCAACCCATTCATCCACCCATCCCAAAGCCTCAACACTCCCAACAGCCCACGTAAGCACCACTTTCCTTGCAGAATTCTGTCCGTGTCTAGCTCGCGATGCTATTTCTAGGATTTGGTGCAGGACGCCTGTGATGCCTATTCCGCCCGCAAAGAGTAAGATCGTCCCATAGGAGTCGAAGGAAGTGCGTGTTTCGCGGGAACTCCAGGAGTAAGGAGATTCGATAGTGCCGAATGTGGTGTAGTGAGGGGATGAGAGGGTGGCATCGTGCCATTTCGCGCGGTTGTAGAGTTTGCGAGTCATGCCGTTTCGTGCGTGGACGAGAAGTGTAATAGTTGATACTCGCTTCGAGGCATTCTCGTGTCTTATTGGTTTCGCCATGGCCTCAATATCGTTTTTCTCGCTCTGGGTGTTAACGCTGTAGACTGACGCCGTGTAAGCAGTCGTTGTCTCTGAGAGGTTCGAATCTGGTGTGGCAGGGAAGAACTCCGATCCAGTGCGCAACAGAGTACCCGAGTTGTTGTACCAAGCGACCGAGAATGGATGCGAAGTCCAAAGAGCCAGGGAGGGAATATACACATGAACAATAGCTCCCGGTCTTGCCTTCCAAGGTTTCGCCAGTGAGATGGTGACCTTACTGACATTTCCCGGTAGTGCTTCGACGGTAAGCCTCGTCAAATGCCGTCCGCGAAACGAAAAATTGTACGCAAAGATTCCCCAAATCCTAACGAGATGATCAAAACCAAGAATTCCAAAGATGGCATACATGAACGGAATCTGTCCCAGCTTATGATAATAAAGATGGAGATAAATGCAGAGCAAAGCTCCATAAACAGCAATCCTATGGAACGTAACGAATGTGTCATAGAACGCTCTCCGAACAGGCGACCAAGCTTGAAGAACAATGAAAATTAGCAAACAAGTCGCAACAGCCGCAACACGGTACGATGCCGCGCTATCAAGCGAGTATCGAACACCTGCCCAGTTTGCAGCGTAGTACGTATTGACGAGCCAGCATATGGTATGAATGATAGCTTCTGCAGTAGCAAGGCGTGCTATCCAGCGGTGAAAAAGCATGAAGGTGTCGTAATTTACATTCAGAAGCCAGACCAGGGGGTTGTTTCGCGTGGCGAAGAGGATGCTTGGGATCAAGTTGAATGTCGCTAGGACGCCAGTTCGTCCGCGTAGAGCGGCGATGATGGCATGGCCGCGCTCGCCGGTCCAGGGCAGCGCGAGGCAGAATGCTAGATTCCAGAGCATGTAGATGGTGAGAATGAGAGTGTGGTTTCGTGCTGGCAGTGTGCCAAAACTGATTCGCTTGGTGAGGTGGAACTCGTCGTTGTGGCGATGCTTGAAGAGAGGTGCGTCCAGAAGCCGTCTCTTGAGAGTAGAGTAGAAAGGGAACATGTTTTTGGACCAGATCTGCTGGTCATGATGGGCGTGGCCGGCGGTAGAGACATGGCGGAGGGAAGTGAAGAGGAGGAGCGAGATGCGGCGTATGAAAGTGCTGATGAGGAGGAAGGCAAAGATATAGCCGATAGCGGTTGGGTAGAACCAGTCTGCCCATGGATCGGTCCCTGTGAGGCCGTGAGAGAATCGGAAAATATGTGTAATGTTGGAATCAGCTGATACATTATTCCAGTTCTCCGAGGAAGGTACTGGGGAACGCGGAATGAATTGTTTGTTCATCTTCAAATTTGATATTCAAAATGTAATGTTTGAATGAAATGAAAGGAAGTCAATGGCAACTTGGCAAGCTGTAAGGAAGCAAATGACCGATCGAAAGGCTTGCGAAGGTTGATGATGTCTGGATCTCAATCCACCTTCGACATTTGGCTTCTTATATACAGTGTGCCATTCTCTTCGCAAGATCAATCCACAGCTATAATAACCTTGTTCGATGTTTGGCAAGGCAGAGTCTCAGAAGAAACCAGTCATTGCTCCACAGCTACGATGAACCGTACCTTAGGAACAAACAAAACCCGCCGAGAAAGCCATGAGTTGATCCTGAGAACCAAAATAGTCACGAGAAATGGAATAGACACTGCCTAGCCAGCCATCGAGTAGCACTAGAAAGGAAGCAGGTGGGGTGGGCTGCGTGAAAACGGAGGAAGTTGGCTGAGAATCCTAAACATCGCTGGCCGAAAGTGCACCTGAACATTAGATAGGTAATTCAGTAAACAAGTGCTCAAGATAGGCCACCACGCCATATTTGAGGTGGTAGTACCTAGGAACTGCTAGCTCCAGAGGAAAACGAGTGTATAGAGAGACTAGAAGTGGAGCAGGATCTCGTGGTTTACAGTACAGTGGCAATGGTAGTCTTCAACCACACAGCGAAAGCATCATCAAAGTCAAAGAAAATGTTTCTAGAAACATTCAGTCTTGCGGCTCTGCAACACATGGCTTCAAGTGGCTTCTTGGTAGGATGTGGCTTGAGTTGCGGCATTGTACAGAGATTGACAAAGCGAGAAGCGAAGTGGACTAAGAGGCAGAAAATAGGCACTCGGCTGCGCGTGGCTCTAGTCACACAAGGTTCGGTGCAGCTGCTTTTCGTCTTCTAGAAGTTGCAGCTCGCCGGTAAGGAGTAACTCGGAGTAACTGGGACTATACAAGAGATAGGCGAGGCGCCAAAGTTGCAGAGCATTGGGCTAGATCCACACTTTTACCGCCGACATTACACAAGCCATGGGAGAATCACGAAAACAACAGCCGCATCCTGAATGATAGGATACGGTTAGGAAGAAATTTGAAGCTGAATCGAGTTTAAAATAAATCGCTGAAGTAACGTTGTTCAATGCTTTTATCTGAACTTTTTGTAATGCCACCGTACAATAGCACGCTTAGCCACGAACGACAAACGCAAGACGAAAAGGGCCACAAGCCGTACCAGAGACTTTCTGCACTTTAGCTAACACTAGAATATATCAGATGTCTCTCCCGCGTCGGATACGGTCCAGTGATCCGACTTTCATACAGTGAGACCAAAAGTCGATTGATTAGTCGCTTACTTCGCCCTTTCTTGTCTCACTTTTAAGGCTAGTACAGTAGCGTGTAAGAGGCCTATACATGTAAGGCGTACCAAGCCGCCACTTGCTCGATTAGTAAGTCTTCCTCTCGCTGCTTTTTCAACGTGTCTCTTGTCAAAAAATACTACACTTTTGAAGCCTTTCGGAATGTTTAAAAAGAGCTTTTACCTTACGTGCGTATTTCAATTATTAAGTCTAATAAAAGTCAACAATAAATATCAATAAATATCAATAAATATCAATAAATATCAATAAATATCAATAAATATCAATAAATATCAATAAATATCAATAAATATCAATAAATATCAATAAATATCAATAAATATCAATAA